>VYKW01000896.1_pt1 | contig 12328 bp, 12 predicted proteins | sample 5114451 | NCBI WGS metagenome assembly VYKW01 (sample SAMN12291784, study PRJNA351875) | freshwater metagenome | isolation source: freshwater lake | place: USA: Michigan, Gull Lake | collected 2013-08-08
AAGAATAGGCTTTTTCCATGGGGAGCATTTTAGCATATATTTCGTAAATGTGTTAATATTTAACAGTAAAGCCGTCGTAGAACGACGGGGTTTCAGACCCAAAGTTTTCGATGATTTCCACTTCCCAAATCCCCGATTCTTTTGTCTCACCTTGCCGTCGCGCCTCGGTTAGTCGTACTACTAAAGAAACCGATGTACAGGTGACGATCGATCTTGATGGTAGCGGCAATTGTCGCGCCCAGACAGGAATTCCCTTTCTTGATCATATGTTGCAGCAAATCGCCTCCCACGCTGCGATCGATCTCGATGTACGCGCCACCGGAGATCTAGAAATTGATGACCATCACACCAATGAAGACGTGGGAATCACCCTCGGACAAGCTTTACTGCAAGCTTTGGGAGACAAAAAAGGGATCGTCCGTTTCGGGCATTTTGTCGCCCCTCTCGATGAAGCTTTAGTGCAAGTTGCCCTCGATTTTTCCGGTCGCCCCCACCTCAGTTATGGTCTAGAAATTCCCACCCAAAGAGTGGGAACCTACGATACTCAGCTAGTGCGGGAATTTTTTGTCGCTTTGGTCAATCACAGTCAAATGACCCTACATATTCGCCAATTAGACGGGATTAATTCCCATCATCTTATTGAGGCTACTTTTAAAGCTTTTGCCCGGGCGATGAGTATGGCCATAGCGATCGATCCCCGTCGCGCCGGTATAATTCCCAGTTCTAAGGGAGTTTTATAGAAGCGCTGCTTAACCGAATTAACGTTAGCTTAGAAGCCCATAATTTGAGCCACTTGGGTTAATTCGGGAGCGATACCGGATTTTAGTTGATTATTGCTGTGTTTTACCGCCGAATCTGGGTCTTTCAGTCCATTTCCCGTTAAAACACACACTACGGTAGCCCCATCGGGAACCTGTTGATGCACTTTTAATAATCCTGCCACAGAAGCGGCGCTGGCTGGTTCACAGAAAACCCCCTCTTGGCCCCCTAAAATCCGATAGGCTGCCAATATTTCCTCATCGCTGACAGCATGAAATTGCCCTTGACTAGCGTGACTAGCGGCCCAGGCTTTTTCCCAGTTAGCTGGGTTGCCGATACGGATAGCCGTGGCTAGGGTTTCGGGATGGTCAACCGGTTGTTTGGAGATAAAAGGGGCAGCCCCGGCGGCCTGAAAACCCATCATCTTCGGCAGTCGGTCACATTTACCTATCTGGTGATACTGACAGAATCCCATCCAATAGGCGCTAATATTGCCCGCATTGCCCACGGGAATACATAACCAGTCGGGGGCATTACCCAAGACATCGACAATCTCGAAAGCGGCGGTTTTTTGACCCTCTAAACGGTAGGGATTGACGGAATTGACTAAAGTTACGGGATAATTTTCTGATAGTTGGCGGACAATCTTCAGGGCATCATCAAAGTTGCCATTAATAGCGATGACTTCGGCCCCGTACAATAAAGCCTGGGCCAATTTTCCTAAGGCCACATAACCGTCGGGGATAATTACAAAGGCCCGCATCCCGGCCCTTCTTGCATAGGCTGCCGCCGCCGCCGAGGTGTTCCCGGTACTGGCACAAATCACCGCTTTTGCCCCTTCTTCCTTCGCTTTCGAGATGGCCATGGTCATGCCCCGGTCTTTAAAGCTGCCGGTGGGATTTAAACCATCATATTTGACAAAAACCTTGACATCGCGCCCGATTTGTGCTGAGAGATAGGGGGCGGGGATCAGGGGTGTATTGCCTTCTAGGAGGGTAATTACAGGGGTTTTACTGCTTACGGGCAGAAATTGGCGATATTCTTCGATCAAACCGCGCCAGCCGCCGATAGACGAGGATTTAGTGGGTGATTGGGGGATCGATCGAGAAATAGTTGTCATAGCCTTAAGGATACAGATTTGATTAGATAGCCCAGTCTCCTATTTTATCGAATAAGCAGGCCAAAAAATTAATCTCGATCGCCCGATTGGGATTCATGGGGTTTAAAACAGGGATGCGAGGAGATAAAAGACAATAACAGCAAATAAATGGGCTTTTAGGCAAAAAATTGTTATTTTATCGATATGAATCTTATTTTTTCCCCTTTTTTCTTTCAAAAGTTGATTTAATTAGGATTTACTGAATAAATCTAAAAACCTTCTGAAAATGGGTAAAACCCCACCACCCCACACCCTAAACCCACCAAGAAACTTTTTGCCGCAAACCCTAATTAGTAGTAGTGCCAGATTAATTTCTTAGCTAGGATAGGCAAGAGGCAGCTGGAAAAAATTCTCCTGTCTCCTGTCACGGCTGCTGGCAGTAAGTAATTTTCCACGCATCTGATGTTCAAACTCAAGCAACTATGTGTCAACTTCTAGGCATGAATTGTAATGTCCCCACGGATATCTGTTTTTCCTTCGAGGGATTTTGTGCGCGGGGAGGGAAAACCGACGAACATCGAGACGGTTGGGGAATCGCTTTTTTTGAAGGTTTAGGTTGTCGAATTTTTATTGATGTTAAACCCTCGATCGCTTCTCCGATTGCGGCATTAATTAAAAACTATCCCATCCATTCTACCAATGTTATCGCCCATATTCGCAAAGCTACCCAAGGAGAAATTAAACTAGAAAACTGTCATCCTTTTCGGCGGGAATTGTGGGGAAAATATTGGGTTTTTGCCCATAATGGTCATTTAGAAAATTTCTCACCTCCTGCGGGGGATTTTTATCAACCGGTTGGCGACACGGATTCAGAAAAAGCTTTCTGTTTAATTCTTAATACCCTGCGAGAGACTTTTCCCCAGGGCAAACCTTCCCTAGAACAACTTTATCAAGTCCTAAAAACCATCACAAACTCTATCGCTTGTCAAGGAATTTTTAATTATCTTTTATCCGATGGTGAACATTTTTTTGCCCATTGTTCGACAAAATTAAGTTATCTGATTCGTCAGTATCCCTTTGCCGCCGCTCATTTAATTGATGAAGATGTGAGCGTTGATTTTCAAGCTTTAGCTCGTCCAGGCGATCAAGTGGCAATTATTGCCACTACTCCCTTAACTGATAATGAAGTTTGGACAGCGATTAATTCAGGAGAATTATTAGTTTTTCAGCAGGGCGCAGCAATTTTAAGTTAATCTTACCAGTGGTCACTTTGTCGAGATTTTTCTAAGTCAATTAACTGAGTTTTTAGTCCTAACCAATCTAATTGATGGGCGAGGCAATCTGACCTGATTTTTCCCGCTTCTAGATAAATGACTCGCTCGGCAAATTCCTCTAAAAAATCTAGTTGATGATTGACCATAATTATCGTCATTGAACTTTGATTATTTAATACTTCTAATAACCTGCTGGCCGTGCCTGTATCTAGGGCAGAAGTGGGTTCATCTAATAACAGTATGCTCGGTTCTAACAGCAAAGCTCTGGTAATTGCCACTAATTGTCTTTGTCCTAAAGATAATTCTAACTCCCTGCGTTCAAACCACTGTTCGGGAATTTTTAATAGAGATGTCCAACGGTCAATTCTCTGATTAATTTCAGCAGGGGTAAGTTTTTTTAATTGCAAAGGATAAGCGAGAGCATCTCGAACAGTCATTCCTAATAACTTCGATTCTTGGAGCAATAAAACTATCTGTTGTCGCAGGGAAATAACTGGTATTTCCTTAATCGATTTACCTTGAAAATAAATATTTCCCGTGCTGGGTTCTTGCAAACGATTTAACAAGCGCAAAAGAGTCGTTTTTCCTGCCCCAGATGCTCCGACAATAGCTAAATTTTCTCCTTGCTTGACGCTAAAAGTAATATCTTCTAATAGATAAGCACTTCCTCGTCTTACCGCTAAATTAACCTGTTGTATTTCTAAAATCAAGGTGAGTTTTTTCCTTACTTAGTTTAAATTTATTATATAATGAAAATAGCCCAATGAGTTCGGCAGGTATTCCCCATGGTTAGTCAAGTTAACAAAACCGAGATTATCTATCCTGAGAGCGACGGTAAACCGATGGCAGATAATACTAAACAATTCCACTGGATAGTAACGATTAAGCAGAATCTCGACTGGTTATATATCGATGATCCCCAGGTATTTGTAGCGGGGGATCTGTTATGGTATCCTGTGGAAGGCCAGCCGAACATTGCCGATGCTCCTGATACGATGGTAGTATTTGGCAGACCGAAAGGCGATCGAGGTTCCTACAAACAATGGCAAGAAGATAATCTTGCTCCTCAAGTCGTCTTTGAGATTCTTTCTCCCAGTAATACCTCCATCGAAATGGCCAAAAAATTGCTATTTTATGATCGCTATGGAGCCCAAGAATACTACGTCTATAATCCCGATGATAATAGTCTAGAAGCTTGGCAGCGAATTGGTGACAGTTTAGACAGTGTTAGTGAGGTTAATAATTGGGTGAGTCCCCGTTTAGGCATTCGTTTTGACTTAACCGACGAGTTAAAAATTTATCGTCCTGATGGTACTCAATTCTCGTCCTACAGCGAAATTAATCAACTACTGGAACAGGAAAAGCAACGGGCAGAAAATGAACGCCAACGGGCAGAAAATGAACGCCAACGGGCAGAACAGGCCAATCAGCAGTTAGTAGAAATGGAAGCAAAACTGCAAAAATATCGTCAACTTTTTGGGGAATTACCTAACTAAGGTTTGCCGAAAAAGTTTTTCCTGCGTGTAGGGTGTAGGGTTTTACCGATTTTCAGGTGGTCAATTACCTAATTTTCAGGGAAAAAGTAGCTGAATTTTCCTCCCAATCACTCCAAGGGGCGGCACTTTTTGGGGGGAAAAAGTCTAAAAGCCTTATCCAACAAGGTTTTTAGATTTATTCAGCCCGGCCTAACTAAAATTTTAACTAGCGACGGGAGTTTGACATCCTCGCCGCCGTAAAACGGACGGCGATTCCTCACCACGCCACTTTTTTAGGGTGGTCGCGTCAACGGGGTTGACGCAGATAGCGAAAAACGCTTAATTGCTTAAGTCCCCTACTATCTGTGGTCAAGGTTCAGTTTTTAGCTTGGTTATCGCTTTTTCCATTTTAGCTTAAAGCCGTCCTCAAAGGACGGGGTTTTAACCCAAATTTTCGATAACAAAAAAAGAGGACTGGTTAGTCCTCTTAACAAGATTAGTTTTCGCTAAATATTAAACACAGAATGATTGCCAGGCCTAGTAGGCTAGACCCATACTGCGGGTGGTTTCTGCTCCGAGATAAACCCGAATGCTCAAGAAATCCGTCGGACAAGCGGTTTCGCAACGTTTGCAACCAATACAGTCTTCCGTGCGGGGGGAGGAGGCAATTTGGGCAGCTTTACAGCCATCCCAGGGGACCATTTCCAGCACGTCGAGGGGACAAGCCCGAACGCATTGGGTGCAACCGATACAGGTATCGTAAATTTTAACGCTATGAGACATTGAATTATGACTCCTTACCGAGTGTTCTCCATGTTAAATTTCGGGTTTATCGGTTAGTTTACCTTACAGCGATCTGTTCATCGCTCGATCGGTGACATAACTTTAAACTCTGTAACACTTGGGGCAAAATGGCGATCGCTAGTCAGGGATCGGGCAATCCTAAAATAGCCTTAAAGAATTGCTTGCCAAGGTTACGGGGGGAACCGAAAAAGGTAATCTGGATCGCAAGATAATTTATTTCGTTTGCCAGTATGACAGAAATAGCGATCGAATCGATCCTACAGGAAAATCGGCTGTTTCCTCCCAGTGCCGAATTTGCTCAGAATGCCACAATTAAAAGCTTTGAAGAATACCAGCAACTCTACGCCAAAGCCAAGGCCGATCCCCCGGCTTTTTGGGCCCAATTAGCCGAAAAAGAATTACATTGGTTTGAAAAATGGTCAGAGATTCTTGACTGGCAGCCCCCCTTTGCTAAATGGTTCGTCAACGGCAAGATTAATATTTGTTACAACTGTATTGACAGACATCTCACCACCTGGAGACGTAATAAAGCCGCCATCATCTGGGAAGGAGAACCGGGGGACAGCCGCACCATTACCTACGAACAGCTACACCGAGAAGTGTGTCAATTTGCCAACGCTTTAAAGGAATTAGGCGTAAAAAAAGGCGATGTGGTCGGAATTTATATGCCGATGATTCCCGAAGCAGCGATCGCCATGTTAGCCTGTGCCAGAATTGGCGCGCCCCACAGTGTAGTTTTTGGGGGATTTAGTGCCGATGCTTTGCGCGATCGTCTTAATGATGCGGCCGCTAAGGTGGTAATCACTGCCGATGGTGGTTTCCGCAAGGATAAAGTCGTTGCCCTCAAGGAACAGGTAGATCTGGCTCTAGCCGATAATAGTGCCCCCAGTGTGGAAAAAGTTCTCGTTGTCCAGCGCAGCAAGGAACCCATCAATATGGTTGCCGATCGCGATTACTGGTGGCATGATCTACAAAAACAGGTATCTGCTAACTGTCCGGCCGAACCCATGGATAGCGAAGATATATTATTTATCCTCTACACCAGTGGTTCCACCGGCAAACCGAAAGGAGTCGTCCACACCACCGGCGGTTATAATCTCTACACCCATATCACCAGCAAATGGATTTTTGACCTGAAAGACACCGATGTTTACTGGTGTACTGCCGATGTGGGTTGGATTACCGGCCATAGTTATATCGTTTACGGACCGCTTTCCAATGGTGCAACCACGGTAATGTATGAAGGGGTTCCCCGTCCCTCTAATTTAGGCTGTTTTTGGGATGTAATTGAGAAATATCGCGTTAATATCTTTTATACTGCCCCCACTGCTATCCGCGCTTTTATCAAAATGGGTGAAGATATCCCCAATAGCCGGGATTTATCCTCTTTGCGCTTACTGGGAACTGTGGGAGAACCGATTAACCCAGAAGCGTGGATGTGGTATCACCGAGTTATCGGTAAGGAAAAATGTCCGATTGTCGATACTTGGTGGCAAACGGAAACCGGGGGAATTATGATTACTCCCTTACCCGGGGCAATTGCCACCAAACCGGGGTCAGCAACCCTACCTTTTCCCGGTATTATCGCCGAAGTGGTGGACTTAGAGGGCAATCCCACCCACGCGAATGAGGGGGGTTATCTGGTGGTCAAACATCCCTGGCCCGGTATGATGCGAACAGTTTATAAAAATCCCGATCGCTTCCGCAATACCTACTGGGAACATATCGCCCCCAAAGATGGCCAATATCTCTATTTTGCCGGGGATGGTAGCCGTCGGGACGAAGACGGTTATTTCTGGGTAATGGGGCGCGTCGATGACGTGATGAGCGTTTCTGGCCACCGTTTAGGGACAATGGAGATCGAATCAGCTTTAGTATCTCATCCCGCGGTAGCGGAGGCGGCTGTAGTGGGACGACCGGATGAAATTAAAGGGGAAGAAGTCTATGCTTTTGTGACTCTCGAGGGGCATTATGAAGCGAGTCCGGAGTTAGCGCAAGCATTAAAGGATCACGTTGTCAAGGAAATTGGCACTATTGCCCGACCGGGAGAAATCCGTTTTACCGATGTGCTGCCAAAAACGCGATCGGGTAAAATTATGCGTCGTCTCTTGCGAACTTTAGCATCAGGTCAAGAGATTTCTGGTGATACTTCTACTCTAGAAGATCGATCGGTTCTGGATAAATTACGGGAAGGTGCGTAATTTAATTGCCGGTTTTTCCTAGTAGTTAGGGTGAGGAATTAAGAGTTAATCTTATCTCACTCTAACGGGAGTGATGCTCGGTGAACATATTTGCTCAAGCACCAAAGCTATAACTAATAATAAATCCTGTTGAAAAGGTATAGGGGAAGTGGGGAAGTGGGGAAGTGGGGAAGTGGGGAAGTGGGGAAGTGGGGAAGTGGGGAAGTGGGGAAGTGGGGAGTCGGTTGTCAATACCAAATTCGGTTATACTTCATGTTTATAAGAAAGGCTGTAATAATAAAGATAAGAGCGAATTGAAATTATAGGAGTTTAATCAATGACCACCACTACTACTACCGATAATGATTTAAAAAGACTAGAAGATTTAATCCTCAATGGACAGAAGATAATCGAACATCGATTCAACGAAATCGACAATCGACTCACTACCATGGACAATCGACTCACTACCATGGACAATCGACTCACTATCATGGACAATCGACTCACTATCATGGACAGTCGACTCACTACCATGGAAACTCGACTCATTGAGGTGGACAATCGACTGACTACCATGGACAATCGACTCACTACCGTGGAAACTCGACTCACTACCACGGAAACTCGACTGATTGAGGTGGACAATCGATTGAAGGGGATCGAGAATGGACAAGCGGAAATAAAAGCTGATGTCAAAACTATTCAAAAAGATACTACCGATTTAAAGATTGAACTCACGGAAGTTAAAGGTGATATTAAAACTCTTGATAGTAAATTTGATGACATGAATAAACGCTTAGAGAAAGTCGAAGGAACCCAAAAGAATCAAATTTGGACATTGATAACTGTCCTAAGTGGTTCCCTACTAGCTGTGGTATTTAGAAGTTTTTTTATCGACAATAATCCCTAATCTCAGAAAAAGAATTGCTATAATTTGCTCACTAAAACAATGAAAAGTGATCGCCTAATTCTCCGTCCTTGGCAACTACCCGCAGACAAAGAGTCTTTTTTTCAGATCTATCAAAATTCCGAAGTCACTTATTTTTTACCGAGAATTCGTCAGTTAGCCACGGATATTGAGAGTTTAAATGCCCATTTTTCTGTAAGATTACCAACTATTCGTAATCAGGGTAATGGCAGCGATTGGTGGGCAATGATCGATCGAAAAAATAATCAGATTATCGGTTCGATAATTTTACAGAATTTGCCCGATAACCACGGTTATCCTACCCCAGATATTGAAATTGGTTGGCATTTACGGCGCGATTATTGGGGACAAGGATATATAACCGAAGCGGCTAAAGTTATTCTAGAATACGGCTTAATCACCTTACAATTGCCGATTATCTACGCAGTGGTTAATCCCGATAATTATCGCTCAATTCGTGTCACCGAAAGATTAGGAATGCAATCAATGGGATTAACGAATAAATACTACGACACTGAAGCACTTTTATTCTCGATCGCAGCTTAAAGTTCATTAATAATTATTGATTGTTTCTTATTTTATAGCTGCTGTGGTGGTCATGTTAAACCCATTCTTGCTCAAAAAGCAAAAAGGGAAATATATTCCCTTTTTCTAGCTTTTATGGACCCATATCCTAAACGATTTCGGGTTTAACACCTCTTTGGTCGAGAATTTTCTGTAATTCAGCTTCGTCGGTTTTGGTCAAAGAAGTGCGTAACACTTTACCTCCGTAGGGGGCCACTTCATCGAGGACCTTATCGGGGGTAACTTTTTGGACGAGAACAAAGAGAGCAGATGTACCTGGCTGCATGGTTTCTCCCAATTCGCGCATAAAATTGTCATCCACACCGATATCACTTAAAGCACCTCCCAAAGCGCCACCAGCAGCACCGAGGACGGCCCCTAATAAAGGGTATAAAAAGAGCATTCCGATTAATAATCCCCAGAAACTGCCACTAGCGGCTCCTGCTGCCGTTAAATTGACCGCTTGCTTGAGTTTAATCTGGCCATCTTTGTTTTTAACCACTACGGCAGCATCTTCTAACTCGATGAGATGTTCCTGTTGCAGTTTAGCCAAAGTTAAACGAACTTCTTCTGCTTTAAATTCGTCCTCATAGGCGATGACAAATAGATCAGCCATAGTTTTTCCTCGATTATTAGTAAATAAAACCTTTATACACTACTTTTGCCGGATTAAAACGTTTGAAGTATTCTCCGATACCTCAAACCCATGGAGATTAGGTGTCATAAATACGAGCTTCAAAAGCATCGGGATTTTCTTGACAGTATTCCTCAAAATAGGTTTTTTCCGGTTTTTTAGCGCGTTGGTGTGCCAATTCTGCCTGTAATTCCTCAACAATATCCCAAGCTGCGGCACAATCGGGAGAATTTCCCCCTTTTTCAGCACATACTGCCCGGGCAATATCTCTAGCTTTGATAATCTCCGCTTCTAAATCAAGACTGCGGGGCTTTTCGACGGCGTTACCTTTATGGAGGATGTCACTAACAGATATAACACCGAGTAAATCACCTTTAATTACCGGTGCGAAACGAATACCGGTATTAGCAAATAAGCGAGCTACATATTCAACCCCGAGGTCGGGATTAATCACGATGCAGGGTTTGCTCATCACTTCATAGACTCGCACCTTTTGCGGATCTTGACCGAAAGCGACGACTTTATAGACAATATCGGTTTCAGTGATAATTCCGTAAGCATCTTCATCGTGACGGCGATCAACAATGAGAGTTCTAATGTTCTTTTCTCTCATCAATTGTACCGCTTTGGCAACGGTTTCAGAACCTTTAATCTTGGCCACCTCCGTGGTCATAATTTCAGCTGCTTTCATAGTCATAGTTAGAGAAGTTAAGTTGTGCCTTTGTTATTTTAGGATATAAACTGACCCCTAATGCTGACGGCTGACGGCTAAAAAACCGCTCCCTGATTAACGCCATTCTACCAGTTGTCGTTCTTGGACAACCAAACCATATACTGTCTCGGTTTGACGGGCTAAATTCGCCCAATGAAAGCGTTTTTCTAGGTCTTCGTAGGCGTGATTAACTAATTTTTGAGCGTATTCGGGATGATTTAAAACCTCTAAAATGCCCCAAGCGAGGGAATCGGGATTATTGACCCGGGTGACAATTCCCGTTTGGCCATGACGGACAACTTCGGGAAAACCGCAGGTATCGGAAACTACCACGGGAACCCTAGCGGCGAAACTTTCCAAGGCGACAATACCAAAAGGTTCGTAAAGACTGGGAAAAACGGCACAATCGGCCACGGTTTGGAAGCGATCGAGGTTTTCATCGGACATAAAGCCCGTAAAATAACAATGATGCCAGATACCGAGATGCCAGGCCTGTTGTTTGAGTTTGTCGGTATTGCCGCCACCGATAATGACAAATTTAGTTTGACCCTCGGTCTGGACGAGGACTTTTGGGGCAGCGTTGAGTAACACCGAAACCCCCTTTTCAAAGGTCATACGCCCGACGTAATAGACGATTTTTTCGTGATCTTGGGCATATTGACGACGAAAAGCTTGGTAATCAAAGTTAGGGTCTCTTTGCTTTTTCTCGGCCCGAATACCGTTATAAACCACATCGATTTTATCCCAGGGTGCGCCCAAAGCCCGATGGACTTCATGACGCATATAGCCGGTACAGACGATAATGCGCCAAGCATTATAGACGAGGGTTCCCTCTTTGCTGCCGATATAGCGTTGGGTGTCGGTGTGCAGTCCGTTATAACGTCCGTATTCCGTGGCGTGAATAGTGGCAATCAGGGGGATTTTAAAGAGATGTTTCATGGCAATGGCCGCATCCCCTACTAACCAATCGTGGGCATGAACAAGGTCAAATTTTCCGTATTCGGCGATTAGTTTGCCGCCCTGTTGCCCCATGCTGTTATTCATGTTGACCACCCAATGGAAAAAGTCATTGCCGGGGGGTACGGGGACGCGGTGGATGTGAATGCCTTCGACCAGTTCGTAACTGGGGGCATGACCGAATTCGATCGTGATTAAATGGACTTCATGACCGAGTTTGACGATTTCGGGATAGAGTTCAGCGACATGACGGGCGATACCGCCCACTAATCGCGGTGGAAATTCCCACGCTAACACTAAAATCCTCATTTTTCCCTAACCTCGACCTGATTTAAGCTGTTGACATACTCCCACCGTCAAGCTACGCTGTGACGGGGGATTCTTGACCTATCACTATCGGAAATTCCTTGTTCAACGAGACAGCCTAGATTCTCAATGTCTCCATTAAGAATCCAGAGGCCGGACTCTGCCAAGGCGTTTGGGTCGGTTTCTGTTTGCCCAACAGTACCGTTGAGATAATTTCCCAAATATTGCAACCTTTTTTTAGAATATTTATTGCTGCATTATGATCCCTATCTAAGACTGTTTTACAATTGGGACATTGATGAGTTCTAGTGCTTAATGTTTTTTGAACTCTTGTTCCACAAACCGAACAATCTTGGCTAGTAAAATGGGGAGGAACAGCAACACAAACAATCCGATAAATCTTGGCAAAAAATTCAAACCATTCGGTGAATTGATACCAAGAAGCATCAGAAATAGACTTAGACAGCTTACGGTTTTTGACTAAGTTTCTTACCTTTAAAGCTTCATAGACTACCAGAGCATTAGACTGGACTAACGCCAAAGCGTCTTTAATTGCTTTGTCTTTACGTTGTCTTGACACTTTAAGATGAAGCCTAGCTACTTTTATCCGTTGCTTGTGATAGTTTTTAGACT
>VYKW01000549.1_pt1 | contig 12072 bp, 10 predicted proteins | sample 5114451 | NCBI WGS metagenome assembly VYKW01 (sample SAMN12291784, study PRJNA351875) | freshwater metagenome | isolation source: freshwater lake | place: USA: Michigan, Gull Lake | collected 2013-08-08
CAGCAGGCCGGGCGGCACCGGCAGCAGGTGCGGCCGGCGGCAGACGGCACGCGCAATCCGCCGCACGAGCTCGGGCGTCGACAGGTCTTCACCGTCGGCCACGAGGAAAGTACCGCCTGCGGCCAGAGGATGCGTGGCTGCCACTTGCAGCGCGTCGACGAAGTTGTCCACCGACAATAGACTGCGGCGATTGTCGACCGAGGCGAACGGCAGCGGCACCCCCCTGCGGACCCAGCGCACCAGGCGCTCAAGGTTGCCCTTGACCCCGGGCCCGTACATCAGCACCGGCCTGAGCGTCACGAATTCGAGGCCGCTGGCGGCGGCGATCCGCTGCAGCCGCTGCTCCGCCTCGAGCTTGGAGATACCGTAGGGATCGACCGGCTGCGGCGGGCTGTGTGCACCGAAGGGGTAGCCCGGCAAGGTCGACTCACCGTTGACCTTGATGCTGCTCGCGAATACCAGCCGCCGCACCCCGGCCCGTGCCGCGGCCTCGGCGAGGCGCGCCGTGCCTTCGACGTTGGCGGCCCGGAAGGCCGCTAGCGGATCGGCCGCGGCGTCGTTCATCACGTGCACACGGGCCGCCAGATGGATCACGCAGTCGACGCCCTCGAGCGCCTCGTCCCAACGGCAGTCCGCCGCGAGATCGCCGACCATGACGGGCACCACCGACGGGTGCGCGGCAGCCATCGCGGGCGAGGGAACGCGCAGCGCAGCGCGCACGGGCGCACCCGCGCGAAGAAGCGATCGCAGAAGGACATCACCCACGAAGCCGGTGGCCCCCGTGACGAGAACGGGTCGAATTTCACGCAACATGTTGGGTCGAAGGGAGCGCCGGGCTGACCCGGAGCCGGCCCGGAAGGGCGCATGACGGGCTGTATAATGTCATTTTCCTGCGTACAAGAAGAACATGGCGAGCGGCCCACCTCCGAGTTCGATGCTGCAGCCAGCGTCCCTTCCCGACGCCGGCGAACTGAAGCGATTCGGCATGTGGCTGGCGGGCGGTGCGCTGTGTGGCGGCGTGCTGGGCGTCCTGCTGACCACCGTGCTGGCCCCGCGCTGGCAAGCTTCGGTTCAGATCCGGCCGGGGCAGATCGCCAACAGCGCCCTGGTCACGACCGTGATCGAGTCCCCTGCCCGGATCGCCGAGCGCGTTAACTCGCAGTCATTCACCGACGCCGTGAAGGTGCGGCTCGATCTGCCCGCTGGCGACGTCGACCGGCGGTCGCGCATCGTCGACGATTCGCTGCGGGCAAGCGTGCTCGAACGGGCGGCGCTCGTGTCCATCAAGGTCGAAGGTTTCTCGAGGGACGAGGTGCTCCGGACGGCCGAAGCTGCGCTGAGGCAGCTCGCCGATGCCCATGAGCCGATGTACCGCCCTACCGTCGAACGCATGTCCAGCCAGTTGGCCGAGATCGATGCAGACGTCCAGCGCATCGAGTCCGAGCGTACCCGGCTGCTCGCCACCATCACGGCCGCCAACCCGAGAGACCGGGCCTCTGAACGCTTCTCCGAAAGCGTCCTGATCGGTAACCTGATCAATATCCGCGATTCCGAACTCCGCACCCTGCGCGACCGTGCCGCCTCGATCAAGGAGGCGCTGTCGCCGGAGCGCAACTACCCGACCGGACCGATCGACCGCGTGGTCGTTCCGGAGCGCGTGATTTTCCCCCGCCGCTCTGTATTCGCGGTGGGCGGCGTCATCGTGGGAATGATGTCGAGCGCGATGCTCGCACTCGTCGTGCGGCGCCGCCGATGACCGAGCCGCTTCGGATCTCGATCATCACGGTCAGCTTCAACTCGGCGGCGACGATCGCCGACACGCTGGAGTCGGTCGCGGCCCAGCGCTATCCGTCGGTCGAGCATATCGTCGTCGACGGCGCCTCCACTGACGGGACACAGGACATCGTATCGCGCCATTCGGGGCGGATCGCACGCTTCATGAGCGAGCCCGACCGCGGCGTCTACGATGCAATGAACAAGGGCATTGCGCTGGCCACCGGCGACGTGGTCGCGTTCCTGAACTCCGACGACGTCTACGCGTCCTCTGATGTGCTCGACCGGGTCGCGCAGACGATGGTCGATCCAGACCTGGATGCCTGCTACGCGGACCTGGTGTACGTCGACAACTTGCACGATGAGCGCATCGTGCGGGACTGGCGCTCGAGGGACCACACACCGGGGCTCTGCCTGACCGGATGGATGCCGGCACACCCGACTTTCTTCGCACGTCGGGAAGTCTATCGCCGATTCGGCGGCTTCGATCTCGAATTCCGGCTGCAGGCCGACTACGAACTGATGCTGAGGCTGTTCGAGAAGCACGGCATCCGCTCGCGTCACCTGCCGGAGCGATGGGTGCGGATGCGCACCGGTGGGATAAGCAACAGCAGCTGGCGCAACGTCGCCCGCGGGAACATCGAGGCCTACCGCGCCTGCCACAAGAACGGCTATCCGGTCACGCCCCTCTTCATCGTCCGCAAGGTCGCCTCGCGCATTCCGCAGTTCATCGCGGCACGGCTGCGTCACTGACCGCCCGACCGCCTCGCGGCCAGCGAGGCCGACCGTCGCAGGACCAAGAGGAGCAGCGCGAGCCGCCATCGCAGCATCTGCCACGCGGACTGGCTCGTTGACGGACTGACGTTGCCGCCGTGGCGCCGGTAGCGCAGCAGGGGCTCGGGCAGGTATCGAATGCGTCCGACACGCGTCGCGATCGCGCCGATCCACATGTCGTGCATGGGCGCGCCCTTCGGGATCGGCAGTGCCGCGTCGATCACCACACGTCGCACCGCCAGCGCACAGCCCAGGTACCGGTTGCGCACGATCGTCGCAGCCAGGCCCCCGGCGAAACCACCCCGCGTAGCCATGAACGACGGCTGCAACACGTCACCACGCTGATCGATCATCCGCGCATCGGAGATCACGAGCACGCACCCGGGATCGTCCTGAAAGGCAGCGACGAAGGTGTCGCGCTTGGCCGATTCCCACACGTCGTCCTGGTCCGCCAGGAACACGATGTCGTGGCGGGTGAGCGTCAGAGCCCTTTCGAAGCAGCGACGCACGCCGAGATTCGCCGGATTGCGGCTCACGCGGACTCGGGGATCGGCGATCGACGACAGCCACGCCCAAGTGCCGTCGGTCGAACCGTCATCGACGATAACCAGTTCGTCGTCCGCGCGCAGCGAGGCGAGGATGCTCGACACCTGGGCGTCGATGTAGCGCATGCCGTTGTAGGACGCCATGGCGACCGACACGACCGTGGGTATCGGGTTCTCAGGCACTCTGCCCTCCCTTGACTGCCTGCGACAACGGGGGCTCGAACGCGGCGGGCGGGGTGTCCAGGGCGAGTACCCGCAGCGACAGCAGCGCCATCAGGACGATCGACATTCCGATCGGGTTGTTCAGGAACGGGTTGGTCGAGGTCTGCACGTAGACGAGCAGCATGGAGCACCACCATGCCGCCGCGAGCATCCCATGTTCGGGCGAGCGGACGGCGATCAGGGACCATCGAGTGGCCATCGCAAGGGGCGACAGCCAGAACAGCAGCGACGGAATGCCAGCCTTCCAGAGCGACCACAGGAACGTGTTCTCGAAGAGGAGTCGCTCGTTGAACGGGGCACCGAAACCCTCACCGACCAGCATCGTGCCGAACGATGCGTTGTCGACGAAGAACGCCCAGTCGCCGCCGCGGATCGCATTGGACTTCTCCCTCTGCTCCAGGTACCCCTGGTCGAGGCTCGGAAGGTAGGCGAGCACCACCAGCCCGACGGCGACGATCACCGGGATCGCGGCGACCAGAATGCGCCGATCGCGGATCGCCAGTAGCGCCAGCACCGCGATCGAGGTCGACAGCACGAAGCCGCGCGTGAGCGTCAGCACCAGGGCAACCGTGACCAGCACCGCCAGCGGCAGCGAGGCCGGTGACCGATGGGCGAGCAGAAACACGATGCCGACCCCGAGGTACAGGAAACCCTTGTAGAAAAAGAAGGTGTCGCCCCGGAAGAAGAACTCGCCGGTGTCGTTGAAGAGCGGATAGATCCGCTCGAAATCGAGCAGGCGCAGCGTCAGCCCGGTCCAGATGACCAGATAGGCGAGCGCGAGCACGATGCCCGCGATCCGCAGCAGCCGTGCCGCGAGCCGGACGTCGTCGGGCGTCTTGATGCACAGCGCGAAGAACGGCGCAATCATCAGGTAGATCAAGGGCTTGATATCGGTGGCGATGTCGGCCGTCGGGTACCCGTTGAGCACGCCGATCACGACCGCGCCAGCATGCGTGAGCAGGAATGCCGCGACCACGCCCAGCGCAAGGCGCTCCTGCCCGTCGACCGCCGCCCAGCCTGCAGGGCGTCCCACGAGGAAGACCGCGGTGACCGCCATCGCGATACCGAAGAGCACCATCCGCAGGGTCAGCGGACCGATCTCCACCAAGCGGCCGCCGCCCCCGAGAAACAGGTCGAGTGCGACGATCATGAAGAGTGCTCGCAGCATCAGCCCCTCACTGACAGGCAGGCGCGAAGGGCGAGCGAGGACAGCGCGGGTGCGCGCGGCGCGAGCCGCAGAGCCCGCAGCCCGAGCCGCAGGCGATAGGCCCACCGGGCCGCCATCGGCAGATCTGCCATGAACTGCCGCTCCGCGCGCAGCACGTTCCGGAAACGCAGCTCGGACATCGATGCGGGGTCCTTCACCGACAGATGGTGAGCGATGTCGCAATCGATCCCGGCGATCGGTCGGCCGCGTCGATGCAGTTCCCGGAATACCCAGTGGTCGAGGAAATCGAGCCAGAACTCGGGCGGTATCGGCATCAGCGCCTGCAGGTCGGCGGTCCGGATCAACGTACCGGACGCAATCGCGGTGGGCACGTCTGCGCCCGCTCCGCCCACCGCGCCGAGGTGTCGAGGCACGACCCGCCCGCTCGGCAGGATGACTGCCGGAGATACCAGCCGGCCGTCGTGTTGCACACGCGGCACCAGCGCCGCAGCACTCGCGTTCGACGGATCGGCGATCGCTCGGCCCACCGCGGCCGCGAAGCCCTCGGGCGGCCGCGTGTCCTGGTCGAGCAGCAGCACCCATGGCACGCCGAGCGCGGCCGCACGGCGGCACGCCTCGGTGTACGCGGCCCGTGTGCCCCCGTTGTCGCGATCGGACATGTACTCGAAGCGCTCCCGGTCATCGGGGGGCGGGCCGACCGGCTCGGGCGAGTTGTCCCAGACCAGAAGTTGCCGCAGCGCGGGCATGTGCATGTCCGAGACGTCCGCATCTCGCCAGTCGCGCAACAGCGGCATCGCGGCGGCATCGCCCCATGCGCGGCGGTAGATTACGACGACGGCGTACACGCCGCCATCGTCGTGCTCAGACCGAGGTTCCATCGCCCGGCTTCTCGGCCACCAGCAGGACCTCTTCTCCCGCTTCCGGCGCGGCGAGTCGTACGGCGTCTTCCACCGCCTGGAAGGCGAGCGCCGCCAACCGGTCGGAAAGGGGCGCAGCCAGCGTCCGACCATACGCGTCACCCCGGCTGCCCGACAGCATGCGACTGGACACGAAGAACGCCCGCGCGGCGCGAGCCGAGGATCGGGCACACACGATCTCGAAGCCCGCCTGCTCGACCATTGCACGCAGCGTGTCCACGGTGAAGATGTGCAGATGGCGCGGTACCTCGAGACCGCGCCATGCGTCGCGGAACATCCGATGGCCCAGCGCCCGGGCATTCGGGGTGGCGAGCACCAGCCGCGCTCCCGTACGGCAGACGCGGAACGCCTCGCGGAGGTAGGCGAGCGGATCGGGCACGTGTTCGATGACGTGGCTCATCGTCACGGCGTCGAACCGGCCAGCCTCGAGCCCCGCCTCGGGGAAGCCCGCGACGTGCACAGGGCCCGACAGCGTGCTGCGGGCCACCTCTGCAGCGCAGCGGTCCATCTCGACGCCTTCGACCTGCCAGCCGATCGCCTGCATCCGCTGCAGGAAACCACCGCTGCCGCAGCCCACGTCGAGAACTCGGCCCGGGGCTCGAAAGCGCAGGTCCATGTACTCGAACTCGAGTTCCTCCCGCAGGAAAGGGACGGCCAGCGCCAGCCTGGAACGCAGTCCGATCCGCGCACCGGACACCGTGCGGCGCACCCAGTCGGCACGGAGCGCCTGCCTGAAGCCCTGCATCCGGGCAGGCGGAGGATCGGCGGAATGGGTGTAGTAGATCGCATAGAAGCCACCGATCTGAGCCGCGGTGGGCATCGGATGGACCCACAGCACGCCGCACCGGTCGCAGGCGGCGAGGTCCCAGCCGCCCGGTGCACCGAACAGGAGATCGCTCAGCCCGCGGTACCGGATCGTGCCGATGCGTCGGCATGCAAAACACCCCGGATCCGACGGCCGGTCATGGTCGCGCAGAGGAACCGTCGTCATCGTGGCATTCTATTCGACCGGAACCGAAGCACGGCCGTGGGCAGGCCCGCCTTGAACCGCAGCACGGCCAGGACCAGCGCGATCATCGCGGGGAGCGCGCAGCCCGCGATCCGCATCGCGATGTCGTCGATCGTCGCTGAGGCGAACGAGACGAACGTGAGGATCACGATCAGCGCGACGACTCCGCGCGTGCTCCAGGACGCAGCGGGCGCGCTGCGGGGCCGCGAGAGCCATAGCAGCGCGACGAAATCGACGAGGATCCTCAGCGTCCAGGCGATTGCCGCCCCCGCAACGCCCCATTCGCGTGCCAGCAGGTAGATCGCCCCCAGGAACAGCGGCAGTTCGAGGAGGTGCAGGATCGCCGTCTGATCGGCACGTCCACGGGCCTGGATCGCCGCATAAGGAACCTGCGACAGACTGTTGAGCAGCACGCCGAAGCAGAACACCAGCATCGCGACCGCACCCTCGCGTTCGAACTCCGGGCTGACCCACATCGCGAGAACAGGCCCAGCCACTGCGCCCAGCGCGAGGGTGAGCGGAAACAGCGCGAGGTACAGCACCAGCAGGCCCTGACGCTCGATTCGCAGCGCGGCGCCGCCCGCATCGCCGCCCGCATGCAGCTCTGCCAACTTCGGGAACAGCACGCTGGTGAGCGCAGACGCGACGATCAGGAGCTTGGTCACGATCTCCTGGGGCGTGACATACCAGGCGACCGCGCTGAGCGAAAGCACCGTGCCGATCACGAATCGGTCGAGGTAGCTCATCAGCGGGCCGACCACATTGCTCACGGTCAGCCACCCGCCGAAGCCGAGCAGACGGCGCAGCACGTCGGCATCGTAGGACTCGGGTCGCAACCCACCCGGCAGCAGGCGGGCCACGTAGACGGCATGCAGCCCGCAGCCGAGCGCCCGCAACACCGCGAGGGCCCAGGCGACCGTGCCGAGGTCGTTCCAGCCGAGCCGCACGACCGCCAGCGGCGCCACGAAGGTCAGGGCGCCGGTGGCGATCCGGATCAGGTTGATCGGGCGGAATGCGGCCATCGCCTCCATCGCGCCGCGCAGGCCCGAGGTCAGTACGACGAAGGGCATTGCCCAGGCCATCGCACGAGCCGCCCTCACGGCCTCCTGCGGATCCGGGAGGTCGCGCAGCAGCGTCACGCCCCAGGGGGCCAACGCCCACAGCAGAACGCCCGCGCCGACGCCGAGCAGTCCCAGCAGCACCAGCCCGTTGACGGCGATCACCCTCGCCTCCTGCGGTCGCCCCGCGCCGATGGCGGCCGACAACTGCTGCGTAACGGCTCGACCGAGGCCGAGATCGAACAGTCCGAAGTAGCTGACCACTGCCCAGACCAGTGTCAGCAGACCGAAACGCGGTGCACCGAGCGCCTCGATCAGGGGCGGAATGCAGACGACCGCGACCAGCAGCGGCGTCCCGAGCCCCAACAGGTTCCAGGCGGCATTGCGTAGGATCACGCCGTTCGCCTGAAGGTCGGGAACTTCGATCGGGGCATCGGACGTCGGGGCCGTCAAGGTGCACAGGGTTACAGCGAGGCGGCATCGGCACTGGGAGCCAGTACCCACGGGGCGGGCAGCCGCCCCGGAGCGAGCTTATAGTAGACGGCTTATGTCAGCTTGAGGCACCGGCGCAGCCGAAGCCGCCAACCCCATGCCCAAAGAAATCTGGAGTCCACTCCTCGCGGCCGCACTGGCGGCCGCAGTCTGCGCTACGGTCCTGCACCTCATTCTGGGCACGAGGCTTGCATCTTGGGTCTTGGACCGTCCGAACGACCGGTCGATGCATTCGAACCCAACCCCTCGTATCGGCGGGCTCGGCATCCTCGCGGGGGTCGCGGTCGGCATCGTGGCGGCAGCCATCATGACAGGCAGCATTGGAGTTCCTGTGGCGATCTGGGCCGGACTCGGCGTGCTGGTGGTGGTGTCCGTCATCGATGACCTCCGCAGCCTAAGGGCCTCTGTACGGCTGCCGCTGCATCTGCTCGCTTCCGGCATCGCGATCTTGGCACTGGTCCCGCAAGCGGGCTGGCCTACCGCCGTCGTCCTGACGCTGCTCGTCGGCTGGATGCTGAACCTGTACAACTTCATGGACGGATCGGACGGACTCGCGGGCGGACAGGCTCTGATCGGTTTCGGCGCGTATGCGGTCGCCGCGCTGCTCGGTGGTGACCTGCAGATCGCGATCGCCTCGGCCGCGATCGTCGGCGCCTGCGCCGGGTTCCTGGTATTCAACTTTCCGCCCGCACGCATCTTCATGGGCGACGCAGGCTCGACCTCGCTCGGCTTCCTGGCCGGCACGCTCGGCCTGCTCGGCGCGGTCCGCGGGCAGTGGTCGCCGCTGTTTCCCCTGCTCGCCTTCCTGCCGTTCGTGTTCGACGCCAGCGCGACGCTGGTCCTGCGCCTCCTTCGGGGCAGCCGCGTCTGGGAAGCACACCGCGAACATGCCTACCAGCGGCTGAACATGGCCGGCTTCGGGCATCGTCGGACGGCCCTCGTGTATTGGATGCTGATGGCCGGCTGTGCGGCGGTGGCGATCGTCACGCGCGAGGACGCCGCCGCAGCAGCGGCCGTGTTGCTGGCGGCGCATGCTTGCCTCTACTATGGAATCCAACGTCTCTGGAGCCGTCGTCAGTCCAGTCCGAAGCCCTCGTGATGAAGGAAAAGTCCATGTCCGGCCGGAGGTTCTCCCCGCAGACGCTGATCGCGGTCGGCTACGACCTGATTGTCGCAGTGCTGGCCTGGACCATCGTGTTCTTCGCGCGATGGAACTTCCCTGCGCCGCCCGAAGCACAGGCCGTACTGCTCGAGACGCTTCCCGTGGTGGTGGCGCTAGAAGTCGCCTGTTTCGCCTGGTTCGGGCTGTATCGTGGGATCTGGCGTTACGCGTCGATGCACGACGTCAAGCGGATCGTCGGCGCGGTCGGCCTGGCGGCGCTTCTGGTGCCGTTGGTGCTTCTGCTGTGGCGGCACGGCCTGGGCGTACCCCGGGTCGTCTATCTGTTCAATCCGCTGCTTCTGGTCCTGTTCATGGGCGGCGGCCGGATCGTCTACCGATGGTGGAAGGAGCACCGGCAGTTCCGCGACGTCCGCCGCAAGGGCCGACCGGTTCTCCTGCTGGGTGCGGGCGATGCGGCGCGGCGCCTCCTGCTCGAGATCGAGCGCAGCCCGTCGTGGCTGGTGGTCGGCCTGCTCGACGACAACCCGAGCAAGTTGGGCCGCGACATCGCCGGACTGCCGGTGCTCGGCACCTGGGACGAGCTTGCCGACGTGGCGCAGCGCAACGACTGCCGCCACGTGATCCTCGCGACCCCCGGTGCCAACGCTGACGTCCGTCGTCGTGCTTTCGAGCACTGCGAGAAGGCCGGGCTGAACCTGCTGGTGGTGCCCGACCTCGACGACCTCATCAGCGGCAAGCACAAGATCTCCGAGATCCGTCACGTCGAACTCGACGACCTGCTAGGGCGTGATCCGGTCCTGCTCGACACCGGCGGCCTCGCGCAGCAGCTCGGAGGCCGCGCGGTGCTTGTAACCGGCGCCGGCGGCTCCATCGGTTCGGAGCTCTGCAGGCAGATCGCACGCTTCGAGCCGCGGACACTGATCCTGCTCGAGCTCAACGAATTCGCGCTGTATCGAACCATCGAGGACTTCGCGCGGCTGTTTCCCGCACTCAAGGTCGTGCCGGTGATCGGTGACGTCAAGGACCGCCTGCGCCTGGTCGAAGTGTTCGACCGGTTCGCACCCGAGGTGGTGTTCCACGCCGCGGCGTACAAGCACGTGCCGCTACTCGAGGAACTCAATACCTGGGAGGCAGTCCGCAACAACGCACTGGGCACCCGCACGCTCGCGAACGTCGCGGCAGAGTTTGGTGTCCGGAAGTTCGTGTTCATCTCTACCGACAAGGCCGTCAATCCGACCAACGCAATGGGTGCGACCAAGCGGATGGCAGAACTGATGCTCCAGTTCCTGCACGCACAGCGCGGGCTGCCGGTGGTGATGGTCCGTTTCGGCAACGTGCTCGGTTCCAGCGGCAGCGTCATTCCGAAGTTCAAGGAGCAGATCGCACGCGGCGGCCCGATCACGGTCACCCACCCCGACATCACGCGGTACTTCATGTCGATCCCGGAAGCCACGCAGCTTGTGCTGCAGGCGGGGCTGATGGGCGCCGGCGGCGAGATCTTCGTGCTCGACATGGGCGAGCCGGTCCGAATCGTCGACCTCGCCCGAGACATGATCCGGCTGTCGGGCCTGACCGAGGAAGAGATCGGCATCGAGTACAGCGGCCTGCGACCGGGCGAGAAGCTCTTCGAGGAACTGCTGGCGAGCGACGAGACCACGCTGCCCACCCGTCATCCGAAGCTGCGAATCTCGCGTTCGCTCGAGCCGCCGCTGCCGGCCTGGGACGCATCGGTGTGCCTCTGGATCGAGGCCGGCTCACCCTGCGACGACGCCCGGGTTCGCGGATGGCTCAGGCACTTCGTGCCCGAGTACGGGCCCGCGCACGGTCTCGCGGTGCAGGCACCGATAGCGACCCTGCCGGGAGAGACGCCAGACAGGTCCGAATCGGAGCCCGCGCCGGGTAGCTCGGCTGCCGCCGCGATGTCGGCGCGACTGGTGCTCGTTCCCGCCGGCAGCGACACCGAGCCGTCGGCCGACACCGTCATCGACCCGCCTCCGCGCCGGCCGGGCACGAGAATGCTCGAGGGATGAGTCTGCCGTACACGCGAGGCCCATCGCCAATCATGCGCCCCGGCCCCGGCGGATGACGCTCGCGATTGGGGATCTGCAGGGCTGCGAACAGAGTCTCGCCCTCGTGCTGGAGCGCTGCGGCCCCGACGCACGAGGGCCGCTCTGGTTCGCGGGGGATCTCGTCAACCGCGGCCCCGATTCGCTCGGAGCGCTGCGCCGGGTGCGGGCGTTCGGCACGCGGGCGACGGTGGTGCTCGGCAATCACGATCTACACCTGCTGACCACCGCGGCCGGCGTGCGCAGGCCCCGCCGGGGCGATACGCTCGACGCCGTCCTCGCTGCTCCCGATAAGGACGCGCTCGTCGACTGGTTGCGGACCCGGCCGCTGGCACATTTCGCCGAAGGTCACCTGCTCGTCCACGCGGGCGTGTTCCCTCAATGGAGCGCCGAGGCTACGGTGGCGCTGGCCGCCGAAGTCGAGCACGTGCTGCGAGGCCCCGAATGGGTCGACTTCCTGCGGATCATGTATGGCGATCTGCCCGACCGCTGGGACGACGCCCTGTCGGGGGATGATCGGCTGCGCGCGATCGTCAACGGCCTCACCCGGATGCGCTTCGTAGACGCTTCGGGCAGGATGGACTTCGAGGTCAAGGAAGGCGCGGATGCGTCCCCACCCGGGCTGATGCCATGGTTCGACGCCCCCGACCGCCGGACCGCGGACGTCACGGTGGTCTTCGGCCACTGGTCGACACTGGGTCTGGTTCAACGGCCGAATCTCATCGGCCTGGACACCGGCTGCGTCTGGGGCGGCGCGCTTTCCGCGGTGCGCCTGGCCGATCGCCGCGTGTTCCAGGTGAGCTGCCCGCAGGCCCGCGCTCCCGGTCGCGACCGCCCTTAGGGCGTGACCTCGCCGAGCGCGGCGCGCAGCGTCTCGGGCACCGAGTCGTCGAGCTCCAGGCCCAGGCGCGCGGCGATCGCCTCG
>VYKW01000550.1_pt1 | contig 12067 bp, 12 predicted proteins | sample 5114451 | NCBI WGS metagenome assembly VYKW01 (sample SAMN12291784, study PRJNA351875) | freshwater metagenome | isolation source: freshwater lake | place: USA: Michigan, Gull Lake | collected 2013-08-08
GCTCCCGCACTGTCAACCGACGAAACCAGCCGCGCTTTGGGCAGCGTGACGCTTGACGCGGCGCGCGGCGGCGTCGATTCAGGCGCAGTTCTTGGGGGATATGCATGACCAGCCTGCCCGACCGGATGATGGCGATCGACCCCGAACAACCGGGCGGTCCTGAAGTGCTGGTCCCGGTCGAGCGGCCGGTGCCGGTGCCGCGCGCGGACGAGGTGCTGATCCGCGTCGCTGCGGCAGGCGTCAATCGGCCCGATGTGATCCAGCGGATGGGTGCTTACCCGCCGCCGCCGGGGGTGACTACGATCCCAGGGCTGGAGGTCGCGGGCACGGTGGTCGCGGTCGGCGCGGACCTGCCGCCCGAGTTGATCGGCCAGCCGATGTGTGCGCTGATCGCCGGCGGGGGCTATGCCGAATATGCGGTCGCGCCGCTCGGCCAGTGCCTGTCGGTGCCCGACGGGCTGTCGATGGTCGAGGCGGCGGCGATCCCGGAGACGCTGTTCACCGTGTGGACGAACCTGTTCGAGCGCGGTTACGCCAGCGAGGGCGATGTCGCGCTGGTCCATGGCGGCACCAGCGGGATCGGCACGATGGCGATCAGCCTGTGCAATTTGTTCGGGGTGACGGTGATCGTGACGGCGGGCAGCGACGACAAGGTCGCCGCCTGTCTGGCGCACGGCGCGGATCATGCAATTAACTACAAGACCGAGGATTTCGTGGCGCGGGTCAAGGATCTGACCGAGGGGCGCGGGGCCAATGTCGTGCTCGACATGGTCGGCGGCGACTATGTCGCGCGCAACATGAAGTGCATGGCCGATGACGGACGGCATGTGTCGATCGCGGTGCAGGGCGGGGCGATGGCCACGGTGCCGGTGTTCGAGATCATGCGCCGCCGCCTGACGCTGACCGGATCGACGCTGCGTGCGCGGGACACGGCGTTCAAGACGTTGGTCGCCGACGAGCTGTCGCGCGCGGTGTGGCCGTTCGTTGCGGACGGGCGACTAAAGCCGGTGATCGACCGGACCTATCCGCTGGCACAGGCGGCCGAGGCGCATCGCCGGATGGAGAGCGGCGCGCATATGGGGAAGATTGTCCTGACCATTGGGGACTGACGCAGCGGGGGGAATGATGCGCGATTTCGTGGGGGCGGTGCTGGTCTTTGCGTTGCTGGGGATCCTGTTGTTTTCCGACCGCGGCTGGGTGCTGAGCGATCAGCGGCGGATGGTGGCGCATGTCGCCGATATTCCCAAGGACGTGCCGGGCCTGAGCGAACTGCCCGGATGGGTGTTCCATGGCGGGGTCCATGTTCCGGTCGAACATAGCAAGGTCGCGCAGCTGATGCTGAGTGCAACCGCCGGGCAGACGCAGTTCGCCCCGACCTATCAGGACAGCCAGATCTGGCCTGCGCTGGGGCATGGCGTGCGCGAATGGACGTTTCTGGGCATGCCGTTCGCCTATTTCACCGAGATGGGGCCGGTGCTCTACACCGTGACGCCGCGCGAAACGGTGATGGCGCCGTTGGGCGACAAAGGTGTGGAGCTGCTGCGCAAGGAACTGGGGCGCGACCTGAGTGAGGGGTTCGTCTATCCGTTCTGGCGGCATCTATGGGGCTGGCTGTTCGTCGCGGGCGTAGCCTTGTGGGGCTGGCTCTACTGGCGTGGCGTGCTGCGTCGTCGGGCGGAGCAAGGCTGGATTTGATGGAGACCGAGCGATGCCGCTGATCCTGCATGAATATGCCCCGTCGGGGAATTGCTACAAGATCCGCCTGACCGCCGCGCTGACCGGCAAGGTCATCGGACGGCGCAGCTATGACATCATGGCGGGGGAGACGCGGACGGCGGACTTTCTCGCCAACGTCAACGCCAATGGGCGCATTCCGGTGTTGCAGGATGGCGACCGGTTCCTGCCCGAAAGCAATGCCGCATGCTTCTACCTCGCCGATGGCAGCGCGCTGATCCCGGGCGATCCGTTCGACCGGGCGGACATGCTGCGCTGGATGTTCTGGGAGCAATATAATCACGAGCCGAACATCGCGACGGTGCGGTTCTGGATGGGATGGGTGGGCGAGGACAAGCTCGACGACCTCCAGCGCGCGTTGTTGCCGGGCAAGCGGGCAGCGGGGGAGGCGGCGCTCAAGTTGATGGACGAACATCTGGCGGGACGCGGGTGGTTCGTCGGTGGCGCTCCCAGCCTCGCCGACATCTGCCTCTACGCCTATACCCATGTTGCCGAAGAGGGCGGGTTCGCGCTGGCGCCCTATCCGGCGGTGCGTGCATGGATCGCGCGGGTCGAAGGTCTCGATGACTATATCGCGATTACTGCGTGACACTTCGGTGACGCGGGAACGATTCGAGCTGTAACATTCCATCGCCATAGGCGACCCAGGCAAGGGCATTGCACGGGGCGCTACAATGGCCACGATCACTCGACTTCCGTTCGACACGAATGTCGCAGAATTCGCTGACTTCACCGCCGCGGAACCCGCGATCCCGGAAAAGACGATCGGCGGGCGTCGGCAATATCGCACCATCTGGATCAGCGATATCCATTTGGGGACGCGCGGCTGCAATGCCGAGATGCTGATCGACTTTCTGGATCACGTCGACAGCGACACGATCTATCTGGTCGGCGATATTATTGACGGGTGGCAGCTCAAGAAGAAATTCTACTGGCCCGCGGCGCATAACGACATCGTCTGGCGCCTGCTGAAGCGCGCCAAGCGCGGAACGCGGGTGATCTATATCCCCGGCAATCATGACGAGATTTTCCGCCAGTTCACCGGCCTCAGCTTTGGCGGGGTCGAGATCAAGCGGCAGGCGATCCATCGGACCGCCGATGGCCGCCGCCTGCTGGTGCTGCATGGCGACGAGTTCGACGCGATCACGCTGAGCCACCGCTGGCTCGCCCATGTCGGCGATGCGGCGTACACTGCGGTGATGACGCTCAACCGCTGGTGCAACAAATATCGCAGCTGGCGTGGCCTGCCCTACTGGTCGCTGAGCAAGCACGCCAAGCAGAAGGTCAAGAACGCGGTCGAATTCATCTGCGGCTTTGAGGAAATCGTCGCCAAAGAGGCCGCCGCACGCGGCGTCGACGGGGTGATCGCCGGGCATATCCACACCGCCGAGATGCGCACGATCGACGGTATCGAATATTATAATGATGGCGACTGGGTGGAGGGTTGCACCGCTCTGGTCGAACACTACGATGGCACGATGGAAATTCTCCATTGGGCCGATGAGATCGCCAAGCGTGACCTCGACCCGGAGCGGGTCGAGGAGCGCGTAGCGGCTTGAGCGAAACGGAGATGCGGATCGCCATCGTAACCGACGCCTGGGAGCCTCAGGTGAACGGTGTCGTGCGCACGCTCCAGTCGGTGCGGCGCGTGCTTGAGGGACAAGGGCACAAGGTCAAGGTGATCTCGCCCGACCTGTTCTATTCGGTGCCGTGCCCGACCTATCCCGAAATTCGCCTCGCCATGGTGCGCAGCCGGACGATCGGCGATCTGCTCGACGAATTTTCGCCGCATGCGGTGCATCTGGCGACCGAGGGGCCGGTGTGCGTCGCGGCGCGGCGCTGGTGCCTGCGGCATGATTTTCCGTTTACCACCGCCTATCACACCCAATTCCCCGATTATGTCGAGGCGCGATCAGGCGTGCCGGCGGAGTGGGTGTGGCGATACATCCGCTGGTTCCATGCGCCGGCACGGGCGATCCTCGCCTCGACCGCGTCGATCCGGCAGGCGCTGGTCGATCACGGGCTGACTCAGGTGCAGCATTGGGGGCGGGGCGTCGACCTGTCCAATTTCCACCCCGGCGTGACGCCGCATCCGGCAATGGCCGAGCTGCCGGGGCCGGTTCAGCTCTATGTCGGGCGGGTCGCTGTGGAGAAGAATCTGGAGGCGTTCCTTGCCTCCGCACATCCGGGGACCAAGGTCGTCGTGGGCGATGGCCCGGCGCGTGCCGCGCTGGAGGCAAAATATCCTGACGCGAAGTTCATGGGATCGATGTTCGGCGCGGAGCTGGCGCAGGCCTATCGCGCGGCGGATGTGTTCGTCTTTCCGAGCCGGACCGACACGTTCGGCCTGGTGATGATCGAGGCACTGGCGTGCGGCACGCCGGTCGCGGCCTATCCGGTGACCGGGCCGGTCGACATTCTGACGCCGGAGACCGGGGCGATGGCCGAGGATCTGGACGCGGCGATCGCGCAGGCGCTGACCCGCGACCGGGATGCGTGCGCGGCCTATGGGCGCAGCTTCACCTGGGAGGCGAGCGCGGCGCAGTTTCTGGCGGCTTTGGTGCCGATTATCGAGGAAGCGCGGGCGGCCTGATCTTCTTCTAGCCCTCTCCCGCTTGCGGGAGAGGGTTGGGTGAGGGTCTTCTTCTTTCGCCCGTCTACGTGCGCACCCGGCTTCAAGAACTAGAAAAAAGAAGAAGACCCTCCCCAACCCCTCCCGCAAGCGGGAGGGGCTAAGACGGCGCGTGGCGGGTTCTGCCTCATCCCGCATTGACCTGATATAAAGATATCTTTATATCTCTATACCCATGAACACGGCTCTCGAATCCTTCCGCGCGCTCGCGGATTCGACGCGGCTGCGCATTCTTGCGCTGCTGCGGCTCATGGAGCTGTCGGTGGGTGAGCTGGCGCAGGTGCTGGGGCAGAGCCAGCCGCGCGTGAGCCGCCATGTGAAGATATTGTGCGATGCAGGCCTGGCCGAGCGGCGCAAGGAAGGCAGCTGGGTGTTCGTCGCGCTGGGCGATGCCAAGCGGACCGGGCCGATCTTCGCCGCGATCGATGCGTGGCGCAGCGAGAGCGAGGATCATTGGGCGGTGGCGGACAGCGCGCGGCTGGCCGCCGTGCGCGCCGACCGCGCGACCGCGGCGGCCGAGTGGTTCGAGGCGCATGCCGGCGAATGGGACGCGATCCGATCGCTGCATGTCGCGGAGGAGCAGGTTGAGGCGGCGATGGTCGCGGCGCTGGGCGCGGCACCGATCGCGCGGCTGATCGATATCGGCACCGGCACCGGGCGGATGCTGGAGCTGTTCGCGCCGCATGCTGACAGCGCGCTGGGGATCGACCGGTCGTCGGAAATGCTGCGGCTGGCGCGCGCGAAGCTGTCGGAGCAGGGCGTCGCCAATGCCGAGCTGCGCCAGGCGGACCTCTATGCGCTGCCGATGAGCGATGGCGAGGCGGATGCCGCGATCCTGCACCATGTGCTGCACTTTGCGCAGCAGCCGGGGGCGGCGATCGGGGAGGCGGCGCGGGTGCTCTCGCCAAGCGGTCGCCTGCTGATCGTCGATTTCGCGCCGCATGATCGTGAGGAATTGCGGACGCGGGAGGGGCATGTGCGCCTCGGCTTTTCGGACGAGCAGATGCTCGGCTGGTTCGCCAAGGCGGGGCTGGCGCCGGTCCAGACCCAGACGCTGGAGGGCGGCGCGCTGACCGTGAAATTATGGCTGGGCCGCAAGGCGGGGCAGCCGGGTGAACAACTGCCAGTGAATGAGGTGAAGGCAGCATGAGTATCGATCGGGATCCGTCGTCCCCGCCGCTGTTCGCGGACGTTGCAGGCGACATCGACGTCAGCTTCGAATTCTTTCCGCCCAAGACCGAAGCGATGGAAAAGACGCTGTGGGAATCGGTCGGGACGCTGAGTCCGTTCGACCCGCGCTTCGTGTCGGTGACCTATGGCGCGGGCGGGACGACGCGTGAACGGACGCACAACACCGTTGCCCGCATCGCGCGCGAGACGCCGATCGCGGTCGCCGCGCACCTGACCTGCGTCGACGCGACCAAGGCCGAGATCGACGCCGTGGCCGAGGAATATTGGGCGGCGGGCGTGCGCCATATCGTCGCGCTGCGCGGTGATCCGCCGCGTGCGGGTGAGAAGTACGCGACGCATCCCGGTGGCTATGAGAATGCCGCCGATCTGGTCGGGGGGCTGCGCAAGCTGCACCCGTTTGAGATTTCGGTCGCGGCCTATCCCGAAAGCCACCCGGATTCGCCTGATGCGGCGCATGACCTCGACAACCTCAAGCGCAAGATCGATGCGGGCGCGAACCGCGCGATCACGCAGTTCTTCTTCGAGGCCGATACCTTCCTGCGCTTCCGCGATGCGGCGGCGGCGGCCGGGATCGATGCCGAGATCGTGCCGGGGATCATGCCGGTGATGAGCTTTGCCGCAGTCCAGAAGATGTCGGCAATGTGCGGTACTGATGTGCCGGCATGGATGGCGCGGCTGTTCGAGGGGCTGGACGACCATCCGGCTGCGCGCCAGCTGGTCGCCGCGACGCTGGCGGCGGAACTGTGCCGCAACCTCTATGCGGGCGGCGTGCGCCAGTTCCACTTCTACACACTAAACCGGGCCGAGCTGTCCTATGCGATCTGCCACCTGCTGGGCGTGCGCCCGCGTGGCGCGGCGGCGAGCGTGGCGGCGTAAAGTCCCCCTCCCGCTTGCGGGAGGGGTTAGGGGAGGGCCTGTCGGAGGCCAGACCTTCCCCTGATTGAACAGGCCCTCCCCCGGCCCCTCCCGCAAGCGGGAGGGGAGAGAGAAGAGATATGACACCACGCGAGAAACTGCTGGCCGAAGCCGCCAAGCGCATCCTGATCACCGATGGCGCATTCGGAACCGAGATCCAGAATTGGAAGCTGTCCGAGGCGGATTATGCCGGCGACCTTAATCTGGGGCACGACCAGAAGGGCAATAACGACATCCTCGCGCTGACCCGCCCGGATGTGCCGGCGAGCATCCACCGCGCCTATTTCGAGGCGGGGGCGGATATTGCCGAGACCAACACCTTCTCCGCCAACCGCATCAGCCAGGCCGATTATGGCGCCGAGCATCTGGTGCGCGAGATCAATATCGAGAGCGCCAAGCTGGCGCGCAGCATCGCCGACGAGTTCGAGGCGAAGGATGGCCGTCCGCGCTTCGTCGCCGGCGCGCTTGGCCCGACCAACAAGACGCTGTCGCTGTCGCCCGACGTCAACGATCCGGGCTATCGCGAGATCGATTTCGACACGCTCAAGGACGTGTATCGCGAACAGATCGATGCGCTGGTCGAGGGTGGGGTCGACTTCATCCTGATCGAAACGGTGTTCGATACGCTGAATGCCAAGGCCGGCGTGATGGCGTGCATCGAGGCGGCGAACGATCTGGGTCGCGACCTGCCGATCATGATGTCGATGACGCTGACCGACCTGTCGGGCCGCAACCTGTCGGGCCATACGGTCGAGGCGTTCTGGGCCGCGATCCGGCACGCCAAGCCGGTGACGATCGGGCTGAACTGCTCGTTCGGCGCGGAGCAGCTGCGGCCGCACGTCAAGACGCTGTCGGCGCTGTGCGACACGCTGATCATGGTCTATCCCAATGCCGGCCTGCCGAACGAGCTGGGTGCCTATGACGAGGCACCACATACGACGGCGGGGCTGGTCAAGGAATGGGCCGATCAGGCGCAGGTCAACATCCTGGGCGGCTGCTGCGGATCGACCCCGGCGCATATCAAGGCGATTGCCGACGCGGTGAAGGATTTGCCCCCGCGCGCGATCCCGACGCCGCCGGTCCAGACGCGGTTGGCCGGGCTGGAGCCGTTCGTGATGGCGGCGTGACAAAAAGCCCTCTCCCCTCCGGGGAGAGGGTTGGGAGAGGGGCCGGACGATGCGGTTTCCTTCCCGACAGATGACTCAAGACACACTCCCCCTCTCCCCGACCCTCTCCCCGGAGGGGAGAGGGGGATAGAAGAGAAAACCATGACCTCGACCACCACCTCCACCGCCTTCGTCAATATCGGCGAGCGCACCAACGTCACCGGATCGGCCAAGTTCAAGAAGCTGATCATGGCCGGCGACTATACCGCCGCGGTCGAGGTCGCGCGGCAGCAGGTCGAGAATGGCGCGCAGGTGATCGACGTCAACATGGACGAAGGCCTGCTCGACGCGCATGAGGCGATGACGACCTTCCTCAAGCTGATCGCGGCAGAACCGGATATCGCCCGCGTGCCGGTGATGATCGACAGCTCCAAATGGGACGTGATCGAGGCGGGGCTGAAGTGCGTTTCGGGCAAGCCGATCGTCAATTCGATCAGCATGAAGGAGGGCGTGCCGCAATTCCTGGAGCACGCGCGCAAGTGCATGGCCTATGGCGCGGCGGTCGTGGTGATGGCGTTCGACGAGGTCGGGCAGGCCGACACTCAGGCACGCAAGGTCGAGATTTGCGAGCGGGCGTACAAGGAGCTGATGGCCATCGGCTTTCCGCCCGAGGACATCATCTTTGACGCCAATGTGTTCGCGGTCGCGACCGGGATCGAGGAGCACAACAATTACGGCGTCGACTTCATCGAGGCGGTGAAGGAGATCAAGGCGCGCTGCCCGCATGTCCATTTCTCGGGCGGCCTGTCGAACCTCAGCTTTTCGTTCCGCGGCAATGAGCCGGTGCGCCGCGCGATGCACAGCGTGTTCCTATACCACGCGATCCCCGCCGGGCTCGACATGGCGATCGTCAATGCCGGGCAGCTCGACATCTATGACCAGATCGAGCCGGAACTGCGCACCGCGTGCGAGGATGTGATCCTCAACCGCGATCCCGAGGCGGGCGACCGGCTGGTCGCGCTGGCCGAGAAGTTTCGCGGCACCGATGTGGTGGCGGAGAAGCAGGCGGCGGAGTGGCGCGGCTGGGTGGTCGAGAAGCGGCTGGAGCATGCGCTGGTCAAGGGCATCGACCAATATGTGGTCGAGGATACCGAGGAGTGCCGCCAAAAGGCCGCCAAGCCGATCGACGTGATCGAAGGGCCGCTGATGGACGGGATGAACGTTGTCGGCGACCTGTTCGGCAGCGGCAAGATGTTCCTGCCACAGGTGGTGAAGAGCGCACGCGTGATGAAGAAGGCGGTCGCGCACCTCCTCCCCTATATCGAGGCGGCGAAGGAGCCGGGTGCGAAGGGCAAGGGCAAGGTCATCATGGCGACCGTCAAGGGCGACGTGCATGACATCGGCAAGAACATCGTCGGCGTGGTGCTGCAGTGTAACGGCTTTGAGGTGGTCGATCTGGGCGTGATGGTCCCGTGGTCGACGATCCTGCAGGCGGCGAACGAGAATGACGCCGACATGATCGGCCTGTCGGGCCTGATTACCCCCTCGCTCGATGAGATGGTGACGGTGGCCGAGGAGATGAAGCGGTCGGGCATGACCATGCCGCTGCTGATCGGCGGCGCGACCACGTCGAAGGTGCATACCGCGCTGAAGATCGCGCCGGCCTATGACGGGCCGGTGGTGCATGTGCTCGACGCGAGCCGCGCGGTGGGCGTTGCGACGACGCTCGTCTCCGAGACGATCCGTGACGATTATGTCGCCAAGGTCGCCGACGAATATGAAGCGGTCCGCGTCGCCCGCGCGAACAAGGGCCAGAGCGATCTAGTGCCGCTGGAAACCGCGCGCGCCAATGCGTTCGATGCGGATATGAGCCTGAAGCCCGGCCGTCCGCGCATGCCCGGCGTCCATGCGTTCCCCGATTGGGATTTGAAGGACCTGCGCAACTATATCGACTGGACGCCCTTCTTCCGCGCGTGGGAGCTAGCGGGCAACTACCCGGCGATCCTGGAGGACAAGGTGGTCGGCGAGAGCGCAACCAGCCTGTTCGCCGATGCGCAGAAGATGCTCGACAAGATCATTGACGAGAAATGGCTGACCGCGCGCGGCGTGGCCGGGCTATGGCCGTGCCGCCGTCAGGGCGACGACATCATCGTCCATGTCGAGGATGAAACGCACGTCACGCTGCCGATGCTGCGCCAGCAGATCCAGAAGCGTGAGGGGCGTGCGAACATGTGCCTGGCCGACTTTATCGACCGGCAGGGCGACTGGATCGGCGGCTTTGCGGTGTCGATCCACGGCATCGAGCCGCATCTGGCCCGGTTCAAGGCGGCAATCGACGATTATTCGGACATCCTGTTGAAGGCGCTCGCCGATCGCCTCGCCGAGGCGTTTGCCGAGCGGCTGCACCATTTCGTGCGCACGGCTTTGTGGGGCTATGCCGAGGGCGAGCAGCTGACCAACGAGGCGATGATCAAGGAACAATATCGCGGCATCCGCCCGGCGCCGGGCTATCCCGCCTGTCCCGAGCACAGCCTGAAGCCGATCCTGTTCGAGATGCTCGACGCGCACAAGAATACCGGCGTGTCGCTGACCGAGAGCTTTGCGATGCTGCCGACGGCGGCGGTCAGCGGCTTTTACTTCGGCCACCCGCAGAGCGAGTATTTCGGCGTGGCGCGGGTCGGGCGCGACCAGCTGGAGGATTATGCCGCGCGGCGCGGCATCAGCGTCGAGCTGGCGGAGCGGTATCTGCGGCCCAACATGGACTGAACAGCCAGCCGGCCAGCACAGCGCCCGCCGCTGCGCCAAGCAGTTGCGCGGCGATGAAGGCCGGTGCGTCGCCGGGCGCGATCCCGGCGAAGCTGTTCGACAGGCTGCGCACCAGTGTGATCGCCGGATTGGCGAAGCTGGTCGATGAAGTGAACCAATAGGCGGCGGTGATGTAGAGCGCGACGCTGGCCGGAATCGCGTTCGGGCGGCGCGCGGCGGTGCCGATGATCGTGACGATCAGGCCGAACGTCGCCAGCGCCTCGCCCGTCCATTGCCCGATGCCGCTGCGCGCCTTTTCCGAAAGCTGCAGGATCGGCAGGTCGAACATGAGGTGGACGGCAAAGGCGCCGAGCGCCCCGCAGCCGATCTGGACGAGCGTGTAGAGCGCCGCCTCGCGCCAGTGTAGGTCGCCACGCGCGGCCATCACCAGCGACACCGCCGGGTTGAACTGTGCGCCGGACACCGGCCCGAGCATCGCGATCAGGACGAACAGCATCGCGCCGGTTGCGATGGTGTTGGCGAGCAGGGCCAGCGCGACATTGCCGCCCGCCAGCGCCTCCGCCATCACCCCCGATCCGATCACGGTGGAGAACAGCAGGAACGATCCCAGCCCCTCTGCGGTCAGGCGGCGGGCCAGTGACTGACGCATCGAATTAGCCGATCCGCTGGCCGGTGGCGTCGACGACGCGCTCGCCATCTTCCTTGGCGAACGCGCCACGCTGGGCGGCGGGGAGCAGGTCGAGTACCGCTTCGGACGGGCGGCACAGGGCGACGCCGAGCGGGGAAACGACGATCGGGCGGTTGATGAGGAGCGGGTGCGCTATCATCGCGTCGAGCAGCGCGTCGTCGGACAGCGCCGGATCGTCGAGGCCGAGTTCGGCAAAGGGGGTGCCCTGCTCGCGCAGCCAGTCGCGCGGGGTGGCGTTGGCGCGGGCGAGCAGCTCGGCGAGCAGCGCTCTGCTGGGCGGGGTCTTGAGATACTCCACCACATGCGGCTCGATCCCGGCATTGCGGATCATCGCCAGCGTATTGCGCGACGTTTCGCAATCGGGGTTGTGATAGATGACGATATCGACCGGATTCATCGCGCGATCCTCAGCAGCAGGCGGGGATGGGGGCGGGCGCGCATTCGGCACCCGCACAGCAATTTTCCATGAGATAGCCGAGCAGACTGTTCATCGCGGCATAGTCGGCGGCGTAGATCAGCGAGCGGCCCTGCCGCGTCTGGCTGACCAGCCCGGCGCGGTTGAGGTGGGCGAGATGGAAGGAGAGCGAGGAGGCCGGGACGCCGAGCTTTCCAGCGATCGTCCCGGCGGGGAGTCCGGCTGGCCCGGCCTGAACGAGCAGGCGGAACAGCGCGAGGCGATGGTCCTGCGCCAGCGCGGACAGAGCCGTCACGGCGGTGCTGTCTGTTATTTCCATAGTCGTGGAAATATTGAAACGACTGTCACTGCGCAATGCCTATTTCGACTTTAGCGGGTGGCCTGACTCGGGGCGCAAAATGAGTTAGGCTGGCGCAAACGACCGGAGAGCATGCCATGGCCCAGTTCCCGAAGATCGACAGCCCCTGTCCCTATAAGGCCGATCTGGCCGCGATCATGGACGGCGATTTCTGTCGCATGTGCAAGCGCGAGGTTTTCGATCTTTCCGGCTGGAGCGACGGCGAGCGCGTCGCGTTTCTGAAGGGGTGCGAGACCGAGGTGTGCGTGCGTTACACGCTGCC
>VYKW01000552.1_pt1 | contig 11935 bp, 11 predicted proteins | sample 5114451 | NCBI WGS metagenome assembly VYKW01 (sample SAMN12291784, study PRJNA351875) | freshwater metagenome | isolation source: freshwater lake | place: USA: Michigan, Gull Lake | collected 2013-08-08
GCGGCCAGCCCGCGCAGCGCCTCGGCGGGGAAGGTGGCCTCGCGGTCCCAGCGGGCCGCGTGCGGCGCCACCTGCTCGCTCACGTAGCTGCGGACCGCGTCGCGGACCATGGTCAGCGATTCGTTCAGGATCATCGTCGTCTCCTCAATCCCCGGGCGGATTCTGCCCGGCGCCCCGCAGCGGGGCCTTCATGCGCCCGGCTGCGGACCCCAGTCGTGCGCCGGCGGGGCCTCGCTCCCGGGCACGCGGGCGTCGACCTCGATCTCGATCTTGATGCGCGGATCGACCAGGCCGACGATCATCGCGGTGGCCGCCGGCCGCGCCCGCGTGAACGCCTCGCCGAACAGGGGTGCCGCGCGCTCGAAGAAGGCCGCATCGGTGAACAGGTAGCGCACGCGCACGACGTCGTCGAGCGTGCAGCCGGCCTGCGCGAGCGCGCCGGCGATGTTGGCGAGGCACTGCCGGGTCTGCACCAGCAGGTCCTCGTCGATGGTCATCGTCGTGTAGTCGAAGCCGGTGGTGCCCGAGACGTGCACGTCCCGCCCGTCGACCACCGCGCGCGAATAGCCGGCCAGCCGCTCGAAGGACGAGCCGGAGGAGATCAGCCTGCGCGCGCTCACCATGCGATGGGCTGGCCGCGCCAGTCGAAGAAGCCGCCGCTCGGGAACGCGACGCGGTCGGCCAGCACCGTGCGCAGGCCGGCCACGCTGTCGCCGACCGCGACCTCGGCGTTCGGGCCGCCCATGTCGGTGCGGACCCAGCCCGGGTGCAGCGACAGCACCCGCACGCCCATCGGCGAGTAGTCGCTGTGGGCCATCTTCGCCACCATGTTCACCGCCGCCTTGGAGACCCGATAGAGCATGCCGTAGCTCGCCTGCGCCTCGGCGATCGAGCCCATCTTGCTCGAGACGAAGGCGAGCGTGCCCTGGGCGGGCGCCAGCAGCGGCGCGAGCAGCGGCATCAGCCGCATCGCACCGAGCACGTTGGTGCGCATCACCAGGTCGAACTGCTCGTCGGTGGGCGGCGACTGGACGCTGCTGGTGCGCAGCCCGTAGACGCCGGCATTGACCACCGCCACGTCGAGCCGCTCGCCGTCGAGCTGCCAGCCGATGCCGGCGATGTCCTCGACGCGCTGCACGTCGAGCTTGAGCGTGTGCGCGCCGAGGTCGCGCAGGCGGACCCGGTCGTCCTCGCCCCTGAAGGTGCCGAAGACGGTCCAGCCCGCCTCGCGGTACTGGCGCACGAACTCGAGGCCGATGCCCCGCGACGCGCCGAGGATGAGCGCGGTCGGCATCAGGGACGCCCGCGCTCTGTCGCCCCGCCGATCACATCAGCTCCACGGCGACAGCGGTGGCTTCGCCGCCGCCGATGCACAGCGAGGCCACGCCGCGCTTGCCGCCGGTCTTGCGCAGGCCGCCGATGAGCGAGACGATCAGCCGCGCGCCGGAGGCGCCGATCGGGTGACCGAGGGCCACCGCGCCGCCGTGCAGGTTGACCTTCTCGTGCGGCAGGCCGTGCTCCTTCATCGCGGCCATCGCGACCACCGCGAACGCCTCGTTGATCTCGTACAGGTCGACGTTCGCGGTCGACCAGCCGGTCTTGGCGTAGAGCTTGGCGATCGCGCCGACCGGCGCGGTGGTGAACCACTGCGGCTCCTGCGAGTGCGTCGCGTGCGCGACCAGTCGCGCGATCGGCTCGACGCCGAGCTTCTCGGCGGTGGACGCGCGCATCATCACCAGCGCGGCCGCGCCGTCGGAGATCGACGACGAGGTGGCGGCGGTCACGGTGCCGTCCTTGCGGAACGCAGGTTTGAGCGTCGGGATCTTCTCGGGGTTGGCCTTGAACGGGCTCTCGTCCTTGTCGATCACGACGTCGCCCTTGCGGCCGGCGACGGTGATGCCGGCGATCTCCCAGGCGAACGAGCCGTCGGTGTTCGCGGTCTTGGCGCGCTCGGTGGAGGTGATCGCGTAGCGGTCCTGTTCCTCGCGGGTGAAGGTGTACTTGCCCGCGCAGTCCTCGGCGAACTGGCCCATCGACTTGCCGCCGCCGTTGGGGGTCTTCTCGTAGGCGTCCTCCAGGCCGTCGAGCGCCATGTGGTCGAACAGCGTGCCATGGCCGTAGCGGTAGCCGCCGCGGCCCTTGAGCATGAGGTACGGCGCGTTCGACATGCTCTCCATGCCGCCCGCGACGACCACGTCCTGGCTGCCGACGGCGAGCAGGTCGTGCGCGAGCATCGCGGCCTTCATGCCGGAGCCGCAGACCTTGTTGATCGTCGTGGCCCCCACCGACATCGGCAGGCCGGCGCCGAGCGTGGCCTGGCGGGCCGGGGCCTGGCCCTGGCCGGCGGGCAGCACGCAGCCCATGATGACCTCCTGCACCTGCTCGGGCGACAGCCCGGCGCGCTGGACCGCGGCCTTGATGGCGTGGGCGCCGAGCTGGTGGCCGGCGAAGGACGACAGCTCGCCCATCATGGCCCCGATGGGGGTGCGGGCGACGGAAACGATGACGACGGGATCGGCCATGACGGGTCTCCTGGGGTTCAGGCTCTGGCGTGGGGCTCGGGCGCGGCGGCGCCCGCAGCCGGTGGTGCGGGGTCGCCCGTCCGGGCGGCCTCCAGCTGATCATAGCGGTTCCGGAATCGGACCGATTCCGGGTAGGGGAAGACATCGTCGAAGCGGCCGGCGCGCACATGGGCCTGCTTGCGCTGCCAGAAGGCCGCGTCGAGCAGGTCGCCGTGGTGGTGCTCGAAGATCCGCCGCACGCGCGGGTCACCGAGCAGGAAGGTGCCGAACTCCTCGGGGAAGACGTCGTGCGGGCCGACCCGGTACCAGGGCTCGGAGGCCATCTCCTCCTCGGGCGTACGCGGCTCGGGGATCCGGCGGAACACGCAGTCGGTCACGTAGGCCACCTCGTCGTAGTCGTAGAAGACCACGCGGCCCTGGCGGGTGACGCCGAAGTTCTTGTAGAGCATGTCACCGGGGAAGATGTCGGCGGCGACCATCTGCTTGATCGCGTCGCCGTACTCGATCAGCGCGTGCTCGCGCTCGGCGTCGGTGCAGCGCTCGAGGTACATGTTGAGCGGGATCATCCGGCGCTCGATGTACAGGTGCTTGATGACCAGCGTGTCGGCGTCCTCCTCGATGATCGAGGGCGCGGTGGCGCGCAGCTCGTCGATCAGCGCGGGGTCGAAGCGGGCCTTCGGGAACGGCACGTCCGAGTACTCCCAGGTGTCGGCCATGCGCCCGACGCGGTCGTGCATCTTCACGCGCTGGTATTGCGACTGGATGAACTCGCGGCTGACGTCCTTCTTGCGGTTGTCCTTGATGATCTTGAACACGTACGGGAACGAGGGCAGCGTGAACACGCCCATCACCAGCCCCTTGATGCCCGGCGCGATGACGAACCTGTCGTGCGAGTGCTTCAGGTGCGCGAGCATGTCGCGGTAGAACGCGGTCTTGCCCTGCTTGTGCAGCCCGAGCATCGTATAGAGCTCGGACTCGGGCTTGGTCGGCATCAGCGACTTGAGGAAGCGCACGTAGGCCGAGGGCACCTCCATGTCGACCATGAAGTAGGCGCGCGAGAAGTTGAACAGCGTCTCGATGCGCTCGGCGCCGTGCAGCAGCGTGTCGAGGAAGAGCCGCCCGCGCCCGTCCTGCAGGATCGGGATCGCGAAGGGCGTGAGCTCGCCGTCGGCCACGTAGCGCCCGATCAGGTAGGCGCCCTTGTTCCGGTAGAACAGCGTGCGCAGCACGTTGAGCTGGCAGTCGGTCGCCGGCGCGGCGTCCTCGGGCGCGAACTCGCGCATCGCCGCGGTCACCAGCGCGAGGTCGCGGTCGATGTCGACGAACGCGCAGGCGAGGCCCAGGTCGACGATCATCTGGCGCAGCGTGCGGCGCAGGCCGAGCGCGGCCGGGTAGTAGGCGCGAAAGCTCGGCGGATCGCCGTCGAGGTAGTCGGTGGCCACCGCCGGGCGCACGAAGATGAAGTCGTTGTGGAAGTAGGTGCGGTGCAGCAGCTTGGCGCACACCGAGTTGAAGAAGGTCTCGGCGAGCTCGGGCTGGCGGTGCTCGGAGAGCAGCGCGACATAGTGGCGCTTGACCTGCGCCCAGTTGCCGGCCGCGAGGTCGGTCGCGCCGAAGACGTCCTCGATGCGGGCCACGGCCTCGCGCACGCGCTCGTCGTAGAAGGCGATCCGCTCGCGGGCGAGCTGCCGGATGGCGTGCCAGTCGGCCGCCTCGTAGCGGGACTTCGCCTGCTGCGCGTTGTAGCGGAAGAGGGCGTAATGGCGGTCGAAGCCGGCGAGGATCGCCTGGGCGATCGCCAGGGCCTGGTCGGAGGTGCGCTGCGGCATCGCGGCGCGCCCGTCAGGCCGTCTCGGCGAACAGTTCGCGGCCGATCAGCATCCGGCGGATCTCGGAGGTGCCCGCGCCGATCTCGTAGAGCTTGGCGTCGCGCCAGAGCCGGCCGGTCGGGTAGTCGTTGATGTAGCCGTTGCCGCCCAGGCACTGGATCGCCTCGCCGGCCATCCAGGTCGCCTTCTCGGCCGAGTAGAGGATCGCGGCGGCCGCGTCCTTGCGCAGCGAGCGCACGTCGATCCTGCCTTCGCGCGAGCGGTCGCACTGCTTGCCGACCTCGTACACGTACGCGCGGCAGGCCATCATCGTGCTGTACATGTCGGCGAGCTTGCCCTGCATGAGCTGGAACTCGCCGATCGGCTGGCCGAACTGCTTGCGCTCGTGCAGGTAGGGCACGACCACGTCCATGCAGGCGCTCATGATGCCGAGCGGCCCGCCCGAGAGCACCGCGCGCTCGAAGTCGAGCCCGCTCATCAGCACGTTGGCGCCGCGGCCCACGCCCTTTAGGTCGTCGCCGTCGATGCCGCCGAGCACGTTCTCGGCCGGCACCTCGCAGTCCTGGAACACCAGCTCGCCGGTGTGGCTGCCGCGCATGCCCATCTTGTCGAGCTTCTGCGCGACCGAGAAGCCCTTGAAGGTCTTCTCGACGAGGAAGGCGGTGATGCCGCGCGGCCCGGCCTCGAGGTCGTTCTTGGCGTAGATCACCATCACGTCGGCGTCGGGGCCGTTGGTGATCCACATCTTCGAGCCGTTGAGCACCCAGCGGTCGCCGCGGAAGTCGGCGCGCAGCTTCATCGACACCACGTCGGAGCCGGCGTTCGGCTCGCTCATCGCGAGCGCGCCGATCCATTCGCCCGAGACCAGCTTCGGCAGGTACTTCTCCTTCTGCCAGGTCGTGCCGTTGCGGTTGATCTGGTTCACGCAGAGGTTGGAGTGCGCGCCGTACGACAGGCCGACCGAAGCCGACCCGCGCGAGATCTCCTCCATCGCGACGATGTGGGCGAGGTAGCCCATGTCGGTGCCGCCGTACTGCTCGGGCACGGTCATGCCGTGCACGCCGAGCTCGCCGAGCTTGCGCCACAGGTCCATCGGGAACTGGTCGCTGCGGTCGATCTCGGCGGCGCGCGGCGTGATCTCGGCGGCGGTGAACTGCTGCAGCGCGTCGCGCAGCATGGCGACGTCGTCACCGAGGTCGAACTGCAATCCGGGAAGGTTCAGCATCCGGGGTCCCTGCGTTGCGTTGCGTCGGGTGGGGCGGGCTCAGTGCCGGACGTCGTCGCGGCCGTGCACCGTCATCATGGTGGCCTGCATCGTGGCGATGGTCTTGGCGCGGCCGTCGGCGACGGCGATCGCGTCGCCGTCCACGAATGTTACCGTCCGGCCGGTGCGCCGCACACGGCCGGTGAAGCGGAAGCGCTCGCCCGCGCCCGGTGCGAGGAAGTTGATCTTGAACTCGATGGTCAGCACGCCGGCATCGGCGGGCATCAGCGTCGACGCCGCGAAGCCGCAGGCCGCGTCGAGCACCGAGGCGATCGCGCCGCCGTGCAGGAAGCCGTGCTGCTGGGTCAGGTCCGGATCGAAGGGCAGGTCGATCGACACGTCGCCGGGGGCCACGCGGCTCATCTCCGCGCCGATCCTCGACATGAAGCGCTGCCGGGCGAACGACGCGCGCACCCGTGTCTCGAAGTGGGGGTCGATGGGCGGCGGCAGCCTCGAATCGGGGGTCGGCGTGTCGGGCATGGCGGTGGGGACCGGCGGATGGGGCGGGCCGGAGGAGGGTCGAGGAAAGGCCGGCGGAGCGTAGTTGACGTTGACGTCAACGTCAATGCAAGCCCGTGTCGGGTGTGGGGCGCGCGGGTTGTGCCGGTGTCACCGCTGCGGTTAGGATCCTCCGAGATTCACCCGACACACGCGGCGCAACGACGCCGCCCGGAGGAGACCCCCCATGCGCAGCATCCTGTTCGCCGCCGCGGCTGTCGTCGCGTCGTTCGTCGCCGGCCCTGTCCTCGCCCAGGGCAAGGAGCTGAAGATCGGCGTCATCTACGACCTGACCGGCGCCTTCGCGGCCGGCGGCTCGAACGCCAGCTATCTAGGCACCAAGTACGCGATCGACATGATCAACGAGCGCGGTGGGGTCGAGGGCTACCGGATCAAGCCGGTCTACGCCGACGCGCAGAGCAAGGCCGACGTCGCGATCAACGAGGCCGAGCGGCTCCTGAACCAGGAGAAGGTCGACATGCTGATGGGCGTGTTCTCGTCGGCCCACTGCGTTCCGATGGCCCAGAAGGCCGACCAGTCCAAGCGTTTCATGTGGGCGAACGTCTGCGTCGCCTCGGCGGTGCTCAAGGACAAGAACCTGCGCTACGTGTTCCGTGCGCAGGTGCACTCCGACCAGTTCGGCGCGGCCTCCTGCGACTTCCTCAAGGAGCAGTCCAAGGCGCGCCTGGGCAAGGAGCCCCGCGACCTCAAGGTCGCGATCATCTACGAGGACGGTCCGTACGGCGCCGGCGTGGCCTCGGGCAACGAAGCGACCTGCAAGCAGAACGGCATCCAGATCGCGCTCAAGGAAGGCTACGCGGCGACCTCGCCCGACCTCTCGTCGCTGGTGACCAAGCTCAAGCGTGCGCGGCCGGACGTGATCCTGCACACCGGCTACAACCCGGACATCACGCTGTTCCTGCGGCAGTCCCGAGAGCAGGGCCTGAAGTGGTCGGCGCTGATCGGCCACGGCGCGGGCTACGGCCAGTTCGACAAGCTGTTCGCCACCTTCAAGGACGACGCGAACTTCATCTACAACGTCGACCCTGTCGCCGCGCAACTGCTCGACCCGAAGTCGCTCGCGCCCGGCCTGGGCGCGGTGACCGCCGAGATGATCAAGCGCTACAAGGCCGACGTGAAGTCCGACGAGGTGCCGCCGCACGTGTCGATGGGTTTCAACCAGTCGTGGATCTTCTTCACCGACGTGCTGCCGCGGGCGATCAAGAAGTACGGCGGCGTCGATGCCGAGGCGCTGCGCCAGGCCGCGCTCGATACGGACATCCCGGTGGGCGGCACCATCCAGGGCTACGGGGTGAAGTTCTTCCCGCCGGGCACGCCGATGGCCGGCCAGAACGAGCGCTCCTCGCCGGTGGTCATGCAGTACGCCGGCAACGATACCTTCGTCGTCTGGCCGTCCGCGATCAAGACCCGCGACCCGGTCCTGCCACTGCCCAAGGGCCACACCTACGCCCCCTGACGGCGGCGGCGCCGGGGTTTCGGCGAGCACTGCTCGCCGCCGGCGGCGCGGGCCGGGCCTGCCGGCCCGGCACTCGTGCTCCCCGAACGTGAATCCGCCGAAAGGCGGCCGGATAGGCTGTTCCCATGCTCAGAATCGAGTCGATGACCAAGCGCTTCGGCGGCTTCACCGCCGTCGATCGCCTGTCGTTCGAGCTGCGCCAGGGCGAGATCCTCGGGCTGATCGGCCCGAACGGCTCCGGCAAGAGCACCACCTTCAACGTCATCGCGGGCCTGTACGCGCCGACCGAGGGCTCGGTGCGATTCCTGGACCGCGAGATCGGCGGGCTGCCGCCGAACCGGATCTGCCGGGCCGGCATCGCGCGGACCTTCCAGATCCCGCGGCCGTTCCGCAAGCTGTCCATCCTGGACAACGCGACGCTCGCCGCCTACTACGGCGCCTCGGAGCCGGTGACCCGCGGCGAGGCGCAGCGCCGGGCCGAGGACGCGCTGGCGCTGATCGGGCTGCCGTCCGATCCGGGGGCGCGTGTCGACGGACTGGGCGCGGCCGGGCTCAAGAAGCTCGAGATGGCGCGGGCGCTCGCCACGCAGCCCAAGCTGCTGCTCGCCGACGAGAGCCTGGGCGGTCTCGACGAGACCGAGATGAACCAGGCCGCCGACATGCTGCGCCGCATCCGCGACGAGCGCGGCATCTCCATCGTCTGGGTGGAGCACATCATGGGCGTGCTGATGCGGGTCATCGACCGCTGCCTGGTGCTCGACCACGGCGAGCTGATCGCCCAGGGCACGCCCGCCGAGGTCACCCGGGACCCGAAGGTGGTCGAGGTCTACCTCGGCACCGATGCCGAGCACGTCCAGGCGCAGGTGCGTGAGACCGACGCCGTGCGCGCGGGCGCACGCCAGGAGCACAGCTGATGCTCGAGCTGAAAGGGGTGAGCGCCGGCTACGGCGCGTTCCAGGCGCTGTTCGACGTGTCGCTGAAGGTCGACGCCGGCGAGGCGGTCGCGGTGATCGGCCCGAACGGCGCGGGCAAGACGACGCTGCTGCGCGCCATCTCCAAGCTGATCGAGCCGACCTCGGGCTCGCTGTCGATGGAAGGGCGTTCCTACGACGGCGTGCCCGCGCACGAGGTGATCGCGCTGGGCATCGCGCAGGTGCCCGAGGGCCGCCGGCTGTTCCCGCGGCTGTCGGTCGAGGACAACCTGAAGATGGGCGCGTACACGCCGGCGGCGCGCTCGCGCCATGCCGAGCGGCTGGAGTTCGTCTACTCGCTGTTCCCGAAGATGAAGGAGCGCCGGCTGCAGATGGCCGGCACGATGTCCGGCGGCGAGCAGCAGATGTGCGCGATCGGGCGCGCGCTGATGAGCGGCCCGAAGCTGCTGCTGCTCGACGAGCCCTCGGCCGGACTCGCGCCGGTGGTGGTGCAGTCGATCTTCGGGCTGATGCGAACGATCCGCGAGCAGGGCTACACCGTGCTGATCGTCGAGCAGAACATCCAGCAGGTGCTCAAGGTCGTCGACCGCGCCTACCTGCTCGAGACGGGCCGGATCCGGCAGAGCGGCCCGGCGGCCGAGCTGCTGGCGAGCGACGAGATCCGCCGCGCCTACCTCGGCGTCTGACAGGACCCCCATGAGCGACATCTTCGACATCTATCTCCTCGAGGCGGTGATCAACGGCCTGCTGCTCGGCGGGCTGCTGGCGCTGCTCGCGCTCGGGCTGAACCTGATCTTCGGCGTGATCGACGTCGTCTGGATCTGCTATGCCGAGATGATGATGATCGGCATGTACGTGATCTGGTGGCTGCACGTCGAGCAGGGCTGGCCCCTCCTCGGCGCGTTCGCAGCGGGCATCGTGTCGATCGCGGTGCTCGGGGCGGCGCTGCACCAGTTCGTCATCCGTCCAGTGCTGGCCGCCGAGCCGATCAACCAGCTGCTGGTCACCGGCGGGGTGCTCTTCTTCCTGCAGGCGGTGGCGACGGTGGCCTTCGGCGTCGAGTTCCGCAACCTGGGCGTGCGGCTGCCGACCTTCGCGATCGGCGAGATGAACCTGTCGCTCGCGCGGCTCATCGCCTTCGCGGTCGCGATCGCCGCGATCGGCGGCACCTGGCTGTTCCTGTCTCGCAGCTACATCGGCACCGCGATCCGCGCGATCAGCCAGGACCGCGGGATCATGCCGCTGATGGGCGTCGACCCGGGCCGCATCTACCTGACCACCTCGGCGCTCGGCGGGGGGCTGGCGGGCCTGGCCGCCTGCCTGCTGGTGCTGCAGTACGACATCCATCCGGCGATCGGCCTGTCGTTCGGCCCGATCACCTTCCTGATCTGCGTGCTGGGCGGGCTGGGCAACCTGATCGGGGGCTTCCTCGCCGCGTTCATCTTCGCGCAGTTCATCGCGGTCGGCGGCTTCCTGTTCCAGCTCGAGTGGGGCTACGTAATCGCGTTCGTGTTCTTCATCGCGACGATGTTCTGGAAGCCCGAAGGGCTGTTCGCCAAGCGCAGGTGAGCCGATGAACCGATCATGGATCCTGGGGGGCTTCGGGCTCGCGCTGCTGCTGGCGGCGCCGTTCGCTGGCTTAGGCACCTATCCGCTGCACCTCGCCATCATGGCGCTGCTGTGGGGCTTCATCTACACCAGCTGGTCGATCATGGGTCGGCTCGGGATGGTGAGCTTCGGCCACGGCGCATTCCTGGGGATCGGCGCGTACGGATCGGTGCTGCTGTGGAACACCTTCGGCGTGTCGCCGTGGCTCGGTGCGCTGGGCGCGATCGTGCTCACGCTCGCGCTCGCGGTGCTGATCGGCTGGCCGTGCTTCCGCTTCCGGATCGTCGGCCACTACTTCGCGCTGGTCACGCTGGCGCTGTCGGAGGTGGTGCGCCTGGTGATCGTCGCGCTGCGCGACCACACCGGCGGCTCGCTCGGCATCACGCCCAAGTCGGCGCTGACCGAAGGCGCGACGGTTGCGGTCGGCGCGCTGCAGTTCTCGGACAAGCGGGTCTGGTTCTACCTCGTGGTCGCCTGCTGGCTGTTCGCGCTGTGGGTCTGGCGGCGGGTGGACCGCAGCATGGACCGGCTGGCGCTCGAGGCGATCAGCGAGGAGGAGGACGCGGCCGCCTCGATCGGCATCGACGTCTCGCGCACCAAGCTCAAGGTGACGATGCTGTCGGCGGCGATGACCTGCGTGGGCGGCGTGCTCTACGCGCAGTACCAGCTCTACGTGAACCCGGAGACGGTGTCCGGCATCGGCATCTCGCTGCAGATGGTGTTCGGCGCGATCGCCGGCGGCATGTTCGTGATGCTCGGGCCGACGGTGGGCGCGGTGTTCCTGCTGGCGCTGTCCGAGACGCTGCGGATCGCGGTCGGCAACACGATCCACGGGCTGGACCTGCTGATCTACGGCGCGCTGCTGGTGCTGTTCATCATCTACCTGCCCAAGGGGATCCTGGGCACGCTGCTGGCCCGGCTCCAACGTACGGGCTGACGCCGGCTCGGGCCCGCTCGCTACGGTTTCTTCACGGCTTCGAGGGCGCGCGGGGCGTCTTCCCAGATCATCGGCCTGGCCCGTGCGCCGCCGAGGAACTCGATCGGGTCGTGGTTGTCGACATGCCCGTACTGGCCCTGCCAGACCGACCAGCCGCACAGCTGCTGGAGCCGGCGCGGCATGCGGCGGGCGAGCTCGCCGGGCACGCCGAGCAGCTGGTTCTCCTGCTGGCGCATCCAGCCCACGCAGTAGTAGCAGGCGATCGCCCAACGGCGCGCCTCGGTGCGGTTGGCGCCGCCCGCGTGCCACAGCGCGCTGTCGAACAGCAGGATGCTGCCGGCCGGCATCTCGGCCGCGACCGTGGCGTGGTCGGCGCCGTAGCGGGGCGGCGCGTCGAAGCGGTGGCTGCCCGGCACGATGCGGGTCGCGCCGTTGGCCTCGGTGAAGTCCGACAGCGCCCACATCGCGTTCAGTGCGATCGGGGCGCGCGGCCGGGGCAGCGGGATGCGTTGCGTGTCCTCGTGCAGCGGCTGCGCGTCCTGGCCGGGCGCGAGGGTGATCGCCGACAGCGAGGACAGCAGCAGCTCGGGATCGAGCACGCGTTCGGCCACCGCCAGCACCAGCGGGTGCAGCGGCACCGGCCAGAAGGCCTCGCCGCGCGCGAGCAGGTTGTAGATCCGGACGGTGCGGGTCCCCTCGAAGCGGGTCTTCGCGAAGCCCGCGCCCGCGTCGGTCTCGAGCCGCTCGAGGGCCTCGCGCAGCGTGTGCCGGAGGGGCTCGGGGATCGCGTCGCGCAGCACGGTGAAGCCGTGCTCGCGGATCGCGTCGGCGTGCGCGGCGGCGCTGCCCGGGGTCGCGGGGTCGGGCT
>VYKW01000557.1_pt1 | contig 11760 bp, 13 predicted proteins | sample 5114451 | NCBI WGS metagenome assembly VYKW01 (sample SAMN12291784, study PRJNA351875) | freshwater metagenome | isolation source: freshwater lake | place: USA: Michigan, Gull Lake | collected 2013-08-08
GCCGTCCCGGCGGTGGGCGCGGGCGATGTCTGTGTGCTCGCCGTTTCGATAGGCTTTGTTTCGGCTGGTTTCGGCTCGAGCACGACTTCTGACTTCGGTGGCTCGGCTGCTTTTGGCGGCGCGATGGGCGGCGGTGCTTCGGCGGCTTTGGGCGTTTCGGCAGGCTTGGGCTTGTCCGCAGCTTTCGGCGTCAGCGCCGGTGCGAACGATGGCTCTGCGGATGGTGCGCGATCGCGTTCGACGCGGGCGGACGGCGGCGAGGCATCTTCCAATTCGGCGACGCGCGGATCGAGCGGGGTGAAGATCGCGTCGACGCCGGCCATGGGCGCAAAGCCGTCGGGCAATTCAACGACACCCATCGCGTGGCGAGGGGCTGGAAACGGATAGCTGTCCTGTGGTTCGCGCGGACCCATCCGGTAATAGAGGCGGCCGTCGTTGTTATAGAATGCTCGTCCGTCAGTGGCTTTCGAGATGGCGGCATAGACATCGGGCCATGCAGCGCGGCCGCGGCCACAGGCCATGGTGAAGCTTTGCACCAGGAATGTGCGGCAGCGATCGGGGTTTTGTTCCGAGCAGGCGCGGTACTGGTCCTGTTGGCGGGCGCCGTAGATGCGGTAGGCCTGATCGCCCGAGGGGCGCACTTGCACGCGGCCGCCGACAACGTTGCATTCGAAGGGCAGCACGATCTGCTCGGCGGCGTGGGCGGGGCCGGTTTGGACCGCGAGCGGCCAAAGGGCGGCGATGGCGCAAAACGCGCGGCGGATCCGGTTTGTGTTCAAGGGGCGAATGCTCATGACGGCAAACCCTAGCCGCAAGCATGGCAATCTTGTGTCGTGCCGCCAATTAGGCGTGGGCGCGGCCTCAATAGAAGCCGCGCACCGTGGCCACTAAGACGCGGCCGTCATGTTCAGCCGCCGACACCTAGGCCGATACGCGGCCGACTTCCATCAGGAGGCGTTCGGCCTTGGCGTCTTCGATGCGGTTGGCGAAGCGCTTGGCTTCCTGTTCGTCGCGCACCGTTTTGGCAAGCGTGAAGGCGGCGCCCAGCATGGAGACGGTGGCCATTGACAGATAGCCCTTGATCCACAGGTCGGCGGGGATGGCCCAGATGCCGAGCACCATCATGCCGACGGCGAAGCCGAAGAAGATGTAGGTGAAGGTGAGCCAGGCCGGCGTGTTCTTGGTGGCGGGGGACATGGTGAAGGTTCCTTGATCGCGTTGAGGATGGAGTTCGGTTGAGCGCATGGCGGAGGCATACATCGTGCGCGCGGGGCGGGTGGTCATGTGCCGCGCTCCGCGTCATCTGCTTTGCCGGCTGCTGCCTTGAGGCGGGCGAGGACGTCGGCGGGCTTGGTCTTCTTCACACTGCCGAAGCCGGCGGCGGCGAGACGGTCGATGAGGTCGCGGCCGCTTTCCCGGCTATCCAATTCGTCGAGTGCGGCGGCGACATCTTCTTCGCGGGCTTGAACATCGCGAATGCGGATCAGCGTGGCTTCGGCGTCGCGTAGCGCACCCGTGCCGACGCTGAGTGCGCGCCGTCCGTTGGCCCCGGCGCGGCGGAGCGCTTCCTGTGCGCGGGCCATTTCAAGGCCGCGGCGCAAGTCGGCGAGACGCAAGCGGCCGTCTTCGGAGAGTTGCTTCAAGCGGCGCACGTCGGCTGCGAACTTTTCAACGGAGGCTTTACGCAACGCGCGTTCGTCTTCGTTGGCGGCGATGACGGTGGCGACCTCGCCGGCCAGATCTTCGCGATTGGCTTCGAGGGCGTCGCGGGCAGCGGTTTCCAATTCGCCGATACGGCCTTCGAGGGCTGTGACGGCGCGTTCTTCGCTCGCCTGATGGGCCATGGCGCAGGCGAGTTCGCGGCGGGCGTGTTCGAGGCTGCTGGCTGCTTCGCGCAGTTGCTGCTCCAGGACGCGGATGGCGTTGGCGTCGAAGAGGGCTTCTTCCGCCTCGTTGGCGGCGCCGCGCAGAAGTGTGGTGACGATTTTCAACATGGGGGGTCCTTTCAGAGGCGGTTGCGAACAGAGCCCGGAGGCGGGAGCGGCCTGGGAGCGTCCACGCCTGTTTGAACTATGTTCACCGCCAATGTGCCGACCATTTGAACTTTGTTCAAGGCCGGTTTTGAACTGGGTTCGCGACGGCTGGAATCGTGCTTAATTAGCGGTGAATGGCCAAAACGACCAAAAAGCCTGCCGCCGCAGCGGTTTCCGCTCCCGCCGAACCAGAAATCGTCGGGCGCGAGGCGTTGCGCGGTGTCATCCTGAGGATCGCCGGGGACATCGTTGCCGCCGAGGGGCTGGCCGCTGTGCAGGCGCGGCGGCTGGCGGCGGAAGGCGGCTGCTCGGTCGGGACGCTTTATAACATCTTCGGCGACCGGGACGGGCTGATCCTCGCCATCAACCGCGAGACGCTGACAGCGCTCAGCTTGCCGTTGGACGCGGCGCGGCAGGAGGCGGCCAGCGCGGGGTTGGAAGCCAGGCTCATGGCGCTCGCAACGGCCTACATGACGTTTGCGCTCGAGAACCGGAACCGCTGGCTCGCGGTGTTTGAGTTCCGGCTTCCCGACGATGCGGCGCTGCCGGCGGATTTCGAAGCGGAACGGGCGCGGCTTCTGGGGCTGCTGGCGGAGACGATCGGATCAGATGTACCGGATGCGACTCAGCGCCAAACTGCGGCACGAGCGCTCTTCGGTGCGGCGCACGGCATTCTGCATCTGGCCGTGAACAACAGACTGTCCGACTTCGATCGCGCCGACCTGGAGCGCGATCTCGCCTTCATCGTCAAAGCCGCGGCGGCGGGCATGCGGAAGATGGGGTGATGTGGATGTGGTAGCGGGACCCGGACTTGAACCGGGGACCTACGGATTATGATTCCGCCGCTCTAACCAACTGAGCTATCCCGCCTAACCTGAGCGCCGTCTATAGGGACGGGGTGGTGAGCCTGTCAAGCGGCGCGCCGTTTGAAACGCGCGCCGTCACAAGCAAAGAGACTGCGCCGGCGGCGCTTTCCGCCCCGCAGGAGGCACAGTGCTACTCGGCGGCGATGCGCTTGGCTTCGGCCGACTTCTGGAAACGCATCATAGTGAAGATGCCGAATGGGCGGACGGACTTGCGCTCGATGAGTTTCAGGTCGTCGCAGACCATGACGCGCGAGTGGTCGAACACAGGGCGCCAGCCGATCAATTCGGCGAAGGGGGCCATGCGGCGTTCGACCCAGCCGCGGACGCCTTCTTCCTGGCTGAAGTGATTGACCAGGATGACTTCGCCGCCGGGCTTCGTGACGCGCGAGAGTTCGCGCATGACCTTTTCGGGATCGGGCACAACGGTCATCACGTACATCGCGACGACGGTGTCGAAGGTGTGGTCGGGGAATTCCAGTTCGCCGGCGTCCATCTCGTGCAGGCCGGTGACGTTGGTGAGACCCAGTTCGTCGACGCGCTGGCGCGCTTTTTCGAGCATCTCGGTGGACAGGTCGATGCCGACGATTTCTAGTTCGCGCTTGTAATCGGGGAGCGAGAGGCCGGTGCCGACGCCGACTTCGAGCAGCTTGCCCGTGCGGTGGCGGTTGATCGTGTTGGCGGTATGGCGGCGGCCTTCAGCGGCGACTTTGCCGAAGGTGCTGTCGTACACCGGCGCCCAGCGCCGGTAGGCCACCTTCACGTCGTCTTCGTGGATGTGGCCGATGTGGACAATACGGCCACCAGCCTTCTGCACCTGTGGTTTGGTGCGCTTTGCCTTTGGCCGCAAATTCGAAATCATCTGCCAACCTCGTCCTCTATCGTTGCCCCCGCAAACCCGAACGAAGCCGGGCCTGCCACTCTCATCGTACTGCGCTGCGCGAAGCGGCCGCGCCGGCAGTATTCATGCGATCCGCCGCGCCGAAGTCCGGCTCGCCGGTCCCGCGCATCGTCTTGACGATTGTGCCGCCGCCCAGAACGCGGGCTGCTTCACTGCCGTCGGCATAAAAAACGCAGGCCTGACCGGCTGCGATGCCCTGCTGGCCCTCGCCCAGTTCCACCTTGATCGAGCCATCTTCGGCTGACGTCAATATGGCAGGTTGTGTCGGCTGTGAGGATCTCACACGCACAAACAGCGCGCGCTTGGCGGCGGCGGCCTCGTTCAAGGGCTCATCGCCCAGCCAATTTACACCCTTCAGAATAAGGGCTGTGGTTTCCAGCGCCTGGCGCGGTCCGACGACGACTTCGTTCTTAGCCGCATCAAGGCGCACGACAAACAATGGTTCGGGGCTCGGAATGCGGATGCCGCGGCGCTGGCCGACAGTGTAATTGATGATACCGTCATGGCGACCAAGGCGGCGTCCGTCGACGTGGACGATGTCGCCTTCCTTAAGCGCGCCAGGCTTCAGGCGTTCAATCACGTCGGTGTAGCGGCCCTTGGGGACGAAACAGATATCCTGGCTGTCGGACTTGTCGGCAACGGGCAGGCCCAGTTCGCGCGCGAGTTCGCGGACCTCGGCTTTCGGCATGTCGCCGAGCGGAAACATGATGCGCTCAAGCTGCGCGCGCGTGGTGGCGAAGAGGAAATAGCTCTGGTCGCGATCGGCGTCGCGGGCGCGGCTGAGGACGGGACCATTGGCCGTGTGCTCAAGGCGAATGTAGTGGCCGGTCGCCAGCTTTTCGGCACCCAGTTCGAGGGCCATGCCGAGAAGATCCTTAAACTTGATCTCCTGGTTACAGGTCACGCACGGGATGGGAGTCTCACCCGCCATGTAGCTGTCGGCAAACGAAGACATCACCTTCTCGGCGAAGCGGGTCTCATAGTCGAGCACATAGTGTGGGATGCCGATGAGGTCGGCGACGCGGCGGGCGTCCTGGATGTCCTGGCCGGCGCAGCAAGCACCCTTTCGCGCTGTCGCCTCGCCATGGTCGTAGAGCTGCAGCGTGATGCCGACCACATCGTAGCCCTGGCGCTTCAGGAGGGCTGCGACCAGCGAGCTGTCCACACCGCCCGACATGGCCACGACCACCCGGCCACGCGCTGCCGCGGCGGCTGTATCGATCAGATTGTCGGCGCGCGTTGTCACGGCGGTTCGGGCTCTCTTGCACTTAACGACGGTTGTTTCGGCCTTGACGGGCCTGACACATCCTTAACGGGCCTGACACATTGAGACGACGCGCGTCTTGCCCTACCGAAACGTCAATTCTGCGGCATTGCAACATGACGGTTGCAGAGACGTGGTACAAGCGCCTTGTTTACCGCCCCACCGCCTTCGATGACAAGCGCGGTTCTAAAACGCGTTGCGAGACATTTTTCTGTAGGCGCCAGTGAGCATTTTTTGCCCTGGCGCGCCCGTCACGGAAGGCTGGGCGGGAAAAAGGGGCAACGTGGCGTTAAGCGGGCACTCAGAACGGCACGAACGTCCCGAGGCGGCATCAACCTTAATGGCGCGCTCACCATTGGCGGGACAGAGCGTTATGGTATGTTTACTCAATAGGTTAGGCCGAATTTAAGGGCAGCCTGCTAGGGTGTTTTTGCGTGGTCATCAGAGTGTACCGAGTATCATGACCGAACATCAAATGAGAGGGCGTTCGCGTTACGTCATCGGGCCCGACGGGTCGCCGTTGACGGTTGCGGATCTGCCGCCGAAAGACACCAAACGTTGGGTCATCCGCCGCAAGGCGGAGGTTGTCGCGGCTGTCCGCGGGGGCCTTCTCAGCATCGAAGAGGCCTGCGACCGGTACAAACTGACCGTGGACGAGTTCCTGTCCTGGCAGCGGTCGATCGACCAGCACGGGCTTCCGGGCCTGCGCGCCACGAAAATTCAGGATTATCGCCGCTAACCGCCGGTGTGCGGTTCAGGGCGAGTAACGCGCCGCTTCGGGATCCGAGGCGGCGCGTATTGGTCTTGGGAAACTAGCGGGGCGGGCCTGCCGGCTTGGCGGGGGGCTTTTTGCTCGCGACCGCGGCCGGGGCGGCGGCGCGTTGCTGGGAATTTGCCGCCGCGGCGGATGCCGCTCCGTCACCGCACTCTTCCTCGCCGGCAGCCCAGCGGCGCGCATCGCGGGTCAGCGGATCGGCGATTTCCGGCGGCAACTTGAAATTCTCAATGTCGACCGTGGTGCCTTCCGGGGCGGGCACGACTGCCAGCTTCCAGGCGCGGATCGAGCGCGGGTCGGTGGCTTCGCGGTCGCGCAGGTGAATGCTGATGACTGAGGCTCCGCCCTTAGAGGGCGGTTCGGCGTCGGCATGATAGATGTAGGTGGGCTTCATCGGACCGCCGGGACCAAACCAGCAGGTCAGGATGCCGCGTGCGATTCGGGTGTAAATTTCCGTCGGGGCGCCGACGGGGCGGGGGGCATCGGCGGGGGCCAGCTTGGGCGTGACGGCGGCGAGGTCGGGGACGGTTGCAGCGCTTGTCAGGCTCGGCGCGCTGCCGGAACAGCCGGCGAGGGCCGTGGCGGCGGCGATCCCAAGTGCTCCGGCGATGTCGCGCATAAAGCCCATAGTGGCGAGGCCTGACCGAAAATCGTCCCAAACGCAATCCACGGGCCTGATGAGGGCTCAGTCCCTCAGCCGGGTTAATCGGCGAATCCGGCCATTTGCGGACGCTTCGCATGGGGGCCAGGGCAACACAACCCGCCTGCGGCGACAGGATCGACGCAAAAACGGGCCGGATAGGATCCGGCCCGCGCTTTCGTTCGGGTCTTGAGGTCGGTGGCGATTAGCGCAGAGCGGCGCCGGACGAGCGGTCGCTGCGGCGGCGGCCGGTGGTGCGTTCCGCTTCGCGGGGTTCGGCGGTGGCGGCCCGGGTCAGCTGTTCGGCGGCTTCGTCGCGTTCCTGGATGGCCAGTTCGAGTTTGCCCTTCAATTCGTCGGCGGAGGAGCGGAGGTTGTCGCGCCGTGCGCTCGCCGACTTGGCGAACGTGGAATAGGAGAAATGCGTCGGGTCTTTGATGCCTGTCCGGTCTTCCTCGGCCTGGATCTGCCGGTCAAGGTCGGAGGCGATCGTCTCGAAGTCGCGGATCATGTATTCGATGTCCGCGACCTTGCGGGCCTTTTCATCGGCTTCGAAGCGCTTCAGGCGAAGCGCGGTCTCGCGTGGCTTCATGGCTCGATACCCCATACTCATTCGAACACTGTCGTCCCTGTTCAAATCCCGTGCCAACCTCGGAACGTCGCTCATCGACGGTGGCGGCCCGCAAAATGACCTTTGCCGGGCAAACAGGATAATTGCTGAGCCTGTCAACCTTACTTGATCTAGGTAGCATATGCCAATTAAGTTGCGGTAAAGCAACGGGATGCAAAGGTTTGCTAAAGTTTTGTCTGGCGTCTCAAAAAAGATTCGTGCGCGCCCTGTGGTCTGTGCGCGAATAATGATACCTGTAGATTCGTGTGCGTTTGTGCTTGGTTGCCTAAGAATCGCCACAGTTGGACACGCGGCCGGGCAGGGCTGGAGTCGGTCCGATTTTCGCGGCGAGGGCGGGGTCCCGGCACACGGGTCACGGCGGCGGGTTCATCACTTCCATAGTCCACTTCAGCACGTTCCGGTTCCAGCCGGACGACCCTTCGTGTGTTGCCCATGGTTACGGCTTTACCGGTCCGCGCCGCGTTTTGTCGAAAGGCGCAAGACAAAATTAGGGTTTGTTAACTTCTGGTGGGTAAATTCTTTAAAAGGGATTAGCGCTCCTGGCGAAATTCGCGGGTGACGCTGGCGTTCTCTTCAACATCTGGGCAGACGACCTGGCGACGGGACAGGGAAGAGAGGAACGAAAGACATGCGAGTCCTTCTGATTGAGGACGACAGCGCAACGGCACAAAGCATCGAGTTGATGCTTCAGTCCGAAGGCTTCAACGTCTACACGACGGATCTTGGCGAAGAGGGCGTGGACCTCGGCAAGCTCTATGACTACGACATCATCCTTCTGGACCTCAACCTGCCTGACATGAGCGGTTATGAGGTCTTGAAGACGCTGCGCGTCAGCAAGGTTTCCACTCCCATCCTCATTCTGTCGGGCCTCGCCCAGATCGAAGACAAGGTGAAGGGCCTGGGCTTTGGCGCCGACGACTACATGACGAAGCCGTTCCATAAGGACGAACTCGTTGCCCGCATCCATGCCATCGTGCGCCGCTCGAAGGGGCACGCCCAGTCAGTCATCGAAACTGGAGACCTCAAGGTCAACCTCGACACCAAGACCGTCGAAGTCAACGGCCAGCGCGTGCATCTGACCGGCAAGGAATACCAGATGCTGGAACTGCTCTCGCTGCGCAAGGGCACGACGCTCACCAAGGAAATGTTCCTCAACCACCTCTATGGCGGAATGGACGAGCCGGAACTGAAGATCATCGACGTCTTCATCTGCAAGCTGCGCAAAAAGCTCAAGGAAGTGACCGGCGCGCCGAACGGCTACATCGAGACCGTCTGGGGCCGCGGCTACGTGCTGCGCGATCCGGGCGACGAAGGCACCGTGGCCGCCTGAGCCGCTGCTCTTCCGACCGTCTGTCCCTGATTACGACAAAGGGGTCCGAATTGCTTCGGACCCCTTTCTGTTTTTGAGATCGGCTGGGCCACTCAGCGGATGCCCAGCAGTTCAACGTCGAACACGAGTGTCGCATTCGGCGGGATGACGCCGCCGGCGCCGCGGGCGCCATAGCCGAGTTCAGGCGGGATGATGAGGGTGCGCTTGCCGCCGACCTTCATGGAGGCGACGCCTTCATCCCAGCCCTTGATCACGCGGCCTGTGCCGATGGGGAATTCGAAGGGCTCGCCGCGGTCGACGGAGCTGTCGAATTTGCGGCCTTTTTGGCCGTTCTCATAAAGCCAACCGGTGTAATGCATGATGCAGGTCTGGCCCGTAGTCGGCGTTGCGCCGTCGCCAACCTTGGCGTCTTCGATTTTCAGTCCACTCGGTGTCGTCACTGTCGTCTCCTGAGCTATGGCCGTTCCGGCGAACGGCAGGCAGGCCGCCCCGGCCGCAATCGCCAGGCTTAACAGACTTAGACGAACGAGCTTGTGGGGCTTGCCGCGCATGGGTTTCTCCGGTTCATCTCGATTTCGAACCGGAGGTGTCTAGACCAGCCGTGTGGCGATTGCACGCCTTTCCAGGCGGCTCAGGCGCCGGCGCCGCGGCCTGTCATATCTGACGCCGGCATGGTACGGCCGGACAAATCGGGGCCGTCCAGGTCCTGGCCGTCTTCGGCTTCCTGCAACGATAGCCGCTGCAATTCCTCCGACAGGAAGCGTAGAATGTCGTTGCGTTGCCCGGCGTCCAGATCCTGTAGGGACACCGCCAGCGTGCGAGCGAGATACCGGCATTCGTCGTACTGCCTGGATTTCGGGGGCTCTTTACTGCCCATGGGATCCCTCATATCCACTTCAAAACTCTTTGGCCCGTTCGGGTGTGGCGCACACCTCGTCAAAGATGTCTTCACCCACCGTGCCGGCCGGAATCGGCCTGGGTTCGCTGTCACCGGCCGGGTAATTCCTTACTAGATTACCGCGACCGAACGAGCCTTGATATTCGGCAATTTCGATCAAGCGGACTGTTCTATCCTTGCAGTTGTAGGCGCTGTGCAGGCGCGCGGAGCGATACGACTCCTCGAACAGATTGAGTTGGTCGGAGGCGTGATCCCAGAGCGACCAGACGGTTGCGATGTCGCCGGTGCGGGTGAGGGTCGACCGGTCGATGAAGACGGAAGCGTTGTCGGTCGCGCGGATGCGTTGTAGCTCGGAAGCCAGGACAGGTGCGGCAGACAGACCGACAAGGGCAACCAAAGAAATCTTGATCATTAGATTGCGCATGATCATCTCAGCCTACCGCCTTTCACGATCGAACATGGCTCTTATCTCATGCATTAGCATGCGAAGGCTGTCAGGCCTTGGCACCATTTTCGATAAGCAATGCTTGCCTTTAGCAAAGCCGCATGTCGGGTAGATGACAACTGGGCTGGCTGATTTTAACCTTGTGCACAAGGGGCCCATGGGCCCTTCACTGGACGCGGTAGCATGATCGGTTTTTCCGATTAAGCGAGGCTTTCTCAGGGGTTGGGGTTGATCATGACATGGGGACTCCCAAACTGTGGATCATGACCCGAACGGTTCGGGACCATCGGTGGTTAGACACCGCCGCGTTTGCAAAACGACGATCCAACGCTGGGATTAACTGTCATGACTAAGGTCATTACTGCCATCGGGCTCGCCGCGGCCGCGGCCTTCGCCTTCGCCATTCCCGCTCAGGCCGTTGAGGGCCGCATGGGACAGACCACCGCGTGCAGCAAGCTGAACGGTGCCAAGTGCAAAGCCGGTTCGGTTCGCGATACGCGCCTCGGCCAAGAGGTTCGCCTTCCGGGCGGCACCTGGGTCGACTGTGAGGGCGACTGCAAGAACAAGCTGCGCCAGAAGACGGTCGATTTCTGGTACGAGCAGAAGCTCCGCAACTAGTTCGACCGAGCTCAGTATGTGTAAAGGGCCGCCCGCAAGGCGGCCCTTTTTGTTCGCGTTGTCGTTTCAAAGCAAGTCGTCGTCGACCTCAAGATCGTCATTCAGGCTGGCGCTGACCGCGCGCAGGAACGAGTCGCGTTCGATCGGCTTGGCGACGAGGGCGGAATATGCGCCGGCCTTGATTTGCGCCAATCGTCCAGACGTCCCGATCGCGATGCACGGGATGCCGCGCTTGGCCACGTCGATCAGGAGCCGTGCGATCTCGGAATCGCCGATCTCATCAACGTCGACGGCAACCAAGTCCGCCGGATGGGCGGATAATTCGGCGATGGCTGCATTGGCGGTGGCTATGGGGCCAGAGACCGCGAAACCCGCCGTTTCGAGCATGTCTTCCAAAAGCAGAGCGCGGCTGAGGCTGCCGTCCATGATCAGGATGCGGCGCTCGGCGGTGCGCTCGCTGCGGGCCTGCACGATGCGCGGACGCAGGAGCCGCTCACCGGGATTGAAGAGATCACGCTCGCCCGCCGTTCGTGCCAGAAGAAGTACGCGGACAACGATCCCCTCGGGTTCGAAATCGATGGAGGTCTTGATATTGGGAAGGGAGCGCGAGCGCTCGATCAGCGTGAGGCCGAAGCCGCGGCCGACGGGCGGCTTGACTTTCGGGCCGCCGGTTTCGCGCCACGTCAGATCGACCATCGGCGGCGTGCCGTCGACCAGGGACCACTCGATCGATATCTGACCGCCTGGTGCGGAAAGGGCACCATGCTCGAGGGCGTTGGAGGAGAGTTCGTGGAGGATCAATGCGAGTTGTTGAGCGGTTTGGGGGGGCAGATCCACGGGCGGGCCGCCCAACTCGATCCGGTCCGCCTCGCCCCCCATCACTGAAATCTGGGACTTGATAAGATCGACGATCGGCGCGCCGCACCAGGTCACGTCGCTCAGGATGTTATGCGCGGCGGCCAGCGATTGCAGGCGGGCGTTGAAGCGGGAGACGAATTTCTTCGGATCTTCACTGGCGCGGGCGGTTTGTGCTGCGATCGACTGGACGACGGCTAGGGTGTTTTTCACCCGGTGATTGAGTTCAGCGACCAGAAGCGCGCGCACCTGATCGGCCTGCCGGCGCTCGGTGATGTCGCGGTTGGTTTCAAGGATCAGGTCCTTTTCGCCGATGGTGATCAGCTCCTGGCGGCTATCGACCCACACATCAAGTCCGTCGCTCGCCGTGTAGTGAACTTCGCCGCTCCATGAGCCGTATTGGCGGATGGTGCTGTCGAAGGCTTTGGGGGCCTGCAGATTGCGCGGCTTCAAGAGCTCGAACGTCGACATCGTGGTTGCCTGGGCGCGCGTAAAGCCGAACAGTTC
>VYKW01000565.1_pt1 | contig 11566 bp, 6 predicted proteins | sample 5114451 | NCBI WGS metagenome assembly VYKW01 (sample SAMN12291784, study PRJNA351875) | freshwater metagenome | isolation source: freshwater lake | place: USA: Michigan, Gull Lake | collected 2013-08-08
GGGCAGCGGCCCGCCGCCCTGCCCCGCGGGCGGCGCGGGGCGCGACTCTCCACCGCGGGCGGACCCCATTCATGCGATTCGAAGGCACCTCCACTTACGTCGCGACCGACGACCTCAAGCTCGCGGTCAATGCAGCGATCACGCTCCAACGCCCGCTGCTGATCAAGGGCGAACCGGGCACCGGCAAGACCATGCTCGCCGAGGAAGTCGCTCAGGGCCTCGACATGCCGCTGCTGCAGTGGCACATCAAGTCGACCACCAAGGCGCAGCAGGGCCTGTACGAGTACGACGCGGTCTCGCGTCTGCGCGACTCGCAGCTCGGCGACGAGCGCGTCAAGGACATCCACAACTACATCGTCAAGGGCGTGCTGTGGCAGGCCTTCGAGGCCGATCGTCCGGTGGTGCTGCTGATCGACGAGATCGACAAGGCGGACATCGAGTTCCCGAACGACCTGCTGCGCGAGATCGACCGGATGGAGTTCTACGTCTACGAGACGCGCCAGCTGATCAAGGCGAAGCACCGCCCGGTGGTGATGATCACCTCCAACAACGAGAAGGAGCTGCCGGACGCGTTCCTGCGCCGCTGCTTCTTCCACTACATCAAGTTCCCGGACAAGGAGACGATGCAGAAGATCGTCGACGTCCACTATCCGGGCATCAAGAAGGCGCTGCTCAAGGAGGCGATGGAAAGCTTCTTCCAGATCCGAGAGCTGCCCGGCATCAAGAAGAAGCCCTCGACCTCGGAGCTCCTCGACTGGCTCAAGCTGCTGGTGGCCGAGGACATCCCGGCCGAGGCACTGCAGTCGAAGGACGGCAAGGCCGCGATCCCGCCGCTGCACGGTGCGCTGCTGAAGAACGAGCAGGACGTGCATCTGTTCGAACGGCTGATCTTCATGGCGCGCCACAACCGCTGAGCCGGCGAGACCGTCCAGTCGCCCCGCCCAGCGTCCCCGCCGAACCCCGATGCATTGGTATTTTCTTGCCGCGGCGATCGTCTTCGAGGTCGCGGGCAGCACGTCGATGAAGCTGTCGCAGGGACTGTCGAAGGCCGGGCCGACGGCCATGATGTTCGCCTTCTACGCGGTCGCCTTCGCCTGCAACGCGATGGCGCTCAAGAAGCTCGACCTGTCGGTCACCTACGCGATCTGGTCCGGCCTGGGCACCGCGGCGGTTGCGGTCATCGGCATGACCTGGTTCCAGGAGGAGATCAGCGCGCAGCGGTTGATCAGCATCGCACTGATCATCTGCGGCGTGGTGGGCCTCGCGCTGTCGGCGCGCGGCACCTGACGAGGCCCGGCCGATGACCGATGCCGCCGTCCTGCCCTGGCCCCCACAGCCCGTCGTCCTCGCCGGCGATCATGTCCGACTCGATCCGATGGCCGCCGAGCACGCCGGCGGCCTGGTCGAGGCGATCGCCGACGGCGGCCTCGACCGGCTCTGGTACACGATCGTCCCGTCCCCCGCCTCGATCGACGCCTGGATCGCCACCGCGCTCGCACAGCAGGCCGCGGGCGGCGCCCTGCCCTTCGTCGTGCGACGGCTGCGCGACGGGCGCATCGTTGGTTCGACGCGATACATGAACGTCGAACCGGTGCAGCGACGGCTCGAGATCGGCACGACCTTCTATTCGGCCGGCGTGCAGCGCAGCGCGCTGAACACCGAGTGCAAGCGGCTGCTGCTCGGACATGCCTTCGAGGCGCTCGGCTGCCTCGCGGTCGAGTTCCGCACGCACTGGTTCAACCAGCGCTCGCGCGAGGCGATCGCGCGGCTCGGCGCGAAGCAGGACGGCGTCCTGCGCAACCACCAGCGGCTGCCGGACGGCAGCTTGCGCGACACGGTGGTGTTCTCCATCATCGATTCGGAATGGCCGGCGGTGAAGCGCCACCTCGGCTTCCGACAGGCAAGGCTGCCGGCGCCCTGAGCGCCGCGCCCAGCCGCCCCCAACGGAGCGACGCATGCTGATCGAATTCTTCCTCCACCTGCGTCAGGCGAAGCTGCCGGTCTCGGTCAAGGAGTACCTGACGCTGCTCGAGGCGCTCAAGCAGCACGTGATCTCGAACTCGGTCGACGAGTTCTACCACCTGTCCCGCGCGACGCTGGTCAAGGACGAGCGCAACTTCGACAAGTTCGACAAGGCCTTCGGTTCGTATTTCAAGGGCGTCCAAAACGTCCCCGGCATCGACATCGACGTGCCGCTCGAATGGCTCAAGCGCCAGTTCCAGCGCGAGTTCACCGCCGAGGAGAAGGCGGCGATCGAGGCGATGGGTGGGCTCGACAAGCTCATGGAACGGCTCCGCGAGCTGCTCGAGGAGCAGAAGGAGCGCCACGAGGGCGGCAGCAAGTGGATCGGCACCAACGGCACCTCGCCGTTCGGCAATGGCGGCTTCAACCCCGAAGGCGTCCGTGTCGGCGGGCCGCCCGGCGGCAACCGCACCGGCGTGAAGGTCTGGGAGCAGCGCGCCTACCGCGACTACGACGACCAGGTCGAGCTCGGCACGCGCAACATCAAGGTGGCGCTGCGCCGGCTGCGCAAGTTCGCGCGCGAAGGCGCACAGGACGAGTTGGACCTCGACGACACCATCGCCTCGACGGCGCGCAATGCGGGCTACCTCGACATCAAGATGGTCCCCGAGCGCCACAACACCATCAAGGTGCTGATGCTGCTGGACGTGGGCGGCACGATGGACGACCACATCAAGCGCACCGAGGAGCTGTTCTCGGCGGCCAAGACCGAGTTCAAGCACCTCGAGTTCTACTACTTCCACAACTGCGTCTACGACTTCGTGTGGAAGAACAACCGGCGTCGCCACTCCGAGCGGCTGATGACCTGGGACCTGCTGCGCAAGTACAACTCGGACTACCGGCTGATCTTCGTCGGCGACGCGACGATGAGCCCCTACGAGATCCTGCAGCCGGGCGGCTCGGTCGAGTACAACAACGAGGAAGCCGGCGCGCTCTGGCTGCAGCGGCTCGCCGAGCGCTTCCCCAAGTTCGCCTGGCTCAACCCGGAACCCGAGGGCGTGTGGGAGTACCGGCAGTCGATCTCGGTGATCCGGCAGGTGTTGTCGAACCGGATGTATCCGGTGACGCTGGCCGGTCTCGAGAAGGCGATGCGGGAGATGTCGAAGTAGGCGGGAGGCTCGCCTCCCCCCGACACCCTGGCGGTCGGACGCTGCGTCCTACGCAGCGCCCCCCGACGCCGAGCCGGTGATCACGGCGAGGATCACGTCCGGATCGACCGGCTTGACGAAGTGCCGGTCGAAGCCGGAGCGCAGGGCCCGCTCGAGGTCCTCGGGCTGTCCGTATCCGGTCAGCGCGACGATCGTGCAGGCCGCCGTCTCCTGGCGGCTGCGCAGCGCCAGCGCAACCTGATAGCCGCTTCGCCCGGGCAGACCGATGTCGAGGATCGCGACGTCCGGCCGCACACGGGCCGCGACGTCCAGCGCGGTCTCGCCCGAGAAGGCGGTCCAGACGACATGGCCGGCGGCCCGCAGCACCAGTGCGAGGCTCTCGGCGGCATCGACGTTGTCGTCGACGACCAGGACCCGGCGCGCGCCCGTGGCGGTGCGGACCGGTTCGGGCAGGTCGATCGCCCGAAGGGGCGCGGGAGCCGCGATCAGCGGCAGAAACACGGTGAACCGGCTGCCGCGTCCGAGGCCGTCGCTGCGCGCCTCGACCCGCCCGTCATGCAGGGCGACCAGCTGTCGCACCAGGGTGAGGCCGAGTCCGAGGCCGCCGCGCGCACGGTCGAGCGTGGTGTCGGCCTGCGCGAACAGGTCGAACACATGATGCAGGGTCTCGGCGTCGATGCCCACCCCGTCATCCTCCACCGCGATCACGCCCAGCCCATCCTGATGCGTCAGCGACAGCCTGATCGTCCCGCCTTCGTCGGTGTACTTCGCGGCATTGTTCAGCAGATTCGCGAGAACCTGGGTGAGCCGGATCAGGTCGCCGTCGACGAACAGCGCCTGGGCAGGCACCGCGACCGTCAACGTGTGCCGTCTCGCCTCGATCAGGGGACGCGCGACCTCGACCGCCCGCTCGACGAGCACCGACAGCTCGACGGGCATCCGATCGAGCTGCACCTTGCCGCGGGCGATGCGCGCGACATCGAGCAGGTCGTCGAGCAGCTTCGCCAGCGTCTCGGTCTGCCGCTCGATGACCCGTGCCGCCCACGCGGTCTGAGGCTCGGCCTGGCCGAGCCGCGAGATGATCGTGACGGCGTTGCGGATCGGTGCGAGCGGATTGCGCAGCTCGTGGGCGAGCATCGCCAGGTACTCGTCCTTGCGGCGGTCCGCGGCGACGAGCGCGCGCTCGGCACTGCGACGCTCGTCGATGTCGAGCGTCAGGGTCACGTCGCCGACGTAGCGCTCGGCCGAGTCGAAGCACGGGACGCTGATCGAGCGCATCCACGGATAGCTGCCATCGCCGCGGCGCAGTCGAAGATCGGTCTCGCGACGTCCGGCACCCCGGTCCGCGCCGCCATGCACGGCGAGGAACCGGCCGCGGTCCTCGGGGTGGATGAACTCGAGCCACCCCCGCCCCAGCAGCGCCTCGCGCTCGCGGCCGACGAAGTCGGCGCAGGCCTGGTTGGCGAACTGGGTCCGTCCTTCGGCGTCGTCGACGCGCAGCAGCGCCGGGATCCGATCGATCAGACGGCGGAACTGCACCTCGCTCTCGGTCCGAAGCCGCTCGGTCAGATCGCGCTCGGTGGACAGCACCCCGGTCACGGTGCCGTGCTCGTCGCGCAACGCCGAACCGGTGACCGATACCTTGAGCAGACCGCCGCTGCGGATGCGACGGGCGATGTCCTCCGGACCGGCACGTCCCTCGTTGCGCACGCGCTCGATCATCGCCCGGGTCGGGCCGATCGCCTCGTCGGGCACCATCGCGAACAGGCCTGCGCCGCGGGCCTCCTCGGCATTCCAGCCATAGAGCCGTTCCGCGCCGCGGTTCCACCCGGTGATGCGGCCATCGAGGTCATGGACGATCACCGCATCGTTGGAGTCCTCGAGCACCGCGAGCAGGTGCCGGGCGTTCTGTGCGGCGGTCCGCAGCGCACTGACGTCGACGCAGGTGAGCACCACGCCTTCGATCGCTCCGCCGCGGGCGCGGTAGGGTGTCGCCCGGCGCAGCACCGTCCGTCCGTCGTCGGTGGCGACCTCCACCGCGGCCGTGCGTCCCTCGGCGAGCACGGCGAGCAGGTCCGACGCAAACTCCGGATCTCGCAGGCGCGAGGCGATGTCGCCGAGCGGACGGCCCTCGTCGCCGTCCTTGAGCCGGAAGAATGCACCGACATTCGAAGTGAACCGCCGGACCCGCTGCTCGCGATCGAGCAGGATCGTGGCGACATGCGAGCTCTCCAGCAGGTTCTGCAGGTCGTCGCGGTTGCGCGCGATCTCGACGACCTTCTCCTCGAGCTGGGCGTTGACCATCGACAGCTCCTCGTTGAGGGCCTGCAGCTCCTCCTTGGCGCTCTCGAGCTCCTCGTTCGACGACTGCAGCTCCTCGTTGAGTGCGAGCGCGTCCTCGTGCGACAGGCGCAGCGCCTCGTTGACGCGTTCGGCCTCGTCCAGCGCAAAGGCCAGCTCGCCGCGCACGTCCCCGATCGCAGGCTCGGACGCGACGCCTGCGCGAGCCTCGTCCGGAGCGGATACATCCTCCGTCGACGGCGGCCCGTCACCGGCCTGGAAGACGACGGCCCAGAGGCCGGCTCCGGCCTCCTCCTCGAGCGGCTCGACCGCGACTGTCAGCGGACGGGCATCGGGTCCCGTGCCGACATGCATGCGCCGGACCGTGGCGACCTTGTCCGCCAGGGTCCGCGACATCGAGGCGCGAACGCCCACCCTGAGCTCCGGACGGACCAGGCGGGCCAGGTCGAGCGTCGCCTCGCCGCGCGGCTCGAGATAGTCCGAGACCGCCCCCGTGAAGAACAGCGCTCGTCCTTCCCGGTCGACCAGCACCGCCGCGCTCGGGGTACGCGTGCCGAGGTGATCACCGAGCAGGCGCGCGGCGGAGCGACCCACCCTCTCGACGGTCCGCCGGGCGGCGACCCGTGCGCCGCCGAGCCCCGCCCAGCCCCCGACGAAGCCGCGCGGCAGATGGGTGCGCGTGCCGACGCGTCGGAACAGCCGCTCCTCGCGGGTGAGCGGCTCGAACAAGGCCGCCTTCGTGCCGAGCGACTCGGCACGCCCGAGCAGCAGGAACCCCTGCGGGCGGAGCGCGAAGTGGAAGATCTCGAAGACCCGCTCCTGGAGTTCCGCCTCGAAGTAGATCAGCAGATTCCGGCACAGGATCAGGTCGAGCTTGGAGAACGGCGTATCGCGCACCAGACTGTGCGGCGCGAACAGCACGGCGTCGCGCAGCGGCTTGCGCACGACATAGCGGTCCGCGCTGCGCTCGAAGAAGCGGGCCAGGCGGCGCGGCGAGACCGACGAGGCGAGCGTCAGCGGATAGCTGCCCGCTCGGGCGGTCGCCAGCGCATCGAGGTCGATGTCCGTGCCGAACACCTGGACCGGCGGTGAATCGGGCAGCGCCTCGAACTGCTCGAGCAGGAGCATCGCGATCGAATAGGTCTCCTCTCCGGTGGCGCAGCCGGGCGTCCAGACGCGGATGGGCGCGCCGCGAGTCCGGTGCCCCTCGATGAGCGCTGGCACGACGATCTGCTCGAGCGCCTCCCAGGCCGGTCGATCGCGAAAGAACTCGGTATAGCCGATGAGGAACTCGCTCTTGAGCGAGAGTGCCTCGTCGGGCGTGCGATCGAGCAGCGACAGGTAGTCGTCGATCCGCTCGATGCCGCTCAGCGCCATGCGTCGCGCCAGCCGGCGGCGCAGCATCGCCGGCCGATACCAGCGGAAATCGTGACCCGTGCGCTCGAGCACGACCCGCAGCGCGTGCTCCAGACCGTCGTCCAGAGGCCCGGCCCGGTCGAGCAGATCGGTTTGTACGATACGGTCGCGATGGGCGAGATCAGCGCGCAACGCGGCCGGCATGTCCGCGGGCGCCATCGCGCGGTCCACCGCGCCGGCCTCGAGCGCGTTGCGCGGCATGCCCTCGAACTCGGCCGTATCGAGACGCTGTGCATAGGCGAGCCCGCCGGCCGCGCGGATCGCCTTCAGCCCGATCGTTCCGTCGTGATCCGTACCGCTCAGCACGATGCCCACCGCGCGATCGGCGCCGTGCTCGGCGAGGGAGAGCATCATCAGGTCGATCGGTCTGGGCGCCGGCGGACGCTCGGGTGGGTCGGCCAGTTCGAGCCGTCCATCGCGATACAGCAGCAGCCGCCCGGGCGGAGCGACGTAGGCGCGCCCTCCCTCGATCGGCATCGGGCCCTCGACCTGCACCGCGGGCACCGGGCCTGCCGAAGACAGCAACTCGGCGAGGTGGCTGACGCTGTGCAGGGGCAGGTGGGTGACGACCAGGTACACGACGCGCGGATCGGGCGCCGACGCGGCGAAGAATGACTTCAGTGCGGCCAGCCCTCCGGCGGAGGCGCCGAGTCCCACGAGCATGGCCAGGGGGACCGGCTCGACCGGAGGATGGGAATGCTCGATCAACTGAAAGGCCTCTTGGTGGTCCGGGTACGCGCCAGGGGGGCGTTCCGCATCGGCGTCGGCGCAGAGGCACGCCGTCTCGGGACACCTCGCGCCGCGCCGCGACACGCGCGCTGAGATACGACGTGAACCCGTCACAGTATAGGTGCACCCGTTCCGCCGCGCTGCCGGGGAACGGGCCAACGATTGATCTGGCGCAGACCGGGAAAGGCCGCGTCGCGGTGACAGCGGCGGCCGCAGTTCAGCCGAACTGCAGGCCCGCGAGTCGCGCATACAGCCCGCTGCGCGCCATCAGCTCGGCGTGGGTGCCCTGCTCCACGATCCGGCCCTGGTCGAGCACGACGATCAGGTCGGCGCGCTGCACCGTCGACAGGCGGTGGGCGATGACGAGCGTCGTGCGTCCGCGCATCGCGGTCTCGAGCGCGGCCTGCACGAGGCGCTCGCTCTCGGTGTCGAGCGCGCTCGTCGCTTCGTCGAGCAGCAGCAGCGGCGCGTCCTTGAGGATCGCGCGGGCGATCGCGATGCGCTGACGCTGCCCGCCCGACAGTCGCACGCCGCGCTCGCCCAGGAAGGTCCGGTAGCCGTCGGGGAGCTGCCGCAGGAAGCCGTCGGCCTGGGCGGCGCGGGCCGCCGCGACCACCTCCTCCTCGGAGGCGCCGGGCCGCCCGTAGCGGATGTTCTCCATCGCATCGGCCGAGAAGATCACCGCGTCCTGCGGCACCAGCGCGATGCGCGCGCGCAGCGCCTCGAGCGGCCAGCGTTCGATCTCGAGGCCGTCGATGCTCAGCCTCCCCGAATCGCGGTCGTAGAAGCGCAGCAGGAGCTGCAGCACCGTGCTCTTGCCGGCGCCGCTCGGGCCCACCAGCGCAACCGTGCGCCCCGCCGCGATGTCGAGCGTCAGCGCCTCGAGCGCCGGTCGGTCCTGGCGCGACGGATAGGCGAAGCGCAGCGCCTCGAAGGTGATCGCGGCGCCGGACGGCGAGCCTTGCGGTAACGGCACGGCCGTGGCCGGGCTGCGGATCGCGGGTACCGCGCGCAGCAGTTCGTCGAGACGCTCGGAGGCGCCGGCGGCGCGCAGCAGGTCGCCCCAGACCTCGGCGAGCACCGCGGCGCTGGAGGCGACCATCGCGAAGTAGATGAGGGTCTGGCCGAGCTGGCCGGCGGTCAGCTCGCCGCGCAGCACCGCCAGCGAACCGCTGTACAGCCCGAAGATCGCCGAACCGAAGGCCGACACGATGACGAAGGCGGTCAGCCAGGCCCGCGTGCGGGTCCGCCGGATGGAGGTGGCGAAGGTCGCCTCGGTGGCCTGCGCGAAGCGGTCCGACTCGCGGTGCTGCTGACCGTAGCTCTGCACCACGGGAATGGCGTTCAGCACTTCTGCGGCGATGGCGCTGGAATCGGCGAGCCGATCCTGGCTGGCGCGCGACAGCCTGCGCACGCGCCGGCCGATGAAGACCGCGGGCACCACCACGAAAGCCAGCACGGCGATCACGGTGACCGCGACCTTGGGCACCGTCCACACCAGCATGCCGAGGCTGCCTGCGAACAGCACCGCGTTGCGCAGCCCCATCGAGAAGCTCGAGCCGACCACGGTCTGCACCAGCGTCGTGTCGGCCGACAGCCTCGAGAGCACCTCGCCGGTCTGGGTGGTCTCGAAGAACACCGGGCTCTGACCGAGCACCCGCGCGTACACCGCGCTGCGGACATCGGCGATGAGCCGCTCGCCGAGCCAGGTGACCATGTAGTAGCGCAGCGAAGTGAAGCCGGCGAGGACCGCGGACGCGGCGAACAGCCACAGGAAGCTGCGCCCGAGCTCGACGGCGCGCGCGGCCGGATCGCCGCCGAATACGGCGTCGATCACGCCCCGCAGCAGGACCGGCACGGCCAGGGTCGCGGCCGCGGCCGCGAGCAGGAACAGCGTGGCGAGCGCGGTGCGCCCGAGGTAGGGCCGCAACCAGGGCAGCAGCACGCCGAGGCCGGAGAGGCCGGCGGCGGGGGGACGCGAAGCGGGGGGGCGGTCGGCCATCGGACAGGGGACGGATCGGTGCGGCGCGTCGGACGACACGCTGCGTCAGCGTAGCAGAGCCCGCCCGCCGGACTCGGCCCCGGTGCCCCGACTCGATGCCCTGCTTGCGCCGGCCGGGCGCAGCGCCCCTTCACATGCGCCAGGCCGAACCCGACCGCAACCCTGCCGCGCCGTAGGAGCTCGGCCCGCGCCGGCGAGCGCCACGTCAGTGCGCGGGCGGGGCGTTTCTCAGCACTTCCTCGATCGTCGTCTGCCCGGCCGCGACCTTCATCGCGCCGGCCAGTCGCAGCGGCTTCATGCCGTCGCGCATCGCCTTCTGACGGATCCGCCCGAGGTCGGGCCGCTCGTCGACGAGCGCGCGGATGCCGTCGCTCATCGTCAGGATCTCGTAGAGGCCGGCCCGGCCGCGATAGCCGGTGTTGCGGCATTCGAGACAGCCGACCGCCCGCCACGCGCTCGAGGGGCGACGCGCGCGGAACGGCTTGATCATGCCCTCCCAGGCATCCTCGGGCAACGTGTCGTGCTGGGCCTTGCAGTGCGGGCACAGCGTGCGCACCAGCCGCTGCGCCATCACGCCGATCAGGGTGGCATTCAGCAGGAAGGGCGCGACGCCGAGGTCGAGCATCCGCGTCACGGCGCTCGCCGAGTCGTTGGTGTGCAGCGTCGACAGCACCAGGTGGCCGGTCAGCGCCGCCTGGATCGCCATCTCGGCGGTCTGCAGGTCGCGGATCTCGCCGATCATGATGATGTCCGGATCCTGGCGCATGAGCGCGCGGATGCCGTCGGCGAAGCCGAGGTCGATGCCGCTGTTGACCTGCATCTGGTTGAACGCGGGCTCGACCATCTCGATCGGGTCCTCGACCGTGCAGACGTTGACCTCCTCGTTCGCGAGCTGGCGCAGCGTCGAGTACAGCGTCGTCGTCTTGCCCGACCCGGTGGGGCCGGTGACCAGGATGATGCCGTTCGGCCGGCGCGTCATCTCGTCCCAGCGCGACAGGTCCTCGTCCGAGAAGCCGAGCTCGGAGAAGCCCTTGACCAGCACATCCGGATCGAAGATCCGCATCACCAGCTTCTCGCCGAAGACGGTGGGCAGCGTGGACAGCCGCAGCTCGATCTCGCGGCCCTCGGCGGTCCGGGTCTTGATGCGGCCATCCTGGGGGCGGCGCTTCTCGACCACGTCCATCCTGCCGAGCAGCTTGATGCGGCTGGTCATCGCCGACAGCACCGCCGGCGGCACCTGATAGACGTTGTGGAGCACGCCATCGATCCGGAAGCGCACCACGCCGAGCTCGCGGCGCGGCTCGAGATGGATGTCGCTCGCGCGCTGGTCGAAGGCGTACTGCCACAGCCAGTCGACGATAGTGATGACGTGCTGGTCGTTGGCGTCGAGGTTGCGGCCGCTGCGCCCGAGCTCGACGAGCTGCTCGAAGCTGCTGGTGTGGCCGTTGCCGATGCCCTTGCTCGCGCCTCGGACCGAGCGTGCGAGGCTGTAGAACTCGACGATGTAGCGGGCGATGTCGACGGGACTCGCGACCACCCGGACGATCCGCTTGCGCAGCAACGCGGACAGCTCCTCGACCCACTCGTCGAGCATCGGCTCGCAGGTCGCGATCACGACCTCGCCGGCCCGCACCTCGAGGGGCAGGATGTCGAAGCGGGTCGCGTAGCTGCTCGACATCACGTCGGCCACCTTCGCGAAGTCGACCTTCAACGGATCGATGTGCGCGTGCTCGAGCCCGGTGCGCTCGGCGAGCCAGGCGGTCAGGGCCTCGAGATCGAGCTCGCGGTGCGGCGCACGTGCGCTGCGCAACCGACGCTCGGCGATCGCGACCAGCGCGTGGCGGCGGGCCTGCGTCAGGCGGGCGTAGCCGGTCTGCGTGTGCAGCTGCTCGGCATCGATCAGCCCGTCCTCGTGCAGGGCGGCGAGCGCGTCCTCCACCCCGAGCCGGCGTCCGCGCGCGCCGATCGGCCGGCCCTGCTCCGGCGT
>VYKW01000566.1_pt1 | contig 11515 bp, 10 predicted proteins | sample 5114451 | NCBI WGS metagenome assembly VYKW01 (sample SAMN12291784, study PRJNA351875) | freshwater metagenome | isolation source: freshwater lake | place: USA: Michigan, Gull Lake | collected 2013-08-08
CCTCAAGGAAATCAAAGACAGCATCAAGGAAGTTAACCAAAAAATCGACACCTTCCAACAAGATGTTAACCAGAAATTTGATAGCCTACAGAAGGATTTTAACCAGAAATTTGATAGCCTACAGAAGGATTTTAACCAGAAATTTGACAGCCTACAGAAGGAAGTTAACCAAAAAATCGATACCTTGCAACAGGATGTTAACCAGAAATTTGATAGCCTACAGAAGGATTTTAACCAGAAATTTGATAAAATCGACGAACGGTTAACTAAGCTAGAGGTAGGACAAGCAAAACTAACTGAGAAAGTCGATGGGATGGATAGAAGACTAGAAAAGGTGGAAGGAACCCAAAAAAATCAAGTTTGGACGTTAATTATCCTTTTAGGAGGGGCCATCGGCACGGCAGCGTGGCGCTCCTTCTTTTCTGGTAATCCTTAGAAATATTGCCATAATTTCTCACTTTAGGGTAGTTATGAGGGGAAATTAGCAGATGTCAAACTCAGGTTAAAAATAAGGGATATCTAACCCATCCTACCGATAATTATGCTTTCCTCAACCATCTTTTTAACAATCGCCACAATGCCACTATTATCCCCCCAATTAAAACGAAAGGAAACATCACCACCCCCAGAAAGAAAGCAACGATTAAGGGATATTTTCGGGTTTCTAATTGCCGAATTGCCTGATCGCAATCTTGAACATCCGCTGCTAACCCCAATGCTTGATATAATTCCCGCGACTGAAGATATGCTTCTTTCGCTTCCGCTATACGTTTGAGTTTATAGTAGGTAAGTCCCAGATTAAACCAAGAATACGCTTCACCCCCCCGATCACCGATTTCCCGATCGATTGCTAAGGACTGTTGATGAAACTCGATCGCTTTTTGGTATTCTCCTAGGGAATTGTAAACATTGCCTAAACCCATGTAGGATTTCCCTTCACCCCCCCGATCACCGATTTCCCGTTTGATTGCTAAGGACTGTTGATGAAACTCGATCGCTTTTTGGTATTCTCCTAGGGAATAGTAAACATTGCCTAAACCCATGTAGGATTTCCCTTCACCCCCCCGATCACCGATTTCCCGTGTGATTGCTAAGGACTGTTGATAAAACTCGATCGCTTTTTGGTATTCTCCTAGGGAATAGTAAACATTGCCTAAACCCATGTAGGAATACCCTTCACCCCCCCGATCACCGATTTCCCGTTTGATTGCTAAGGACTGTTGATAAAACTCGATCGCTTTTTGGTATTCTCCTAGGGAATCGTAAACATTGCCTAAATTATTGTAGGATTTCCCTTCACCCCCCCGATCACCGATTTCCCGTTTGATTGCTAAGGACTGTTGATGAAATTTGATCGCTTTTTGGTATTCTCCTAGGGAATTGTAAACATTGCCTAAACCCATGTAGGATTTCGCTTCACCCCCCCGATCACCGATTTCCCGTGTGATTGCTAAGGACTGTTGATGAAACTCGATCGCTTTTTGGTATTCTCCTAGGGAATAGTAAACAGCGCCTAAATTACCGTAGGAATACCCTTCACCCCCCCGATCACCGATTTCCCGTTTGATTGCTAAGGACTGTTGATGAAATTTGATCGCTTTTTGGTATTCTCCTAGGGATTTGTAAACATTGCCTAAACTGGTCAGGGATGCGGTATATTTCCAGTGGGTTTGATCTTCCTGTTGTTGGTAAACAGTGACTAATTCAAGGTAATAATCGGCTAAGATCTGATAATAGCCTCCCCGGGTAAGAAAATCCTCGATAGGACGGAGAATATCAAAAGCATTGTCGTAGTCGGTTAACTGATAGCGATGATAGAAAATTTCTAGGTAAGGTTGCACATCGTTGAGGGTTTCCCAGGAGTCGGGTTTAGCAATAGAAAGATAATAGGCGATCGCTTTTTGGTGTAATTCCCTTTGATCGCCGGCTTTGTATTGTGCATATTCCCAAACTAAAGGCTGAAAACTAAAAATTCGCTGGCGATTTTCCTCTTTTTCTTCTAATAATGATCGTCGCTGCAATTCTCGTAAATCTGCCGTGATCTCGGACAGTGCGATCTCCGGGTAATTATCCATCACCGCTTTGGCTGCCGGAGAATCAAATTCTCGACGATAAATGCTGGTTTTAGTGAATAATTCCTGCTGTCTTTGGCTAAGTCGCTGAAAACTAGCATCCAAAACTAAAGCAATTCCCACTGTCTCTTGACGATGGCTACCCATCACCTGCGGATCGCTCAAAAGTTGTGATAAATTTCCTAATCCCAAATCCGCTAACCTTTCTAAACTGGGGTTTTGCGGAAATTCTGCTAAGAGCAAATCCGCCACCAATCGCAATAGTAATGGATGCCCATCCACCCGTCGAGAAAAGTTCTCTATATCCCCTGTTATTTGCGATTCTGCTAACAATTGCGCCCCTTCAGGTGGTTTCAAACCTTTTAGCTCAATCCAATGGTTAAAACCCCTAGTTTTTGGCTTTTCTCTGGTGGTGACTATAATTTTGCTAGTGTCCCCTTTTTCTATCCAAGCGGTGAAAAACTGCTGATAAAATTCATTATTCCAAGAACCATCTTCCCCTAATAAACTCTCTAGATTATCGATAATAATTAGGTGGCGATGCCGTTGCAATTGCCTGATTAAAGCTTCCTGTAATTGTGTCTCTTTTTCGGGGACGGGATAACCAAATTCCCTCAGGACTTGGCGAGCTAAACCACTAAATCCGCCCGGATTTCCCGCTTCCCACCAAAAGCGTTTTGGGAATAAATCTTCATCGTCCTCTAGGGAAGGAGCGAGGGTAATTTTCTCCTCAAAAATTTTACTAGCTAGGGTAGATTTACCAATTCCCCCAACTCCTTTGATGCCAATCATCGCAACATTTTTATTATTAAACCACTGCTTAATTTGGGTGATTTCCTCCTCTCTTCCCTGCCAATGGACGAGCCTTTTTCGAGCATCTCCTCCCCTGAAAATACCCAGCGATGGAGTTTCCAAACGGTTTAAAAGTTCCTCGGAAACTATGAGATTTTTAGCCTCGATTTTGGCAATTTGAATTAACTTTGATTGATCCTGTGCTGTTCCTGAGAGGTTAATATCTTTGGGATTAGTTTCTGAAGTCATGAGAAAAATTGGGGTTTTTGTTGAGATAAAAACTAGGATTTAGAAATTAACTGTATCGGCCTCGATTTTTCCTACCTGTTTAACGGTACTGTTATCATAAGCTGTAGCATTCATGGCGATATTTTCTTGATTGCCACTGTTGATAACTTGTTTAATTTGTTGTGCTAGGGTTTGGATTTCTTGGGCAAAATTGGGGTCTTTGAGCATTTCTACCTGTAAAAAAGGAACCACTTGTTGTTCAATCATTGCCTCGGATTTGGTTTGTTCTGCTGCCGCTAAAACCTTGGCTGCGGTGGGTTCCTTTTGTAACTTTTGCTTAATTTTTTGCCACAATTCTACACCTTTATCCATTGCTCCTTCCGTTAATTTACCGATAACAGCTTCAAAGGCGATTTTAGCGATTTCGGCGGCGGCTAATTCTGCTAACATAATCATCAATTGCGAGAATTTTTCGCCATTCTAGCACAACTATTTTTTTTAGGGTAAAATTGGTTCTCCTATCCCAATTGTCTCGTGGCTAGGTTCTCAGCTGTACTGCATCTAAACTGCATATTAGAAATATTACTACAAATGCTCAAACTTCCTCTCTAGTCTTAACCAGCAATTTAGATAATGAAAACCAGATAAAATCTCAAGTTGAAGCGGGGAATGACGGCAAAGTTGTGGCGATTGATCTTGAAAATCGATACAGGTTTTAATGGTTAGCTTTCACTACCACCAAACCTGATCAATCAGCTAAATCTGAAATGGAAAAGACGAGGACGTGCTATTCTTGGTGATGGTAGCGAATGCGTTTTTAATATTTACTAAGCATCGATAGTCTGGGATGGAGTTTTTCTAACAATTCCAATCGATGAAGCAGATTCAGATCCCCTTATTGGTATGTCGTTGATGGAGGGTTATCAACTGCTCGTTCAAGTCTTTGAAGGAGGCAATGTACAGCTTCAAAAAGTAAGAAGTGTCTAACAAATCACGACACCCGACCCTATGCTAGACTAATCATATCATCCAAAGCTACTGACGGCGGGTGAGTTAAACCGTTAGATGGCAAAAGTAGAAAAAGTAGTAAAATAGTTCAATACCCGTAAAACATGAACAAAACATGACTACTCTATTGCAAAAAGCATTCACAGAAATCCAGAAACTGCCAGAGCATCTTCAAGATGAACTTGCTCAACAATTGCTGCAAGATATTGAAAGTGAATTAAAATGGCAGAAAAGCCTTTCCAACGAGGATCTGGAATTGGGAGCTTTAATAACAATGGCACAGGAAGCTCTGATAGAAGAACAAGAGGGGAGAACAGAAGATAAAGGCTTTGGGGAAGAATGAAGTCAGCCAGAACCAAGAGGTTTCGTCAACTTTTTCTAAGTTTGCCGCAAAGGGTACAAGAAACAGCCAAGAAAAATTACGAGATTTGGAAAGAAAATCCATTTCACCCCAGCCTAGAGTTCAAAGAGGTGAAACCAAGAGAAAAAATCTGGTCAGTCAGAGTCGGCATTGGATGGCGAGCATTAGGAATTAAGAAGTCAGACGAAGAAAAAATAGTTTGGTTCTGGGTTGGCTCCCACTCCGAGTATGACAAGATTCTAGGTAAGAATTAGGAGCGATCTAACCAATCACTGCACCCGACCTTATCGAAAATTTGACCAGTACCCAAAGCTACTGACGGCGGATAAGTTTAACCGTCAGACCTACACCCCTAAGCTACGAGTTCCCCGTTAATCAGGAATTGTTGAGAATAGTCTAGATGGTGTTGCTCGCAGTATGTATGTATTATGACAATAGCCCTCTGATTGTTAACGGTGATTATAATCCTAGAGAAGATTCTTTTTTTCCTATCACTGCATAGAAGGGATCAGCAACCATAATTCCTAACATTTGTAGGAAACTGGGAGTAGTAGCAGGACGAACGATCGCCTGTACTTCCCTAAATCCCGCCACCGATTGAAAATAGGATTTCACTAACGCCACCCGGCCTAAATCGCTATTATCGCGCCAAGCAGCGATCGCTTTTTGATAAAACATTCGATTGGAAAAACTGACCACCACCAGACCATGGGGCCTTAAAATGCGATACAGTTCCGCAAAAATCGCCTCTGGATACTGCAAATACTGCACCGACACCGTGATTAACACTGCGTCAAAAGAACTATCCTCTAGGGGCAATTTTGGCTGTGCATTGAGGTCTTGGATAAAATAACTATGCAAGCGAGGATTTTTGGCTAACTCCTCCCCATTCATCCCGTGACCTTCGATATGCTCAAATTCCATCTCCTCCGGTAAATGGGACACCCAGCTACTCATCAGGTCTAAAAGGCGCGTATTCGGCGATAATATCTCTCGGTAGAGAGCGGTTAATTGATCGATAAAACCCTGATCCACGTGGGTGACAAAGCGGGGAAAAGCATAAAAATCGCTGTCTTGAGTCGGATCGAGTTTAGTTCTTTCTTGGGGTCGGAGCATTTTTGTCAAGTTAATTTTACTATTCTTAACATACCCCACAGACAGAAAAAAGGGTTAACCGAACTGGTCAACCCCTAGGCTTGGGAACGCGCTGTAAATATTAGCTTTGAACGACTAGCTTAACGTTAGCGTTTTGCAGACCGCGCTGTTTCACTTCGGATAGGGTTTTGTTCACAGCGTATTTTTGGTTGATCGAGTTGATCAATTCGGTTTGATTGTGTTTTTTGGCTACACCCCAGAGGTCAGCGATTAAATCGAAACTGCCGTCGGTATTGCGAGACCAACCGAGATCATATTCGCCATCGAGAACAGCAACGATGTCAGAGCGAACCCGTTGACCGTTGTAACCACGAACATCGGCTTCGGTTTTCACGCTAATGCCGAGGTCGCGGAGAGAAGCTTTGAGGATTTCGGCATCGGTGATTTTGGTCCGGAGAGTGCTAAAATGAGACATTGGAATTTCCTCTTTGTAGATAAGAATCAACAACAACAGATTGAGAGTTAAAGAGTGCCGCCAAGCGGCTTTGCGAGGCATTGCTAGTCCCTGAGAACTAGCCTTTCATCCCGTTGGGAGCGGGCGAAAGTCTGTTAGAACTCCAATCGCTGGTACTCAGCGACGGAGGCCGAAGCAGGTCGGGCGCGTTGTCTGGCCCAATCACGCAGGGCAGTCACCTGTTCGGTCATGGTGCGAGATAGGGGCAGAGTCGCCTTAATCGCCGCAATAATGTCCAATTGCGTGAATTCGCGATCTTGGGCGAAGGCCTCATACATGGCGGCAATCAGCGCCTGTTCTATTTCCGCACCGGAAAACCCATCGGATACCTTGGCTAACTGCTCCAAATCGAAGCGAGAAATGTCGGAGCGTCGTTTAGTCAGGTGAATATTAAAGATATCTTGTCTTTCTTCGGAATTGGGCAAATCCACAAAGAAGATTTCATCGAAGCGCCCTTTGCGGAGGAATTCCCCCGGTAGCCGTTCAATCCGGTTAGCTGTGGCCATGACGAAGACGGGCGAGGTTTTTTCCTGCATCCAAGTCAGGAAGGAGCCGAAGATGCGGCTAGAGGTTCCCCCATCGGAATCGGCGGATCCTGTGCCACCGGCAAAAGCTTTATCTAATTCATCGATGAAAAGAATGGCCGGAGAGATGGATTCGGCAGTTTTTAAGGCATTACGCAGGTTAGCCTCAGACCGTCCCACCATGGAACCATCATAAACCCGTCCCATATCTAAGCGCAGGAGCGGTAAACCCCAGAGGCGCGAGGTGGTTTTAGCGATTAAGGACTTACCACAGCCTGGTACTCCTAAAATTAGCATCCCTTTCGGTTGGGGGAGTCCGTAACCTCTGGCTCTTTCTGTAAAGGCGTTTGAGCGCTGTTTTAACCATTTTTTTAATTCTTCCAGACCCCCGACGGCGTTGATGGTCTCGTCTTCTTCAACGTATTCTAAAATTCCGTTGCGGCGAATCAGTTGTTTTTTCTCGGAAAGGACGATTTCTACCTCGTCTTCCGTCAATTTGCTCGCTTTTACATGGGCTTTGCGGTAAACTTTTTCGGCTTCATCTTTGGTTAAGCCTAAGGCAGCTTTCAGGAGTTTTTCCCGGACCTCTGTGGTGGTACGACGATTTTGATTTCTGGTTAGGTGTTGCGAGAGAACCGTATCTAACTCTCCCATGTCCGGCAGGGGAAAATCTAGAACTACTACGTCTTTCTCTAGTTCTATGGGGACTTCTTGCAGGGGAGACATTAAAATAATGATTTTTTCAGTTCCTTTAAAGCTGGCGATCGCATCTCTTAACCAGCGAGTGACCGGAGCGGAAGTGATGAACGGATGCAGGTCTTTGAAGATGTAGATGCCCGCTTCCCGTTGACGCACCACCCATTCGATCGCCGCTTCTGGCGACACGGTATTATGTTGATTGGTTTGGCGCGGTTGACCCTGTTCGATCATGCCGTGGGTGACAGTCCAGACAAACACCCGTCGATGTTGTGTATTTAGTTGGGCTATTTTGCTGATGGCTTCTTCCGCCCTTTCCTCCTCGGAGGTGACGAGGTAAATCAGGGGATACTGAGCCTTGACGAGAATTTCTAGCTCTTCTTTCATAACATCGACCCTATTTGTGGTAACGGTTTAGACCTTGGGCGGCTACCGAGAGTTTAGCAGGGAACTAAGGCTGCTTCTCCCTCGGCGGTTCCTTGAGCACCAACGGGTTCGGGAACTTCGAGCGGGAACTCGTCGCCGACTATTCCGGGCTGGCGTTTGATTGACCTTAGCCGATCTTCTTTTATTACTAAGGCGGCATCACACTCGGGACAGACATGAACCTGATAGGTTTTGCCATAGGCGGTGGCTTCGATTTCTTCTACCTTGTCGGGGTATTTTAGGTAGAAAGCGATCGCTTTCTCCACCAGCCCTGACATCGATTCTTCATCGATCGCGGCTCTTATTTTTAGTTGACGATGGACTCCAGGGGGAAGGTACAGTGTGACTTTTTGCTTGTCTTGCATATCACTAAATTGGTTTACCCGGGTATGTGTCCTTACTATAACCACTGTCTTTCCCTCCTGTCAAGATGGTAAGCTGTTATGACAGCATAATTGTAACATTTCTTTACAATTGGTGGGAAAGTGGGATGAGGAAGTGGGGAGTATTTTCAGTGAACAGTGAACAGTAAACAGTAATCAGTGAACTGAAAACTCACATCTGATCACTGATAACTGATAACTGATAACTGATACAAGTCTGTCTCCTGAATTCAGCAAACCCTAATTAGGGTCTGCTGAAAAAGTTTTTCGGTGGGGGTAGGGTGTGGGGTGTGGGGTGTGGGGAAATTGAACTAAAACCCCAAAACCCCAAAACCCCAACCCCCAACACCTAAAACCTGACTCCTGAATACTGACTCCTGAATTCAGCAGACCCTAATTACTATTGATGCGACTTAAAAAAGCTTGTAGGCGCTCGCTGTGGGGATGATTAAAGAAGGTGTCGGGATCAGCTGCTTCTTCGATGACACCTTGATTGAAGAACAAAACCTTGTTAGAGACTTCCTTAGCGAACTGCATTTCGTGGGTGACGACCACCATAGTCATACCCTCATCGGCCAATTGACGCATAACGTTTAACACTTCCCCAACCAATTCCGGATCCAGGGCCGAAGTGGGTTCATCAAATAAAATCACCTCTGGTTTCATGCAGAGACTGCGAGCGATCGCCACCCGTTGTTTTTGTCCTCCCGATAACTGGTCAGGATAAACATCGGCTTTTGGGGACAATCCCACCTTTTCCAGATAATGAATTGCCGTATCTTTAGCCTCGTTTTCCGAGTGGTGTAACACTTGCTTGGGGGCCAACATCAAGTTTTGTAAAACGGTGAGATGGGGAAAAAGATTAAAGTGTTGAAACACCATACTTACCCGGCTGCGTAACTTGCGGAGGACCGATTGATTTAACTTCGGGGAAGAGATGTCAATCCCCATCACCTCCAAGCGGCCGCCGTTAATTGTTTCCAAACGATTGAGACAGCGTAAAAAGGTACTTTTGCCGCAGCCAGAGGGACCGATTACCGATACCACATCCCCTTGACAAAGAGTGCCTGTAACTCCTTTAAGTACCTCTAAAGAGCCGTAACTTTTGCGTAAACCTTCACTGACAATCACAGGGGTAGTAGTGGTCATGATATCCTCTCGTAAAAAATTTTACATTCTGTATAAAGGTATCGAGATTAGTTTCTGCCAGATTGTATCCTTGACGACATTTTATCAAAGGTAATAATCATAATACTCAAATAGTCTCTCTACATCTGCCTTAAGTGAGAAGTAGGTCAGAGTCTCTAGCTTAATTGAGCAAAAAAATCAAGGAGTAAAACTTAAAAAATGATTAAATTTTGGCGAGGGCGGGCGGTGCTGAGAGGGATATTTGCCTTGTTAGGATTAGTCTTGGCGATCGGATTAAGTGTTATTCCCGCTTTTTCTCAGACTCCTCCTAATCCTTTTCGAGTCGCCACAGAAGCGACTTTTCCGCCCTTTGAATTTCAACAAGGGGGACAATTAACCGGGTTTGATATCGATTTAATGCGGGCGATTGGCAAGGAAGCCGATCTCAACATTGACTTTAGAAATTTACCCTTTGATGGCATTATTCCGGCTCTACAAGCAAGAACAGTGGAAGCCGCTATTAGTGGCATGACCATCACCGCCGAACGCGCCCAAGCGATTTCTTTTTCTCGACCTTATTTTAGGGCTGGTTTAGCGATCGCTGTTCGGGAAGATAATCGGACGATTAAAAATTTTGAAGACTTAAAAGGCAAAAGAATTGCCGTTCAAATTGGCACTACGGGAGCCTTAGAAGCGACAAAAATACCGGGAGCAACAGTTAGTCAATTTGACTCGGCGGCTTTAGCTTTACAGGAATTAATTAATGGTCGAGTCGAGGCGGTAGTTAACGATAAACCCGTGACTTTGTATGCAATTAAACAAGCGGGTTTACGGGGAGTAAAGGTAGTTGGAGAATTATTAACGGAAGAATTCTATGGCATTGCTTTACCCAAAAATTCCCCCTATCTCCAATTAATTAATGATGCTCTCGGTCGAGTCATAGAAAGTGGTCAGTACGATGCTATTTTTCGGCAATGGTTTGGAGAAAAACCGCCAGAATTACCTTTAGTTGCCCCAGCTTTAAAGAATTTCCAGGAATCGAGTTTTAACTGGGGAGAATTATTCTATAACCTGATTTTTAAAGGGGTTCCTTGGACAATTTTGTTAACGGTTCTGTCTTTTCTGTTCGGGTTAATCGGCGGAACTTTAGTGGCTATTGCCCTGATTTCTCCCTACAAATGGTTAAAAATAATTTGCCGCATCTATGTGGATTTCTTTCGGGGAACACCCATGCTGGTGCAATTATTCTTGATCTATTTTGGTTTGCCCGGGTTGTTCCGAGAAATTGGCTTAAATATCGACTTAGATCGTTTACCGGCGGCCCTATTTGCCCTAAGTTTAAATGTGGCGGCCTATTTAGCTGAAATTATGCGGGGCGGTATTCAATCGATCGATAATGGTCAATGGGAAGCTTGTTCTAGTTTAGGAATGTCCCCGATGCAAACCATGCGCGAGGTGATTTTTCCCCAAGCGTTTCGCCGGATGTTGCCACCGTTGGGGAATGAATTTATCACCCTAATTAAAGATACCAGTTTAGCGGCAGTAATCGGTTTTGAAGAATTATTCCGGCAAGGTCAATTAATGGTAGCCACTACCTATAAAGCTTTCGAGATTTATATCGCTGTTGCTGTAGTTTATTTGGTTTTAACTACCCTTTCCTCTGTGGTATTTAAGCGCTTAGAGATTTATATGGATCCCCTACATAAATCTAAACAGGAACAGAAAGCCTAAGATAGCGATCGAGATGAAAAGTCTTCGGGTATGAATTAGCTTTGATACCCGATTTTTTTGACGATGATCGATATTTCAAGCATTAAACTATAGCAAATCGGGCAAAGGACAGTTAGGGTAGAAAGAAAGAAGTTTTATAGTTGCACACGGGGTTAGAGATAGCGGGGGAATTTACCAGAATGTAGCGCACAAGTCCTAGTTTTTATCAAATACTGGCAACCAACTCTTGAAAAGCTAAAAATATGCCTAGAAATCACCACCGAACTCTTGAGGCAGCGAGCGCAGTATATCCGGCCCCAAAGTTGTCTTACCAGTTTGTACTAACCAACGTTCCAAGTTACGATTGGCATCGATAAACTTCTGGGTTGACATCCTCACCGCCGTAAAACGGACGGTGATTCCCAAACCTCACGATTTAGGTTTCTGCTTCTTTCCCTTGCGGGGTTCCGCACCTGCCGCCCCAGTTTTACTCTGTTCTGGTCTTATGGTCGCGACCCGGACTGACACCGCAAGTCCTGCGGCCAAAATGTTTTTACTGGCGTTAATATCTCGGTCAT
>VYKW01000568.1_pt1 | contig 11499 bp, 6 predicted proteins | sample 5114451 | NCBI WGS metagenome assembly VYKW01 (sample SAMN12291784, study PRJNA351875) | freshwater metagenome | isolation source: freshwater lake | place: USA: Michigan, Gull Lake | collected 2013-08-08
TTTTTTGCTTACCTCCACCTTAATTCCTTCTTTCAAAACTATACCTATCAATCGTTTCCCCTTTTTTTAAGTTTCTTCTCTTTTTGTTAAGAAAGATCTGACTAATGGATAGCGCTAAAGCGAGATTACATTCTTGGCCGCGCAGACTTTGACAGGCCAAATGTACTGCCAAGAGGGAGGAGGAACAGGCCGTATCAATTTGCAGAGTCGGACCGTGAAACCCAAATAGATAAGAGATTCTGCCGACGGCAATAGCGCGACTGGTTCCTAAACTGTTGTAAGCATCAATGTGATTGACTACGCCTTGATGAAAACACAATTGGGCATAATCATCGCGAAAAATGCCCATAAATACGCCAGTTTGACTATTAATCAAACTTTCTGGCGCAATAGCCGCATTTTCTAGGGATTCCCAACAGACTTCTAACATTAACCGTTGTTGCGGATCCATGGCGGCGGCTTCCCGGGGTGAGATGCCGAAGAAAGCTGGGTCAAATTCGTCAACTTTGTCTAAAAATGCCCCTTCCCGACTATACATTTTACCCGGAACATCGGCATCTTGGTGATAATAATCAGCAATATTCCAACGTTCTAGAGGAATTTCCGTTACTGCATCGATGCCATTAACCAATAACTGCCAATAACTCTCGGAATCATTGACTCCTGCGGGAAAACGACAGCCTATCCCCACAATAGCGATGGGTTCGGTTTGCGCTTTGACCATTGCATCGAGGTGTTTGTATTGTTCTAAAAAAGCTTGTTTTTGTTGATTCATATTGCTAACAACTCTTGTTATGTCACTTTCATCTCAGGTTATGCGTGGGAAAAAGTCACGGATAAGCAGGAAAAACCTTGATACTGTCGGGATGGGAAAATTTAGTGGCATAGTCACAATTGTCCCCATGACTCTGAGGTGGGGGATAGGTCAAGGGAAATTAGCTATCCTATCCCCACCAGCGATTAACTAAAGAAGGCAGAGATTTCTTCTTCGGATATTTGGGGTAAAATTGCTAAAATTTCGCTTTTTTCTCGATTATTTGCCGATTCAGCTGGGATATTGCTTTGATTAATCTGGTTAGCTAAATATTCTGCCAAACTATCAATAGTGGGATAATTCCAAACAATGGTGGCTTCGACGGGAATTCCCGACCAATCGGCAAGATCTTGGGCTAATTCCACGGCAAAAATTGAATCTAAGCCAAAATCAGCAAAAGACTGGCTGGTTTGGATAGTGGCTGGATTGACCTTTAATTTCTGGTGTAACCAATTACCTAACCACATTTCCACCTTTTCGGGAGTTTGTTGGCTAAGAAGGGACTTTTTCGGACTAGAGGGGATATTTACTCGGTCTTGCGGCGGTTGACTAGCAATTTCGACCAGAGAAGTTTCAGCTTGAGGATGAGTCTGTTTAGCTTCTGGTTCCAACATCAATAACTCGTCGAGTTGATAATCGGAACCGTCTAGACGTTGTTCGATATCATCAATAGATTGAGTATAATCGAGGATACGATCGCGGATAGTCGCCACCGAAGAAGCAAAGTTTTCTTCGGGTGTTCCCCGGAGAGCTTTCTGCACACATAAATCAAACTGCAATTGACTCCAAGCTAGGGCATGACTGTACTTTTCCCCGGGGTGAATTTGGGCCATTTTCGCCGTTGTTGCTACTAAAGCGGCGTAACAACCCAATTCTCCGATTAAAGAATAAGCCCAAGCTAAGGCGGCAGAACGATCACCCCAGAGATTAGACTGGAGACAACGCTGATTAATAGATTGGGCAGTGCTGTGGAGTTGCAGGGCAATTTCGGGCGCTTCCAGAACTTTTGTCAGAAATTCGCCTAATTTGTCCGTATGGGTGATACTTTTGCCCAAAAAGATTTTCAAACTCTCGTTAGGACCTTCGCCAATTCGTAAAACTCTGGCATCCCGGAGAATTTGCGGGGCAAGATTAGTTTCCATGTAACCTCTACCCCCCAGCATCTGAACAAGACTATCGGCCGCTTCCCAGAGGTAATCAGCCCCCGTAATCTTGGCAATAACGGCCATTTCCCTGGGAACGGCAACTTTTTGGTCTAATGCGGTGGTAATACACTTTAAGAGACTGGACAAGGCCACAGTAGCCCCAGTTAAATGGTCAAAACGGGCTAAAGTAATCGGACTTTCTAGTAATTTACCGGTAGCGATCGAACGACGGCTGGCATAACGTAACATTAATTGTAAACAGCGTTTCATGCCGCCAACTCCCATCATGCCAATGCCTAAACGGGCATAAAGTAAAGCATCGTCGGCGGGTTCAGTGCCATTGCCCAATTCTCCCAGCAATTGCTCTTTAGTGACTAAAACATCCTCAAAATAGATGGCATTTTGCATAATTCCCCGTAATCCCATAGTTAGGGATTCAGGTCCCAAACGCAGACCGGGGGTACCTTGACGGACAAGAAAACCTGTCAAACCGTTATTCCCCGGTTCTTCCGAATCAAGCAAACGGACAAAAACATTAATCATTCCGGCCCAAGCGGAACCATTCCAACGCTTAATGCCGCGAATTCGCCATTTATCTCGACCATCTGGCACCGCAACGGTACTAATTGCCCCGATATTCGCTCCTGCTTCGGGTTCCGTCATGCCAAAGGAGGATAATTGTCTTCCTGTCGCTAAAAGAGGTAATAATTCTTGCTTGAGGGAAATAGTCCCGTAGTTGAGCAGCGGACGGATACCTAAGCTGTTATTGAGACTCACCATCGTCGCCAAGGTTAAATCAATGGCGGCTAATTGTTCCATCACCTGGAGAAAATTGCGATTATTAAGGGCTATTCCCCCGTATTCTTCAGGAATCTGCATTCCCATCAGTCCTTGATTGCCAAAATCCATGACAATATAGGGCGGCACACAACGACGGTCATCAATCAGATGGGAATTAATGCGAGTTTTGGCGTAATCTCGCAACCAAGTCAAGATTTGCTCGGTTTTTTCTTGACTAGCGGTTGTGGGGTCAGCTTGGTGACTGCTGAGGGGGGGGGTTAGCGTCGGCATAGGGGATGAAATTAGTGGAAGTTGCTGGTTTAAATACTGTTGACGGCAAGCGTGGCGTTGAATTTTGCCGCTAGAAGTTTTGGACAGAGATGCGGGTTTGATAAAAGCGATATCATAAACTTGCAATTCGTGTTCTTGAAAAACGGCTCGACGAACTGCTTCTAGGGCTTTTTGCTGGTTAAAACGGCGAATTGCCGTTCTTTCTACCTCTTGAACTAGGACTAACTTTTCTTCTGCCTCGATTTCTACGGTAAAGGCGGCAGTTCCACTGGGGCAAAAGTCGGGATAGCATTGTTCTACGGTCTGTTCGATATCCTGGGGATAGTAGTTACCGCCGCGAATAATCATCAGGTCTTTCAAGCGTCCGGTGATGTATAGTTGACCCTGATGAATAAAACCTAAATCCCCTGTACGCAAATAAAAACCCTGTCCAGTATCGGCGATAACTGCTTGAAAAGTTTTTTCTGTAGCTTCGGGATGTTGCCAATAGCCTTGGGCAACGGTTTTGCCTTTCACCCAAATTTCTCCCACCTGCTGGGAGGTACAGCGTTGACAGGTTTCAGGATTAACAATGGCAATTTCTGTGTCGATTTCTGTTTGTCCACAACTGACTAAGGGTTGAGAATTTGGGCTTTTTTCCGTAAAAACGATTTGATGACGGTTTAAAGCGGCTTTTTCCACCCAGCAGATTTGAGGAACTTGATTTTTCCTGACAGCAGCAACTTTTAAGGTGGCCTCGGCTAAACCATAACCCGGACAAAAAGCGGCAAACTCAAAACCACAGGGGGCAAATTTACGAGCAAATTCGCTTAAAATTTCCATTATTACGGTTTCTGCGCCATTTAAAGCCACTTTCCAACTGCTTAAGTCTAAATCCGTTAGCTGCTCCTCTTTAATCTTGTCAAGACAACGTTTATAGGCAAAATTAGGGGCGGCAGTGTGGGTGGCCTTGTATTTGCTGATGGCATTTAACCAACCGAAAGGACGTTGTAAAAAGGAAACCGGAGACATCAGATAACAGGGAAATCCTCGATAAAAAGGCAGTAAAATGCCATAAATTAGCCCCATATCATGAAAAGTTGGCAACCATGTCACCATAACGCTCTTTTCATCGTGTTCCCAGCCTAAATCTAAATCTCGGAGGTTGGTCAAAAGATTCTCGTGATTGACCATCACTCCTTTGGGAGTCCCCGTGGAACCAGAGGTGTATTGTAAAAAGGCTAAGGTATCTGCTTTTATCTGAGTGGGGTGGTCTTCGGCTAAACTTTTGCCGATTAAGCTATCCGTAGCTAGAAAGGGAATATCTCTGTCTAGTTGTGTTTTTAATTGGGCTAATTCCGATTGTGTGCTTAAAAGTAAGCTTGCTTGCGAATTATTAAGAATAGAAGTTAAGCGAGCCATCTTTTGGTTTTTCTTGGGCAAATTAACTGGAATTGCCACTACTCCTGCTAATAAACAGCCGAAAAACCCACTAATAAACTCTAATCCCGAAGGGTATGCTAATAAAACTCGTTCTCCCGGTAATAGAATCGATTGTAGAATATTTGCGATCGCTTGAGCTTCTCGAAATAATTCCCCGTAGGTAAGGCGTTTTTCTTCGGTTTCCCCATCGACTAAAAAGGTATAAGCAGTTTTTTGGGGTTGGTATTGGGCGCGATAACGAATAATTTCGACTAAATTGCTTATTTCTGACAAATTAAGCTTAGTATCTAAACAAAGGGTCATTGTTTCACTCCTCATTATTAAATGGAATCGAAGACAAAGATTTAATCCCCTCGCACCGAGACAAGTTTCTGGTGACGGAGAGCGAATGGAATTCTAGGGATGATTTGGGCTTAAATTAAAGGTTTCTCCGTAAATTTCGCCATAGCAGAGCTTCTGAGTCCCAAAACGTCCCCCATACTCGCTCAAAGGTTCATCAGCGTATCCCAGGGCCAACAGACAACAGACATCGACCGTATCGGGAATTTGGAAATACTCGCGCAAGGGTTTAGCCACAAATCCTTCTAGGGGACAACTATCCACCCCCAAGCTTTGCGCCGCTATCATGAGATAAGTAACCGCAATCATAACTTGTCGGTTGCTCCAAGCTTCTGGAGACTGATAACAGGGTTTAAATTGGAAAAAAGGCGGAATGGCCATGTGCATGAACTTGGCCCGTTTTTCGGAAATCGTCCCCTCTTGCTTTCCTAACTCAATCACTTGATTAATGTAACCACGATGGTTAACTTGGCGATCGCCACAACAGATTAAAACCACGGGTGCATCGACCAATTTATCTTGTTCAAAGCCGAATTCTCGCAATTTTGCCTTATTTTCTGGTTCTCTAACCACAATAAATCGCCATGGTTGCAAATTATAACTAGAGGGTGCTTGGAATCCTAAACGAAAAATTTCCGCTAAAATTTCTTCGGGAATGGCATCGGTGCGAAATTTACGAGTAGAGCGTCTTTTTTGAAATATTTCAGCAATATTCATCATCTAACCCCTTTTATAAGACGTTTTCAACGGTTTAACCTAAAAAACTTTCGGGAATGGCCGGTCCCCATTGATAGAGAATATCTAACCCACCCGCGTGAAGTTCTGGCTCGGTAGTTTGCTCGAAAAGGTCTCCATCGGTAAAATGTTCAATGAGGCTACCGAAAGGATCTTGCCAATAGTCAAACACTTGACTTCCCAACAAATGGCGACCAATTCCCCACACAGGAGTCCATTCTTTTTCTCGTAACCAATCGTGGCCGATTTTAATAGAGTCAAAATCTTGCACCTCGAAGGCAGTATGATGGACTTTGGGGTGAGAACCTTGCAACATGGCGATGGTGTGATGATCAACCCATTCCTCTCCCCGTTGACAACGAAGAAAACCCCCGACTCGTAAACTGGGATGGCCGTAATAAATTAAATCTGTTGCTTTTAAGCCAAAAGTCTGCTGATACCAGTGATAGCTTTCCTCAAAGTCTTTGACATCAATAGCTAGATGACCTAGACGTAAAATAGGTGCGGGTTCTTTTTTCGGCCTTTGGGTGCGACCTAAACGGGTTTTCTGACTAGCGTGATTCCATTGCAAGGGTTCAGGAATCGGCAAAGGTTCCACTTCCTCGATACCGTAGACCAATTCTAGGTTAAAACCGTTGGGGTCAATAATTTTGATGCGCTGACCCCCACCAGGGGTGAACATCCTTTCCACAGGAGAAGCGGAGGCTAAAGTGGCTAGTTCATGTAAAACGGATTCTGATGTCGCTTCTAGGGCAAAACTGACAAATTTAGCTTCTTTTCCCCATTCTACGACATAGACAAACTGTTTTTTGCCTCTACCTCGCATATACAAGGCTGTATCGGTTTTAACCGCGGTAATCAGGCCAAAATCCGTCAAAAAACGTTCACAGAGGTCTAAATCCGGATGTTGATAGGTAACGTAGGCAATATCAGCAATTTTAGTCATACTCGGTCATCCAGTGGAATTGTCTAATTCGGCACAAAATAGCCAGGCAGATAGCGGTCAAAGTGCTGCCATAGCAAGGGTGAAAAGACTATAAGAAAATCTGAACCTTGTTGTGGTTGATTATTCCATTGTGGGTACACCCACAGTCAACGGCTAATTTTTCTTGCCCTCAATTGCTATCCCAGACTGGAGTTTGAGTAACTTGGGGGTGGAGAAAAACCTTGGGGAACTTCGGGGTTTTGCGGAAAATTTTTTTGAGAGATGTGGTCAAGGTTGTCTACCTCGCATCAATTGAAAACTTGCGAACTGGCAGGTCAAATTTTTCCCGAACGGTTGGATTTAGCATCGCCGTTAAACAAGGGATCGAAGCTTGCACTCAAAAAGGAGGATAGGAAACTCACTGTTTTAAGTTTATTCCCTAACCAAATCATTACTTAAATTTCTCAATTACCAACAAAGTCCTTAATTACTAAACTTGAGATCATGTCTAGAAAAGTTACTTATGGGGATATTCCCAGGCAAAGAACCAAATATCTGCTTAATGCTCTGTTAAAGTTTGCTAACTACGAGGTTGATAATTGTGAAAATCTGGCTATTAAATTTAGCTGGATTAATGAGAAAAAATTGAAAATTCAAGCCGAACTTAATGCTTTAGAAATGCTGACAGAAAAATGTGGTCAAAGGCTGGAGTTATGGCAAATTCGGGATGCTTTGACGGAATATCTTAACGAAAAGTTTTTAGGTATTTTGGAAGATCATCGTCTCAATAATCAAGGAAAAATTCGTACTTTTCAAATTACTTTTTGGCAACGGGGTCATGATATTTTAACTAACCTAAGGAGCTTTGATCAAGAGTGGGCAAACAAAAGTAAACATCAATCTCCCGCAATTGCTGCTATTTTCTCCTCTTTAGATGAGGAAAAACAACAGGATTACCAGACCTATATTAAAGATTATGTAAAACGTCCACCTCTGGAGGAAAATTCTCTCAAAGTTCTTCAGCAAGAACAATCGTTGCTAAGAATTCGCGCACCTCATAATAGTGGCAAAACCCGTTTAGTTAATTGGTTAGTCCATCATCTCAAACAAGATAATTATCAACCAGTTATCATTGATTGTGAGGAGGAAAAAGCTACTATTGCCCTTAGTTGTGAAGACTTGCTGCTGTCGATTTGTCGTACCATTACCCAAGAATTAAAGATTAACGAATCTCTTCTCGATAAATTTTGGTCTCGTCCCGGAACTCCTGCCCACAAAACTCGACGATATTTAGAGGAATATGTTCTCCAACCCAGCGCTAATCCGCTGGTTTTTGTCTTTGAAAAATTTGATACAATTTTGGAAACTGAAACCCTCGGTAATGAAATTTGTGGTATTCTCAGAAGTTGGCATGAAAGACGTTCCCCACCTTGGCGGAAACTGCGCTTAATTATTATTCATTCAACGGAATTTTATAGCAACTACGATTTTTATGCCTCTCCCTTAATTGGTGTAGGTTATGTGGCTAGTTTATCGGATTTTAATGCGGAACAAGTTCTCTCTTTCGCTCAAGTTAATGGCATTAATTGGACGTTATCAGATGTTAACAAGGTCATGAACTTAGTGGGAGGTAATCCTTATTTAATTAAGTTAATCTTGGTAAAATTGCAAGAAGGGAATTCTCTAGAAAAGGTTCTAGATGATGCCTTGCAGGGACGAGAGCCATTTCAAAGTCATTTTTTCCTACTGATGAGATATCTGAAAAGTAATGCTAACCTACGGAATACTTTTAGGCAAATTCTTCAGAAAAAAGCTCTGACTCCGGCTCAAATGAAAGGAGAATCTGTCCAATTTTTGGAACGATTGGGACTGATCGACAAAAATTATGATACCCTAGAGGTGCGTTGCAATTTGTATCAAGTATATTTTGACGACTTGCTTGATTAGTCTCGTTGAGATTCCAAGTGAAACTGAATTGAGTTTTCAAGTTTTGCTTCTAACTTACTCTTAACCCTCACAGTAATTGGTTCTCGATTAGATTCGGATTCATTATCTACAAACCTGAGGGAATTCCCTGAGGTGAAACTGGCCGAAAGATTGAGGTTTTCTAAATATTCTTGTATCAACTCTGAAGAAATTTTATTCTGGGATTGCAAGGCTCTAATAGCAGCTATAAATGATTGGGCCGCATCATAACTGGTAGCGGTTCGCCAGCTAATATCTTCTTTCCATAAAGCTTGAGCATCTCTGACAAAATTTTGGGACTTAATTAGATGGGAAAACCAAGGCACAGCCAAAACTAAATTATCAATAAATTTACCGCTATCAACCAACATTTCATGTTCATACATGGAATGACTCCCTAAAAGAACTAGCTTATTTTTCAGATCTAGAGTGGTGCTGGTGTTCAACTGTTCAAGAGTATGGGATAATTCTACTAGCACAGAAGCTGATTCCAAACTGGGAAATAAGACAATTCCTCTAACTTGATCTTGGGAGAATGCTTTTAAAACTTCTGCGTCAATATCTAGGGAAGATGCTAAATCAATTACTTTAGTGATTTTACCGCCTTTTTTTTGGAAAGCTTGACGAAACTCTTGAGTAAGTTCTTGGCTATCAATCTGGTTAGAATTATTAAAAATAATTACCTTATCTAGATCATGTTTGCTGGCATAATTAGCTAAAGTTTCACCAATTTTTTCATTGGTGATAACGGTTCTAAAAAAGTATTCACTCTCAATTACATTCGAGGAACTTGTAGAAGAAATTAAAGTAATTTTGGCTCTTTCATAGATAGGTAAAGCCGCTAAGGTGGCTTCACTAGAATAATGTCCAATTACTCCAATAACTTTGGGGTCTTTAACGATTTCCTTAGCGACTATCTTAGCAACTTTTTCATCATTATTATCATTGGCAATAACGATATTTAAAAATAAGTTATTCGCATTTGTCGGTAATTGGCTATTAAATAAATATTGTGCTTGAGCAATACCTTTAAGGATTTCTTGGGAAATTCCATTTTTTTTGCCACTGGGAATAACCACCGCCAAAGTCACATAATTATTACTTAAATAAGCGATAGCATTATTATAATAAATCAAGATTTCTGCATCTTCAGGATGAGCAAGATAGGCTTTTTTGAATAACTGTTTAGCTTCCAAATAATTAGCATCTTGAAAAGCCAAAATACCCCGATCTTTATAAAAATTTTCCTGTTTGATAAGTAGCTTTTTTTCGCCTTGGCTAAATAGTTGAGGCTCCTTAGTATAGGGGATTTTATAAAAGTAAGGTAGCAGCCATGACTGGTAAAATCCCAACCCAAGTAAACCTGTAACAATGGTAGTAAATATTCCCGCTGCCACCATAAATAAACGAGATTGTTTTTGACGAGTAATGCTTTCAGATGCGGCTAAAAAACGATAATCGACACTATCTAATTCTTTATCTTCTTGCCATTTTTTAGATTCTTCTAACTTTTTCCCTGTCAGTAAACAACTTGTATCGGTAAAATTTGAGTCTTCCCACTTAGCAATTTCCGATTGATAAGGACGACTAGCTGCTAATACATTATATAACCATTTTTGATTAAAAATTGCCTGATAAATAGCATTAGCCACTCTAAGATAGCCCTGATTATCGACGATAACTAATCCAGATAGTAATAATTCATCATGTTCTGGTGTGTTACTCGCTTGCACCAATTTACCTTTTAAAACATTAGCATAAACCCTTAGTAAATACCCTTGATCAGGATGATAAATAAGTCGCTCTCTTATACTTGATAAAAAAGCAGGTTCATCTTTTTTTTCCCAGTTATCAATAATGTGTTTATAAACAAAATCTCGCATCCAAGCTGATAAGAGAGACCGAGGTATTTGAACTTTAAACTTGGCCATTAAATAACACAATTTTTGAGTTAGAAAAGGTTGACCATTAGTCCAGCTAAAAATTTCTTGTAGAATTTTTTGAGGGGAAACACTCAACCCTTCTAGTCCTTGCATCAAGGGTTGACAGTTATCTTCTAACTACAGTCCATTTAATTCAATTGCTTTACCAATATTGAAAGGAGTTCTTTGACTATCCTGAATTAATTGATTGGGGGTAGCCGTGCCAATTAAAACAAATGAAATACGATTAAAATCTGAATTAACAACTCGCTTTTCATGACAAGACCTAATGTAAGCAAAAAAGTCATCAGTAGCAAAAGGTAGTTTTCTAACCACATCAATTTCATCAATAAAAATAACAATGCTGGTTGAAATTTTTCTTAATAAAATTTCTTTAATAAATTGTCTAAGTAACCCAACATTAGAAACAGATTGACTGGCGATACAAGATTCTAAATCCGCCATGTTTAGGTTTAATTGTTCGGCAATTTCAAGAATTAAGGACTGATACCAGCTAGATTGATCTACTGATGTCCCTAATTCATTTAAATCTATACGGGAACAGGCAAATCCTTGGGCTTCAATTTGAGTTTGGATGCGTACTGTCAAACTCGACTTGCCCATTTTGCGAGAATTGAAAATATAACAATACTGACTGTTCATCAGAGCTTGGTACAATTCTAGATCGGCCCTTCTATCCACATAGCTGGGATCGGAAGGAGATAGGGTACTAGAAAACTTATAAATAGTCTCTGTGGTTCCGTTTTCTTGCATATTTCGCTATTTTATTGATCAGATAACCAAAATTTGGCTAAGTAATACCAATTTTCAATAGTCGTGACTAACATCTGAAAGTGCAATTCGGCTCTGAGAGAGGAATTGCCCTTTGGAATGATCAACTAAGTCTGTCATTACTTTTGAAAAATGATACAATGCTAGGTTAAACTACACTAACCCCAGTGATAAATCCAGAAAAAACCTCGCTCACTAATAGCCGATTATTGGTAAGCTAGTTCTACTCTGAATGAGATTGGAATATTTTCTTAGGTTGACACTCCCCGCTCTAAAGAGACGGGGATTCTTGGTTCACAGAGATTACTTGCGAAAGACAGAATTGCTTCTGAAAAAGTAGAGGTATTCTCTCCCCAAGCGTTTATTGGA
>VYKW01000569.1_pt1 | contig 11487 bp, 8 predicted proteins | sample 5114451 | NCBI WGS metagenome assembly VYKW01 (sample SAMN12291784, study PRJNA351875) | freshwater metagenome | isolation source: freshwater lake | place: USA: Michigan, Gull Lake | collected 2013-08-08
CAGCGCGACGCCGGCCGCGGCCAGCCCGCGCCGGGCCCGATTCACAGCGCGACCTCGCCCCGCGGTGCCGTGGCCTCGCGAGCCTCCTCCTTGCGGACGCGGTCGAGGTAGCTGCGGCTCTTGGCGATCTCCGTGCCGAGCGTATCGACGGTCGTCTGCATCGACGCCAGTGCCTTGGTCTTGAAGTCGGAGATCGCGTCCATCGACTGGTACACGTTGGCGAACGCCTTCTGCAGCGTCGCGATCTCGATCGTGCTCGAGGCGGCCTGCTGCTGGATCGCGGTGCCCTGATCGCGCAGCATCTCGCTGGTCGCGTTGATCAGGTTGCCGGTGGTGGTGTTCAGCGCGCTGATCTGGTCGAGCACCAGCTTCTGGTTGTTGAGCGCCTGCGCGACGATCACCGCGGTGCGCAGCGCCGATACCGTGGTCGTGGTCGCGCGGTCCACGCCCTTGACCAGCTCGAGGTTGTTCTTGCGCACCAGATCGAGCGCCAGGTAGCCCTGGATGTTCACCGCCAGCTGGGTGAGCAGGTCGGTCACCTTCTGGCGGGTGTAGAAGAGCATCTCCTCGCGCACCACGCGGGCCTTCTCCGGGTCGGAGCTCTGCAGTTCGAGGGCCTTCGCGTCGAGCTGGCCGTCGAGCTTGCGGCCGATGTGCACGTACTTCTCCAGCCGCTCCATCAGCGACCAGAGGTTGGACTTCTCCTGTTCGATCGCTGCGTTGTCGCGCAGCAGCTCGTCCTTGCCGCGCTTGAGCGCCTCGATGATCGCGTCCAGGTGCGCCTGCGACGACTGGAACCGGTCGAAGTAGTCGGCAAGGCGATTGCCCATCGGGATCAGACCGAGCAGCTTGCGCGGCGCGAACAGGTCGCCCTGGCGCGACGGATCGAGCGACTCGATCTGCCGGCGCAGGTCGACCAGCGACTGGCCGATCTGCGCGCCCTGGCCGAACAGCCCCGTCTTGAGTGCTCCGACCGGCCGTTCGAGCATCCGGTTCGACACTGCCGCCGACGCCTCGACGTCTTTGTCGCCCATCGAGTGGATGCGCTCGACGGCCTGCTTGAACACCGGGTCCTGGACGTCGTGGGCACTGATGTCGTCGACGAACCGGCGGACCTGCTCGTCGAGATCGGCCACGTCGGCGGCCTTCAGGCGCACCCGTCCGGCTGCGGCCTCGACCGGCACCGGTGCGACCGGCTCGGGCGGCTCGAGGACGAACTCGGCAGGCGGCACGAGGGCCACGGCGGGGCGTTCGGGAGCGGTCATGCGGTCACCTCGCGATTCACTTGTAGCGGGATTCGATGGCCTGGATCATCCGTTCCAGCCATTCGTGGCTGGGCGGGTCGATCACGTCGACCAGTGCGTCGGGCGCCTTCACGCCGCGCTGCGCCCAGGTCTCGGGACCCTTGGTGACGCCCCCGGTCCGATAGCCGTAGTCGTGGGCGAGCTTGCGCAGCGTCGGGTCGGTGTCGAGGGCGACGCCCAGCCGCGCGCCCGCCGGGGTGTACGGCACCAGCACGTGCTTGGAGTACACCGTCGGGCGCGGGTAGAGCAGCACCATGTCGCTGCTCAAGCGGTCCGGGTGACGCAGCCAGAACTCGATCATCTGCGACTCGTAGGCCACCAGCAGCGGGGCCTTGCCCATGCCGAGCGCCAGGTAGTCCTCGAACGGTCCCGCCGACGACTGCTCCTGGAATCCCTGCCGCAGGAACAGGGGCGCCACCACCGGCAGCACCCGATCGACGTCCGCCTGGCTCTGCACGATCTGCTGTTGGTTCGCGAGGTAGCTGGCCAGCGCGAGATACATCGCCGCTGAATTGCTGGTGCGCACGTCGGTGGAATTGACCAGCACCGCCTTGCCGGTCGCGAAGGCCTCGCTCTGCTTCAGGTCACGCCATCGCGTACCCTTTTCGACCAGTGCCATCAGCGCCGGCAGATCGACGACATAGACGAAGTCGCCCTCGCGCCGGGCGATTCCGTTGGCGATCAGGATGTCGGCGATCGGGCGCCAGCTCGCGAAGACGATCGGGGTGTAGAACGGGGTGTAGACGTTCGCGGCTTTCGCCGACTCCTTGAGCGCCTGGGCCGCAGGCGCGCCCGACGGAAACCCGAAGTCGTAGCGGCTCGCGTCGTAGCGCCCCGCGATCGATCGCGAGCCGGCCTTCTCGACGGTCACGGTGATGCCCTGCGCGGCGAGCGCCTGACGCACACGCTCATCGGCGAAGAACGACTCCTTCTCGGAGCCGATCAGCCCGCGGATCGACACCTGCTTGCGCTGGCTGTCGAGCGCGATCGCCTCGGCCTCGCGGTCCTGGCCGAGCCGGGTGTTCGAATACCAGATGCCGCCGCCCACCGCGAGCACCAGCAGGCCGGTGACGAGGGGTGCGACCAGCCGGCGTGCATCCACGGGCGAGGTCCGGAGAAGGCGAATGACTCTCGGACGATAGCACCGCGCCTTGCACGGGTGAAGTCACCTGTCGGCGGGCTGGGCAGTTCGACCCGGCCAACGGCGGCTCGACGCTCGCCGGTCTCGCGCTGCTGCGCACGGTCGACGAACCGTTGCCAAGCCGACCCGAGCTGCCTCTGACCGTCCAGCAACATGTCCTGCGTACGACGTCCATACCCGCTCAGACCCCTCCAACGGGTGGTGCGCTGATGCGTTCAGATCAACACGCGGCGCCGTACTTCGACTCTGGCGCGATGGAAGCGAACCGGTCGAGCGGACGACACTCTCGATCACGCGGTCCCACTTCGATCCGCACTCATCCCGAGGACAGACATGTCGAAGATCGTCCACCTTGCCGCCGCTGCGGCACTCGCCCTCGCCGCGTCGTTCGGCGCGCAGGCCACCACCGTCAACCTAACCAGTGCCGACTTCGGGACGTGGAAAGCGTTCGACGCCTTCGACGACATCTCGCCGCTGCCGATCAGCTGGATCGACGTGGCCTACCAGGGCGACTTCTCGCCGCTGAGCTTCAGCGTCACGCTCGCGAGCGACACCTTCCTGCATGTCGTCGACTCCGGATTCGCCGGCGAGACCTTCAGCATCCTCGACAACGGCAACGTGATCGGCACGACGTCCGCGGCGACGAACACCTACGACACCTTCTCGCTCGGCAGCTCGCAGGCGGACCTCGACACTGCCTTCACCGACGCGCGCTTCAGCCGCGGCAGCTACCTGCTGTCCGCCGGCACCCACGTGATCTCCGGCCGGATCATCTCCTCGACCGCGCCGCTCGAGTTCCAGTACGCCACCACCGGCGGGATCATGCTGACCCCGGTGCCCGAGCCCGAGACCGCCGGCATCCTGCTGGCCGGCATGGCCCTCGTTGGCGCCCTCTCGCGCCGTCGGGCCCGCGCCTGATCCGCCCGGACTCCGTCAAGCCCTCTCCATTGAAGGCCATCTCCATGAAACTCAAGCAACTCGCTGCCGGGCTCGCGCTCGCGCTCGCAAGCTTCGTCGGCGGCCACGCCGCCGCCGCCTCGTTCGACGTCAAGATCATCGGCTTCAACGACTATCACGGCAACCTCGAGACGCCCGGCACCTTCGGCGTGAACACGCTGGTCCCCTCCGCCTCGCGTCCTGCCGTGGGCGGCGCCGAGTTCATGGCGGCCTACATCAACCGGATGAAGGCGGCCAACCCGCTGAACGTCGTGGTCGGCGCCGGTGACCTGATCGGCGCGACGCCGCTGATCTCCGCGCTGTTCTTCGACGAACCCGCGGTCGAGACGCTGAACCGGATCGGCCTGGAGTTCACGGCCGTCGGCAACCACGAGTTCGACAAGGGCAAGGACGAGCTCAAGCGCCTGCAGAACGGCGGCTGCAAGATCCCCGCCGACCCCTCCAGCTGCAAGGGCTACGGCTCGGCCACGCCGGGCACCTTCGACGGCGCGAGGTTCAAGTGGCTGTCGGCGAACGTCGTCGAAACCGCGACGGGCAAGACGCTGCTCCCGGCATACGGCATCAAGACCTTCAGCGGCGTACGCGTGGCCTTCATCGGCATGACGCTCAAGGGCACGCCCGGCATCGTCACCCCGACCGGCGTCGCGGGTCTCACGTTCCAGGACGAGGCCGCCACCGTGAACGCGCTGGTGCCGCGCCTGCGCGCGCTGGGCATCAATGCGATCGTCGTGCTGGTTCACCAGGGCGGCTTCCAGAACACGCTCACCGGCGTCTCGAATCAGCCGATCACTTCGGACATCAACGGCTGCACCGGCGACCTGAAGAACATCGACGGCACCGATTCCGACATCCGCGCGATCGTCAAGAAGCTCGACGACGCGGTCGACCTGGTGATCAGCGGCCACACGCACGCGGCCTACAACTGCTCGGCCTCCACCAAGGACGTGCGCGGCACCTCCCTGGCGAATGCAGTCACCACGGCGCGCCCGACCGGCATCCCGAACAAGGTCGGCCGGCTCATTCCGGTCACCAGCTCGAGCGCGTTCGGCCGGGTCCTGACCGAGATCGACGTCACGCTCGACACCGGGAGCCGAGACATCACGGCGGTCGCGGTCAACAACGTTCTGGTCAGCCGGACCGACCCGGCGATCATCGCCGCCATCACTGCCGAGCCGTCGCTGCGCAACGTCGTCACGGCCTATCGCGACGCGGCCTCGCCGCTGGCCAATCAGGTGATCGCGACGATCACCGGGGCGATGACCAACAGCGCTGCGGCGAGCGGCGAGATGGAGGCCGGTGACCTGATCGCCGACGCCCAGCTGGCGGCGACGCAGCCGACCTCGCTCGGCGGTGCACAGATCGCGTTCATGAACGCCGGCGGCGTCCGCTCCCCTGGCTTCGTCGCGCCGTCGGGCAGCACCTATCCGTACGACGTGACCTATGGAAACGCGTTCACGGTCCAGCCCTTCGGCAACAGCCTGGTCACGATGACGCTGACGGCGCAGCAGATCAAGACCGTGCTGGAGCAGCAGTTCTCGGGCTGCCTCGGCCAGACCGCGAACCGGATCATGCAGATCTCGAACGGGTTCTCGTACAGCTGGAACCCGGCCGGCACCTGCGGGACGCGCATCACCGGCGTGAGCTTCACGCCGACCAACCTGGTCACCACCCCCGGCACGCCGACCCTCGCCGGACCGACCGAGTATCTGGTGGTCGAAGGCGTCGTTCAGGACCCGACCAAGACCTACCGGGTGACGGTGAACAATTTCATGGCGACTGGCGGCGATGGGTTCAGCACGTTCGTCGGCGGCACGAACCAGCTGGGTGGCGCGCAGGACATCGATGCGCTGACCGCTTACCTGGCGGCCTTCAAGTCACCTGCGGCCGCGTACAACCCGGCGAGTGCCAACCTGTCCAAGCCGCGCATCGTCAGGCAGTGACGCAGCGAGTTGGCGTGGCGGTCCGCCGAGCCGGCGCACCGCGGCCCCGGACGACCCGCCGCCGCGTGCGGCGGGTTCTTCTTTTGGAGCGTGTAACGTGCCCCGTCGTCCAGCCCGCATGACGCCAGGTCGGCGTGCCTGCCTCCTCGCCGGCGCGGCGGTGATGCTCGTCGGTCAGAGCACGTCCGCGGCGCAGAGCGCTGACGAGGTGCCGCTGGCCGAACGGATCCGGCGCAAGCTGGTGGCCGACGGTGAAGCGGCGCTCGCCAGCGGCGATACGCGGGCTGCGGGCGAGCTGTTCGAGCGCGCCGGTCGCATGGCGCACGAAGCGGATGCCGAGCTCGGCATGGTTCGCGCGATGATGCAGACCGGGCAGTACCGGCGCGCACTCGGGTTCGCGGCCCATGTCGCTGGCGTGCACCTCGACAACGGTGGCGGCCCGGCGATGTACGCGTGGCTGCTGCTCCTGGGCGGCCGGGCCGACTTGGCCCGGTCCACGCTCGAGTCGGCTTTGGCGCGGCTTCCCGGGGACGGAAGGCTGATCGCCGTGCGCGACCTGCTCGACTCGCCATCCCCGGTGCCGAGCGCGATCCTCCTCGCTCCACCGTTGCGGTTCGCGCCCGAGAGCCCGGAATCGACGCGCGTGCCGATCCAGGCGCGCCATGTCGCGAGCGGGGTGCTCCTGCAGGGCGGCCGGCTCGCCCTGACCGAGTCGGCGCCGCTTGGCTCCGCCGTGCGGGCGTGGGTGCGCGACGGGCTGGGGCGGGTCGCCGAAGTACGCGTGCCGCAGCCTGCCGATCGGCCTGCGGGGCTCGTCGCACTGCAGCTCGACGTGGCATTGCCCCATCCTTCGGGTGAGTTGCTCCTCGCGGCTCGCGATCCGTTCTCGGGTTCACCGGCGTTCGCCATCGGCTATCCGGCCGGACTGGAGAGTGCGGCCGCGTGGCCGCTGATGCGCATCGGCTTTCTCGGCGCCTCACGCGCGTCGGACGGTGCGCCGACGCTCGGTTTCGAGGTGCCCGAGGGGCTGCGGGGGGGCGCAGTGTTCGATGCCAACGGGACGCTGGCGGGCATCGCGTTGGCGGGGGGAGGCGACCGGCCACGACTGGTGCCGCCGTCGGCGCTGCGCAGTGTCGTGGCCGATCTGCCCGCAGCCACCGAACCGAGGGGCCGACAGACGCCGGATGCCTGCTACGAGGAGGCGATGGGGCGGGTGGTGCAGGTGCTGGTGTAGGCGGATCGCGGTGACCCGCCTCGCACCGCTCAGCCCATCGAGTAGAAGAACTCCTCGCGGACGATCTTGCCGTGCTCGATGGTGTACAGGCCGACCTCGTCCATGACCATCCGCTGGCCGGACTGCTTGAAGGTGACGTCGTACTTGAACCCGACCACGAAGCGGTTGCCGTGCGTCATGCAGGTCAGAAGATCTGCCGGAAGAACCAGTACAGGAAACCTGCCAGCATGATCGATGCCGGCAGCGTGAGCACCCAGGCCAGCGCGATGCTGCGCACGGTGCTGGCATTCAACCCAGCGCCACTGGCGGCCATGGTTCCGGCCACGCCCGACGACAGCACATGGGTCGTCGAGACAGGCAGACCGAAGTGGTCGGCCGTGGCGATCGTCAGGGCTGCCACGGTTTCGGCGGCTGCGCCCTGGCCATAGGTCAGGTGCGTCTTGCCGATCTTTTCGCCGACGGTCTTGACGATGCGCTTCCAGCCGATCATGGTCCCCAGTCCGAGGGCAATCGCCACGCCTATCTTCACCCAGGTGGGAATGAAGCGGGTCGCGTCGTCGACCGACTTGTGATACGCCATGACGGTTGCCAGATCGTCTTCCGAGACCTTGAGCTGCTTTTTCTTGTCGATCAGCTTCAAGGCTTCCCCGATGAGGTACATGTCGTTGCGCAGGTTCGAGACGAGTTCGGTCGGCACGGTGTTGAAGTTCTTGTAGCTCTCTACGCTCTTGAGCGTGGCCGTTACCATCTCGTTCAGAGCGACCGTGGTCTGGTCGGTGAACTTCTTGAGGCTCACTGCATCCTTCACGGTCTCGCGGGCATCCTCGACCTTGATGCCCGGTACCGAATACTTCGTGAGGACTTGCTGGACGGCCGCAGACGATGCGCGGAACTGTTCCATCTTCGAGGCGTCGGGCGTGCGATTCAGTGCGAACGCCGTCGGCACGATCCCGACCAGAATCAGCATGATCAGGCCCATGCCCTTCTGTCCGTCATTCGAGCCGTGAGCAAAGCTGACGCCAGTGCAGGTGAGGATCAGCAGGGCGCGGATCCCGAGCGGCGGCGGCGCATTGCCACGAGGGGCTTCATAAAGCACCTTGTTGCGGATGACTGCACGCATTGCCAGATAGAGCAGGGCGGCGACACAAAAGCCGACGACCGGTGAAATCAGCAGTGCCAGGCCGACTTCCTCGGCCTTGCCCCAATCGACGCCGCTGGTCGCTTGACCGGTCGACATCAGTGAATTGGCAACGCCGACACCGATGATCGAGCCGATCAGGGTGTGCGAGCTGGATGACGGCAGGCCCAGCCACCAGGTGCCCAGGTTCCAGATGATCGCGGCAAGCAGCAGTGCGAACACCATCGCCATGCCAGCGCTCGAGTTGACCTGAAGGATGAGTTCGACCGGCAACAGCGAGACGATGCCCCAGGCGACAGCGCCGCTGGCGACCATGACCCCCAGAAAGTTGAAGATGCCGGACCAGACCACTGCCAGATGAGCCGGCATCGAGTGGGTGTAGATGACGGTGGCGACGGCGTTGGCAGTGTCATGAAAGCCGTTGACGAACTCGAATCCGAGCGCGATGAAGAGTGCCAAGATGAGCAACGCCCAGGGGACCGAGGCGACCGTACCGACGTCGTTGTAGAGCGAATAGAGCACGAACCCGGCTCCTCCCACCAGCAGCGCGACGAACAGCGCGATCCCGGCCATTCCAGGTGAGCCGGCATTGTCGAGGGGGCTGGGTGCAGCAGTACCTGGAGTACCGGAAACCGAAGAAGCTTGATTCATGAAGACAGCTCGCTGAGAAACGTGCTTCTGGATGGGGCGATCGATCTGAATCGACCTTTGGACGCGCGGAGTCTATCGGACCGGTCGCAACTTAGTCATCCAGCGTGACCGGAATTTGACGCACGCCGACTCGGTTCAGGTTCGCCGACCGAACCAGTTCGGATCGAAACGCCCTGCTCGTCCCGGCGGTTGCGCAGGGGGGGGCTGTCCGGGATAGTCTCGAGTCATGACCCAGACGATGTCGTTCGGCGTTCCCGCCACACTTGCCCTCGCCGCGCTGGTGCTCATCGTCGGGCGGCGCCTCGTCGGGTCGATCGAGCGGCTGCAGCGTCATTCGATACCCCCGGCGGTGGTCGGCGGACTGGTGGCCGCCGTGCTGTTCAGCGTGATGCACGGGCTCGGCACGGACGTGTCGTTCGCCGCCGGATTGCAGCCCGGGATGATGCTCGCGTTCTTCGCGACCGTCGGATTGAGCGCCGATCTGCGGCTGCTGGTGCAGGGCGGGGCGCTGCTCGCGCGCTTTGCCGTCGGGGTCCTGCTGATGCTCGTCGTGCAGAACCTCGTGGGCGTGTTCGCGGCCCGGGCGATGGGCATCGACCCGGCGATCGGCCTGCTGGCAGGATCGATCACGATGGCCGGCGGACACGGGACCGGCGCGGCCTGGGGCGAGCGATTCGCGCAGTCCTACGGCATCGAGGCTGCGCCTGCGATCGCGATCGCCGCAGCGACATTCGGACTGGTCGCGGGCGGCCTGGTTGGCGGCCCGGTCGCGCGACGGCTGGTCGAGCAGCTCGCGGCGCGCGGCCAGTCGCTCGGATCGTCAGGCTCACCCATCGGCCCGAACGACGGCGCGCAGGCGAGCGGCCCGATGACCGCGGACCGGCTGGTGGTGACGATCCTGCTGGTGACCTTCTGCATGACCGCCGGCGGCTGGGTGGCCGAGCAGATGGTCGATGCGCCGATCAAGCTGCCGGCCTTCGTGTGGACGCTGTTCATCGGCGTCGTGCTGCGCAACCTGCTGTCGCTGGCGCGCGTGCACGAGGTCGACGATGCTGCGCTCGCGTTCGCCGGCCAGGTCTGCCTCGCGCTGTTCCTCGCAATCGCCCTGATGACCCTGAAGCTGTGGGAGGTTGCTTCGCTCGCCGGCCCGATGGTGGTGATCCTGCTCCTGCAGGTGATCGTGGTCACGGCCCTCGCACGCTGGGTCACGTTCCGGCTGGTCGGCAGGGACTACGAGGCCGCGGTGCTGGTCGCCGGTCAGTGCGGCTTCGGTCTGGGTGCCACGCCGACCGCGATCGCCAACATGCAGGCGGTGACCGAGCGTTTCGGCCATGCGCCGCGTGCCTTCATCGTGGTGCCGATCATGGGCGCCTTCGTGATCGATCTGCTGAACGCGTTGGTGATCGGCGCCTTCGCAGCCTGGCTGCCGTCACTTCGGCCCTGATCGCCTCAGGCCTGTGCTGCGTCCCGCACCGTGGCCACCGGCACCCCGAGCGCGACGACGAAGCAGCTGTTCGCGCCGAGCTCGGGCCAGCGCAGCGATTCACCGACGCCCAGCAGCCGTGCATCGAGCCGCAGCGCCGTCGCGAGCGCCGCGGGGCCGCTCTCGCGCACGAGGACGAAGCGCATCGTGCGACCGTCGCGCCGAAGCATGAGCTCGGCCTGCGGCCAGTCCGAGGGCAGGCAGGGCGAGACCGTGAGCAGGTCGGCGCGCAGCTCCAGGCCCAGGATCGACTCGATCGCCGCGCGGTGCAGCCAACCGGCGGCGCCGGTGTACCAGCTCCAGCCGCCGCGGCCGACGTACGGCGGCTGCGTGTAGACGTCGGCCGCCATCACGTAGGGCTCGATGCCGTAGCTCGGGCCCAGGCTCGGGTCGCTGGCGCGATGCGCCGGGCTCAGGTGGCGGAAACAGCGGTAAGCGGTGTCACTGTCGCCGGGCAGCGCATGATCGCTGCCGGCCAGCGTGGCCCAGGCCATCAGCGCCCAGACGCCCGCGTGCGAGTACTGGCCGCCGTTCTCGCGGACGCCGGGCGGGTAGGCCTGGATGTAGCCGGCGCTCGGCTGCGCCCGCACCAGCGGCGGATCGAGCAGCCGGATCAGGCCGGCGTCGTGGTCGATCAGCAGCGCATCGGCCGACTGCATCGCGGCGCGCTGGCGCTCGGGCGGCGCCACACCGGAGAGCACCGCCCAGACCTGGGCGATCAGGTCGATGCGCGCTTCGCGGTTGGCCCCCGCGCCGAGTGCGCTGCCGTCGTCGAAGAAGGCGCGCCGATACCAGGCGCCGTCCCATGCCTCGGACTCGAGCGCCGCCCGCCAGCCGGCCGCCGCGACCTCCCAATCCCTGGCGCGATCGGACTCGCCGCGTTCCCGCGCGAGCACCGCGAACCCGGCGACGATGGGGCACAGGAACCAGGCCAGCCAGACCGACTCGCCGCGGCCCTCGTGACCGACGCGGTTCATGCCATCGTTCCAGTCGCCGCATCCCATCAGCGGCAGGCCGTGCGCACCGACGCGCAGGCTGCGGTCGATCGCGAGTGCTGCATGCTCGTACACGCTCGCGGCCTGCACGCTGACGGTGGGTGTGTCGTACAGGTCCTCTGCACCCGCGGGGATCGCGGCGCCGTCCAGGAAATGCACCGGAACCTCGAGGAGGGCGGCGTCGCCGGTGGCGCGCAGGTAACGCAGGCACGCCTGAGGCAGCCACAGCAGGTCGTCGGAGAAATGTGTGCGGACGCCGGCGCCGAGCGGTGCGTGCCACCAGTGCTGCACGTCGCCGGCGACGAACTGTCGCGAGGCGCACAGGACGATCTGCGCGCGCAGGTGCTGCGGGGCCGCCCAGGCGAGGGCCATCGCGTCCTGCAGCTGGTCGCGAAAGCCAGTCGCGCCACCCGCCTGGTAGAAGCCCGACCGGGCCCATAGCCTGCACGCCACGGTCTGGTAGAGCAGCCAGCGATTGACCATCACGTCGAACAGCGGGTCCGGCGTCGTCACGGTCGTCGCCCCCAGCAGCGCGTCCCAGTTCGAGGAGGCCTGTTCGATCCGCCGCTGCGCGGGCTGCGTGGCGGCGCACGTGGCGAGGGCGCGCGCCGCGTCGGGGCTGTCCGCATGGCCGAGGAGAAAGA
>VYKW01000571.1_pt1 | contig 11484 bp, 8 predicted proteins | sample 5114451 | NCBI WGS metagenome assembly VYKW01 (sample SAMN12291784, study PRJNA351875) | freshwater metagenome | isolation source: freshwater lake | place: USA: Michigan, Gull Lake | collected 2013-08-08
GTTGGGTGGTCAGCGTGATCATGGTCATCTCCAGGGCGTTGATGGCTCATTGCGTCCTGGTCAAAATACGAATAATCATTCGCGTTCGCTAATCGCATTCCGGAACGCCGCATGGCTCCTCGTCGAAAAGCCTCGATTTCCGCGCGAAAACAGCCACAACAGGCACGTTCGACCGATCTCGTCGCAGCCATCCTGGAGGCCGCTGTTCAGGTTTTGACGACCGAAGGCGCGCAGCGTTTCACCACCGCCCGCGTCGCTGAGAAGGCCGGCGTCAGCGTCGGCTCGCTGTATCAGTACTTCCCCAACAAGGCCGCCATCCTGTTCCGGCTGCAGAGCGATGAGTGGCAGCAGACGACCCGCCTCTTGCACGGGATCCTGGAGGATACGAGCCGCCCGCCCCTGGTGAGGTTACGGGCGCTGGTTCATGCCTTCCTGCAATCGGAGTGCGACGAGGCCGCGATCCGCGGCGCGCTCGACGATGCCGCTCCGCTCTATCGCGACGCGCCCGAAGCGCGTCAGGCCACGGCCAGCGGCCGCCGCGCGCTGCTGGCTTTCATGCGTGAGGTCCTGCCCGACGCAGGAGAAGCCGACCGCGCGCGTGCAGCCGACCTGATCAAGGCGACGCTGAGCCAGGTCGGCAAGCATTTCTCGGAGACACCGCGCAACCGCGCCGAGATATCGGCCTATGCCGACGCGATGTCGGACATGTTCTGCGCGTATCTTTCCACGGCAAACAAGCCTCGCAGGCGCAAGGCCGGGTAGTCCTGCAGCCGGCGCATCTCCGATCAACGCCCTCACAGGATCCTCCGTCATGCACGGGCTGGTCCCGCGCATCCAACGGGGTCAGTGCCTGATAGGCAGCATATGCGTGACCCAGGCTTCCGCAAACACGCCGCACCCGAAAGCAGCTCGGATGTTGCAAAGTCGATTGCGGCATCGACTTGCTCCTCATATCCAATGATAGGTCGGATGGGGCTTGCTTCTTTGCGGGTGCCGTCCGTGTGGACCGGTAAGATCAATACCGAGAGGTCATCAGGTCCGAAACAGGAGGTCCGATCTGACCGGAGGATTCGCCGGTGCGGCAGGGCCAACATGCGCTCGCGAGGAAGGACGATATGGTCGCAGTTGTCGCTGCGGCGCGGATCTGGGGAGGGAAGGTTTTCACATGACGGATGTCGGCCTTGTTGGTCAGCCACTCTGGCTGCGCATTCTGCAATGTCCGCTGACGCGCCTCATCGTTCTGGGATTTGTCTTGTTCTACTTCATGGGGTGGGCCCAGGCTCGCCTCGAGCAATTCCACGATTCACCCTTGTTGAACGCGGCCATCCAGATCACCCTGGGCCTGGCGGCGATCGGCGTGTACGTGGCCTATGGAAAACTCGTCGAACGCCGCGAGGTGACCGAGCTTTCGACGCCGGGGCTTGGCCGTGAATGGGCCATCGGCGCGCTGTGTGGCGCGGTCCTTTACACCGTGAGCGCCGTGGTCCTGATGCTGCTCGGCATCTACAAGGTCCAGGGATTCAATCCCTTGCTGTTCCTGCTTCCCAACCTGGCGTTGGCGATCAAGTCGGGTGTCTTCGAAGAGTTGGTTTTCCGCGGCGTCCTGTTCCGATCGGTCGAGGACATGTTCGGAAGCTGGGTCGGGATCCTGGTCTCATCCCTCGCGTTCGGACTTGTTCATCTGCTGAACCCAGGAGCGACGCTGGGCGGGGCCATCTACATCTGCATCGAAGCCGGGCTGTTGCTGTCCGCGGCCTATCTCGTCACCCGCCGCCTGTGGATCTGCATGGGCTTCCACATGGCCTGGAACTACTTCCAATCGGCGGTCTTTTCCGGCGTCGTCTCGGGCGCCGTCAGCGATCCCGGCCTGCTGAAGGCCACCATCGAAGGACCGGAACTGCTGACCGGGGGCTCGTTCGGGATGGAGCATTCGGTGGTCGCGCTGGTGGTCTGCACCACGGCCGGCGCGATCCTTCTGCTCATCGCCATCCGCCGGGGTCACCTGATGCCACCGATGTGGCAGCGCTGAGAGAGGGGCGCGTTTCATCACGGGCAGCGGGACCCACGGCCGCCGGGACGCGACGTCGACTCGATGACCAGCGCATCCAGATCGCCGGTGACTTGATGCAGCGCCGCGAGCCGGCGACCCTGAGCTGACACCGGACTCTCATCAGAGTCTGGAAGGTGTCTGTTAAGGGCGAAGAACGGACCTGACCGGCCGGTCCGACTGAGTCGTCGTAAAATAGAGGAGTTATCTCCGAAGCTGGGGATTCTACTGACGCGGGGACCTCCGGGCGCTATGTTTTAACGCAATTGAATGTGTGCCACTACCGTGCCTTCGCGAGTGAGCCAACCAAGACCTTCGAGCGATGATGGCAGACGACCAGCCAGATGTTTCCTCTTTATCCGCCGAGCAGGCGGACTCGCACCGCCTCATCCTGCAATTGCTCGGGACGGCGGTCGCAGACCGCTATGTGGATTTCTGCCGCCTCGCGAGCGGCACGTTGCCGCTCATTGTCTCTCGGCCATTGGCTGGCCACGCGCTGCGCGAACTCGACTCCCTTGTGCGCCACGTCCTTGCAACCCCGATGGAAGCACGTGCGGCGGATAATCCCGACGAAGCAAGGCGCCGCCGCGACGCACGGACGCGGCTCAAAGAACTGAGCTTCGATGAGCCTGCGCTGCAACGTGCCGAGAAAGCGCTCAAGCCTACCTTCAGCCACAAGAGACAGATCCAGCAGATCGTGACTCGCCTCGGCTTGACCGCGGATGGCGATGTCGCGAAGCTCTGGATTAAATTGAACGAGGCGTACGGGCGGGTACACGAGCGCTCCTTCCATGTGAGCCTTCAGGTCGATGAGACCTTCCGCGCTGAGTTCGCTCGCCCGTTCGATACGGTGATCCGCGCCCTCATGGTCCAGCTGGAGGGACGTTATGCGGCGCTCATGCTGCGCGTAAAAGAGATCGCCGCGATGCCACCCGAGAAAGGCGTTCGCCTTTTCGCCAATGAGATTCCAGGCGCCTTTCAGCTGCAGGCTTACTTCTACAAAAACCTTCCGTCCGAAGGATGGCTACCGCATCTCGCATCCCAAGGGCTGCTCGTGGAACCGTTGCCGGAGCCGCATGGCGGCAATGCGCCGCGGCTTTGGGGCTGGCCGGTGGGTCGTTATCTGACGCGAATGGCATCGTCCGAAGATGCGAACGCGCGGGACCAGGTAGTTCAAGCCATTCGCGCCGTGGCCGACTCGGCGCATCCGGAGGTTCATCGTCTGAGCATGGAGGCGATCGAAGCGTTGCCTGCCTCGGAGGGTGCGGCGCTCATCGACGTGCTGGAAGGCTGGGTTTCGCCATCCACAGATCTGTTTACCCCCGCGCCGCACAAGATCATCGCCAAATGGGCCCAAGCTGGCGAGATGGCCGCCGCGCTGAGGATGGTGCGATTGGTGTTCCAGTTGTTTGACCGCGACGGCCAGACCGCGGCGCATTTCGACGCGACGATGTACGAGCATTATCTCAGAGAAGCCATCGAAGTGCTGTCAAAGACGCAGCCGCTCGCGGCTGTGCCCGAGCTGTGCGCGCTATTGCTGGAATCGTCGCGGATGGATCGGCGTCTCAGTCAATTGGACGAAGCCGATTACAGCTATTACTCGGTAGACACCTTCGAGCCCGGATCAACGCACAGCCACGATCTTCTTGGCGCGCTCGTGATTGCCCTGGCGCGTGTAAGCGCGGCAGCCGTTCGCGCGAATGCTGCCGATCTGCGGGCAGTACACGATCAATTAGCGCCGCATCCCGCCAGGATTTTTGTGAGGATGAGTTTACATTGCCTCGCACTTGCGCCGGCTTCGGCGCCTGATCTTGCCGCTGCCTATCTCACAAACGTCAACCTGATCGATGGCGACTGGTGCCGTCAGGAATATGCAGCGCTGGCGCGCGCATGGTTTGTACATCTCACGCCCGCCGAGCAGAGCGGCATTATCGCCTACATCGACGCAATTCCTGATTCGCACCGTGAGACTTTTCACTCGTGGTTCGAGCGGCAGGAGAAGCGCCCCCCGAGTGCCGAGGACGAGCGGAAATATCGGGAGACGACGTTTCGCGATGTCGTCTGGGCCTGGCGGTCCGCGTTGCCTGCGGACCGGCTGGCCGCCGTCGAAAAAACTGCCGTGGAGTTCGGCGATCCGGATGCATGGACCGCACGCTTCTTCGAGCGCGCGGAAAGCCCGATGAGCCGTACGGCTATGCTGGAGCAGGACGCCGAGAGAACCGCGGCGTTCCTTGTTTCATGGCAGCCCTCACGCCAGGAAGAGACCGCGGGCGCCTTGGCGAACGAACTGCGCGAGGCAGTCGCAACGAGGCCCGATCTTTTCTCAGCCGCCGCGGCCAGCTTCGCACCGGCACGCTCTCTCTTCCTGCGTCACTTCCTCGATGGGCTGCGCCGTGCCCCGGAGGGGGTAGCGATCGACTGGGGGCCATGTCTTGAGCTCGTGTCGGCCGTTCTCAAACGGTCAAAGACTCCTGGTATCGATCAGCCTCGTGTGGCGGGGGATGATCCTGACTGGTCGTGGGCCATCAAGGAGGCAGTGAGTTGGCTCGAAGCCGGGCTGATGCGCGGCGCAAAAGGCATCACGTTCGCGCATTACGCCGCTGTTCGCTCACTTGTGCTGGAGCTGGCTGGCCGTGCAATGCTCGAGCCTGTCCCCAGCGCAAAGGAATTGTCCCGCGACGGCCATCCGTATTTTTCGGCGCAGCAAACGGTCATCGGCTCTGGTGTTGAGCTGGTCATTCTCTTCCTATTCTGGGCCAGCAAGGACCCCGCAAATGAGATTGGAGAAGCGCCGCGCGAGGCCTTGGCCCGTGATAGCGAAATGCGCGCTCTACTTGAGACGGCGCTCAATCATACCGGGACAGCGGGCTGGAGCGCCCGGGCCGTTCTTGGACGATACCTGAACTGGCTGTTTCATTTCGGCGAGGCCTGGGTGAGATCGCAGGTGCCGACGCTGTTTCCTAAAGATGATACAGCGCTTCGCAGGGCGACGTGGATCGCGCATATTCAATCCGACCAGCAACCAGCACCCGGGCTAATGGAGGAGCTTTCCGAACTATACGCCGAACATATCGCGGTCGTGGGCGGTGACGACGAAGCCTTCGGCGGCGACAATAGCCGCAACCGAATCGCGGAATATGTCATCATTCTCTACCTCTGGGAGAAACTACCGGAGGAGCTCTTGCAGGAATTTTGGAAGAAGGCTCCACCCTCCATCTTGCGCCACGCGATGTGGTTCGTTGGCCGGTATCTCGTAAGCGACAATCCACTTCACGAACGAGCCCGGACCTACTGGGACCGTCGCTTGGAGAGAGCGAGAGCGGCCAGCGATAAAGGTCGGTACAAGAAAGAGCTTGGCGTGCTTGGCATGTGGTTCCTCTGGAACATCGACACCGATTGGCTATTTTCGCAGTTAATGCTGCTCTTGAATGCAGGCTTTGCTCCGAACGACGGCATCAGCATCATTGATGAGCTCGCCGAGCACATTCCGGCTCGAACCGATGCGATTGTCGAGATCGTCCGCGCCTTGGTGCGCGACCCGGAAATTCAGCCATGGATGTTTGGCGTGCAGGAACAATCACTCCGCATTATTCTCGCGGCGGGTAAGGCAAACTCCTCTCCGATCACGGTCGCGAGCGTGAAAGAAATCATCTCGGTGCTGTCGGCGCGCGGCAATCCAGCCTTTCTTGATTTGCATGATGGGCTGTGATGCGTCCTTTCCTCATCGAAGATCGGGGCGGCTTGCCGCTCTCCACGCGAATGCGCAAGCAGGAAGCCCACAACGTCCACTCCTGGCACGAAAGGTAAGTCCCGGATCGTAGGGTTATTTCCGAAGCTAGGGGTACACCGGCTGCGCCATCAGCCGACCGGCTGCAGCCGCCTTGCCCCGTAGCCAACGTCCGTAATGGGCTGAGTGCGGACGCCACGGGCTCATTTGCAGAGGTCTGCCTCAGCGACAGTCTGTCTTCCCGAATCGGATTGCTTCGTAGCTTCCGCCCCCCAATGGCGCCGACCTGCTCCGCCGCGCAAGACGGAAGCCTCAGGTGAAATCCGCTCATGAGCCGCCGTGCTTCGTTTCGGCCGGCTTTCTTCGCGCGTGCTCAAAAAAGCGAAATTCCCCCGCGATCTCAAGCTGATTTGCCCTGTCCAGTCCCGCCGTGGAGAATATTCTTGTTTCTTTTTTTCAGAATTCATGATCTTATTTCCCCATCCCGCCCGATCGAGGGGCGCTTTCGCGAACGTCACGAAACGTTGGGTGGGATGCGATGGCCGGGTCTCGTCGCAGCGTGCGTCACGCATGCGGACGAACGAGGAGAGCCGGACGGCGAAGTCGCGTGGTCCTGATACTCCGACGCTAGTATCACGCGCTGATGCGCAAGCATCATGCGCAACGGTGGCCAGACAGCCCGGCGCACCGGGGAGATCGCGTATAAGCCGTAAGCCCATTGCGCAGGGAAGGCCGGATGCCGGCTGATCCTGTGGTAACCGCCGCGTGCTTTGCTTTTTGCACGCGGGCCATGGGCGTCAGTCGATGCCCGGCCTTCCCTGTGCCCTCTCCTCACAGAGGGACGAACGGCAGACACATCTTGGACGCCTGGTGCGCCGCGAGCCTGCGGACGGCTGCCTCATCGGATTTCCCTCGGCAGGAAGACAGATTTTCTCGCGACAGACCCGAATGAAGAACTTTCCTCTCCATCCCGACCGATCTGCAAAATTGCGCAGGGAAACCGATCCTGCGAATGATCCGGCCAGATTTGCAGGCATCGGCTTTCAGGAGATTTCGCATGACATCCTCTTTCACCGGCCCGGCGCGCGGATCGCGCCCCCTGAGGCTGGCCCGCCGCAGCATGATGATGATGGCCGTCGCCCTGCTCGGCGCCCTCGCCGCATCGCGCGCTGAAGCCGCAGAGACGCTGCGCATCGGTTATCAGAAATCTTCCACCTTGATCGCCTTGCTCAAGACCAATGGCGAGCTGGAAAAGGCGCTGGCGCCGCTCGACATCAAGGTGTCCTGGCACGAATTCTCCAGCGGCCTGCCGCTGCTCGAGGCGATCAACATCGGCAGCATCGATGTCGGCGCTGATGTCGCCGACACCGTGCCGGTGTTCGCGCAGGCCGCAGGCGCCAAGCTCGCTTACGTCGCCGAGGAGGCCGCCTCTCCCTCCGCGCAGGCGATCCTGGTGTCGACCGCCTCGCCGATCAAGTCGCTGGCCGAGCTCAAGGGCAGGAAGATCGCGGTGACCAAGGGCGCCGGCAGCCATTATCTGCTGCTCTCAGCGCTCGCCAAAGCGGGGCTGACCTTCAAGGACATCACCCCGGCCTATCTGCCGCCCGCCGACGGCCGCACCGCCTTCGTCAGCAACAATGTCGATGCCTGGGTGGCGTGGGATCCGTTCCTGACCAGCACCATCCGCCAATCCGGCGCGCGCGTGCTCACCGACGGCAGCGACGGGCTCGCCAACTACAAGCGCTATTACCTCGCCTCGGCCGATTATGCCGCCAAGCGCGGCGACGTCCTCAACATCATCTATGGCAAGCTGGTCGAGACCGGCAAATGGGTCAAGGCCAATCCGGCCGCAGCGGCGAACCAGCTCGCCACGCTGTGGGGCATCGATGCGGCCACCGTCGAGGAGGCCAACAGCCACCGCTCCTACCAGGTCGGCGCGGTCACCGCAGCCGGCCTCTCCGAGCAGCAGAAGATCGCCGACGCATTTCTGGCCGAGCGCGTGCTGCCCGCGAAGGTGGACACATCTGCGTTAGCGATCTGGACTCCGAAGGCGCCGTGAGCCAGAGAGGGAACCGAGGTTTGTGCTCTGCAGCGAAGCCGAGCACGAGGCCCGATGACGCGCCTGAATTGAAGGAGACCACCTTGACCGACCATCTGTCGCCGACCGACCGCACCACCGAGCACCCGGCCCACCGCCTGTTCGTCGACCGCTGGTCGCCGCGCGGCTTCACTGACGAGGCGCTGCCCGAGTCGGCGCTTCTCACCTTCATCGAAGCGGCGCGCTGGGCGCCCTCCTCGTATAATTCGCAGCCCTGGCGCTTCCTCTACGCGCTGCGCGGCTCGGCACAGTTCGACACCTTCCTGGCGCCGCTGATCGAGTTCAACCGCGGCTGGGCGCAGCATGCCGCTGCAATCGTCTACGTGCTGTCGAAGAAGACCTTCATCCCGGCCGGCAAGACCGAGCCGGTGCCGGCCCGCACACATTCCTTCGACGCCGGCGCCTCCTGGGCCAACTTCGCCAACCAGGCCGCCCTGTCCGGCTGGGCCACCCACGGCATGAGCGGCTTCGACGTTGCCGCCGCCACGACGGCGCTCGGCGTGCCCGATGATTTCGCGGTGAAGATCGCGATCGCCGTGGGCCGCAAGGGCGATGGCGAGAAGCTGCCGGCGATGCTGAAGGAGCGTGAGAAGCCGAGCCCGCGGCTTTCGATCGCCGAGATCGCCGCGTCAGGCCTATTCCCGAAGAGCTTCGGCTGAAGCCGATCAGCCGGTTTCGGCTGGCTCCTCCTAGATGGGGTAACGGGCCGACCACCCGGGCGGCACGCGAACGCGCTCCCAAATAGCGCAGGAGTGAGCGTGCCGCTCGGGTGGTCGGCCCGTTACCCCATCTACGATCCTGTTGAAACGGGTGTGGGCGCGCCGCATCTCGAACCAGGAGGCCCCCGGCGCTACCCCAGCTCCCGACGCTGACGACCGCCGCAATCTGTGGCACAACATGCGACCCGCCTGAAGAGAGTTGCCCCGCATGCCGCCGCCGAAACCGCCTGCCTTCGAGACCCTGAGCCTGCATGCGGGCCAGCACCCGGATCCCGCGACCGGCGCCCGCGCGGTGCCGATCTATCAGACCACGTCTTACGTGTTCGACGATACCGAGCACGCCGCCGCGCTGTTCAATCTCGAACGCGCCGGCCACATCTATACCCGCATCTCCAACCCGACCACGGCCGTGCTCGAAGAGCGGCTGGCCGCGCTCGAAGGCGGCGTCGGCGCGATCTGCACCGCGAGCGGCCAGGCCGCGCTCCATCTCGCCATCGCCACGCTGCTCAATGCCGGCGACCACATCGTCGCCTCGTCCTCGCTCTATGGCGGCACCATCAATCTGCTTGCCCACACTCTGCCGCGCTTCGGCATCACCACGAGCTTCGTCAAGCCGCGTGACCTCGACGGCTTCCGCGCCGCGATCCAGGCGAAGACCAAGCTCGTCATCGGCGAGACGCTCGGCAATCCCGGCCTCGAGGTGCTGGACATTCCCAGGATCTCGGCCATCGCGCACGAAGCGGGCATTCCGCTCCTGATCGACAATACCTTCGCGACGCCCTATCTCAGCCAACCGATCGCGCAAGGCGCCGATATCGTGATGCACTCGGCGACCAAATGGCTCGGCGGCCACGGCATCGCCATCGGCGGCGCCATCATCGATGGCGGCCGGTTCGACTGGCGTGCGTCCGGCAAGTTTCCGCAGCTCACCGAACCCTATGCCGGCTACCATGGCATCGTCTTCGACGAGCAGTTCGGCCCGGCCGCCTTCATCATGCGCGCCCGCACCGAGGGCCTGCGCGATTTCGGCGCCTGCCTGTCGCCGACCAACGCCTTCCATCTGCTGCAGGGCGTCGAGACCTTGCATCTGCGCATGGAGCGTCATGTCGCGAACACCAGCGCGGTGCTGGCCGCGCTGACGGCCAACAAGGCGGTCGACTGGGTGCTGCACCCGTCGCTGGAGACCCACCCGGATCATGCGCTGGCGAAGCAGCTGTTGCCGCGCGGCGCCGGCTCGATGATCTCGTTCGGCATCAAGGGCGGACGGCCTGCCGGGCGCAAATTCATCGAAAGCCTGAAGCTGATCAGCCATCTCGCCAATGTCGGCGACGCCAAGACCTTGGTAATCCATCCCGCCTCGACCACGCATCAGCAGATGGATGCGGCCCAGCTCGCTGCCGCCGGAATCGGCGAGGAGTTGATCCGGCTGTCGGTGGGCATCGAGGCGGTGTCAGACATCATCGACGATCTCGGACAGGCGCTGCGCGCCTCGCAGAAGGTGTGAGCGATGCAGCTGTCGATCAATGACCGCGACGTCTTCATTGCCACCGGTGGCCGCGCTTTCGAGCCCGCTTTACCTGCCGTGGTCTTTGTGCATGGCGCAGGCTTCGATCATTCGGTCTGGGCGCTGCATAGCCGCTGGTTCGCCCATCACGGCTTTGCGGTGCTGGTGCCCGATCTGCCCGGCCATGGCCGCTCCGCCGGGCCGGCGCTGCCGACCATTGCCGCGATGGCCGACTGGATCGATGCGCTGTTGCAGGCGGTGAATGCCAGGCCCGCGCATCTGATCGGCCATTCGATGGGCTCGCTGATCGCGCTGGATGCGGCGGCACGTCACCCGGAGCGCGTCTCGGCGCTCAGCCTGATCGGCACCGCGGCCACCATGACGGTCGGACCTGATCTCCTGAAGGCCGCGGAGGCCAATGATCACGCCGCCATCGACATGGTCTCGATCTGGGGCCTCGGCTTTGCGGCCGAACTCGGCGGCAGCCGGGCGCCCGGGCTGTGGATGCATGGCAGCGCGCAGGCGACCCTGGAGCGCTGCGCGCCCGGGGTCCTGTTCAACGATCTCGCCGCCTGCAACACCTATCAGGACGCTCTGACGTCGGCAGCCAAGATCAAGGTGCCGACTCGCCTCATCCTCGGCGAGAAGGACATGATGACGCCGGTCAAGGCCGGCAAGGCGCTGGCCGCGGCGATTGCACAATCGCGCACGATCGTGTTGCCCGGTGCGGGACATACGATGATGGCGGAATGCCCGGATGCGCTGCTCGATGCGTTGATCGATTAGTGGAGCGCGTGTGGTCGAGCCGGTGGTGTAGGTGGATCCGCAGCGGCCTCCCGCAGGGCCGCTGCGGCGTTGTGACCGCGATGCGACCTTGTGCCACCGATACGGCGGCAGCATGACGCGGAACGGGCAGTTGTGGCGGAACGTTGCTCCCAATATCTGAAGGTCAGAAAGGAGCACGCAGATGCAGCTGCGCAAACTTTTGACGATCGCCGCCATCGGCACCATCACACTGTCTGCCGTGACGCCATTGGCGGCGGCACCTTTGCTGCCGAACAATCCGGCCGCACCCGCCCGGGCCGTCGACGGCCTGCAGCAGGTGCAATACCGCCATTGGCGCGGCGGGCACGATTGGCATCCCGGCCTCGGTCGCCGTCACGGCTACCAATACGGCTATCGGCATCATCACCACGGCTCCGGCGCGGCCGTGCTTGGCGGCCTTGCGGCCGGCGCGATCATCGGCGGCGCCATTGCCAACAGCCGTGCGCAGGCAAGCGAGTCCCAGGTCTCCTGCGCGCAGCGTTATCGATCCTATGATCCGGCCTCGGGCACCTATCTTGGCAAAGACGGGCGCCGTCATGTCTGCCGGTAGAGGAACTCAAACGT
>VYKW01000576.1_pt1 | contig 11387 bp, 10 predicted proteins | sample 5114451 | NCBI WGS metagenome assembly VYKW01 (sample SAMN12291784, study PRJNA351875) | freshwater metagenome | isolation source: freshwater lake | place: USA: Michigan, Gull Lake | collected 2013-08-08
GCGGCGGGCAGTGCCGCGGGTCAGGGCCGGGCCTGCGCTTCGGCGGGCGACCGGGCGACGATCACCAGCGCATGCACGCGGTGCGGCATCCAGTCCCGGACGGCATCATACACGAGGCGATGTCGGGCCACGGTGGAGGCCCCGTCGAAGCGCGTCGAGACGATCCGCACCGTGTAGTGGCCGGCGCCGCCGGCCGAGCCGGCATGGCCGGCGTGCAGGTGACTGTCGTCCTGCAGCTCGAGGCGGTCCGCCTCCGGGAAGGCGCCGGCGAAGCGCGCACGCAGCTCGTCGAGGCTCGGACGCGTCATGGCGGGGTGTCCTCGGCGTAGCGGCTGATCCAGAACCCCTGGACCACCACGAAGACCACCGTCAGCGCCAGGGTGCCGAAGACCTTGAAGTTGACCCACACGTCGAGCGGGAACAGGTAGGCGACGACGATGTTCAGCACGCCCATGCACGCGAAGAAGCCGACCCACGCGAGCGTCAGCCGATGCCAGATCGCGTCGGGAAGCGTGACCTGTGCGCCCATGATCGAGCGCAGCGGGTTCTTCCCGGTGAAGCGGGGCGCGATCAGCAGGCCAGCCGCGAACAGCACGTAGAGCACCGTTGGTTTCCACTTGATGAAGGTCTCGTCGTGGAACAGCAGCGTCATGCCGCCGAAGACGACGATGAGGCCCAGGCTCGCCCACTGCATCGGCTCGACCTTTCGGCCGCTCAATTTCAGCCAGGCGATCTGCCCGATGGTCGCGACGATCGCGACCCCGGTGGCGACATAAATGTCCGCCAGCTTGAACGCCGCGAAGAACAGCAGGATCGGAAACAGGTCGAACAGCAGCTTCATGGTAGCGCTCGAGGGGGGAACGCTGCGCATTCTAAGGGGCGGAACGCCCACGTCTGCGGTTCCCCGCGCGGCGACCCTGCTTGACGGACGGGCATCGGCTGGCCACCATCCCGGCCGCGATGGCTCGCCTGCGTGCGTGCCGCACGCCGTTGGTCCGTTCGGCACCCTTCCGCAGTTGCGGACACCCTCCAAGGAGACGCCCCATGCAGGCCCTGATGATGGACATGCCGCTGCTCGTGTCCAACCTGCTCCGACACGCCGCACGGCACTACTCCGATGTCGAGATCGTCTCGCGCCGGGTCGAGGGCGACCTGCACCGCTACACCTACTCGGACTGCCACGACCGCGCCGCACGGCTCGCGGATGCGCTGACGCGCCGGGGCGTGCACGTCGGCGACCGGGTGGCGACGCTGGCCTGGAACGGCTATCGCCACATGGAGATCTACTACGCCGTCGCCGGCATGGGCGGCGTGATCCACACCGTCAATCCCCGCCTGCACCCCGAGCAGATCGCCTGGATCGTCAACCATGCGAACGACCAGTTCGTGTCGTTCGACCTGACCTTCCTGCCGATCGTCGAGGCGATCGCGTCACTCTGCCCGAACGTGCGCGGCTGGATCGCGATGTGTGATCGCGACCGGCTGCCGGCGAGCACGAAGGTGCCGGACCTGCTGTGCTACGAGGATGTCCTCGCCGAAGGCGGCGACACCTACGTCTGGCCCGAGCTGGACGAGCGATCGGCCTGTGGCCTGTGCTACACCTCGGGCACCACCGGCAACCCGAAGGGCGCGCTCTACAGCCACCGCTCGACCACCCTTCACGCGTACGCGGCCGCGCTGCCCGACGCGATGGGCTGCTCGGCCCGCGACGCCATCCTGCCGGTCGTGCCGATGTTCCACGTCAACGCCTGGGGCCTGCCGTACATCGCGCCGCTCACCGGCGCCAAGCTGGTGTTCCCCGGACCGGCGCTCGACGGCAAGTCGATCTACGAACTGCTCGAGAGCGAGCGCGTCACCTACTCGGCCGGCGTTCCGACCGTCTGGCAGGGCCTGCTGGCCTACGTCGGTGCCAACGGCCTGAAGTTCTCGACGTTCCGGCGCACGGTCATCGGCGGCTCGGCCTGCCCGCCCGCGATGATCCGGACCTTCCAGGAGCAGTACGGCGTCGACGTGATCCACGCCTGGGGCATGACCGAGCTGTCGCCGCTTGGCACGCTGTCGCGGCTGCAGAACAAGCACCTGGCGATGCCCGCGGCCGAACAAAACAAGCTGCTCGAGAAGCAGGGCCACGTGATCTACGGCATCGACATGAAGATCGTCGGCGACGCCGGCGACGACCTGCCGTGGGACGGCAAGACCTACGGCGACCTCCTGGTGCGCGGCCCCTGGGTGGTCAAGGAGTACTTCAAGGGCGAGGGCGGCGACCCCCTTGAGTACGACGGCGAGGGCCGCGGCTGGTTCCCCACCGGCGACGTCGCGACCATCGACGGCGACGGCTACATGCAGATCACCGATCGCAGCAAGGACGTGATCAAGTCCGGCGGCGAGTGGATCAGCTCGATCGACTTGGAGAACCTGGCGGTCGCACATCCCGCGGTGGCGCAGGCCGCGGTGATCGGCATCGCGCATCCGAAGTGGGACGAGCGGCCGCTGCTGGTGGTCGTGAAGAAGCCCGGCGCCGAAGTCACGAAGGAGGACCTGATCAGGTTCTACGAGGGCAAGATCGCGAAATGGTGGATGCCCGACGACGTGCAGTTCGTCGACGCGATTCCGCTGGGCGCGACCGGCAAGATCCTCAAGACGAAGCTGCGCGAGACCTTCAGGGACTACCGCTTGCCGGGCGTCTGATTCCGGTTATCATCCCCCGCAGTCGCTGCAGTGGACAGCGGCAGACGTTGCCAATACAGGAGACATGACGATGGGTACCCGTACCGCGATCTCGTTCGCGCTCGCAGCCGCCTTCGCCTCGAGCGCCGCATTCGCCCAGACGGGCACCGTCAAGGTTGCCTGGGTCGACCCCCTCTCCGGGATGATGGCGCCGCTGGGCCAGAACATGGTCCGCAGCTGGCAGTACGCCGCCGACCTCGCCAATCAGCAGAAGTGGGCCGGCGACGTCAAGTTCGAGGTCGTTCCCTTCGACAACAAGCTGAGCCCGCAGGAGAGCCTGACGGTGCTCAAGTCGATCATCGACCAGGGCATCCGCTACGTCGCTCAGGGCAACGGCTCGGGTGTCGCAATCGCGCTGGCCGACGCGATCCAGAAGCACAACGATCGCAACCCCGGCAAGGAGATCGTCTTCCTGAACTACGCCGCGGTCGATCCCTCGCTGACCAACGACAAGTGCAGCTTCTGGCACTTCAGGCTCGACATCAACGCCGACATGAAGATGGAGGCGCTGACCGCGTTCATGGCCAAGCAGCAGGACATCAAGAAGGTCTACCTGATCAACCAGGACTACGCGTTCGGCCACTCCGTCGAGAAGGCGGCCGAGGAGTACCTGAAGCAGAAGCGGCCCGACATCCAGATCGTCGGCAAGGACCGCCATCCGCTCGCGCAGGTCCGCGACTTCGCGCCGTACGTGGCGAAGATCAAGGCCGCCGGCGCCGACACGATCATCACCGGCAATTGGGGTGCCGACCTCGCGCTGATGGTCAAGGCTGCCAACGACGCCGGCCTGACCGCCAACTTCTACACCTACTACGCCGGCACCACCGGCGTGCCGACCGCGATGGGTGCCTCGGGCGCTAACCGCGTGCGGCAGGTGTCCTACTGGCACCCGAACGATCCGCAGGTCAAGGGCCAGGACATCGTCGAGGGCTTCAAGAAGAAGTTCAACGACGATTACTACACGATGGCGACCTACACCGCCTTCAAGATGCTCGGCGACGGGATCAAGAAGGCGAAGTCGACCGAGCCGCTCAGGGTCGCGTATGCGATGGAAGGCCTGAAGTTCACCTCGCTCAACGGCGAGGTCGAGATGCGCGCGACCGACCATCAGCTGCAGCAGCCGGTCTACATCTCGACCTGGAGCAAGGTCGACGGCAAGGCTGTCAAGTACGACCAGGAGAACACCGGCTACGGCTGGAAGACCGAGGCCCGGCTCGATTCGTACGTGGCCGCGCAGCCCACTTCCTGCCAGATGAAGCGGCCGGCCAAGCCCTGAGCCAGACGGCGCGCGATCACCTCGCGCGCCGATGACGCGCAGCGCGTCCGGCCCCCGGTCGGACGCAGCCACCCGCTCCGCGGACGCTCGTCCGCATCCCAACCGCGACTCCCGACGGCCGTGGAATTCTTTCTGATCTCGCTGCTGAACGGCGTCAGCTACGGGCTGCTGCTGTTCATGCTCGCCTCGGGCCTGACGCTGATCTTCAGCATGATGGGCGTGCTGAACTTCGCGCACGCGTCCTTCTACATGATCGGCGCGTACTTCGCGTACCAGGTCAGCACCTGGATCGGCTTCTGGCCCGCGCTGGTCATCGCGCCGCTGCTGGTCGGGGTGCTCGGGGCGCTGGTCGAGAAGTACGGGCTGCGCCGGGTGCACAAGTGGGGGCACGTGCCGGAGCTGCTGTTCACCTTCGGACTGTCGTACATCGTCGTCGAGCTGGTGCAGATCGTCTGGGGCCGGGCGGCCGTGCCCTACCAGGTGCCCGCCGAGCTTCAGGGGCCGCTGTTCACGCTGTTCACCACCTCGTTCCCGAAGTACCGGGGCTTCATGATGCTGGTCGCGGTGCTGATGCTGGTCGCGATCTGGCTGATGCTCACCCGCACCCGGATCGGGCTGGTGATCCAGGCCTCGCTGACCCACCCCGAGACGGTCGAGGCGCTCGGCCACAACGTGCCGCGCGTCTTCATGCTGACCTTCGCGGGCGGCACCGCGCTCGCCGGTTTGGCCGGGGTGATCGGCGGCAACGCCTTCGTGACCGAACCGTCGATGGCCGCCCTGGTCGGATCGATCATCTTCGTGGTCACAGTGGTCGGTGGCATGGGCTCGCTCGCCGGAGCGTTCATCGCCTCGCTGCTGATCGGCGTGATGCAGAGCTTCGCGATCGCGGTCGACTACTCCGGCATCAAGCTCGCGCAGGACATCGGCTTCACGGTCACGCCCGCCACGCCGCTGTACTCGCTGTTCCAGCTCAGCGTCTCGCAGGTGGCGCCGGTGCTGCCCTACCTGCTGCTGGTGCTCATCCTGATCTTCAGGCCCAAGGGCCTGATGGGCACGCGGGAGGGCTGATCCGATGAGCTCCTCCGTGCAGTCCGGGCGCCTGGTGCGCTTCCAGCCGCTGAACGTCGGCAGATGGCTCGTCTGGGGCCTGACCGCGGTGCTGTTCGCGGTCATCCCGCTGATCTTCAGGTCCGGCTTCGCGATCACGCTGCTCTCGCAGATGGGCATCCTGATCGTGTTCGCGCTGTCCTACAACATGATCTTCGGCCAGGGCGGGATGCTGTCCTTCGGCCACGCCGTCTATTCGGGGCTGGGCGCATTCTTCGCCATCCATGCGCTCAACTGGGTGGGGGCGGGCACGCTGCCGCTGCCGGTGTCGCTGATTCCGCTGGTAGGGGGCCTCTTCGGCGCACTGTTCGGCGTGATCTTCGGCTACGTGACCACCAAGAAGTCGGGCACGCCGTTCGCGATGATCACGCTCGGCCTGGGCGAGATGGTGTTCGCCGCCTCGCTGATGTTCCCGGGGTTCTTCGGCGGGGAGGGCGGCATCTCGAGCGACCGGGTGGTCGGTGCCCCCGTCCTCGGCATCAGCTACGGGCCCGCGATCCAGGTCTACTACCTGATCGCCGTCTGGTGCTTCGTCTCGATGATCGCGATGTTCGCGTTCTCGCACACGCCGCTCGGCCGGATCTCGAACGCGGTGCGCGACAACCCGGAGCGTGCCGAGTTCCTCGGCTACAACACGCAGCGCGTGCGCTACCTGGTGCTGATCGCCTCGGCCTTCTTCGCCGGCATCTCGGGCGGGCTGGCGGCGATCAACTTCGAGATCGTCACCGCCGAGAACGTGTCGGCGCTGCGCTCGGGGGGCGTGCTGCTGGCCGCCTTCATCGGGGGCGCGATGTTCTTCTTCGGGCCGGTGATCGGTTCGGTGATCTTCGTGCTGTTCGCCGTCGCACTCTCCGAGTGGACCAAGGCCTGGCAGTTCTACCTCGGCGTGTTCTTCGTGCTGATGGTGATGTACGCGCCGGGCGGCGTCGCCTCGCTGATCCTGATGAACCTGCGGGTCGCGAAGTACCGGCTCTTTGCGCAGTTGCGCGATCCGTACGTCGGCGTCCTGATGACCGGAGGCGTGCTGCTGGTCGGCATCATCCTGGTGGTCGAGATGAGCTACCACTTGACGCTGAACTTCGCCGCCGGTTCGAAGACCTCGATCCTCGGCTTCACGATGGATGGCGCCGATCCCGCATTCTGGGTCATGGCCTTCGGGATCCTGGTCTCGGGTGCGCTGTCGTTCGAGGCGATGCGCCGGTACTTCGCCCGTGAGTGGGGCGCGGTGCAGGAGAAGATCGAGGACCAGGTTCGGCGCGAGCAGCGCGGCTGACGGACGGATGCGATGACCCCTTCCTCACTGAAGCTGTACGGCGTTCGCAAGAGCTTCGGCAAGACCGAGATCATCCGCGGCGTCGACCTCGACATCCCGAAGGGCGAGCGCCACGCGGTGATCGGGCCGAACGGCGCTGGCAAGTCGACGCTGTTCAACCTGATCTCCGGCCGGTTTCCGGTCAGCGCCGGCCGCATCGAGCTCGGCGGCCGCGACATCACCGGCAAGAAGCCGTTCGAGATCAACCGCCTGGGGCTGTCGCGCAGCTTCCAGATCACCAACATCTTCCCGAAGATGTCGGTGTTCGAGAACGTCCGTTGCGCGACGCTCTATCCGCTCGGATACAAGTATTCCTTCTGGCATCGGCTCGACGCGCTGAAGGACGCGGCCGACCGGGCCGACGACATCGTTCGCAGGATCGGCCTGAAGGCCCGCAGCGACACGATGGCGGGCCTGCTCACCTATGCCGAGCAGCGCGCGCTCGAGATCGGCATCACCGTCGCCGGCGGCGCGGAGGTGATCCTGCTCGACGAGCCGACTGCGGGCATGAGCCGCTCGGAGTCGGACGCCGCGGTCGAGCTGATCCGCCGGATGACGGAGGGCAAGACCCTGGTGATGGTCGAGCACGACATGAGCGTGGTGTTCGGGCTGGCCGACCGCATCTCGGTGGTGGTGTACGGCGAGGTCATCGCCTCGGACGTACCGGCCCGCATCCGCGAGAGCCGCGCAGTGCAGGAGGCTTACCTGGGCACGACGCTGACGGAGGACACCCATGGCTGACGCGCTGCTGCAGGTCTCGAACCTGCACGCCTACTACGGCAAGAGCCATGTGCTGCACGGCGTGGACCTGCACGTGGGCAAGGGCGAGATCGTCAGCCTGCTGGGCCGCAACGGCGTCGGCCGCTCGACCACCGTCAAGACGGTGATGGGACTGGTCACCGGGACCGGATCGGTGCGCTTCAAGGACCAGGAGATCCTGGGCCTGAAGGCCTACGAGATCGCGCACAAGGGTCTGGGCTACGTCCCCGAGAACCGTGACATCTTCCCGACGCTGACGGTCGAGCAGAACCTGATCCTCGGTCTCAAGGGCAAGACCGCGGGACGCTGGTCGATGGACGACATGTACGGCATGTTCCCGCGGCTGCGCGAGCGCCAGCACACGCAGGCCGGGGTACTGTCCGGCGGCGAGCAGCAGATGCTCACGCTGTGCCGCACGCTGATGGGCGACCCGGACCTGATCATGATCGACGAGCCGACCGAGGGTCTGGCCCCCAAGATCGTCGAACTGGTCGCGCAGTACCTCAAGGAGCTGGAGCGGCGGGGGATCTCGATCCTGCTGGTCGAGCAGAAGCTCGCGATCGCGCTCGACATCTCGAGCCGCGTCTACGTGATGGGGCACGGCCACATCGTGTTCGAAGGCACACCGACGGATCTGCGCGGCAACGCCCAGATCCGCAAGGAATGGCTGGAGGTGTGAGCGCAGCTCGTGGAGAGGGAGAGCACAGCGCTGTCCTGCGCCGCTCACCGACCTTCGGTATAGTGGCGTGCGAATCGAAGAGAACGGGCAGGCCGCGCCTCCGCCCGTTTTTTGCATCCCAATAAAAGCACGACCGTTCGTTTTCCGAGGAGCCGCTCACCATGTCCCAAGCCAGCTACCGCCAGGATGGCGAGATCGCCGTCATCACGATGGAGAACCCGCCGGTCAACGGCCTCGGTTTCGACCTGCGCACCGGCATCGACGCCGGCGTCCGCCGCGCGATGGCGGACGCGTCGGTCAAGGCTGTCGTGCTGACCGGCACCGCGCGCGCCTTCTCCGGCGGCGCCGATATCCGCGAGTTCAACTCGCCGAAGTCGACCGCCTCGCCCAACCTGATGGAACTGATCACGCTGATCGAGGGCGCCGACAAGCCAGTGGTCGCCGCGGTCGGTGGCCTGGCGCTCGGCGGCGGCAACGAGCTCGCGCTCGGCTGCCACTACCGGGTCTGCGCGCCCGGCACGATGATCGGCCTGCCCGAGGTGAACCTCGGCCTGCTGCCCGGTGCCGGCGGCACCCAGCGGCTGCCGCGCGTGGTCGGTGCCGCCAAGGCGCTCGACATGATCGTCAGCGGCGCGCCGATCAAGGCCGAGGAGGCCTTCAAGCTCGGCTACTGCTCGAAGCTCGTCGAGGGCGACCTGGTCGCCGGCGCGGTGGTGTTCGCGCGCGAGGTGCTCGCCTCGGGCGCGGCCCGTCCGAAGATCCGCGACAAGGCGGTGGACCCCGCGTCGATGCCAGGCGGGGCCGATGCCTTCTTCGCCCAGGCCCGCGAGCACATCGCCAAGACCTACCGCGGCTACCCCGCGCCGATGAAGAATTTGGAGTGCGTCGAGGCGGCGGTCAAGAAGCCTTTCGACGAAGGCATGATGGTCGAGCGCACGCTGTTCGAGGAGCTGCTGCGCTCCACCGAGTCGGCATCGCTGCGCCACGCCTTCTTCGCCGAGCGCGCCGCAGCCAAGATTCCCGATGTGCCCGAGGACACCCCCACCTGCCCGGTCAAGTCGGCGGCCGTGATCGGCGCCGGCACGATGGGCGGCGGCATCACCATGAACTTCCTGAACGCCGGCATCCCGGTCACCCTGCTCGAGACGAAGCAGGACGCGCTCGATCGCGGCATCGCGACGATCCGCAAGAACTACGAGGGCACCGCGAAGAAGGGCCGGATGACCCAGGAGCAGGTCGAGCAGCGGATGGCGATGATCACGCCGACCCTGTCCTATGCGGCCCTCGCGCAGGCCGACATCGTCGTCGAGGCGGTGTTCGAGGACATGGCCGTCAAGCAGACCGTCTTCGAGACGCTCGACGCGACGATGAAGCCGGGCGCCATCCTCGCCTCCAACACCTCCACGCTCGACGTCGACCGGATCGCGGGTTTCACCAAACGTCCGCAGGACGTGATCGGCACGCATTTCTTTTCGCCGGCCAACGTGATGCGCCTGCTCGAGATCGTGCGCGGCAAGGCGACGGCCAAGGACGTGCTCGCCACCACGATGGCGCTGTCGAAGAAGATCAAGAAGGTCGGGGTCGTCTCCGGCGTCTGCGATGGGTTCATCGGCAACCGTATGATCGAGCAGTACTCGCGCCAGGCGGGCTTCCTGCTCGAGGAAGGCTGCACGCCGCAGCAGGTCGACGGCGCGCTCGAGCGCTTCGGCTTCGCGATGGGGCCGTTCCGAATGGGCGACCTGGCCGGCAACGACGTCGGCTGGTACATCCGCAAGCGCCGTTACCTCGAGAAGCCGGACCTGCGCTACAGCAAGACCGCGGACCTGCTCTGCGAGATGGGCCGCTACGGCCAGAAGACTTCGGCCGGCTGGTACGACTACAAGCCGGGCGACCGCACTGCGTACCCGTCGGCGGTCGTCGAGACGATGCTGGTCGAGGAGCGCGCACGCCTGGGCGTGACGCCGCGCCAGGTCTCGGACGAGGAGATCGTCCACCGGCTTCTGTTCGCGATGGTCAACGAAGCCGCGTACATCCTCGAGGAAGGCATCGCGATGCGCGCCTCGGACATCGACATCATCTACCTGACCGGCTACGGCTTCCCGCGCTACCGCGGCGGGCCGATGTTCTACGCCGACACGGTCGGGCTGCCGAAGGTCGTCGAGATCATGAACGGCTTCGCGGCCAATCCGAACGCGGACCCCTCGTTCTGGACGCCGGCGCCGCTGCTCGCGAAGCTGGCCGCCGCCGGCAAGCGCTTCAACGGCTGACCCGCCGACCCACCGAATCACCGAATCACGAATCCACACGGAGCCCTTCCATGCGTGAAGCAGTCATCGTTTCCACCGCCCGCACCGGTCTCGCGAAATCCTGGCGCGGCTCGCTCAACATGACCCACGGCGCGGCCATGGGCGGCCATGTCGTCAAGGCGGCGCTCGAGCGCGCCGGCATCGAGGCCGTCGAGGTCGAGGACGTGATCATGGGCTGCGCGAACCCCGAGGGCGCGACCGGCTCGAACATCGCGCGCCAGATCGCCCTGTCCGCAGGCTGCCCGGTCACCGTCTCCGGCATGACCGTGAACCGCTTCTGCTCGTCGGGCCTGCAGACCATCGCGCTGGCCGCGCAGCGGATCGTCGCGGGCGAGGGTGACGTGTTCGTCGCCGGCGGCGTCGAGTCGATCTCGCTGGTGCAGAACGATGCGAACAAGAAGGACCTGATCGACCCGTGGCTCAAGGCGAACAAGCCCGAGATCTACTGGCCGATGCTGCAGACCGCCGAGACCGTCGCCAAGCGCTACGGCATAGCACGCGAGGCGCAGGACCGCTACGGTGTCCAGAGTCAGCAGCGCGCCGCGGCGGCCGCCGCAGCGGGCAAGACGCGCGACGAGATCGCGCCGATGAAGGTCACCATGAAGGTGGTCGACAAGCAGACCGGCGTCGAGACGACGAAGGACGGCCTGCTCGACCGCGACGAGGGCATCCGCGGCGACACCACCTACGAGGGCGTCTCGCAGATCAAGCCGGCGATCGAGGGCGGCGTGATCGCCGCCGGCAACGCCAGCCAGTTCTCGGACGGCGCGGGCGCGTGCGTGCTGATGGAGCGCAGCCTGGCCGAGAAGCGCGGCCTGCCGATCCTCGGCGCCTTCCGCGGCTTCGCGGTCGCCGGCTGCGAGCCTGACGAGATGGGCATCGGCCCGGTCTACGCCGTCCCGAAGCTGCTGGCCCGCCACGGGCTGACGGTCAAGGACATCGACCTGTGGGAGCTGAACGAGGCGTTCGCGGTGCAGGTGCTGTACATCCGCGACCACCTCGGCATCGACAACGACCGGCTCAACGTCAACGGCGGCGCCATCGCGGTCGGCCATCCGTACGGCGTGTCGGGCCAGCGCCTGACCGGCCACCTGCTGATCGAGGGAAAGCGCCGCGGCGCGAAGCTCGGCGTGGTGACGATGTGCATCGGCGGCGGCATGGGCGCCGCGGGCCTGTTCGAGATCGCCTGAGGTGAGGGCGATGCGGCGCGGGCCGTACGCG
>VYKW01000577.1_pt1 | contig 11385 bp, 14 predicted proteins | sample 5114451 | NCBI WGS metagenome assembly VYKW01 (sample SAMN12291784, study PRJNA351875) | freshwater metagenome | isolation source: freshwater lake | place: USA: Michigan, Gull Lake | collected 2013-08-08
GGCCCCTCCATCGCGTCCGGCAGCCACGTATGCAGCAGGAACTGCGCCGACTTGCCCATCGCCCCCATGAACAAGAGCAGACACAGCGTCGTCAGGATGTCGACGTCATAGCCGAGAAAATTCATCGTCTTGCCCGTCATCTCCGGGGCCTGACGGAACACCTCGTCCAGACTGATTGTATTGAAGATGAAGAACACGCCGAAGATGCCGAGCGCGAACCCGAAATCGCCAACCCGGTTCACAACGAACGCCTTGATCGCCGCCGCATTCGCCTCCGGCTTGTGATACCAGAACCCGATCAGCAGGTAGCTGGCGAGACCGACACCTTCCCAACCGAAAAACATCTGCAGCAGGTTGTCGCTCGTCACCAGCATGAGCATGGCGAATGTGAACAGCGACAGATACGAGAAAAACCGCGGGCGGCTCTCGTCCTCGTGCATGTAGCCGATCGAATAAAGATGTACGAGCGACGACACGGTCGTGACGACGATCAGCATCACCGCCGTAAGCGTATCGATCCGCAGCACCCACGCCGCCTCAAGGTCGCCTGATGTGATCCAGCGCATCACCGGCACTTTGACCGCAGTCTTCGCCGCATCATGCGCGAACCCGGTCTCGATGAATACGAACCACGACAAAGCCGCCGCGATCATCATCAGCGCGGTGGTGATCACTTCCGATGGCCGGTCGCCAATCAGCCGGCCGAAGAGGCCGGCGATCAACGCGCCCAGAAGCGGCAGGAAGACGATTGCGGAATAAATCATCGCCGCCTCAGCCCTTCATCATGTTGATGTCTTCAACCGCGATCGACCCGCGGTTGCGGTAATACACGACGATGATCGCAAGCCCGATGGCCGCCTCCGCCGCCGCCACCGTCAGAATAAACAGTGCGAAAATCTGCCCCGTGATGTCGCCGAGATAAGCCGAGAACGCGACGAGATTTATGTTCACCGCCAGAAGCATCAGTTCGACCGACATAAGGATCACGATCACATTCTTCCGGTTGAGGAAGATGCCGAGAATGCCAAGCGTGAACAGACACGCCGCCACGGTCAGGTAATGGGCCAGTCCGATCGTCATCAGGTCATCCCCCGCGGGCGGCCGAACTCGCCGCGCATCGCCCGCACGCCATAGTGCCCGGCGAGCGCGCCGGGCCAGAACAGAAATGTTTGAGCGCCAGCCGAAACGACCCCGCGCCAAACCGCATTCCAACTCTCATCGTTGGCCGCATCGCTCGCCCAGAACTCCAGGCCCACAAAGAGAAGCGGCAGCAGCCAAACAAAGATCTTAACCACCGGTACTAGCTTGCCCGGCACGATCCACGTCAACAGCGCACTGACCACAGCCGCCGCCAGAAACAATCCCAGCCCCTTGAGCAGCAGCCCCGTCATGGCTTGGCCTCGCTCGACGGCACCACCGCCCCGCCCGACGCCACCTTCACCATCTCCAGCCCCGTCGCCGGCGTGCGCGCGTTCTGCGCCGCGATCGACTGCCGCTTCACGCCCTCGCGATGCCGCAAGGTCAGCACGATGGCCCCCACCATCGCGACGAGCAGCACCAGCCCCGCCGCCTGGAAGAAATAGACGTACTTCGTGTAGAGGACGCGGCCGATCTGTTCTGTATTGGTCAGCGTTTCAGTACCGGGAGCAGCAGCTGGCATGGTGCTCGGCAGCCCACCGGCCGCCCCCGACACGAACAGCGCGATCAACTCCACCAGCACGATCCCGGCAACCAGCAACCCGATCGGCGCATTCTTGATAAAGCCCGCACGCAACTCCGCGAAGTCCACATCCAGCATCATCACGACAAACAGGAACAGCACCGCCACCGCGCCGACGTAAACGATGACCAGCAGCATCGCCAGGAACTCAGCCCCCAGCAGAATGAAGAGGCCCGCTGCGTTAAAGAATGTCAGGATCAGGAACAGCACCGCGTGCACCGGATTGCGCGCGACGATCACCATCGTCGCCGACGCAATCGCCAGCACCGCAAACAGATAGAAAAACCCTGCCGTCAGCATATCCCGGTCATCCGCTTGAACCACCCTCTCCCGGCACGCGGGAAGAGGGTCGGGGTGAGAGGCAGCCGCTTGCACGGCGTCCACCCGATCCCGACCAACCTCACCTATACTTCGCGTCCGCTGCCATGTTCCGCGCGATCTCGCGCTCCCAACGGTCGCCGTTCGCAAGCAACTTGTCCTTGTCGTAGAAGAGCTCCTCGCGGGTCTCCGTCGCGAACTCGAAATTCGGCCCCTCCACAATGGCATCCACCGGGCAAGCCTCCTGACATAGTCCGCAGTAGATGCACTTCGTCATATCGATGTCGTAGCGCGTCGTCCGCCGCGTCCCGTCGTTGCGCCGCGGCCCAGCCTCGATCGTGATCGCCTGCGCCGGGCAGATCGCCTCGCAAAGTTTGCACGCGATACAGCGTTCTTCCCCATTCGGATACCGGCGCAACGCATGCTCGCCACGGAAGCGCGGCGATAGCGGCCCCTTCTCGAAGGGATAGTTGAGCGTTTTCTTCGGCGCGAAGAAGTACCGCATCGAGAGGCCGAAGGCCTTCACGAACTCGATGAGAAACAGCGATTTCACACCCTGCGCGATGTTCATGGATCAACCGCTCGGAAAGAAGAAATAGCCGACGAGCGCCCCGCCGGCCGTGAAGAGAATGAAATCGACGATCGCCGTCGATCGCAACAGCGCCACCGTCCGCTGGCCCGCCTCGTCCGGCCGCGCCACGGCGATCCGGTCGGCCAGTTTGCGGATGGCGACGAAGCCGAACAGACCCACGCCAAACCCGATACCGGTGCCGATGAGCGTGCTTGTCACGACACGCCCCCAAACTGAACTACAGCTGCCACAACGACGACCGCGAGCAGCGACAGCGGCAGAAACACCTTCCAGCCAAGCCGCATCAACTGATCGTAGCGGTAGCGCGGCACGAACGCCTTCACCATTGCGAACATGAAGAACAGGAACGTCGCCTTCAGGATGAACCAGACAATCCCAGGCACCCAATTCAGCGGCGCGATGTCGACCGGCGGCAGCCATCCACCCAGAAACAGGATCGTCCCTAGCGCACACATGGTGACAATCGCCACGTACTCGCCCAGCATGAACAAGAGATACGGCGTCGACGAATATTCCACCATAAAGCCCGCAACGAGCTCCGATTCCGCTTCGACGAGATCGAACGGCGGCCGGTTTGTCTCCGCCAGGGCCGATATGAAGAAGATGACGAACATCGGCAACAACACGAGCCAATGCCAGTCGAGGAACGAAGCAGGCAAACCCGCCGAGGTGCCGAGCCCCTCCGCCTGCGCACGCACAATCTCAGTCATGTTGAGCGAACCGACGAGCAGCAGCACCGTGATGATCACGAACCCGATCGAGACTTCGTACGACACCATCTGGGCCGCCGAGCGCAGCGCGCCCATGAATGGATACTTCGAGTTCGACGCCCACCCGCCCATGATCACGCCGTAAACACCCAGCGACGAGATCGCCAAGATGTAGAGCACACCGACATTCAGGTCGGAAATGACCCACTTGCCCCAACTGTTTTCGCTGACGGGAATGACGGCCCACGCCGCCAGCGCACACACGGCCGTTGCGAGGGGAGCCAGAAGAAACACGCCCTTGTTGGCGCCTGCCGGGATCACAGGCTCCTTCACAGCAAACTTGATGAGATCGGCGAACGACTGCAGCAGGCCCCAAGGTCCGACCACGTTGGGGCCCTTACGCATCTGCACCGCCGCCCACACCTTACGGTCGAGCAGCAGCAGATAAGCAATGATGATCAGGAGACCGGTCAACAGCGCGAGACTTAGGCCTACGTTGATCGCAAGCCAGATCGCGCTGTCCCACAGGGTCGACTGTTCGGCCATGTTCTCCCCTGCCCTTCCTTATTCCGCCGCCGACAGCATCTTGTTGGACGCATGCCTCAACGCGCTCAACTCAGCCATCACCTGCGACGCCCGCGCGATCGGGTTGGTCAGGTAGAAGTCCCCCACCGGTGAGCGCATCGGCTCGTCCCGAAGCGCCCCCGACCGCTTGGCAAGCGCCGCAATCGCCCCCGCGTCCGCCAGCGAGACCGTATTAAGCGCCGCCAACTGAGGCACTGCCGCATACATCTTCGCGCGCAACTGTTCCAGCGTATCGAACGGCAGCGCACGCCCGATTTCAGCTGAAAGCGCCCTGAGGATCGTCCAATCCTCGCGCGCTTCTCCCGGCGGGAACACGGCTCGCACCGTTTGCTGCGCCCGGCCTTCCGTATTCACATACGTCGCGCTCTTCTCCGTGTAGGCTGCACCCGGCAGGATGACGTCCGCCCGATGCGCGCCCCGGTCCCCGTGGCTACCCTGATAGATCACGAACGGCCCCGGCGCGATGTCGATCTCATCCGCCCCGAGGTTAAACAGTACACCGACGCCACCCGCCGCCATCTGAGCTGCCGTAAGCCCCTTTGCTGCCGGCACAAATCCAAGGTCGAGACCGGCCACCCGCGCGGCTGCGGTGTGCAGAATGTTGAACCCGTTCCAGCCGTCCTTCACGACGCCCAACGCCTGCGCTGCCTTTGCGGCCAAGGCTAGGATCACCGCCCCGTCCGGACGCGCCAACGCACCCGCACCGATGATGAACATCGGCCGCTCCTTCGCGGCAGGGGCATGATCGATAAATTGCTGCAGCGCCGCCGGTGACGCGCCAAGATGATTGTATCTGTAGCCCAGATCGACCGCTTCGCCGATCACACCGGCCAACAATCCGCCTTGCCGCACCCGCTTGCGGATGCGCGCATTGAGCACCGGCGCTTCCAGTCGCGGGTTTGCGCCGATGATCATGATCGCATCGGCCTCTTCAATACCCTCAATCGTGGAATTGAACAGATAACTTGCCCTGCCCAGCGCCGGATCGAAGGCTTCACCCGCCTGCCGGCAATCGAGGTTCGTCACGCCGAGACCCGTCATGAGTTCCTTGAGCGCGAACATCTCCTCAGCGCCCGCCAGATCACCCGCAATCGCGCCGATCTTCGCCGGGATCGTCGACTTCAGCCGCTGCGCCACGGCATCCAGCGCCTCAGCCCACGTAGCCGGCACCAGCCGCCCGTTACGGCGCACATACGGCCGGTCGAGCCGCTGCGTCTTCAGACCATCGACCACGTGGCGCGTCTTATCCGAAATCCACTCTTCGTTCACCGCATCGTTGTTGCGCGGCAGGATGCGCATCACTTCGCGCCCGCGCGTATCGACCCGGATAGCAGACCCCACCGCGTCCATCACATCGACGCTCTCGGTCTTCTTCAATTCCCACGGCCGCGCGTTATGCGCCCAAGGCCGGTGTGTTAGCGCGCCGACCGGACACAGGTCCACCGCGTTGGCACTCATCTCGGTCAGAATGCCCTTTTCAAGATAGGTCGTGATCTCCGCATCCTCGCCGCGCCCAATGAGGCCCAGTTCTTCGACGCCAGCGATTTCGGTCATGTAGCGGACGCAGCGCGTGCAGTGAATGCACCGGGTCATCACCGTCTTGATCAGCGGCCCGATGTACTTGTCTTCGACTGCACGCTTGTTCTCTTCATAGCGCGACCCGCCAACACCAAATGCCATTGCCTGGTCCTGCAGATCGCACTCCCCGCCCTGGTCGCAGATCGGACAGTCAAGCGGATGATTGAGGAGCAGAAACTCCATCACGCCTTCACGCGCCTTCCGCGCCACCTTGCTCGTGGTGAAAACCTTCTTCGGCGAACCGTCGCGGTTGGGCGGCAAATCGTTCACGAGCATGGCACATGACGCGATCGGCTTCGGACTGCCCTCGACCTCGACGAGACACATGCGGCAGTTGCCCGCGATCGACAGCCGCTCGTGATAGCAAAAGCGCGGGATCTCGGCGCCGGCGGCCTCGCACGCATGCATCAGCGTGGTGCCGTCTTCCACCTCGATATCAACCCCGTCGACGATGAGCTTGCGTGCCATGCGTTTCTCGTCTGAAAAGAACTACTCGGCCGCTTCTTTGTGGCCGCTATGGTAGGTGTCGATGCGCTTCTCGATCTCGCCGCGGAAATGCCGGATCAGGCCCTGCACCGGCCACGCCGCGGCGTCGCCCAGCGCACAGATCGTGTGCCCTTCCACCTGCTTCGTCACGTCGAACAGAAGGTCGATCTCGCGCTTCTCCGCGCGGCCCTCCGCCATGCGTTCCAGAACGCGCCACATCCAGCCCGTGCCCTCGCGGCACGGCGTGCACTGGCCGCAGCTCTCGTGTTTGTAGAAATACGAAATCCGCGCGATCGCCCGCACGATGTCCGTCGACTTGTCCATCACGATCAGCGCCGCTGTCCCCAGGCCCGACTTGACCTTCAAAAGCGCATCGAAATCCATCGTCAGGTCCTGGCAGAGTTCCTCCGGAACCAGCGGCACCGACGAGCCGCCAGGGATCACTGCCAAGAGGTTGTTCCACCCGCCGCGCACCCCGCCCGCATGCTCTTCGATGAGTTGCCGCAGCGGAATGCCCATTTCCTCTTCGACGACACAGGGCTTGTTCACATGGCCCGAAATCTGGAACAGCTTGGTGCCCGAGTTGTTCGGCTTGCCCAGCGCCTCGAACCACTTCGCGCCCCGCCGCAGAATGTCCGGCACGACCGCGATGCTCTCCACGTTGTTGATCGTCGTCGGCGCGCCGTAAAGGCCGACGTTGGCGGGAAATGGCGGCTTCAACCGCGGCTGGCCCTTCTTGCCTTCCAGGCTCTCCAGCAACGCTGTCTCTTCGCCGCAGATGTAGGCGCCCGCGCCGTGATGCAGGTAGAGATCGAAATCCCAGCCGTGGACGTTGTTCTTACCGATCAGCTTGGCCGCGTAGGCCTCGTCGACGGCCCGCTGCAGCGCTTCGCGCTCGCGAATGTATTCGCCGCGCAGGTAAATGTAGCAGGTGTGCGCCCGCATCGCGAACGAGGCCAAAAGCGCGCCCTCGATCAGAAGCTGCGGATCGTTGCGCAGGATCTCGCGATCCTTGCACGACCCGGGCTCGCTCTCGTCCGCGTTGATGACGAGGTAGCTTGGCCGCGGATCGGCCTTGGGCATGAACGACCACTTGAGGCCCGTCGGGAACCCCGCGCCGCCGCGCCCGCGAAGTCCCGACTGCTTCACCTCGTTGATGATCCAGTCGTGCCCCTGGTCGATCAGCAGCTTTGTCCCGTCCCACTGCCCGCGCTTCATCGCGGCCTTCAGGCCGGAGTCGTGAAAGCCATAGAGGTTCGTGAAAATCCGGTCTGCGTCAGCGAGCATTCGCCACCTTCATCTTCATAAGCGTTGTCGGAGCCGCAACGCGTGGGTCTGCCGGATGCTGTTCTGTCATGTGGCTCACACCTTCCCGCCGTCGGTGTCGTCCGGCCGCGCCCCGTACGCCGCCGGACCCTTGACCCGCGCCAGCTGCGCCAAACTCGCCAGTTCGCTGGCCGGAATAGGCTTCCCGCCCGTATCGCCGCGCGCCTCCAGTTCCTTGACCAGCCCGGCATTCGCCATCGCAGCCAGCGCCGCGGGATGCACGAACGGTTTCGCATCAGCCACAGGAGCAGCCGACGCCGGCGGAGCGGACGGTGCGGGCGGCGTTGACGGCGGTGCCGAAGCAGCCGGCGTCGCGGGCGCAGCACCCCCACCACCAGCAAGACGCTTCTGCCACTGACCAATTCGCGACCCATCGTAAAGGGCAGGATCGGTCAACGTCGTCGGGCCGCCTTCGGGACACGATGCCGTGCGGCCGATCTGCGATCCGGGTTTGGGCTGCGCGCCCTTGGCAAACCCATCCAGCAGCGCATTGAAGCTATCCGCCGCCAAATCCTCGTAGGTGTCCTTGCCGATCTGCACCATGGGGGCATTGGCGCAACTCCCCAGACACTCGACCTCCTCCCACGAGAACGCCCCGTCGTCCGAGATGTGAAACGGCTCGGCGGCGATCCGCGACTTGCATACCTTGATCAGGTCCTTTGAGCCGCGCAGCATGCACGGCGTCGTCCCGCAGACCTGCACGTGCGCCTTCGAACCAATCGGCGCCAATTGAAACATCGTGTAGAACGTCGCGATCTCGAGCACCCGGATGTGCGCCATGCCCAGCATGTCCGCCACGACCCGGATGGCCGGCTCCGTGATCCAGCCGCCGATCTGCTCCTGCGCCCGCCACAGCACCGGGATCACCGCTGACGCCTGCTTGCCCTCCGGATACTTCGCAATCGTCGCGCTGACCCACGCCAAGTTTTCGGGCGTGAACGCGAAGTGGGCGGGTTGATCCGGATGTAGGCGGCGAACGGCCATGCACGGCTCCCAGTAGCGGCCTCGACCTCCCGAGGAGAGGCCCAAGAAAGACGGGGTCCGGCGTTTGGCGGAATGCAAAGCAAAAACAATCGCCCGGGTACGCCGGCTAGGGGGGTCTTCCCCGCCCCCGAACCCATCGACGGCCCCGGGTTTCAACTACGGCCTGGACGCGTTCAACGCAAGCGCGGATGCCTTGGACGATCGTCGGGCTCCCGCGCCGCGATGTCGCGAGAGACCGGCGTCGAAAACCGGAATTCCGAGCTGTTGACTGAAGTTTGCAGGTGAAACCGGCCGCAGCCGTTGCCCCGTCAGGTCCAGTGCAGCACTTTGTCGAAATCGCTGAACCAAGCGATCAGCAGCAACGCCATCGCGACGGGAGCCAGAAACAGCGACACTTGCGAACCGACCCGCAGGAAACCCGTCCAGAAAACAGCCAGAAGAACCCCGAACAACAGGATGATCCATCCGCCATAGTCCGGGCCCAGAGCCGCCGCGAACAAAAGTCCGGACAGGAACGACGCCAATCCCAGAATCACCGGAACAGCGGGCAGGTCGGCCTGCAGCGACCCCATTGGCCACCCGTTCCGGCGCGCAAACATCCGGTACGTCCCCAGCGAAAGCCCCCATCCCAAGGCTGCGACCGCCAACAGAAACCGCTCATCGATGATCATGGTCCATCCCACCTCGCCCAGCCGGAACGACCGGGGCTACTCCATTGACAAGCCCGGGGCGCGCCCGCCGGCCATGATCAGACTACTGGCAAAAAGACAACGCCGCCACCAGCTGAACCTGGGGCGGCGGTTAAGGAACCAGCGCTGCGGGAGGGGCAGCTGGTAGACGGACCGGATTCAGTTCCAGCGCCGTTCAGAGTCTTTCTTCCAGGCATCCCGCTTCTCTTGCCGATGCCGCCGGAAGGTATCGAAAATGAACAGGCCCACCATCCAGACAAGGATGCTGAGCGCAATGAGCATTTCGGTCTGAATGTCGATTTGTGACATGGAGTTGGCCGCTTCAGCTGGAGGAAGACTTCAACGCCGCAGATACAATTTACACCGTACCAATACTTAGTTACCGGCTGATTGCTCCGTCTGATTCCTTTTCCGTGTTCTGTTTGTTGGTTAATCAGGGATAAATGAGAGGCCGCTGATGACCATCGACCTGCGCCGCATCCGTGCCGTCGCCGCCAGTCTGCGCGGCATCCGCGAACGCGTAATTGCACACGACGATGTCGACCACTGGAACACGGCTCCCTTCGATAGCGCTGTGAGCCTGCTGGAAGACGCCATCGACGGGACCGACTTCTCAAGCCACATCCTGAGCGACGGCGAGCTCGAGCGAACCGACTACCTCGTCCACCTCGACAGCCTGATCGCCTTCCTCGAGGTCTACGAGAAAGAGGGCGGATCGGGTGACAACGTCCTCAACCTGTTCCCGCGCCAGCAGGGGTAAGTCAGCCAACGTATCGCTTCATTGCATCTAGGTTATCGAAATCCAGCCACCCGGCAGCCGTCTGAAGTTTAACGCGGCCGTCTGAAGCCAGTACAAACTTCTTACCTTTGTATTCTTGCAACTCATCTGCTTTGAGACCGCGCGCGGAGAGTTCGCTTTGTAGCTGTACTTGCCGCCGCTCTTCCGCCTCGCGCAAAGCTCTCGTCTGAATGTGTTCGCTCCACGCCTTCTGCTGTTCGGAAATTTCCATCAGCACAGCGGTTCCTGTGCCTAAGACAAAAACTTTCGTCAGCTCACCCTTCAGGAGCATTTGGTCCAAAAGCGAGGTCAACGAAGAATCGACGAACGAAAAGTTCGCACCAACAACGGCATTTCCACCAAGTGACTCGGCCTTAGCGCCTAACTCACTAGCGACGTGATCAAACGCGCTCTCCATCTTGGAAGAAGTATTAACAAAGCCAGCCCCTATTTCGACAAATGCAAAAACAGGCCCAAGGATCACATGATGGGCGAAAACGTTGGTCGTCGTGACGATCACAAAAAAGCTCCCACACCGTCAAAACACTACAGCGGAATTACCTGTCAATCTCGCCGAACACGATATCGAGTGAGCCCAGTATGGCCGACACGTCCGCCAGCATGTGACCCCGGTTGAGATGGTCCATCGCCGCCAGATGCGGGAACCCCGGGGCGCGGATTTTGCAGCGATACGGCTTGTTCGACCCATCCGCCACGAGATACACGCCGAACTCGCCCTTCGGCGCTTCCACACACGCATAGACCTCGCCCGCCGGAACGTGGAAGCCTTCCGTGTAGAGCTTGAAATGGTGGATCAACGCTTCCATCGAGCGCTTCATCTCGCCCCGCTTCGGCGCCGCCACCTTCGCGTTCGCCGTCATGATGGAGCCGTGGCCCTCAGGCGAGCGAAGCTTGTCGCAGCACTGCTTCATGATCTTCACGCTTTCGCGCATCTCAGCCATGCGGCAGAGATAGCGGTCGTAGCAGTCGCCGTTCTTACCGACTGGAATATCGAAATCCATCTCCGCGTAGCACTCATAGGGCTGCGCCTTGCGCAGGTCCCATGCCGCGCCCGATCCCCGCACCATCACGCCCGAGAAACCCCAGTCGAAGGCTTCCTGCAGCGGCACGATGCCGATATCGACGTTGCGCTGCTTAAAGATGCGGTTGTCTGTCAGCAGCCCTTCGATGTCGTCGAGCACCTTCAGGAACGGATCGCACCAGGCGTAGATGTCGTCGATCAATTCCGGCGGCAGATCCTGATGCACCCCACCGATGCGGAAGTATTTCGCATGCATCCGCGAGCCCGACGCGCGCTCGTAGAACACCATCAGCTTTTCGCGCTCTTCGAAGCCCCACAGCGGCGGCGTCAGCGCGCCCACATCCATGGCCTGCGTCGTGACGTTGAGAATATGCGATAGCTGCCGGCCGATCTCCGAATAGAGCACCCGGATCAACTGTGCCCGCCGCGGAACTTCGATGCCCAGTAACTTCTCCGCCGCGAGGCAGAACGCATGCTCCTGGTTCATCGGCGCCACGTAGTCGAGCCGGTCGAAATACCCGATCGCCTGCGTGTAGGTCTTCGACCGGCTCGACTACGTGGCGCCGATGAACCAGGA
>VYKW01000578.1_pt2 | contig 11361 bp, 13 predicted proteins | sample 5114451 | NCBI WGS metagenome assembly VYKW01 (sample SAMN12291784, study PRJNA351875) | freshwater metagenome | isolation source: freshwater lake | place: USA: Michigan, Gull Lake | collected 2013-08-08
GGTGCCGCTGCCCGGCACGATGCTGGCGAGCGGCGCCGCGAGCGCTCCCTCGACATGCCGGCTGAACGCGGCGGGCGCAGCGCCGTTGCGCACCACCACCCGCATCGGCTGGTAGCCCTGGCCGTCCGCGCCCAGCGCGACGTTCGCATTGGCGAGGTTCGCCGCAGCCACCTCGACGCGCGTGCGCTCGACGCCCATGCCCGCGGCGCTGATCGCGAATGCCTTTCCGTAGTCCATGGTCCGTTCTCTCCTCGTCGGATCGGTTTCAGCGCTTGCCGTCGCCCACGGCGATCGACATCAGCGACAGGTGTCGGTCGAGCCCCCGCACGAGCGCCTGGTAGTGGATCGAGTTGGCGCCCATCCGGGCCATCTCCAGATCGATCCGGACCTGCGGGGCCAACCCCTCGGGCACCGCCGTCGCATCCAGGGACGCTGCAGCGGCCGTCTGGCCGGGCGTCGCATCGAGCCGCGCAGGCTCGTTGGATGCGTGCTCCGCGGCCCCCATCGAGGCGGGACGTGCCGCTGTCTCGAGCAGCGCGTCGAAGCGGGGCGGACGGACAGCAGGCCCGCCCGTGCTCGCGTTCGCGATGTTCGCCACGATCGTGCGGTGGCGGACCTCGGCCGAATCGAGCGCGCGCACGAGCAGCCGGGTGGTGACGGATTCGATGCCGTCGATCATCGGAGGTCTCCTTGTCGCATCACTGGATCACCAGCTCGCCGTGCAGCGCGCCGGCCGCCTTGACCGCCCGGAGGATCGAGATGATGTCCCTCGTGTTGGTCTTCATCCGGGCGAGGGTCTGCACCAGGTCGGCGACGGTGTTGTTCTCGGGGCCGACATAGGCGGGGCCCTCGACCTCGTCGACCTGGATCCGCGTGTTGCTCACGATCGCCGTACGAACGCCGGGGCCTGCTATGCCCCAGTACCCGGGCTGCGAGGCGGCGTTGAAGGTCGAGATGGCGATCTTCAGGTCCCCGTGCGAGATCGCCACACGCGAGATGCGGACATCACCACCGGAGACCACCGTGCCGGTCCGCTCGTTGATCACGACCTTGGCCCGCCGGTCCGGCGTCACGAAGACCCCCTCGAGGCGCGCCAGGAACGGCACTGGCCGGTCCCGTACCGCATCGGGCAAGCGGATGTCGACACCCGAGGCATCGCGTGCCTCGGCGAGCCCGGCACCGAGCTGCGCGTTGATCGCGGTGGCGATCCGCATCGCGGTCGTGTAGTCCGGTTCCGCCAGCACGAAGGTGACCGTCTGGTTGGCGGACATCATCTGAGCGGTCACCCCGACCTCCACCGTGGCCCCCCCCGGGACCGAACCGACCGTGGGGTGGTTCTTCTGCATCACGTTGCCGTTGGCGTCGTAACGGTAGCCTCCGACCGAGATCGGTCCCTGGGCGAGCGCATACACGCGGCCATCCGGCCCCTTGAGCGGCGTCATCATGAGCGCCCCCCCCACGAGGCTGCGCGCGTCGCCGGCCGAGGCGACCGTCACGTCCAGTGCATCGCCCTCGCGTGCGAATGTCGGCAGGGCCGCCGTCACCGTGACGATCGCCACGTTGCGGCTCTGCATCTGCTCGGCCGGAACCGTGAGGTTGAACTGCGCCAGCATGTTCGCGAGCGCCTGGCGCGTGGTCCGGCTGGACGGCGAGTCGCCCGTCCCGGCGAGCCCGGTCACGATGCCGTAGCCGACCAGCGCGTTCTCGCGCCATCCCTGCAGCTTGCCGAGGTCCTTCACACGCATCGACCCCGCGACACCCGATGCCGCGTGCACGCCACCGCTCGCCGCGACAAGCGCCACCAGGAACGCCGCCCTCAGGAAGCGATGCAGGCGCGTCACACAGGCCGTCATGCGCCGCTCACCCATCACAGCCCCACCGCATCGAGGAAGCGGCGCCACCAGGCGCGACGTGACCGGTCCGACAGATCTCCTTCGCCGACATAGGTGATCCGTGCATCGGCGAGTCGGGTGGAGAGCACGAGGTTCCCGTCGCTGATGTCCTGTGGCCGCACCCGGCCGTCCAGCTGGATGCGCTGCTGCTCCTCGTTGATCGTGAGCATCTGCGCACCCGAGATCCGCAGCTCTCCGTTCGGGAGCACCTCCTGAACGGAGACGGTGATCTGCGCGAGCAGACGACCCGCGCGCTGCGTACGGCCCCCCCCGTCGAACTCGCCACCGACCGAGGCGCCGAGATTCACCGTCGGAACGTGGGCTCGGGTGAGGTCGGCCGTCAGTCCGTTCCTGCGGCGACTGCTGGTGTCGGCGTTGGTGGTCGCACTCGAGTTCTCGAGGATCTGCACGGTGAGCACGTCGCCGCTGCGGAACGCCTTGTTGTCGGCCGTCAGCGGGCGGAAGGTCTCTTCGCGATACAGCGAGGCGGCCTCTGCCCGGTCGGATACGGCGACGCCTGCGACGAGCGTCACCGAAGCCACCGCGAGAGCGAGGGCACGCGGCGCCTTCGGACCGAGCCTCAGCGGGCGCTTCATTGCGTCATCTCCAGCAGTCCGTCGGACAGCACGCGCGCCAGCACCGGACCGGTGCCGGCCGGCGCCTGGACCCTCACCGTCTCGCCGATCCGGCCGTCCTGGAGGACCTGCACCTGAACCTCGAGCGCGATCGGGCCGGATGCCGACCGCAGCAGGGCTGTTCGGCCACGTTGCACTGCAAGCGGCCCATCGGGCACCGCGACGGCGGCCTGCCGCCCCTCCGCTGGCTTCGCGGCGGAGGGGGCGGGTTGCACGGACCCGGTCGACGTCGGCAGGTCGGCCGGACGGGCATTCGGAAGGAGGGCGGTCACGCCCTCGATCTGGAAGTCGACCGGCACGGCCGTCTCGAGGCGACCGTCGACATGGAGCTGCACCCAGACGCTCGCGCGCCGAAGCCAGTCCGTCGGGCCGAGCACCACGCGGGGCACCACGCTCAACTCGCCGGCCGGCAGCACGATGTCGCGCGGCGGTCGAACGAGGGCGACGTCTGCGGCGCCGAGCTGGCTGACGAGCGCGCGGGCGAGCGCATCGCGAGCGACGTTCGCGATCCGTTCGCCGTCGACCGTCTGGTTCGCCCGTTCCGCCTGCACGCGTTCGGCGCCCGACAGCGTGACCGGCACCCCTGCCTTGGCCGCCAGCGGCTCGATCGCGCGCTGGATCGCGTCACGCGTCACGATCACCTGGCGGCCGGGCCTGAGATGGGTCACGAGCGGAAGTCCGATCAGTGCACGGATTCCTGCCAGATCACGCGTGCGCAGATCGGCCACGTCGCCCAGCGTCAGCACATGACCCGCGGCACGGGCGTGCTCTCGCAGCTCGATCCGCCAGGGTGCCTTCGCATCATCGGCGGCGGCCGGCCAGGCACCTGCTGCCAGCAAGGTGCCGATCCCGAGCGCGACGAAACGGGTGCTCATCGGCGCAGGCTGTTGATGAGGCCGAGCATCTCGTCGGAGGTCTGCACGACCTTCGCGCTCGCCTCGTAGGCACGCTGCGCAACCATCAGCGTCACCATCTCGTCGACCATGCGGACGTTCGAGCCTTCGATCGTGCCCTGTGCCAGCGTGCCGAACCCTTCGTCCCCCGCCTTGCCCTCCACCGGCACACCGGCCGATTCGAGCGCGCGATACAGACCGTCGCCGATCGGCTGAAGGCCGCCTGCGCTCTGGAAGCGGACGAGGTCGATCCGACCCAGCTCGATCGCCGCCGCCTTGTCCGAGGTCTTCGCGAAGACACGCCCGTCCGGCTGGATGGTCAGATCCCTGATCGGATCCGGCACCGCGATGCCGGCCTTGAGCGGGAAGCCGCTCTGCGTGGCGAGGAGTCCGTCCCGATTGACCTGCAGCGTGCCGCCGCGCGTCCAGGCTCTGGAGCCGTCGGGCATGGACACCTCGATGAACCCCTCGCCGGTGATCGCGAGATCGAAGGCCGCCCCCGTCTTGCGCAGCTCGCCCTGGTCGAAGGCCCGGCTCACGCCGGTGGCCGACACACCCGAGCTCGCCCGACTCGTCATTGCGGGCGGCATGCCATCGGTCGCCGCCGCATCGGTCGCGCGAGCGCTCTCCTTGACCAGCAGGTCGGTGAAGTTCACGCGGGCGCGCTTGTAGCCGGGCGTGTTGGCGTTGGTGATGTTGCCCGCTACTGTTTCCAGAGTGGACTGATGGACCTGCATGCCGGTCGCGGCGATGTTCAGTGCTTCGATCATGTCTGCTCCTTGGGGGGCCTAAGTCGGCACGTCGATGGGCTCAGCCTTCGCCGAGACGGCGGATCGCGGTGCCGGTCATCTCGTCGAAGCCTTGGGCCATGCGCTGCATCGTCTCGAAATGGCGTGCGGTCTGGATCAGCTGCGTCATCTCGGTCAGCGTGCTGACGTTCGAGTTCTCGAGGTAGCCCTGGCGTACGCTCGTCTGGCCTTCGGTGAGCGGGACCGTCGCACCGCCGCCCGACATCAGCCCGTCACCGAGCCGGCGCAGCGTTCGCTCGTCGTCGAAGGCGACGATCTTCAGTCGGGCGACTTGCTTTCCTTCCTCGGTGACGTTGCCGTTGGTGTCGATCGACGGACGGTTCGTCTTGAGGACGATCTCTCCCGCGTGACCCATCACCGCGTGCCCCTGGACCGTCACCAGGCGCCCGCGGGCGTCGACCTGAAAGTTGCCCTGGCGCGTGTAGGCCGCGCCGGCCTCGGTCGAGACCTCGAAGAACCCTCGACCGGCGACCGCGACATCCAGGCTCTGACCGGTCTGCTTGAGCGTGCCGGGCCGGGCATCGCTGACCACCGAAACCGCAGACATCGCCGTGCCGGCCGATGCCTGCCCGGACGCCGCGGTCTGCGCGTCGAGCTGGGCGGCGAACGGCATCGCCGCTGAACCGATCGGCTGCGAGACGACGAACTCGCGCCGATAGCCAGGGGTCACCGCGTTCGCGATGTTCGCGCTGATCCGTTCCAGCCGCGCCAGATCCTGCTGCATTCCCTGCAGCGCGATGCCGAGCACTCCGTCCATGTCCGTCTCCTTGAACACCTTCAATTGCCGACCACGCCCCAGGCGCGCAGCTCGATCGTCTGCGGCACCTCGTTCACCGACAGCACGCGCAGATGCGGCATGGCCCGCTCGCTCAGCGCGCGCACATGGCGCCGCAGCTCGGGTGCACACAGCAGCACCGGGAGCAGGTTGTTCTTCATCATCCGTTCGGCCTGCTTGGCCAGCGCGGCGACCACCTGATCGGCGAGCCCGGGATCGATCGGTGCCGGAGGCCGGTCGGGTCCGCCGCGAACCGAACTCAGCAGGCGCCCTTCGAGCGACGGGTCGAGGGTCAGCACGTGCAGCGCGCCTGCGTCGCCCACCAGCGACTGGCAGATCGCATGGCCGAGCCGCTGTCGCACCGACTCCACGAGCACGGTCGCATCACGGGTGGCGCGCCCCGCATCCGCGAGGGTCTCCATCACCGCATCGATGTTGCGGATGCTGATCTTCTCGCGCAGAAGCCCCTGCAACACCTTCTGCACGTCGCTCACCGAAAGCACGGTGGGGACGATCTCCTCGACGAGGCCGGGCTGGGACTTCCGGACCCGCGCGAGCAATCGGTCGGTTTCGGCACGGGTCAACAATGTCGCGGCCTCGCGACGCAGCACCTCGGTGAGATGCGTGATCAGGACGGTCGCAGGGTCGACCAGCGTGTAGCGCGCCGCCACCGCCTCGTCGCGGAGCGCCGGATCAATCCACAGCGCGGGCAGCCCGTAGGTGGGCTCCCGGGTCGCCTCGCCCTCGATGGACCGCTGGTCTCCGGCGGGGTGGATCGCGAGCAGCCGGTCGAGCCGTATGTCGCCACGGCCGCTCACGGCGCCGTCGATCAGGATCTCGTAGCGCTGCGGGGCGAGCCGGGCAGACTCCTTGAAGCGCACGCGTGGCAGCACGATTCCGAGTTCCTCGGCCTGCTGGGTGCGGAACGCCGAGACACGCTCCATGAAGATGCTGTCGGCGTCTCCCACGAGCGGCGCCCAGTCCCGCCCGACGAGCACCTCGATGGGCTCGACCGCGAGCGCCGCATACGGATCGTCGCTGGCGGTCGGCGTGCCGCCTGCACGATCGACCGGTTCCGTGTTCGCCTGCGGTGGTCGCAGATAGACGAACCAGGCGACGAGGCCGGCGACCGAAGCGACCGTCAATGCCGGCACGACCGGAATGCCTGGCAGCAGCACGAGGCCGGCCAGCGCGCAGGCGACGATCAGCAGCGTTCTCGGTGCGGAGGTGAGCTGGCGCACCACTTCGCGGCTGAGATTCGTGTCCGACGACGAGCGGGTCACGATGATGCCCGTGCCCACGGCGATGACCAGCGCCGGAACCTGGGTCACGATGCCGTCTCCGATCGTGAGCAGCGTATAGGTCTCGAGGGCCTGATCCCAGCGCATGCCCCGCTGCATCATCCCGATGCTCAGACCGCCCACGATGTTGATCAGCAGAATGACGATCCCTGCGATCGCATCGCCCTTCACGAACTTGCTCGCACCGTCCATCGAGCCGTAGAAGCCCGCTTCGCGCTCCAGATTGCGCCGCCTGCGCTGCGCCTCCTCCTGATCGATGAACCCCATGTTGAGATCCGCATCGATGCTCATCTGCTGCCCGGGCATGCTGTCGAGCGTGAAGCGGGCTGCGACTTCGGACACGCGCTGTGCGCCATTGGTGACGACGACGTATTGAACGACGATCAGGATCAGGAACACGATCAGGCCGATCACGTAGTTGCCGCCGACCACGTACGACCCGATCGCGGAGATGACTTGTCCGGCGTCGCCCGAGGTGAGGATCAGCCGCGTCGCCGCCACGTTCAGCGCGAGGCGAAAGAGGGTGGCCACCAGGAGCAGAGACGGAAACGTCGAGAAGTCGACCGGACGGGGCACGTAGAACGTCAGCAGCAGCAGCAGGAACGCGAAGCCCACGTTCGTCAGGATCAGGAAGTCCAGCAGGCCTGCTGGAATCGGCGCGAACAGCACCGCCAGCACGCCCATCACCAGACCGACGAGGGCCAGATCGGTGTGGGTACCGAGTACTCGTCGCAGCGCGTTCATGCGGCGCTCCCGACGGGCGGTTGACGGCGACGCATCGCCAGCACCCAAACCATCAGCCGGGCCACTTCGGCGAAGTGCGCCGACGGCACGGGTGCATCGATGGGCGTCGATTCGTAGAGCGCACGGGCCAGGGGCTCGTTGCGCACGATCGGGATGCCGCGTCGCTGGGCGATCCGCCGCATGGCCTGCGCGAGACCCCCTGCACCCTTCGAGAGCACCTGGGGTGCAGCCATCCGACCATGCTCGTATCGCAACGCGACGGCGACATGGGTGGGGTTGACCAGGAGAACGTCTGCATCGCCCGTTCGCTCGAGCGCCCGGATCTTGGACAGCATCTCCTTGCGCAGTCCGCGCAGCCTCGCCCGGATGCGGGGGTCGCCCTCGCGCTGGCGCGACTCCTCGACCAGCTCGCGATGGCTCATCCGCATCTGCTTGGCGTATTGCTGCCGGGTGAACACCAGATCGAGCAGCGCGATCAGCCCGAGCGCCACCGCGACCTTGAGCCCGGCACTGGCCGCGATCGCCATCACCTCCCGACCCATCGAGGCCGCGGGGAGCGCAGACAACTGCCCGATCCGAGGCTGGATCGACGACAGCATCGAATAGAGCACGACGATCAGGGCACCCAGCTTCAGCAGCGCCTTGAGCCCTTCCTGAAGGACGCGCATCGAGAACAGGCGCGACAGCCCTTGGCCCGGATGCAAGCGTGTCCAATCGGGCGCGATCGGCTGGAATGACAGCAGCGGACCGATATGGAGCAGCCCGGCGACGATGGCGGCCAGCAGGATGGCGACCATGACCGGGGCAAGCAGCTGCAGCGTCGCGGTCATCGAATCCGCGAGCAGTCGCCACAGCGCCTGTCCATCGCCCGACGCGGCCGAGGCCGCCAGCAGCGCTCGCCCGAGTGCGGCCAGATCCAGCACCCCCTGCCAGCCCCGCCAGTGCATCCAGACGACCGCGGTCGCGAAGACCGCAGCCCCGCCGATCTCCGCGGTCCGGGCGACCGACCCGCGCTTGCGTGCCTGCTCGAGCTTGTAGGGGCTCGCCGGCAGGCCCCGATCCTGATCGCCTTCCGGGTTCATCTGAACATCGCCTCCCAGCTCCGGAACATCTGGGTGTAGACGCGATCGAAGGAGGCGGCGCTGGCAGTGGCCCAGACGGTCAGGACGAGAAGGCCGGCGAGAATCTTGATCGAGTTTCCGACCGCGAACATGTTGGCCTGCGGCAGCGCCCGCGAGACGACGGCCAGGGCGAGTTCGAGCAGCAGCAGGCTGGCGACCACGGGCGCGACCAGCGCGAGCCCGAGCGCGAACAGGCCCGCGACATGACGCATGACAGCGGGCACCGCGTTCTGCAGCGGCCATGGCGACCCGATCGGGAAGACCTCGATCCCCATCGCGATCCCCCGCATCAGGAGATGGTGGGCATCGAGCAGGAAGAACATCACGACAGACGCTTGAGCGAGGATCGCCGTCAGGAGCGGCAGTTGCGTACGCGTCATCGGGTCGAGCACCTGCGCGATGCCGTAGCCGACCTGCACATCGAGAAGTCGTCCTGCGATCGAGAAGGCAGCGAAACCGACCTGAACCCCCAGTCCCATCGCCGCGCCCAGTGCGAGTTCGACAAAGACTTGGACGAAGACGGTGCCCAGTGACGGAAGGTCGACCGGGCCGCCGCCCGGCAACGCAGCGGCCAGGACTCCAGACAGTGCGAGCACGAAGACGACCCTGACGGGGCCGGGCATCGACACCGCGGACAGCAGGGGCGTCATCGCCAGCGTCGCGGAGAGGCGAGTCGCGAGCAGCATGACGCTGTAGACCCAGGCCAGCTCGATCGAAACGGCGGACATCGCGATCACACCAGGTTGGGGATCGACGTCCACAGGCGCGTCGTGAAGACCGTCATCGTCCTGAGCATCCAGGGTCCGAGCACGACGCAGACCAGGGCGGCGGTCATCAGCTTCGGTACGAAGCTGAGCGACATCTCCTGGATCTGCGTGATCACCTGCAGGATCGAGATGACCAGGCCGACCAGCATCGTGATCCCCAGGATGGGCAGGCACACCAGCAGCCCGGTCCAGAACAGATCCGCCAGCAACTGCAACGCCAGGTCCGAGGTCATCGGGAAAGTGCTCGCCTTGAGAACGAGCAACGAGTATCGGAAGGCTCCCCCGTGCGACGCGGTGCGAAAGTTCACAGGTCCCTGAGCGGATCTAATGACTTAGCCCATTAGGGTTAGATTCGATTGGCTCTCGTGTCGGGCCGTTTCGAGCGAAGTGCGCTGCCTTCAGTCGCCGCCGACATGGAACGGTTTTCCCTGTCCCCGCTTCGACCCGGGCCGCGGCGATGGATCATGAGCACGACCCATCGATGTCATCTGACCGCATCGCGAAAGGATCACGATCCTTCCAATGCGACGACGTGTCGGAAAGGCTGCACGACGACGGAACAGACTTGAAAACAAGCGTATTCCATGAAGAGGCCGGAGCGCTCGATCGCGCGATTCGAACGCTTCGTCGTGCTGCCGGCGGCTCAGCTTCAGTCGTCGTGTGCAGGGCCGCATCGACTACCGGAGCGGTGATCGCCGACCGCTCGATGGGGTCGGAAACCCGTGAACGCGACGACCGATCCGGGGACGAATGGATCGACGTTCCGGGTGCGGCATGTGGACGCTTTCCATTTGAACGCTCGAAACCCGGGCATACCTGCCCGCTCGAGCAAGCCGGGCCCTGTTGCGTCATCGCAGCACGACGCGTCCCCTGGACCCTTGCTTCGGGCATTGCTGCAGTCGGGAGGGCCTGCGCTCGCGTCCGGAACGCCGGACGCGCTCGACGGTTTCAAGGCCGTCGATCGTCGTGCGAGGGCCGATCGACCGCTTCGATGAGCAGACGTCCGGCATCCGCGACGAGCGGGCCGATCGTCGCATCGCTTTCCATCTGACGTTGGACCTCGTCGACGAGACCGGGGAAGGCGGGGTCCCGGACCACTCGGGAGCCGAGTGCGCCCAGAAGAGACGCTTCGAGGAACATCCGAAACGCCTTGCGTGCGCCATGCGGATCATCCGGTCCGATGGTCCCGACTCGTGCGGCGAGCCGGATGGCTGCGTCCCGGCTGCCATCGACGCTTGCATCGTCGGTCTGCGCCGAGGCGGGGTCGGGGCGCGGACGATCTGCCGCGGCTGGGCGAGTCGCGCCCGGGCGTTTCGCCGGCTGCGACATCCGGGCTGCGTACAGTGCCGCGAGAGCACCCGACAGGTCGATACGTGGCATCGCTTCGTCCGGTGCCGCCTCAGTGAGGGCGTCCCGAGTGATGGTAGCCGGCGAGAAGCACGTGCATCGCGTCGCTGTGCGCATCGTCCCGAGACCGTGCCTCCACGACGCCCTGACCGACTGCCCGATCGGGCTGCGGCGCCATGGCAGGCCGAAGCTCGACCGCGGCCGATGCGCCCTCTGCAGACAGGCGATCGATCTCGGTGACGATCCGCGCGATATCGCGTCTGAGCGGCTCGTTCGTACCATCGAGCGCGAGCCCCTTGTCGAAAGCGGACCGAGCGACCGACAGGTCGTCGCTCGCCAGCGCCACGAACCCGTCCACGAACCTGGCGAGTGGGTCGTCCGATCCGAGCGCGGCCAGCGGCTGCCATGTCATGCACGCCATCGGAACCCTTCCGGACGTGAACTGAAGCAATCCGAGCTGGAAACGGGCGATGGTCAGCTGCGGGCTGAGAAGGACCGCCCTGGCGAAGCTCACTTCGGCCTCTTCATACCGATGCATGTCGGCGAACTCACCCGCCATGAGCAGATGGGGCAGCCCCGAGGTCGGGTCGATCCCCATCGCCACCCGGAGATGCTCCAGCGCCGAATCACCGTCGTCGGCCTGGCTCGCGGCGAGGGCCGCTCGCATGGCGGCGCGGAATGGATCGTCGTCGTCAGGGGCGAATGTCGGCAAACTTGGCCTCCGGTTCGGGATCGGGCGATACGCTGCTCGGTGGAAGAGTATCCGTGCATTCTTCGATCCGTTTAGCGGCGCCGCTGCAAAGGCCTGCCTGCCAGCCTTGGAGCACGCTCGGGTACGACCCCTCATGAACGATCCCATCCCGTACCGCGAGCGACTTGCCCGTGCGCGCGCTTGCAGTCACCCTCCAGCCCTCGGTTCCGGCGGCACCCGCTGCCGCGCGACCACCGCCGTCCACGACATCGGGAGACAGCCTTGAGCTTCGACTTCACCGGGCGCTGCGCGCTCGTCACCGGCGGCACCAGCGGCATCGGACTGGGCATCGCGCAGGCGCTGCGCGATGCGGGCGCGGACGTCGT
>VYKW01000582.1_pt1 | contig 11299 bp, 10 predicted proteins | sample 5114451 | NCBI WGS metagenome assembly VYKW01 (sample SAMN12291784, study PRJNA351875) | freshwater metagenome | isolation source: freshwater lake | place: USA: Michigan, Gull Lake | collected 2013-08-08
CGGCTACTGCGCTATGTTTGACGAGGTTTTCGCTACCCTCCCTTTTTGTCTCTTATGCAGACTTTCGAGTTCAAGGGTTCAACTCAATCGAGCCATTCACTACCGCCCACTCAGCGGATTCAAACCAGTTTTATTTTAACATCAAGCCGTCCTAAAAGGACGGGGCTTTAACCCAAAATTTTGGTAAGGTATGAAATGAGGTCAGTGTGCTATTAAATACCTACGATCCCGAAGGCTTCTACGACGAACTATTCTTAGATGATGGTCAACCTCGTCCCCACGCGTCCCCTTTAATCAAATGGTTGCAGAATCTGCCCCCCCGAGAACTTCAACAACACCGGGAAACCGCTCAGTCGGCCCTGTTTGAATTGGGGGTGACTTTCAATGTCTATAGCGACAATCAAGGGGTGGAAAAAATCTTTCCTTTTGATATTATTCCCCGAATTGTCTCGGCTGAGGACTGGGATTATTTAGAAAGAGGCCTGAAACAACGCATCAAAGCTCTCAATCTTTTTCTCTCCGATATCTACAATGACCAGTTAATCATTAAAGATGGCATTATTCCCCCCGAATTAATCGCCTCGGCAACGGGATTTCTGAAACCCTGTGTGGGACTGAAACCCGCCGGAGGTATCTGGTGTCACATCACGGGAACCGATTTAGTCCGCGATAAGGATGGTCAATGGTACGTTTTAGAGGATAATTTGCGGGTTCCTTCCGGTATTTCTTATGTCCTCGAAAATCGTCGGGTAATGAAAAGCACCTTCCCCGATATTTTCCAGACAATGAATGTTAAACCGGTGGATGATTATCCTTCCCATCTGTTGGAAACTCTCCTCAATTTAGCACCGCCCCAATTGCCTAATCCCACCGTGGTGGTTTTAACCCCCGGAACCTATAATTCTGCCTACTTTGAACATTCTTTTATTGCCCAACAAATGGGGGTAGAATTAGTGGAAGGGCGTGATTTAGTCGTCTTTGATGGTTATCTACAAATGAAAACCACTAAGGGATTAAGACGGGTAGATGTGGTATATCGTCGCCTCGATGATGACTTTTTAGATCCGGCGGTTTTTCGTCCCGATTCGATGTTAGGTGTACCCGGATTATTAAAAGTTTTCCAGGAAGGTCGCGTCGCTTTAGCTAATGCCCCGGGTACGGGAGTCGCCGATGATAAGGTTATTTATGCTTTTGTCCCCGATATGATTCGTTATTATCTGCGAGAAGAAGCGATTTTAAATAACGTTCCTACCTATCTTTGTTGGCGAGAAAAGGACTTAGATTATGTTTTAAATAATCTCGATAAATTAGTTGTGAAAGCCGCTAATGAGTCGGGAGGTTATGGGATGTTAGTCGGTTCTCAAGCTACCCCCGAACAAAGGGCAGAATTTGCCCCACGCATTGCCGCTAATCCCCGCAATTATATCGCTCAACCAGTGTTAAGTCTTTCTAGGGTTCCAACTTTAATTGACACAGAAATTGAAGGTCGTCATGTGGATTTACGTCCCTATATTCTCCATCGTGGCGATGAAATTTATGTGCATCCCGGGGGGTTAACTCGCGTGGCTTTGAAAAAGGGTTCTTTAGTGGTTAATTCTTCTCAAGGTGGTGGCAGTAAAGATACTTGGGTTTTAACCAAGTAATCAAGACAATAATCAAAATTTTGCTGGGTTACGGCCAAAATTAAATCATGAGTCGAGTGCATAAATTATTTTCGCCCAATCCACCCTAACCTTTTCACTTTTTCCTGGTTAATTATGCTTAGTAGAGTTGCCGATTCAATTTATTGGTTAAATCGCTATATTGAACGGGCGGAAAATGTCGCCCGGTTTATGGATGTTAACCTTAATTTAATGTTAGATGTACCTACCAGTGTTTTGCAACAGTGGGAACCTTTGGTTTTAACCACGGGAGATTTAGAACAATTCAAGAAACGTTACGGCACAGCCACCGCAGAAAATGTGATCAATTTCTTGACATTTGACACGGAATATAGTAGTTCAATTATCTCTTGTTTGCGCTGGGCGCGAGAAAATGCTCGGTCAGTTCGCGAGATTATTTCTTCGGAAATGTGGGAACAGGTTAATGGTTTTTTCTTGATGGTAAAAGATGCTTCCTCTTACCATCCTCAAACTACTTTACCGAACTTTTTTACCCAAGTTAAATTGGCTAGTCACCGTTTTGCGGGGGTGATGGATGCAACGATGACTCATAATGAAGGTTGGCATTTTGGCGTTATGGGAAGATTACAGGAACGCGCCGATAAAACCGCCAGAATTCTTGATGTTAAATACTATTATCTCTTGCCTTCCGCTCAATGGGTAGGAACTTCTCTAGACCAAATTCAATGGATTGCTTTACTGCGGTCGGTGAGTGCCTACGAAATGTATCGTAAATGTCAACGACGGATTACTCCTAGTGACGTGGCCGAATTTTTAATTCTGAATCGAGAATTTCCTCGTTCAATTCACTTTTGTCTGCGGGAATTAGACCACTGTTTGCATCAAGTTACTGGTACTCCTATAGGAACTTGGGGGAATTCGGTAGAAAGAAGTTTAGGGCGACTTGGTGCGGAAATGAGTTATCTAACTATCGAGGATATTATTGAAACGGGATTACATGAATTCCTCGACCATATTCAAAAAAGAGTTAATGATGTGGGAATAAAAATGACAGAAACTTTCTTCGTTTTTAATCCTGAACTTGCCTCACCTCTGCCAGTAAATAACTTTCAATATCAATCCCAATTAACAACTTAATGCGTTATCACATTCGGCATCAAACTAACTATTTCTATAATCAACCCGTGATTTTATCGCCCCATCTGCTGCGCTTGCGACCAAAATCCGATGGTGGGCAAACTTTACGAGAGTTCACGCTCAAAATTAACCCGGAACCTTTAACGATAACTAATATTATCGACCTCGATGGTAATTCTTGTTTACAAATTTGGTTTAATCAACCGACGGAAGAATTATTAATTGATATGGTGAGTGAAGTGGAAACCCATGGAGTTAATCCTTTTCAGTATTTGTTGGAACCTTGGGCGACCTGTTTACCCTTTGATTATCCCATTTCTCTCCACAGTCAATTACAACCCTACAGACAATTTTATGGGTTAGCTAATGACCCTGATGTGGCAGCATTAGCCCAAGAAGTTATGCGGGAAACCGAGGGACAGGTGCTATCTTTCCTGTTTAATCTTAATGACAAAATTTACCGAAATTGTCAGCAAATTATTCGTCTTACCGGGGAACCCTATCTACCCGGAAACACTTGGAAAAATAAGCAGGGTTCCTGTCGCGATTTTGTGGTTTTATTTATGGATGTGTGTCGCTGTGTGGGATTGGCTTCCCGTTTTGTCAGTGGCTATCAAGAAGGAGATTTAGACCAAGGAGAAAGATATTTACACGCTTGGGTAGAGGTGTATTTGCCGGGGGGCGGCTGGAAAGGCTATGATCCTACCCATGGATTAGCGGTGAGTGACCGTCATATTAGCCTCGTTTCTAGTCCAATTCCCCGTTATTGCGCGCCGGTAGAGGGAAATGCTCGACCGGTTAATCTCGGTCATCAAGTGATAGAATCTCAGCTATCATCGACAATCGCGCTCGATTTGTTATCTTGAGGAAAATTCTTTATGGCTAAAGGATTTGGCACAGCAACAAAAGGACATTTAGGCTATGTTTTATTGTTGTGTCCTACTGCTAATGCCTATGCAGCTAATCATAGTTTAGATGGGGAGGGAGAGGAGTTTATTGGGGTTACTAATATGTTAGAAATGGCGCAAGTTTGGACTAAAAAAAGTGCGGCGCGTGAGGCAATAATCAAATATGCAGATTTTTTGATTGAACAGTTAGAAGAAACTCCTAAAGTAAATATTCAGATTAGAAGTTTAAAGCGTTTAGCCAATGGCAAGTTGGTTACGGAAGTGTTAGAGGAGTTAACTTTTGAACAAAATTCGGCTTCTCCTAGATAGAGAGCCATTTAATTAATTTTCTATGAAGAGTTAAATTATGTCGTCAACTGCCTACGAAACTGATTATAATCAATGGCTAAAAGAGACGGTAAAACAGTTACGAGGATGCTCTAGCCCTAACTAGGACTGCGCTAAAGCGCAACTATAAACCTATCAGAAGCCTAATATTCCCAAAATTATCGGTAAGGCTTTTTGACAGGCTTGGGCAAGTTTGCTGGCAGGTTCCAAAGCTTTAGCAATTGTTTCGAGAAAATTAACTGCTCGTTGGGCTTTCTTTTGCAGTCCGGCATCATCAGGATTTTGACTAGCTTGGGCAATCTTTTTCACTTGATTGGCGGCTTCGGCTTTTTCTTCTACATCTAAATGGCTGTCAATTTCAATCGCCTGGGTTAGTTCTTGCAGTAAGGCTTTAAGTTGGGCATTTTCTGGGGAAGCATCGGCTGCAATTTGGTTAATGGTATTAGTTACATCGCCGATAATTTCGCCGAAATTGACGGCAGAATTATTAATATCGCGGATGGTAATATTTGGGGAACTGTCGTTACTGTGGCTCATGGCTGTTGCCTCTACATGGATGGGACGGTTGGCGAGGGTTTTGGTAATTTCCATCATATCAACACTTTGTTGGCGATAGATGGCAATTTCCGTCTCTTTGGCGGTGAGTTCTGCCTTATATTGGGCTTCGACGGCTGCGAGTTGTAGTTGATAATTTTGGTTCAATTCTTGATGAATTTTCTCTTTATCAGTATCGGGGGGTACATGGACTTTTACCACTATCACGCCATCTCCTTTATTGGCAATGCTCTGTATCTGAAGCGGCGTATCTTCATTCTGCACTTGCACTTCTTTTAAGGCGGCAATGAAGGCTTTCCAATCTACCCCATTGCGGAAAATGAGGTCAACGGTGTCGAACATTTCGGCAAACAATTTAGTAAATTCCCCTGGTTGAAATTCACCACTGCTGGGGCGGCGTTCTTTTTGCCCATTAAGCAGGTAAATATACTGGCAGTCAATCTCATCCAGTTGGATGGTGGCATCAATATTCCAATTTTCCACGCAAGCACCCGTCAGAGTAGCATGGCGCAAATCGGTATTGACGGCGTTGACTTCGGTGAGGTTTGCCCCCGCAAGGTTGGCGTATTGCAAGCTGGCTTCACTGATATTCGCTAGGCGCAAGTTGGCAGTTTGCAGGTTTGCCCCGTCTAGGTATGCCCCCCGTAAATTGGCTTGGGCAAAATCCTTTCCGGCTCCGGTGCGGGAATCAATCAGGAAATCCCTAACCTGGGGATTGGCTAACAAGGTATTGCCGGGGCGGGCTAATTCCAATTTAATTGCCTGCTGGAAGCAGGTTTTTTTCAGGATGGCGCGGTTGAAGTTGGTATTTTTCAACCTCGCACCCGTGAAATCTGCCTCGGTTAAATTAGCTTTAAAAAAGGATGTGCCACCAATAGCAGCAAAGGCTATCACAATTTTACGCAACCAAGGATCTCGGCTTTCCTGTTTGAGGGTCAGCCAACCGAGGCAAAAGTAAAATAGCGTCAAGGCTACGGCTACGGCTACGGCTACGGCTACGGCTCCGGCTCCGGCTCCGGCTACGGTTACGGCTACGGCTACGGCTACGGCTACGGCTACGGCTACGGCTCCGGCTAGGGCTACGACTACGGCTACGGCTACGGCTACGGCTCCGGCTCCGGCTACGGCTCCGGCGAAGACTACGGCTACGGCTCCGGCTCCGGCTACGGCTCCGGCTACGGCTCCGGCTCCGGCTATGGCGAAGGCGAAGGCTCCGACTCCGGCCAAAATATTTTTACGCCAAGTGACAGCGCAAAACCAGATGAGAAAAATTAAGGTGGACCAACCAGTAACTTGGTTTTGTGTACTGGATGAATCAAAAATTAAGCCCACCAGATAAGCGGCTGCGGAGGAAAAAAAACTCGAAATCACAATTAACACCAAAGCCAACCCCAACAAAATCACCACCCACCGGTTCTGCAATCCCGCCGTCGCCCCAGCAAACTTCACCCCCGTCAGATTCGCCCGACTAAAATTTGCCCCGCGTATATCACAGCCACTGAAATCCGCCTCTGCTAAGTCCGTGCCGCGAAAGTTACCGCCTCGCAAGGATTCCCCCCGGAAATCCCGCCGCCCGTTTTTGTACTGTTCAATAACTGCTGCTGCCTTCATCGCTTGCAAAATTGCCATACTATGCCCTCAATCTTACTACAAGTCAGAAAGCGGGTTTCTTTAGAGAATCCGATTGACACTCCCACCCCACTAAGCACTTCGGGATTCTTGGTTCAACGAGTCCACGTTCAAAAACCTGGCATTTTTATGGGCAATCGCGTCAGGTTCCACACCTCACGTTCTAGAATATATCTGGATTTCCCCCATAGATATCTACTACAATAGCCGAAAACCCCTATCTATCAATGGATACACCCATTAACCTTTCTTAATCTACTAAGTAATTTTCTATGGAGAGTTAAATTATGTCATCAACTGCCTACGAAACTGATTATAATCAATGGCTAAAAGAGACGGTAAAACAGTTACAAGAGCGTAATTTTGAGCAGGTGGATTGGGATAATTTAATTGAAGAAATCGAGAGTATGGGAAAAAGTGATAGACGAGCTTTAATGAGTCTGTTAACCCGTCTTATCGAACATCTTTTAAAGCTGGCTTATTGGCAAGAAGAAAAAAAACGGTCAGGTAATCATTGGGCGGCAGAAATAGTCAATTTTCGCGCCCAAATTCAGCATCGTTTAGAAGATAGTCCCAGCTTACGGCCAGAATTAGCAGTTATGTATGATAAGGTTTATCCAGTGGCGATTAAATCGGTTTCTCAGCTTTTTTCCCTCAATTCAGACGCTCATATATCCCTCGAACAAACATTAGATGATAATTGGTTTCCCCCGGCTGAAAAATAGTTCTTATAGCAGTTATCTTAATGGTGAGGTATGAAGTTTTCGTTTTGGGGAGATGGGAGATTATTTTTATTTATTCTCCCCAGTCCCAATTCTGGTGCAGTTTAAGAAGTAATTTGGATAGTCAACAGCTTGCCCACTTTGCGGGGGTATTACCCTGATTAATACCCCCTATTTTTGCTCCGGTATAGTGTTAAGCTTCTCCTGTGATTGATAAACCTTCTACCCAAACGTAGGGACAAACACCACTGGGAGTGATAACTGCTTCTGGTTCCAGATAAACAATCGATTTCAGCAGTGTTAAAATATCTCCGGCTACGGTAGCGGAATCGATGCTAACGCGCTCATTTTTGTTAACTAACCAACCATCAAACGGCAAAGAGAAGGAACCTTGCAGAGAATTAACTCCTGCATGAAGTGCCTGTAAACTATCAATTAAAACCACATTTTCTGCTGTTTCCAAAGAATAGCTCTTTGGTTGATTAGCACTAGCAAAAACGTGATAAAAATGGGGACTAACCGTTACTTTTGCCCCAATGTTACCGTTGCCAGTGGGTTCCGTATTCATCCGTTTAGCGGTAATCGTGCTATGGAGAAAATTACTCAAAATCCCCTCTTTAATTAATTCCACACGATGGGTGGGAGTGCCTTCACTATCAAAAGTTTCGGCGGCAACATTAGCCGGATGGAGGGCATCATCGCACAAATTTAAGGCAGTGGCCGCAATTTGTGTTCCTAGGGATTCTGGAGTAGAAAGACTCTGTTTATCAAGGACATTTTGGGCATTAAACAGATTAGAAAATGCTCCCATTAGACTCAAAAAGGCGCGAGGGGCAAAAACCACCAAATATTTACCCGTGATAATCGGTTGATAGTCCAGATGGCTAACAGTTTTGGTAATCGCTTCCTCGATGCAACCATCGATATCTAATTTTTCCAGGCCCGGACTGACCCGAAAAGCACCAGCGCTGCGGGGTTTTTTGCCTTCCTGTTCGGTTTTGGTGTATAAATACACACTGGCATAACTACGCGCTTCCTGACGCATTGCCCCGTCGCTATTGAGATAAAAACGTCTGACCTGCTGTTGTCCCAAACCGTTATAGGGAACACTGGCAATAGCCGGATGGGCCGCTAGTAAAGATTTTTCGGCGGCTAATAACTTATCGATGAGAGTGGATACAGCTGCTTGATTAGACATTTCGCTGGCCACTTCTGTGGTAGGTGCAGTGGCCGCGGGACTAAAATCGGGGACATTTTCCTTAACACCAAAAAAGCTGGCTTCTTGGGCGGTTTTCAGGGCTAATTGCAGTCCCACCGGGTCCACATCGGTGGTCGAGGTGACACCAACTTGATTATCCCGATTCCAGACGCGAACGATAACGCTGGAACGATTGGAAGCTTGTACCTGTTTGGGTTCCCCTTGAAACACATCCACATCGGTTTCATCGACAGAAGAACCATAGATGTCGTATTTAGCAATTCCTAAAGCTTGGGCGCTAGAATTAGCTATTTGGGCGATATCTTCAACTTTTGGCATAGATTTATGGGGGGTTAGGGGTTGGGGGTTGGGGGTTGGGGTGATGGGGAGAATAAATAAAAGCTGAATCCTGTCTCCTGACGGCTGATAGCTATACTTAGCCTAAATTGGCTAAATTAGGCCAGGTGGTGACAATAAAGACGATAACGGCAGCCGTAGCCAGCATAGCTTTAGCAACGTGACCGATAACTGTACCGACGACGATACCGACACAGACTTTTAGGGATTGTTGCAAACGGGGGGTTAATTCCAAATCGCGACGATAGGCGTATTCTCCCAAAAAAGCTCCCACCACCGGACCGACAAATAAGCCGATAATTGGGCCGCCAATGGGTAAAGCGGGTAAAAGCCCGAATATTCCCGCTAATAAGCCCACTACTAGCCCGATTTGACTCCAATTGCTGGCCCCAACTTTTTGGGCGCCGAGATAACTAGCGAGGAATTCCACCCCCAGACTGAGGAGAAGGATAACAAAGGCCACGGCTAAAGCGACCCCCATCCCCGCGAATTTGGTGACGAAACCCCATACCAGCATGGCGATTAAAATCAAACTCATGCCGGGGACAGCGGGCAGCAGTTCGCCAATTATCCCCACTATCATGATGGCAATGAGGAAATAGTAGAGGATTACTAAAGCCATGATTAACGACCGCCAACGGTAATAGAATCTACTTTTAAATGGGGTTGACCAACGGTGACATAAACGCTACCACTGACGGAACCGCAAAAACCCGCCGCTAGACCTAAATCTTGGGAACACATAGAGATTTTATTCATAATCTCCTTAGCTGAACCGATTAAAGTCGCGCCTTTCAGGGGTTTAGTCAGGTTGCCGTTTTCGATAAGATAAGCTTCCTCGACGGCGAAATTAAATTCACCGGTGGCCCCCACACTACCACCGCCCATTTTTTTGCAATAAATGCCTTTATCAATGGAATTAAAGAGATTATCGAGGGTATATTCCCCGGGAGCGATGTAGGTATTCCGCATCCGACTAGCGGCGGCATAGGTGTAGTTTTGACGGCGACCGCTACCTGTGCGCGGATGACCGGTTTTCATTGAACCAGTGCGATCGGCAATGAAGTTTTTTAGGATACCATTTTCAATTAGGAGAGTACGCTGGGCCGGCATTCCCTCATCGTCCATATCGATAGTACCGAAAGCTTTATCGGATAATCCTTCGTCCCAAGCCGTCAGGTTTTCGTGGGCGATTTTTTCGCCTTTTTTATCGAGAAAGGGTGTGGTTTTTTGCTCGATTTGCGTAGTTTCTAGCAAATGACCACAGGCTTCGTGGAAGATAACACCGCCAAATTCATTGGCCATGACGATGGGATAACTGCCGGATTCTACATAGTCAGCGTAAAGCATTTTACCCGCCGATGCGGCCACTTCTGCCGCCGCTTCCTCGGCATTCCACGTCCGCAGAAAATCGGGATTACTGGTACTACCCACCCGTTTACCAATGCTAGAACGATTAGTCCCATCGGCACAGAGGAGATTATAGCCCACCGATTGGGTGAGGCGAATATCCCGGGCAAAAGTGCCATCACTAGCGGCAACTAAAACTTCTTGCCAATCGCGAAAATAAGCGGCGCGACGAGATTGGACGTGAGAGGCTTTCTGATTGAGTTGAAGGTTAGCAGTTAGCAGAATATCACCCATTTCTCCCAAAGAACTGCAATTATTCAGCCAAATATCTTTATTTTTGACCGTGGCATAATCCCGGAACATTTCCAGATTGATTTCGGGAATATACGCGTTAGGACCGGGTAGGTTTAAACCGAGAATCGATAAACCTTTTTCTAGGGCATTTTTTAAGCCTTGGAAGCTTAAATCGTTGGTACTGACATAACAATCAGCTTTACCGCGAAAAAGGCGGATTCCTGCCCCTGTAGATAGTTTCGGTGAGAGACTGGTGATGGTGTCATCTTCGGCTAAACAACTGATATAGTTGACTCTTTCTAGGAAAAATTCGATAAAAGTCGCCCCGGCAGCCCGTCCCAGTCCCAGAAGAGTGGACAAAGGAGCCGCCCAAGAGCTATCAAAGCGCTCCAGACTAGGATTATATTTCAGGGTGGGGAGTTCTTTGGAGATGAGTAGAGTGGGTGACATAAAGCTGGTTTATCAGTTAATCGGCTGGTTTCTAGTCTAACAGCTATCAGTTTTTTCCGTCTGGGGGTGGGTTAGCGTGGCCCAACCCGGCTAAATTTTTCTCCTTCATATCTCTTAATAAAAACCTTGATTCGATCGCTCATCACCAGCAAGATTAAATAAAGAGCGACTCAGGATAAAAATAATGGCCACAGCGACACAATTCTTAAACATTTCTGACTTGACAAAAGATGATTATTGTGTATTCGGTTTAGCGATTTGTTTTCTCAAACAGGAGGGAGAATTAGAAAAAGTGGCGGTGTTAGAACCGATTCCCTCGGCAGCCCTAGAGGCAATTGTCAAAGGAATTCCCACTTCCTACGAATTTGCCCGCGCCATGAGTTTAGGAGAGGTTTTTCAGGACGATAATCCTCAAATACCCAGTAATTTTCCCGATAATACCCAATTATGCGAGAATTTTGTCGAAAGGGCGATTGCGGCCACTCGCACCTATAAAAATCAACCCCACCTGCAAGGGTTAATCTCCTTGGGCAGCCAAAAAGACGATTTAAACTTTTCCCTAGAGAAAAAACGCATCTTGAATGCTGTTCATGTGGTGCGGACGGAGGATAACGTCAAACAACATTCTCACACCCATAAGGTTTTGTAATCAAGGTTAGTTCGGGTTAGGGAAATTTTGCAGTTTTCCCTGATTCCGAACTCAGATTATCGCAGTTATCTTAAGGGTGAGGTGTGGGGTGTGGGGTGTGG
>VYKW01000644.1_pt1 | contig 11280 bp, 7 predicted proteins | sample 5114451 | NCBI WGS metagenome assembly VYKW01 (sample SAMN12291784, study PRJNA351875) | freshwater metagenome | isolation source: freshwater lake | place: USA: Michigan, Gull Lake | collected 2013-08-08
TACACAGCCCAATGTGCGCCGCAATAGCGACTCTTGTTCGGGTGTGGGGTAAAATCGAAACGAGTAGGCTTTTTCCATGTCTCACATTCTGGCATATATTTCGTAAATGTGTTAGTATTTAACAGTAAAGCCGTCGTAGAACGACGGGGTTTCAGACCCAAATTTTCGATGAAAAAATTGCCGCTAATCCTATCGGTGGGGAGTGTCGCTTTATTGTTGGTGGGATGTCCAGCTTCTAACCAAGCTAATCAATCCCCACCGCCTACCCAAGAAACCCCCACCCCCTCTCCTAGTCCCCCGGCCGCCCAACCTACTGCCTTTAGCAATCCTGTACAACCGGCTACCAAACCAACCACCCCAAGGGTAGCGGGATTGACTCCTGCTACCGATCCTGACCAAAAACGGGCGGAAATTAATCGCGGTCGCAGCGATCCCTTTGCCCCCTTTCCCCTACAGCCAAATATTACGATTATAGAGGAAGAAAAACCCCCAGCTGCGACTCCGGGGGCCACTGGCGGCATTCTGGACATTTTTGGTCGCATTTTTGCTCAGGGCGCACCTGCACCAGGAGGCAATCCTCCCACCCCCGGACGACCGATAGTGAAAAGGCCGCCACCACCACCGCAACCGACGGAAGCAGAAGAAGTGCAAGTATCGGGCATCGTCCAATTACCTACCACTGCCATGGCGATCGTGAAAGCCCCCGGAGAAGCCACGGAACGTCGAGTTATCCCCGGTTCTACCCTCTCTAATGGTTTAATTTTAGTTAAAGCGATCGATACTAATCCCGATAACCCCTATATTGTCCTAGAACAATACGGTCGAACTATTACCCGTCGTTTAGGGGATGGTGTCCCCGAACCCGCCGCCGCACCGCAAGCCTCGATCAGCTATAATGTTTCCGAATCAGGAGAGTAAAACCCGTGCGATCGATTGCTATTCAACAAAAACAAACCATTATTTATCCGCGAATGCCCTTGGCTATCTATCGGGAGTTAGCCAGTCATTTGGAACAGGTTCAGGGGGTCGAAACCCATCTCACTCCCCAGCAGTTCCAACAATTCGATTATCACCAAAGTCAGATCGGTAGTCTAGAAATTAACTATACCGAGACTTTTCAGGAAAGCGATCGCACTTTGGTGACGGCAATTCTCGATTATTATGCCCAACGTCACGGCTCCTATCAGCTTTCCTAAGCTTTCTCTCCTCACCTTTTTTTCCCAAATTACCGAATTTCTTCTTAAAAACTAAAAGTATTTTATAGGAGTTATCTTAATGCTGGGGATGATGCCAAATCCCGTCATACTTCATTTAAATTTATCTGTCAATATCACTTAATTTTATGGTCAAGAACAAGAGGATAAAAATTAAAATCTTTCTGATTTTAAGCCACCGACGACCAGTGGTAGTCACTGATAACTGATTACTGATAACTGATAACTGATAACTGAAATGACCCTACCCAATTCCCTAGAAGAAACGATCCTGCAAGCGAAAGCCGCCACCCAACTGGCTCTAGAATCGGGAGACAGACGCATACAAGTGGAATTAGTTATCCCAGAAATTGCTCTACAAGCGCAAGCTTTAGCCCTTGATTTTACATCTATTTTTGACAGTTATGGTTCTGGTTTAAGGGTAATTTTTCCCGATACCGGGGCCGCCATGTTAGCCCGACGGGATTGGGGCGAAACAGTTTTTCAACTGGGAGATTTAGGTAGTCGTTTTATTCCCATCGAAAACAAAATTAAGCCCGAAGATGAAGCGTTTTTAGTTGTTTGTCCCTCCTCGGTCGAGATTAATTCCGTAGAAAAACTCTGTAACCTGGCCGAAGATCGCCCCGTGGTTCTTCTGATTCCCCAATTGGAAGATGTATCGGTAGTGGGTATCGGTTACGCGGCCCGACAATTGCGAGAAAGATTTTTAAGTACCCTAGAAAGTTGTTATTATTTTCGTCCCTTGGAATCAGCGATCGTGTATCGTTCCTATCCTTCTTTGTGGCAAGTTTGGCTAGAAAAAGAAAACGGTTACGAGTTAATTTCCGAACAACCCACTAAACCCATGGGCGAAGCTTTAGAAAATCTGATTCTGAAAGCTTCTAGTAATACTCCTAATGATAGTTCTAATCCTGCTAATAAAGCCAAAAAGTCCGGTTTATTTGCCACTATGGGACGCTTCTTAAAAGCATTACAACAGTGACATACTCCCACCGTCAAGTTACGCTGTGACGGTGGGAGTATGTCAATCCCACTCCTGTAAGTCTCTGAGCCAATTTTGCAGCAAGCTAGTTAATTGAGTACGGCGAGTTTCAAAATTGCCAGCAATTGAGAGCAAGCTAACCCCCACCAGCAATCCGATAATCCATTTAAGCAGAGGATAAAGGGAAATCAAAATTACCAACTGATAGAAAGCATTAGCCACAAAAGTAAAAGTGCCAAGATAGAGGAAGGCGCGAATTCGTAAGGCTAATCCGGCAAAAATTGCCACTAAACTGAGGATGCCAGGCAGGATTCCCGTCTGATGATGAAACCAGAGAGCCGCACTAGCAATAATGCCTGTTCCCAAGAGGCGAAGCAGGTGGCGCAAGGATTTGCCTTGCCTCCCCTGACAGGTAGGTTCTATCCAGACAAGACAGAGGAGAGACAGTCCGACAAGACTGCTGTAGGCGAAGGGAGTTGCCAGAGAGAAATCCGCCAGCCAAAGGGCGATCGCCCAATTCACTAACAAGAGGGTAAGATAGCGCCACCGGGGTTGCTGCCGCAGCCAAGCCAGCCAAGCATAGAATCCAGCCACCACCAGCAAACTTAGGGGATTGAGCTTGTCTAAACTGCCCCCAAGGGCGAGTCCGGGAAGAACAAGAGCGAGGAATTGCCAAGGACGAGGCGGCCAGCCCCAAAGCCGCCAAGGGAGCAGATAGGTGAAAACAGCCACCCCAGAGGCGATTACTCCCAACCAAGAAACTAGGTATTGAGAGAAGAATTCCATCGGAGGAATAGTATTGGCAGCATAAACCCCAATCCCAGTGGCTTCTAGAATACCCAGATAGACCCAGATTTCAGCGATCGCCTGGTCAGGATGGTTGCGCCCTTGCCAGATAGCATAACGAGTCAAAAAGATACCGGTTGCCAATCCCAACAGTTGATTGACTGCAACGGGATAGAATAAAGCCCCTAGTAACAGGCAACTGCCCAAAGCCCAGTGCAGGTGGGCAACCAACTTCAATTCTGAACCCGTCAGGTGCAAGTAGCCAGCCAACCAGGGAGAGAGCAACCGATAGCCGTAAACCAAGCTGGCGGCCAGGGCTGCCATTGCCAAAAATTGATCGCCTTGGGACAGGTCGGCAATTTGATAAAACAATAGCTCGTAGGCTGAGATGGAGATCCCGCCAATTCCCAGGTACAACAAGGGCTTCCCGTCCGAGGAGCGCCGCCCAACTCCGATGGCAATCAGTACCAGTCCCAAAGAACTCAAGCCAGTCCAACTACTGAAAAATCCCCAACGCAGAGCGGCTCCTAATGCCCCATAGAGCAAGGGTAGGATATTCCAGCTATTGAGCATTTCCCGCCTGTGATATCTGTGCCACCAATCTCCCAACAGTTGGGTAAGCAATCCCAAGAGAATATTGGCGATCGCCAGGGCAATTAAAGACTGCTTAGTTAGGTTGAGAACTTCGATGGTGAACAGTTCCAAGCTCCAGCCTACCCCGTAGATGCCCCAGTTACTCGGCTCGAGGTAGCTTCGATAGGCGATCGCCCCTAAAGTCAGGGCAGCCGCTAGGACAGAGAGGCTCGAGGCAGCCATCCAATCCCAGTAAACGGCTAGAGAATGGAGAGTCAGGGCGACTAACTCCAGACTACAGAGGGTGATTGCCCAGCCATCGCAGGCGCGGGCATAGAGGAGAGCAAGTGCAGAAGTCCGCTGGCTCAACCAATCGCGCAACAGCCAGAGGGGGATAAGGGCGATTGCCCCCGCCAACAGCCAAGCTAATCCAGAGACAGACAATCTCTCTAGTAAGGTAGCACTCAACCCCAAGGACAAGCCGACCGTGATGGCAGCCGCTGCTAATTTTTGTAGGCGATGAGTCTGAAAGAACATCAACCCAGTGGCGATCGCCAAGGTGACGAGACGAGTTTCTTCCCCTACCCAGGTGGGAATTTGGGCAACTAGCAGGACTGAGATGCTCAACCAAATGACTAGGTTAGGTTGGCGCGAGGGTTGCCAACTGCGATAAGCTGTCGCCCCCATCAGCAGCCAAGTGGCGATCGCTTCTTTACCGTCTGGAGAATTAAAGACATTGCCAGAAAGCGCCAATAACATCAGGAGCGAGAGGCAAGTTGCCCAACCATCGCTAACCTGGGCATAAATTCTCGCCAAATTATTCGGTAATGCCCTTAAGCATTGGCGGAGAATCCACAAGCTTGTCGCAGTAATTACCCCTGCCAACAGCCAGCTTGCTTCTTGCCGCAATGCCCAACCAAAACTGCTATCCCACAAACACAGTGCCAGCCAACTCAAGCCAAAACCTACGGTAATCGCTGCTGCTGCTACCTGCTCTAAGTTACGGCTATTGACGAACATCAATCCTGTAGCTATCCCTAAGCTAATTGAGGCAATTCCTGGTTCCAACCCTTGGGAGAGGAGGGCTGTTAAGATAAGCCACTGCCACAGGGCTAAAGCTTCTATACTCAACCAACTGGCAACTTCCCGCCGAGCCAGATTCCAAGTTCCCACCCCAGTCAGGGCCAGGGGAGCCAAACCCCAGACTAAGCCCCACTCTAGCCCCATAAGCGGGCGCTCCAACACAGAGGTCAACTGGGCGAAAACTGCCACCTGATTGAGGACAAACAAGCCATAGGATAGCCCAGCCAAGATTAGTCCCAGCTGCCAAGTTGTGTGGTGTAGGAGATGGAGCAAGGAAGTAGGAGGAAAGGGCTGTTTCACGCTGAATGCCAATTCCAGCACCGCCAGCATGATTAAAATCACGCCCCAAACTGCCCAACTCAACCTTGGCCATCCCCAGTCAATCGCCAAAATTAGGGTGAGCAAGCCAGCTAGGTGAGTGAGATAGGCCAGGGAGAGAAAACGGCGGGAAATCTCTTGAAGGGAAGCTAGTTTGACTTGCCGTTGGCTGAAAATTACTAACGCCAGGGTTGAAGCTGCCAAGTTGAGCGTCCTTAAGGCAGGATTGACTAAGGAGCAAAAGGTCAAGGTTGTTCCCCAGAACAAGGCTATCGAGCCGGTAAAAGAGGCTAATTCCCGCTTGCCCAATTGGGAGAACCAATCTCTCAGGAATAGGATTAAGACTAGGTAAGGAAAGAGCACTAAGCTTAGTAACGCCCAAGGGGTAGCTTCAGCGCCAGTTAAACCAGTCCCCAAGGCGATTGCCGCTTGTCTAAAAGTATCTGGAAGTAAGCGCCAAGCCAGCCACAACCCCTGCAACCCAATCAGCAAGGCTGCTGCCAAGTCGAACTTCCGCCAGGAGTAACCGATGCGTCGGGCAAAAAACAGGAGTGATAAACCACTCACTGCTAGGGCTTGCCAGGGTGTTTCACCCACCGACAGTAACCAACCTAGCAGCAGCAAGCTACCGCCGATACGCTGCCACAAGGAAACAGATTGTCTGGTCTGCCAACTGGCTAACCAGCCGCAAATCCCCACAGCCAGCCCCAATTGGCTAATCTCCACCTGAGCGATAAAAATTGCCCGCACCAACAGGATAACTAGCCCATAGACGACAATTGCCTCATTTAAGCTAAAAGGGGCTAATCTTTCTCTCCTTGATGCTGCTTCTTGTCTAGCCGCTTCAGGAACACGGGAAAGGGAGATCAAAGTTGTTCCCACCACGCCCAAGTAAGTTGCCAGCAAGGGAAAACCCCCAATTGCCCATCCCCAATGCAGATAGCTCAATCCCAAGTGATTCGGCAGACTTTGAGAAAATCCTGCCGGACCAGTTCCCCCGTACCTCCCCCGGAATAGTTGAATTGTTACGGCGGTAAGGGAAAGGGCCGCCACTACCACAATCAACCAGTCTAGAGGGTTGCGCCACAAGCCCAAGCTATCCATGGCCAGAAAATTCATCGGTACTAGCAACAGGGTAACGAGGCGCAAAGCTTGACTGGTCAGGCGCAGGCCCGGCTGTTGGCTACTCCAAAAACTGGCTCCCCAAAAAGCTAAAGTATAAAGCCACAAAACCCCATACTGTCCGGCGGTTGAGAATTTTTCCCAAAAGTTGGCGGCGAGGACACCAGAGGAGATGACCACCATGAAGACCCCCAACAGCAGCAGCCAGAGGACGCTCAATTCTGCCATCAAAGACTGTAACATTTGTCCAAACTGGCTGGGAGTTTCCTGCCGTCGAGGAGATGTTGGCGGCTGTGGCGGGATTCTACGGGGAGCTTCTGGCCGTCGAGAAGGTAGCGCAGGTGGGGGAGGCGGCTGGGAGGAGATGGGGTCTGGCAGCGGCTCTCTGGTAGGGGCAGTTGTCAGTATAGGCATGACACAGGAGAGGTTTTCCCGACACAGTTGCTTGACTTGAGATTCCTCAACTAATCCTAATTGGAGCCATTGTTCTAAACCTTGTAGTAGAGAGGGATGGGAAGCTCTCACTCTTATCACAACCCGGATTTGAGAAGCAGTCAGCCAGCCTCGCTGCTGCCATTGCCCCAAACCTTCTAAAAAGTTAGATATAGGGACGCTGGTGGTTATTGTCAGAGCGAGGGTTTCTTGAACTGAATTTTCTCTCGCATTTATTGCTAATTCTAGTCTTTTGTCGACAATCAACTCTAATTCTAGCCATTGATTGAGAGCTAGTAAAAGTTCGGCTGGCGAGTTGGGATTGACGATTTCTATTGGGATGATTCGATTCTCTTGAAATGACATAAGTAGTCGGACAAAAGTAAGGTTACATTTCTTAAGAAATTAATCTCATCTAAGCTGTCTTGAAAAAACGAATAATCTCTCGTACATGATTGAGAAATTGACTGTCTTCTGTCAGTTGTGCGATCGCATTTTGTGCTTCCTGAGATAAGGCTTCATGTTCAACCTGATTTTTAGCCTGTAATTGTTCTAGTAAGGCTTTCAGACGGGCTAATTCTTGGCGAGTTATTTTGACTTCTTGTTGCTGTATAGCTGCCCAAGAGTTGGGATTTTCTGTATCGAGTTTTTCCATGATTATTGCCACATTAGCATCTAAATTAGAGACGCGATTGCGCAACTCTACTACATCCTCTCTGGGATACTTAATCTGTTGTCGAATCATTGACAAACGCACGGCTAAATATTGATAAGCCCGAATTGCCGGACGTAAAGCTGTCAATAATAAAGTTGCACCGGAACTCACATATCCTACTGCACTAATTCCCGTTGATGCTAAGGTATAAAGTCCAATTCCTGACAGCAAATGTAAGGCGATTGCGAGCCGAATTGACCAACGCGCTACTGTCTTAACATAATCAACTTGTTTCCGATCTACGGGAATATTTTTTTCTTGAGAAATTGCTGCTTCTGCGATGACTTCCTGGGCATCAAAATAAATGTTCCAAGGAACAGTTACAATCACTAACAACCACCAAAAACTGGCGATCCCAATCAACCAATCGATTAAATTTCCTGAAGGGATGTGCAACCATCGTAAAACCCCAAAAGCTAGTAAGACTAAGGCTCCAAAAATCACACAAAATCCGATAAATCCTAGATAGCTTAAAAACATCTCAATCAACCCATTTTTATTTCTCTTTCTTTTATGTTAGAAAAAGATTGATCAAGTTTCACTAGCGGTTGTGACACTTTGTGAATTTACCCATAAAATGGCACAATTGTGAACCATAACTTGGCTGTTTGACAACGAGTATAGTGTAGCGACTATCAATTGACGGGAATCTTCCGACTCAACCGCTAAGATTTGCGTTTGCATCGCTTGATTGTTTTCGCCACGACCCCGGCGACTGTTCGAGTTTTGTCAGGGAGATTATGGTGGTTACCCTTGCTACGAAGCGGTCTTTTCTGACCAAGGTTGGGACGGTCTACCACTTCTCTCAATATACAAGGTTGGGTTGAAGCATGAAACCCAACGCCCGCTCATGTTACGAAGTGCGCTAACCCATCCTACAAATAATTGTGCCTCCCTACTTATAATAAAATTAATCGGTAGTTTCCCTAGAGGTAAACTTTTATGATCGTCAATAAGCGAGAACTCAAGCAAACCTTAAATCGGGTGTACTTGAAAATTAAGCCTGATACTGAAACAATTCAGGCTTTTCAAGCTAATTTGACGCGCTTGTTGAAGCAATGTGACAGCAAAAAGTCTGAAGAGTTTAATAAAAATTTGCTGATAGATTTTTTGAAAAATACCTATTATACTGATCGCTATTTTATCAATACAAAAGAGCGCATCGATCTGGTGATTCATAATAACCAGGATGTTAAAAGTCCAGTGGGGGTCATTTTTGAGACGAAGAAGCCTACTCAGACAATAAATGCAGAAATGCCAAGACTGGATAATCTCAATACTAAGGCTTTTCAGCAGTTAGTTTTATATTTTCTCCGCGAAAGGGTGACGGATAAAAATCTTGATATTAAACACTTGATCGTGACAAATCTTTATGAGTGGTTTATTTTCGATGGGAAGATTTTTGAGGAGTTGTTTTTTGCTAATAAGGCTCTAGTTAACCAGTTTTGCGATTTTGAAGAAGGGAGAATGAGTAGTACGAAAACGGATTTTTTCTATCAACAAATTGCAGAACCAGCCATCACTAAAGTTATTGAGCAAATTAAGTTTACTCATTTTGATCTGCGAGAACTGGAAAATTTAGATTGGATTGATATTTACAAGATTCTTTCGCCAGAGCATTTACTTAAGTTACCTTTTGTTAATGACAGTAATACTTTAAATAAGCCTTTTTATAATGAGCTTTTGTATATTATTGGTTTGACGGAAGTTAAGGATAAAGGGAAAAAGTTAATCGGACGAATGAAAGAAGGCGATCGCTGTGATGGTTCACTGATTGAAAATGCGATTAGTCGGTTGGATAGTTTAGATAAAATTGCACAACTAAAAAATCCTGAAGAGTTTGGAACTACGGATGAGGAACGGCTTTTTAATGTGGCGTTGCGGTTATCAATTAATTGGATTAATCGGGTTTTATTTCTCAAATTATTGGAAGCGCAGTTAATTAAATATCATCAAGGCGCTCGAGATTTTGCCTTTCTGAATTTGGCGAAAGTTCCCAGTTATGATGATCTCGATAGTTTGTTTTTTGATGTGTTAGCTAGGGAGACAAATAAGCGCGAGGCTAAGGTTAAAACGACTTTTGCTCATGTACCTTATTTAAATAGTTCGCTATTTGAGCCAACGGATACGGAACAGCAAACGATTGTCATTGGCAATTTGCGGGAGCGAACTTTACCCATTTTTGCAGGTACGGTGCTAAAAGATAATCAGGGTAATAAGCGAGTAAGTGAGTTGAATGCTTTAGCTTATTTATTTGAGTTTTTGGATGCTTATAAATTTGATCGATATGAGTTAGAAAATCCTCAAGAAGATAGCGAAAAGTTAATTAATGCTTCGGTGTTGGGGTTAATTTTTGAAAAGATTAATGGTTATAAAGATGGTTCTTTTTATACACCGAGTTTTATTACCATGTATATGTGTCGGGAAACGATACGACGAGCGATTGTACAGAAGTTTAATGAAGTAAAAGGCTGGAATTGTCAAACTTTAGATGATTTGTATGAACGAATTGAGGATAAAAAAGAGGCGAATACTATTATTAATAGTCTAAAGATTTGTGATCCTGCGGTGGGTTCGGGACATTTTTTAGTTTCGGCTTTAAATGAGATAATTGCGATTAAGAGTGAGTTACGGGTTTTATTAGATAGTTCGGGTAAGTCCTTAAAAGATTATCGGGTAGAGGTGCGAAATGATAAGTTACTGGTTTACGATGATGAAGGTAATTTATTTGCTTATCATCCCCATAATAAAGAAAAGCAACGGGTACAGCAAGCCTTATTTCATGAGAAACAGACGATTATCGAAGGGTGTTTATTTGGGGTGGATATTAACCCTAATTCCGTGACGATTTGTCACTTGCGGTTATGGATTGAGCTTTTAAAGAATGCTTATTATCGAGAAGATGGCAATTTGGAAACTTTGCCAAATATTGATATTAATATCAAGTGTGGGGCTCTTCTGGTTTCTGTGTGGAAACGAGGTCTATACTGATAGTTTCTTCGACAAAATAGTCCTAAAAGTGTTACCCTATAAGCATTTCACGATTCCATAAGCAAAAATTATCTGCTTTGGATGTGGATGTTAAACAGGTTTTACAGAAGCAGAAGTTTAGTATTGAGGAATATCGCAATGCTGTACAGACTTATCGCAATGCGGAAACTAAGGGACAAAAGCGGCAGATGGAAACGCTGATTGCTAAGATTAAAGCTGGGTTTAGTGCTAATTTATTAATTGGTGATCCTAAGAAGGTGAAGTTACGTCAATTACAAGGGGAGCTTTATAATCTGGAAAATCAGGGTTTATTGTTTGAGGAGACTAAGACGGAGCAAAAAGCGCGGGAGAAAAAAGTTACTAAGTTAAATAATGAGATTGATAAGCTAACTGCTGAAATTGCAGATATTGAAAGCGGTAGGCTGTATGATAATGCTTTGGAATGGCGGTTTGAGTTTCCCGAAGTGTTAAATGATGACGGGGATTTTGTTGGGTTTGATGTGGTGATTGGGAATCCTCCTTATGTACCGTCAAAAAATCTAGATGAAAAAGAGAAAGCTTTATATTATGAACATTACAAGACTACAGAATATCAAATTAATACCTTTGGGATATTTACTGAGTTAGGCATAAAAATATTGAACCAGAAAGGTTTTCTTGGCTTAATAATTCCAAATTATTGGTTAACAACTAAATATGACAAAAAATTGAGAAAATTCTTGTTTGAAGAAAATCGAACAACCAATATAGTAAATGTATATAATATTTTTGAAAGTGCAGTAGTTGAAACATTACTTTTGTTTTCAAAAAAAGAACCAAATAATGATGAGATACATATTTGTAGTATTGATCGTAATATCTCTACAATTAATGAAAGATTGGAAGCAGTTATGCTTTCTCATTGGAGCTATGACCAAAAGATTACTGTTTCAGCTTTAGATGAAGAATTAACGGCTCTTCGTTACCCTTTATGCTAAATCAACAGACAAGATGCCAAGACAACATACTTCTAACCCAAAAATTCTGAAAGTTTCTAAAGCCATAGCCTCTCCGTTTTATTAGTT
>VYKW01000587.1_pt1 | contig 11219 bp, 13 predicted proteins | sample 5114451 | NCBI WGS metagenome assembly VYKW01 (sample SAMN12291784, study PRJNA351875) | freshwater metagenome | isolation source: freshwater lake | place: USA: Michigan, Gull Lake | collected 2013-08-08
CAATAGGCTTTCTCCATGTCTTACATTCTAGCATATATCGTGTAAATGCGCTAGTATTTAACAGTAAAGCCGTCGTAGAACGACGGGGTTTCAGACCCAAAATTTTCGATGACACTTGCCCCTAAGTACAGTTGGCCAAAACCGCGCGCACTTGTCGAGAATGCCTCTACTTTCTCAGGAGAAATTCTGTCTAAGCAAGTAATCTCGGTGAACCAAGAATCCCCAAGACTTTAGGCTGGGGAGTGTTAAAAAATTGTTATGGCTAGGGGATCTTTAAGATTGCTTCGAGGGCTTTGGTGATACAATGAGCCGTTAACTAGCTATCTCTCGGTGGCATGGAGAGCCAAATTGTCAGGAGGTCGAAGCGTGAAAACTCGGTTGCGTTGGTTTTGGGTGGCTTTAGGGGCATTTCTTGCAATTATTGGCGAGGAATTCTTGAGAAAGCTGCTGGCACTCTCTCTCTGTGGCGTTTTTCTGTTGAGTTACTGTCTGCCTGATGCTAAATATAGCGCTTATGTCGTGGCTCAAACTCCACAACCGGCTATTGGGCAATCTCAAACAGAGCAGAAAATTGATAATTATTTTAGCCCCATTCAACCAGATGGTACACCCAAATTAGGGATCGATCGCTGGTGGGCAACCGCAGGAGTAGATAAGGAAATAACCGTTAATTGGACGGTAGAGATTAGGGAAAAAGGCGATTATTACTTAAATTTTCCTGTATCAAAAATTAACAAGAACACTAAAGTCATTGTTTTAGATTCATCGAATAATGTCTTAAACACAATTAAAACTCCTATTGCACCTGCTTATTCAGGCTTAACAGTATGGCGGTTAAAAAAAGAGGATAAAGATCAGGATTTAGAAGCAGGTGTTTATACGTTAAGAATTGAGAATTTTTCTGTTCCTGTAGAGCCAGTTGTGGAAGAAGTAAAATTGGCATTAGGAACAATAAAAACCACTCCTTTGAGGACTGACGGTTTTGGCTATGATTATCAATTTAATATGACAAACGAGCTAAAAACTCTTTTTATTACTGATAGTCAAGAAGTTAATCAAAAATATCTAATCAAGGTCAAAGAAAAATCTTCTAATCTCCAAAATCAAGGTAATGTTTTTACAGAATATGTAGCAAAAAAAGAATTATCCAAATCGCAATTGATTAACTATTTTACTCCCATTTTAAGCTTTGAACCAAAAGACGAAGCTCAATTCCCTCTGGATGTCAATCGCACGACTTGGGAAAAATCTAAATCCGAGAAAAGCCAATTATTACCAAAGAGCGATTCCCAAGGATTTTTGGATCTGAGTGAATTTAAAAATAAAAAATTCACGGACACTAAATTTGCCAAGATTTATGCTTCTGTTGTTGAAAAGGAATGGCAAGATCAAAAATCTAAGCAAAGAATTAGCGAACTAGCCATTAACTATTATTTTCACTATTCCCAGAGTAATTGGCAAGATCATGGTGGATTCAATAATCATGAAGGAGACTGGGAAGGCATCACATTATTCTTCCGAAAGGACGTTGATAATAGATATTATCCCTGTCGGATTGCCTTTGCACAGCACGTCAGCTTTGCTAGGGATATTCTTGATTTTCTGAAAAAAGTTCTTGGTGAAATACCATTTTTAGATGACTTGACTAAAGGAAAACTAGAAGAATGGAAAGGAGGTCAAGTTGTTGAATGGTCGAATCTAAAACTTAGGCTTGGTGATGATATATATAATGTCACAAATGTGGCACAAAATCCCACCAAAACCCAAATCTATCAGCCGGTGGTCTATGTGGGTTTGGGAGGTCATGCGAGTTATCCAGATGGAGGTTCAACGAATTATAAAATACAAAATCCCAATCAAATCGGTTCTACGTCTCACGGTACAGGAATTGAATATCATCGCGGTGGAAATGACATTAACTTAAGAGGTAAAGTTGAATATTTACCGCCTGTTGGTAAGGGGATTAATACTAAAGAATTGCAAGGAAAAGAATGGTTGCTCTATCCTGGAACTTGGGGAAATCCGAAAAAATGTAGTAATACGACATGGCTAAATGTGGGTTGTCCCAGCGCACCTCAAGGCCCTGTATTTATGGATGTCAAGTTAGTGGCTATAGGTTCCCGAAGTGAAGGATTAGGACAACGTTGGTTAGATCCTTGGGAATGGTCAGAAACTTTTGCTGGCGCTGATAAAATTAAAGATTGTCCGCCGCCTCAAGAAGAACCCAAACCAGAACCCACCCCCGATATTCCCCGTAAACCGGACGGAAATACAGGCGTTATTTATGGAGACCCTCATATTGTCACCTTTGATGGCTTACGCAATAGCTTCCAAGCGGTAGGCGAGTTTATTCTGGCGAAATCTGAACGAGGAGATTTTGAAGTACAAGGTCGTTTTAAAGGGGTGGGAGATAATGCTTCTTTACCCTCAGCAGTAGCTATCAAAGCGGGTGGGGAACGAATCGGAATTTATCAAGGAAAGCTCAAAATTAATGCTCGAAATGTTAATGAAGCTAGTTTTCCCATTGTGCTTGAAGGTGGTGCAAGGGTAGATAAAAATGGGGGTGAATATAGAATCATCGCCCCCACAGGGGAATGGGTAGAAGTGTCAGGAAGTTCGGTCTTAACGATTAAAGTCACAGTCCCCAAATCTCGACTCTCAAAGATGTATGGTCTCCTCGGAAACTACAATAATAACCCAAACGATGATATGAAAACTCGCCAAGGAAAGGTTGTCGGTATTAATCCTAATTACGATCAACTGTACAAGGAGTATGGCAATAGTTGGCGTATTCCTCAGCAAGAGTCTTTATTTGCCTATGAAGTCGGCGAAACCACAGCAACTTTTACGAATTTGAATTTCCCGAAAAAGGTGTTGACTTTAGCGGATTTTACGACGCAACAAAAACAGGAAGCGGAACGGGTTTGTCGTAGTGCGGGGGTGACTGCTTCTGCTATGTTAGAATCCTGTATGTTTGATGTGTTGGTGACAGGCGATCGATCTTTTGCTAATGTTTCTGCTTATGTTCAGTCAGAGGTTAAGGTGACAGCAAATGTTACACCAACAACAAAGCCAACAGTTCCTAAAAGCCAGCCAGGAATTTCCTTAATCTCGAAGTCAACGGGAGTGAATTACACCCGTCTGCGAGACCTTCTAGCAGCAGGGCAATGGAAAGAAGCAGATCGGGAAACAACTAGGGCGATGCTTCAAGCTACTGATAGAGTAGGCGAGAGTATTTATTTCCAATATATTCAGAGCTTTTCCTGTGAAGATTTACGCATGATTGACCAGCTTTGGTTGTCAGCTAGTAAGGGTAAATTTGGCTTCAGCGTTCAGAAAGAAATCTATGAGAGTCTCGGTGGCACGAGCGAGTTTAATTCTGAAGTGTGGAACAAGTTCGGTGATCGCGTCGGCTGGAGAAAAAAAGGACGTTGGTTGGTTTACGAAGACATAACCTATAATGCAATAGCCCCCAAAGCTCACCTCCCTTTTGCGAGGTTAAATGAAGTTTGGGGCGACCCATTTGTTCATAATAAGTGGATAAGGATCGCTTTTGTCTCGCAAAGACTTACAACCTGTAGGATATAACGATCTTAGGTCTTTTGTCAAGCTTATCAAAAAGTAATTCGAGATAATGACAACACTTAATTGAGGAGATTAAACTCTATGAAAATCAAAGTATCAAACTCAATCTACTTTATCTTATTTGCCATAACTGTTGGTATTGCCACTAATGGCATAGCACAAAATAATCAAGTAGATCCAATACTTGAAGTCGAAAAAGATAATTGTCAAGGAACAACAGAAGTTAATTATCGCTCTCAAAAATTAACTTCTCCTGATGGAGAAACAACGGTTTACTATGAGGGAGTTTTAAGGAGAGTCGGTAAGAAAGGCGACCGAAGTGGACATGATGGCTATTGCTACCCTCTCAAAGGGCGACAGACTCCGATTACCACACTAATAGTTAAAAATATAACCCCAAAACGAATTTCTCTACAATCAGAAAATCGCTTGTATCAAGTTTTGGAGCCAATATCTTTTTCTGTTGATAATAAATATTTAATATTAAGAGGAGATGTTGCTTATGATGGAGGAGATGGAGGAACTTATTATGAAATAATGGATACGCAAAACAATTATAATATGCTTTCACTTCGTACTTGTTATGATTCTTATGGAGGATTTGAATACAAAGGTTTTATTTCTCCTTTAGAAATTTTATTTGAATGTCAATCTGATTTTGAAGTGGTTAATTTACAGAATAAATCTGTCCGTAAAGTCTCTAAATCTTTTACAGAATCTGCCAATATAACTAAACTTTATGGTACAATTTCAGGAGAAATGACTATCTTAAAAAGACAAGTATTTCCACCACGAAAATAAAATATTTGCCAGTGCCTAAAATGGTTTAAAATTTTACCTAATTACTTCTGGTTATAAAGCAAACTATAAAATTAAAGTGCGATCGCTGATTTTGTAGTTTGGCTTAATGTGGTTCATCTGAGTTTATTATGCAAATCGATGTTACACTTAGCTGGAAACCCTATCCGGCAAGGGATTAATTCAATTTAGATGTGGAGAAAAACACGAAAGACTTATCTGGAAGGTGTTTCAAGCCCTTAATCCCCTGATAGACCGCCGAAAAGCATACCAAACTCAGAAGAGCCCTTAATGTGCGAAACCCAACACAACCAACAGTTACTTTTTTAACGTCAACTCAACTGCCAACAAAAATGTTTCATTTTAATTAAGTTTTCTCAGAGGACAAAACCATGAAACCACTTAACTCCCAAAATATCTTAATTGCTTCCTTATTAGGATTGTCAACGCTTTTAGCTAATTCCTATCCTTTGGTTAAAGCACAATCAGAACCAAAACTAGGCTGTCAAGCTACTGTTGATAAAGTCCTTGAAGAAATTCGCTCAAAGGGAGTTAGAAGAACTTGGTTTAAGCTTTATAAGGGAAGAGCCAATGAATATAACACGGGAAATCCAACTAACAGAACAGACAAGTTAGAAATAACTTTAAGTGCTTGGGATTTTAATAAAAAACCTACTTTTGATTCTCGAAGTCAATCCATTATTGATAATATCATGGGTTCTAAAAGTTTATTGAAAATTTGGGCAGATAGAATTGTTGCTAATTGTAGCAATACAGCGATAGTTGGTTTTGGTAATGATCAATCAGATTGGGGTGAAGATTACTACATTCAATCTGATGGAACGACAAAATTAAATAAGTGTGTTCCTGCTGGTACACACGGACTATTACCTTGGGGGGTTTCACACTGCCTATGAAAATATGGCGGTATTCAGTAAGTTTTAGCATATAATAAGTCTAGGCGCGTAGCTTTAGTTAAGGTACGAAACCCAACAATTACCGCCTATTGAACTTAACGTCTAGTTTCGCATAACCAAGATCCTCATCATACTTGATATAATGAGATTACAGACTGTTTTTATTCAACTAAGAGACATGAAATCTATGATAACAATACCTATAACCCTAGAACAACTCATTTCTGTCATTCAACAATTACAGCCCAGTGAGCGTACAAAAATAGCCAAAGCTTTAATTGAAGTAGAGCTACAGTCAGATTTAAAAGCTTTAATTACAGAACTCTATAATCAAGATCCAGTAGATGAAGTTACCGATAATGATATTATGCAAGAAATTCAAGCTGTACGTCAAGCAAAAATTAAATAAACATGACATTACGAGTAGTTATTGATACGAATATTTGGATTCGTATTTTGCTAAAAGGACGAGTTACACTACCCATACTAGAAGCATTTAATGAGAAAAACTTTCAACTAATTATCAGTCAAGTTCTTTTCGATGAATTTCATGAAGTTTGGAATCGACCTAGACTCAAAAAATATATTGACATCAATCAAGCTTTACGACTAGAAAAACAGTTAAGAAGTCGCTCAATCTGGGTTGAAACCAAAACGATTCCTCCTCATTGCCGAGATCCTAAAGACTTACCTATTTTATCTACAGCTATTGATGGAGAAGCAAATATTATTGTATCTGGAGATGATGATTTACGGGCTGATGAAGAATTAAGAAGAGCAATGCAACTATATAGCATCAAATTGTTAGGTGTTAATTCTTTCTTAGAATGTTTAACAGAATAAATGTGATCGCCTATTTTATAATGATAATGCGATCGCTGATATTTTAGATATATTAACAGAGTGCGATCGCTGATCTTGTAGGTTGGGTTAAGGCACGAAACCTAACATAACCGACGATTACTTTTTTAACGTCAACCTAACTACTCAACTGCCAACAAAAATGTTTCATTTTAATTAAGTTTTCTCAGAGGACAAAACCATGAAACTACTTATGATATTATGAGCTATGTAGCCGCTCAATATCCGCCAAATTCATTCGTGGTCTTTTCAACTTAATCAATGAGCAAATCAAGGATGTGATCGCCATTCTGGTAATTTAGCTGATGAGGTAAACTAATGTTAGATTTTCACCTATCTGTTCAACCCAAAACCGAACAGCGATTAAAAATAATTTTAAGTTCTGTAGAAGATGAAGAAAGTTTTGCTCAAAGTATTATTGATGATCAGATAGTAAGATTGCAAAGAGCAATTTTAAATTTAAGATTAGACTTAAGAGTTTTTGAGCAGAAATATCAGATAACATCTGAAAAATTTTATCAAGAATTTTCTCAAGGTATCTTAGCGGATGAAGAAGATTTTATGATTTGGGCTGGATTGTGTGAAATGCTCGGACAAAATGAAATTCAACTTCAAAAGTTAAGATGATTGAAGCCTATTTTTTGCAAATCGAAACAATCCTTCAATCCTTTCCTAATATACGCTTTGTTTCGCTAACAAAAAAAATTTACAATACGAATCAAGGTTATATTAGTGTTTCAATTATTTTTGAAAACAATCATCGTCTAGATTTTATTGAAGTAAAAAATACTGATGTAAAAGCCAAAATAAAATATCGTTATCATTATATGGATGAGCATCAAGTAATGATTTTTCGTTATGATAATGCCCCTCACCATACCGAAATTAAAACTTTTCCGCATCATAAACATGAGATTGAGGGCGTTAAGGCAAGTCCAGAGCCAACTCTTGACGATGTGCTTTTAGAAATTGCCCAAAAACAAAGGGACTTATCGTCTTTGTGATCGGCTTCGATTGGATTAGCCGAATTGCGATCGCTGATCTTGTAGTGCGATCGCCGATCTAGTAGGTTAGGTTAAGGCGCGAAACCCAACACAACCAACGGTTACTTTTTTAAAAGTTAACTCAACTACTCAACTGTCAACAAAAATGTTTCAATTTAATTAAGTTTTCTCAAATGTAATTCTACTTAACAACTTGATGAGGAAATAAAAATGACTACCGAAGAAATTTTACTAGAAACATGGCGAACATTAGATGAATCTGGTCAAGAGCAAGTATTAACATTCATGAAACTCCTAAAAAAAACAAATAATTTAAAAATTGATAATAGCTATATTTCTCCACAAGAAAAAGCCAAGAGATGGGAAGAATGGGCAATGAGTCATCAAAAAAGAGGATTCAGTCTACCGGATGAAGCCCTACATCGTGATAGTATTTACGAGGATTAATGGCTAAATATTTACTCGATACTAATATTTTACTGCGAGGAAGTGATCCAGATTCTTCTAGTCATTTACTGGCCATTAAAGCTGTATCCAATTTATTGAAAAGTGGTCATGATTGCTATATTACCTCTCAAGTATTGATTGAATTTTGGGTAGTCGCGACACGACCAATAGAAGTAAATGGTTTAGGATGGAGTGTTAAGCAAACCAGTGATGAAGTCAATCAATTAATTAATCGTTTTTCTTGGATAGAAGAAACATCCGAAATTTTCTTTTATTGGCATGATCTAGCGAATACTTATAATATTAAGGGAAAAAGAACTCATGATATTCGCTTAATAGCTGTCATGAAAACCCAGAAATTAACTCATTTACTGACTTTTAATCCAGATGACTTTATTAAAATTCCTGACATTCAGATTATTCGCCCTAATGAAATTGTTAACATATAGAAGATAGACGCTGGAATTATCAAACCCCAATCCCTGAGCATTAAATTATAATTTATGTAGTGCGATCGCTGCTCTTGTAGGTTGAGTTGAGGAAAGGCACGAAACCCAACACAACCAACAGTTACTTTTTTAACGTCAACTCAACTGCCAACAAAAATGTTTCATTTTAATTAAGTTTTCTCAGAGGACAAAACCATGAAACTACCTAACTCCCAAAATCTTTTAATTGCTTCCTTATTAGGATTGTCAACACTTTTCGCTAATTCCTATCCTTTGGTTAAAGCACAATCAGCAAAAAATATCCCTTTTGAAGTTTGCTTTAATTCTGATACTTTTGTTAGACCAACTGTTACAGAACAAGTCAATATTTACAAAAAAATTTCGAGATATTCTGGTTCAAATATAACTCCACAAGTTGTCACCAGCGATCCCCTTTGGACAGAAAATTTTAGAGTATGGACTTCAGAAGGTGGCTTTGGCGCACTACTTATTAGTGATACAATATTACATTCAGGTTTGTGGGTACTGCGCGATCCTAAAAATACAGAAAATGCTCCAGTTTTTGATTGTACTTATAAGTTACTCGAATTTAAAGACAAATCATCAACAAAAATTACTCTTTGGTTTATGTTCTACAAAGTGAAAACACTCCAATGGAATAACAACCGTTTTTCTGTAGTTGTAGAACCTCGTAATAAAGGATTTCAAGCAATAGTTTTCAATAAAAACAAGCCTCATCCTGAAAATCTTATTTTTGAAATTTTTGATACGAAAGGAAAGCTTTTAGGAAAATGTAGTAATTCTTGTCAACTTAAAAAATAATAGCTATTGTCAACTTTCAAAGATCAAATATTCTCTTAAGAGACTAAAAACCATGAAAATCAAACCTACCCTAACTAAAATTATCTGTACTTTCAGCCTACTAGCATTGATAACTAGCCAACAACTAGATACCAAAACTAATAACCAAGTTCAAGCAACTTCAACAAACTTTATCGCTCAAACGCAAGAAACGAATATCCCTTCTCGGCAAAACCGAGTTGTTATTATTGTATTTACTGGATTTGCCAGTCAAACCTTAAATGAAATAACAGGAATGCAAAAACTTGTGGACGCTTTGCGTCAAGAAGCAAAACTCGATCGATTAGATTTGAAGATACCAATTTTTGCTTGGGATGAAAAAAAAGATGCTATCAATTATCTAAGTAGCTTGAGGCTAAATAATAATGATAAATTGATTGTGATCGGTCATAGTTATGGTGGTGATACAGCCATTCTCCTCGCAAAGGAACTAAAAAAGCGTAATAGACGAGTTGACTTACTTGTTCAAGTTGATTCGGTAGGTAGTAGTGATGATGTTCTTCCCAGTAATGTCGCTAAAGGCATTAATTATTATCAAGCAAATGATGATCCTATATCTTCAGGACGATTCAAGGTACAACAAAAGGTCATCAATTCTACTAATTTAGATGTAAATCGTGTCTTTAGAAATGAATTAATTAGTAACAATAGTTATCCACTAAATCACGGTAGCATTGATGATTCCAATGTGGTTCATCAGGCAATTATTCAACAAGTGTTGAATGCAATTGCGGTTAAAGCACAATTAGAACCAAAGCTAGGCTGTCAAGCTACTGTTGATAAAGTCCTTGAAGAAATTCGTTCAAAGGGAGTTAGAAGGGTTAAGTTTGAAATTTATAAAGGAGTAGCCAATGAAGATAGAACAGGAAATCCAACAAATAAAACTGATGTATTAGCTATTGTTTTGAGTTCTTATTACAGTGAAACTCGTACTAATAGTGATTCCAGAAGTCAATACATTATTGACAATATCATGAACTCTACAACTTTAATGAAAAGTTTTGCGGATAAAATTGTTGTCAATTGTAGTAATACAGCGATAGTTTCATTTGGAATGGATGGGTCAGATTGGGTTAAAAGTTACTACATTCAGTCTGATGGAACGACAAAATTGAATAAATGTGTTAAACCAGAAAATGCACCTAATCCTCTTCCTTGGGGATTATCAATATGTCTATAAAATTATGACGAAGTGTAACTTTTCCTTATCATCTTAAAAGATAAAACCATGAAAATCAAATTTAACCTGACTCAAATATTCTATACTTTCAGCTTACTAGCTTTGATAACTAGCCAACAAATAGAAGGTAGCATTTTAGAGTAATTTAAGTCAAAATAGAGTGTTGAACAACATAACTTGCATTATGGACATTACTATTCACTTTGGTAAACAATGAATACTCCTATTTAATTTCACGCTCTAAAATCAATTCAACAGTCTTATAAAGTGGTTCAATTTTTGTTGCGATGATATCCCAAACAATCTTAGGATTAACCATAAAGTAAGCATGAGCAATAATATCCCTTAAACCACCAATTTTTCGCCATGCATTCTCAGGATATTTTCGCCTAATCTCATCAGGAATTTGCTTAGTTGCTTCGCCAATAATTTGCAAATTATGAACGACTGCATCAAAAGTTTTATTATCCTCAATTAAATCATCATAGTTCATCCCTGCTGTATAATCTTGAATTTTTTGAATACTACTCAAAATATCAGTTAAATAAAGCCTCAGATCACGAGACATAAACCGTTTCCTCTAAAATACGTTCTCGAATCTGGGGTTTAATATCTTCCTTGATTACTAAATCAATTTTGCGCTTAAATAAATCCTCAAGTAAAAATTTTAAATCCATATAATTATCAAAAGTTACATCTCCTTTAAATTCTACCAATAAATCTAGATCACTATTAGCTGTCGCTTCACCCCTAACAAAAGAACCAAAAACTCCTAAACTTTTAACTTGATATTTTAACTTTAGACTCTCTAGGTAGCTTTTCAAAACATCAAAGATTTGTTCAAAATCAGATTTGTTTGTTGTCATTTTAATCTCCAGGAAATATTCTCGAAATTACTTAAAAATTAACCTAAATTTTGATGAGTGCGATCGCTGATCTTGTAGGTTAGGTTAAGGCACGAAACCCAACACAACCAATGGTTACTTTTTTTACGTCAACCTAATTGACATCCTCACCGCCGTAAACGGACGGTGATTCCCAAACCTCACGATTTAGGTTTCTGCTTCTTTCCCTTGCGGGGTTCCGCACCTGCCTTAACAGTTTTACTCTGTTCTGG
>VYKW01000588.1_pt1 | contig 11165 bp, 13 predicted proteins | sample 5114451 | NCBI WGS metagenome assembly VYKW01 (sample SAMN12291784, study PRJNA351875) | freshwater metagenome | isolation source: freshwater lake | place: USA: Michigan, Gull Lake | collected 2013-08-08
GGCCAGAACGCCTCGCCGCTGGGCGAGATCAAATCGGAAAGGTGGGCGACATCGTCTCGGAATCCACGGGCGACTTCATATCGGTACGCCTGGGCGACTTCGTCGGAATCCGCACACCAGCCTGCCAATTCCCTCCGCTGGCGGCCTACAGCCGGCCAAGACGCCGGGGCATATCATCGGCGGCCTGCTGACGTTCGAAAGCGCATGGTCGCCGCCCATGGGCGATCCGCTGAAGAGCGCACTCCAAGCGGCGGCAGCCATTGCGCCGCTGGATATGGGCTGCGTTGCGGCCCACGGCAACTTCTACCGAAAGGATGGCGAAACGGCGATTGAGCCCAGCACCAGGGCAGCAACGGCATTCCTGCTCGAACTGATTGCGCACCTGCAGGCCGAGGCAACGGTACCGATGATCGACATCCGCGCCTACGCGAAGTTCTTGAAAGGCTGATTGTAGCGCAGGACCCGCGTGAGACGGGTCTTTTGCTGAACGGAGGAGTGATGGCCGACGTGGAGACCACGAAGCAGCTGTCAGCATTGCGGCAAACCAAGGCCGCGATCGAGCACCTACATAAGGGCCAGCTTGAATGCGCCATGACGCTGGCAGCCGCGGCCGAAGGCCAACTGCCCGAAGCAACCGTCGAATATTTGTTTCGGCTGCTGCAGCGGCTGAAACCCCAGGAAAACTTCAACCTGTTCATCAACTGGCTGAAGCATCCCACCGGCCCGGACAAGGCGACCATCTCCGAATTTGAAACGGTGCTCGTCATCGCGCGCGCGATTCAGAAGTTCGTGGCGGTCTACGAAGCCTCGTGCAGGGAATTCAACGATTTCAGCGATTGGGCGGTCGCGCAGGGGCACCTGCCAAAACCAATCGTCGAGCCGAAGTATCCAACAGCAAAGAAACCTACCACTGCCAGATAGCAGGGCTCAGTTTGCGGGCCGGTTGACGTACATGATGTACAGCTGGGGTGCGGCCCAGCCTTTGATCTTGCCATCCGTGATGGCCATCTGGCCGGCAACGAAATCAATCGGCTTGAGGTTAGGTGACGACACGAACGGGCAGCCATTCTTCTGCGCGATGTTGTGCGCAATATCCATATTGAGCTTCACGCCAGCGCCGGCAACCTGGTTGAGGTCGGTCCAGAAGTCGTTGGCCACGACCGGAGAGCGGCACAGGAACATGCCGGCGCCATCCGCAAAGCTCGGTGCTGTTCCGCAACAAAGCCAGAGCAGGGGCAGCCAGATCCGCAGCTTCATGTCCGCACCAGAGCTGTCAGCTGACGGTCAATCAAGAACGTCGGCCGCCATCGGCCCCTCTTCATAGGCTTGGCCTTCTTTTTCCAGCGTTTTCCGCCGGGTGTTCGCCGCAGTGACATACGAGCTGAGCTTATCGAAGTCTGCCTTGATATCCGCGAACTTGGGAGGACCAGGCGGTATGCCCGCCGCTTGGTCATGGCCGGAATATTTCGAGCATCGCGTCATGCCGGCATAGATCGCCTCGTAGTCGGACTTGTCGACGTGGGCGGCCCTCAGCCTCATCGTCGCGACATTGGGCCGGAAGCGGCCGACAACGCCGGCGAACAGGATTTCCTCGATCGCGTGCTCCCAGGTCTCGCGCATTTTGGTGTAGACATCCGTCACAAACGAACGATTGGCTTCGTCGGTTTCCGAATACGTTGCCTTCTTCTTTTGGAGCAGGTCGTCGATGATCGACAGCCGCTTGGTCACTCCCATGGAAATCCATGGCTGCTGGTTGTTGTCGATGATCCCGAACCGCCCATCACCGTGCTTGGCGATCCATTCCTCCCGCACGCGCACCTTCAGCTCGTGGGCCGCCTCAAGGACGGCGTAGTGGAAGAACAGGTTGTGCGTGAAGATGATCACCTGCCTGCCGGCAGCGGCCTCCTTCACCAGTCGCCTTGCGACGGCCTCCATGCGAGCGTGGTCTAGCGACGATACCGGGTCATCGACGACGATCCCGTGCCGGGCGCCGACTTCCTTCAGCTCCGCGAGAAAGCCCGCGAGCGCCAGCGCCCGCTTCTCTCCTTCGCTCAGGATGTCGCTGTTCTTGCCGACCTTCTGCTGGGCCTCCAGCCCGATATGAACCTTGCTCTTGCCCACCTCGCCACGGTCGGCGAGCTTGAGCGGCAGATGCTGCAGATCAAGTGCAACGATCTCATCCTGAAGGCTGGTTTGCAGCGACGTGGTCAAAACCTTGCGCCTGATGCGCGTGATGTGGGATGTGACGCTGGCGACGGCACAGGCCGCCGTGCACGCTTTGGTCTTCACGAGCAAATCAAGCGAGTTGCGCCGGGCCACGAACGTCCCGATGTCGGCGGAGAACTTCTTCCGCGCCTCCAGTTCATCCAGCTCCTGCTGGCGCCGCTGACGCTTGGCGGTGTCATCTGCCGAAGGCTTCAATGCCTCGATTTCCTTGGCGAGGACAGCCACTTCGCCCAGCAGCTCGTCAATCGCTGACCGGTCGAGATCTGCGAGACCGCCAAGACGCGCGTAGTCGACGGCCCTGACGGCTGCACAGACCAAGGTGTGACGCTCCTGGCTGGCCGCATAAAACCGCTCCATCCTGTCGGCCAGGGCCTGACGCGGCTTCGAGCCCTCAACGAAATTGACGAGCCTGTCCTTGATGTCCTGACCGCCGGAGATCTTCAGATCGAGGATCGCTTTGGCGATTCCCGCGAACTCGTTCCTCGCGGTCTCGGCATCCGCGTTGGCCCGGCCCTGGACATACTCGTCAAACGCGGCCAAGCGTGCCTTGGCCGGGCCGTCGAGCGGCTGATGGCAGAGGACGCAGGTGCCGGCCGTCGCCAGCTGCGGCGGTTCGGCGGCCGGGTATGCTTCGGCCGCGAAATCGCGCGCGTACATCAGCATCTGACGCCAGGTGTCACTACCCAACTGCGGAACAGCTGATTCTGCCGCCAGGGCGGCAGCGGCGGTCTTGGCGGCCTCGCGTGTCGACGCCGCCTTTTGCTGCGCCTGCTTCAGTCTCGCCAGGCCCGCGTTGCCGATCGCATCGAAGATCGCATCGGCATTGGCTACCAACTCTTGGACTGCCGACTTGCTGGCCTCCTTCACCCGCGTCAGGAGGACCGGGTCACGGCCGAGCTCTTGCTTGATCGCCTGAAGGTCGGCCTCGTCCTTGTCACTCCAGGTCGCCAAAGCCCGCATAGCCTCTTCGCTGGGCAGATGCTGATCCGGCTTTAGGTTCGCCAACAGCGCCGCGATTTTGGTGCGCTTGTCATATCCGAGCGGCAGGGGCGCCTGGTGCGCCTTGGTCAGGCGCGCTTCTTCGGCCTTGAAGCGGCTGTCCAGGGTACGCAGCACCTCAGCGAGATTGGTCAGCAGGGCCAGCTCGAATGGCAGAAACTCGATATTGCGCTCGGCGTCGACATACAGGCCGGCAGCATCGCTGTCGAAGACGGAGATTCTGCCGAGTTCCGGCGGCGGCGCGCTACGATCATCCCAAACCACGGTGCGCTTTTTATCGCCATCGACGCGGAAGGTCAGGGTCACCTCACGGGGATCGGCCGATTCCGGCTCGAATACATTGCCCCGCAACGTCACGTCATGCAGGCAATGGCAGATTTTCTTGGCAATGCGGCAATAGCCGCTCTTGCCCGAACCATTGGGCCCGTAAATGAGCGTCACGCCGTTGATCGCGAACTTCAGCGGCGGCTGCTCGGCGGCCAACCGGTCGATGTTGCGTAGCGGACCAATGGAGCCCAGAACAGTGACCGGCGCGAACCGGTTACCCGCCTTCAGGTGGGTCTTGGTCAATGCGGGCCACGCTGGCGGCTTTTCATTGGAAAGCCCAGCTGCGGTTCGAACGGCCTGCTCAAGCTGGTTGAGTTCATCGGCGTCCAGCGACGGTCTTGCGCTCAGGAGACGGATGGCTTCCTGTTGCCAGAGCGGGCGTGCAGCGCACCAGTCAAACAGATCGTCGTCACCGGCCATGGGGGCTCCGGGAAAAATTGTATGAGGGGCAATGCAAAATCATTGATTGTGGCAATGGAGGGTGGCTCGTTTCTGTTGTCAAGCGCCCTCTCCCCTCACCTTCGTTGGATCGTTGACAGCGGCTTATAGGTATATTACTATAATCCCGTGAATGATCTACTGCGCACGGTCAAGCCCACGGTTTTCGTGGGTTCGAGCAAGAAGGACCTGCGGGCTTTTCCCGCGGCTGTCCGAAGCGAGATCGGCCAGTCACTTTTCGAAGCGCAGCTCGGTGAACACCCGCGCAACGCCAAGCCCCTTAAAGGCTTGAGCGGGGTTCTGGAGATTCGCGACAACTTTGACGGCGATACCTATCGAACCGTCTACACAACGCGGCTGGAGGGCGTCCTGTACGTCCTGCACGCGTTTCAGAAAAAGTCCACCAGCGGCATTGCGACACCGCAGCGGCACATTGACCTGGTGCGCCAGCGTCTGCGGGACGCCGAAGCGATCCATAAGGCAACAAAGGGAGACCGATGATGAGCATGAAGAAAAAGCTGCCTGCCCATAGCCGGGGCACCGGCAACATTTTCGCTGACCTCGGCCTGCCAAACGCCGAGGAGCACCAGCTCAAGGCTGCCCTAGTCGTTCAGTTGAAACGGCTGATGGAAGAGCGGGAGATTACGCAAACCGATGCCGCCAAGCTGGTCGAGATGAAGCAACCGGACCTGTCCAAGCTGCTCCGGGGCCATTTCAAGCTGGTTTCGGTGGAAAAGCTGATGCGAATGCTGACAGCGTTCGATCAGGATGTCGAAATAACGGTAAAGCCGCACAGAAAGCGTGGAGAGGCTGGCCGGATCACGTTTATTCCAGCTTAAGGCGACGGAACGGGAGGGTTCATGACATTCAAGGCAACCGTGGCTGGGGCCGCGCATGAACCCATCATTCACTGCCCCAATTGCAACCACGAGATCATCTCGACTACACCATTCAGCTACAGGAGTGGTTGAAGCGCGAATGGCTGACCTATCCCGCGATGCTGATGGAAGGAGAACTCCCAAACTACTTCACGATCAACGGGAAGGCGTATCCTAATGGCTGGTGCATTGCCATATCCCGCATCACACGGCCAACAACAACGTCGAGCAGAATGGCGGGGGCGGCTTGATGCTTGTCTTGAACGTCCGGCTTACGGAATCCCTCGCCGCCCCCCTTCTGGCGGAGACTCGCCAGCGTTTTCAGGAGCAGCTTGCCAGCAAGGACGCGGAGGTTGCGCGCAAGTCTGATGAACTGCGCCAGCAGCGCGAGCAACTGCAGAAGGAGCGCGAGACACTCGATGACCAGGTCAAGCAACGCCTCGCGGCAGAACGCAGCGAGCTGGTCGCCATCGAGGCCAAGAAGGCGCGCGAGGCGGCCTCAGCTGAGCTTGCGACAAAGGCCAGCGAGAACGCTGAGCTTCGCCAGATGCTCGATGCCAACAATGCCAAGCTGGCGGAAGCGCAACAGGCCCACGCTGAAGTGATGCGCAAGCAGCGGGCGCTCGATGACGAGAAGCGCGAGCTAGACCTCACGGTCGAAAAGCGCGTGCAGGCCTCCATCGAGCAAATTCATGTCAAGGCCCGGCAGGAAGCCGATGAAGCCGCGCGGCTGCGGGTCGCGGAGAAAGACCAGACCATCGAGTCGATGACGCGGACCATCGAGGAGCTGAAACGCAAGGCCGAGCAAGGATCACAGCAGTCCCAGGGTGAGGTCCTCGAACTTGAGTTGGAGGAGCTTCTGCGCGGACGTTTTCCGACGGACACCATCGAACCGGTCGGCAAGGGCGAGCTTGGCGCCGACGTTGTCCAGCAGGTGAATGGCCAGATCGGCCAGCCTGCCGGCATGATCCTTTGGGAAACCAAGCGCACGAAGGCCTGGAGCGATGGCTGGCTGGCCAAGTTGCGTGACGATCAGCGCCGTTCCGGCGCTGACATCGCCCTCATCATTTCCCACGCCCTGCCGAAGCATATCGAGCAGTTTGACCTGGTTGACGGCGTATGGGTGGCTCATCCGCGCTGCGCACTGCCGGTTGCTGTGGCGCTGCGCCAAGGCCTGATCGACGTGAGCAGCTCGCGCCTGGTCCAGCAAGGGCAGCAAACGAAGATGGAGCAGGTCTATAACTACCTGACAGGGACCAAATTCAGGCAGCGCGTGGAGGCTGTGGTCGAGAAGTTCAATGACATGCGCGACGATCTCGACAAAGAACGAAAGTTCATGGGCCGCCAGTGGGCCAAGCGGGAGACGCAGATACTGGCCGTTATCGACACCACGGTTGGAATGGTCGGAGACCTTCAGGCCATCGCGGGCAAGGCCATGCCTGAAATTCCGAGCCTCGACCTTCCGCTACTGGAAGATAGCATCGTCACCGAGCGGGAGGCCGGATGAGGGAGCGCGAACAGCTCGCGCTCACAGGTAATGGGCTCACCTCAACCCGGTCACGAGATGCAAATATCGACCTTCGGAGATTACGCCGGTTTCTGAAGTCCTGAACCAACAGGCCTTTTTCCTGGCCGATTATATACGCTTTGGCGAACGCCTCGCCGTCTCACTACGGGAATACCGGTCCTGAGGGCTAGAATATTTGTAAGCTTCGTGCTACATATTTGGCAAATCTGTAGCGTGAAGGTACCAAATGCCGACCCCACACAATCCTCCCGCCGCCGTTCGACGGGCCCTGCGGAAACTCGGCGCCGACATCCACGATGCCCGGCGGCGTCGGCGGCTGCCGATGGCGGTCGTCGCCGAGCGCGCCTTCACGTCCCGCTCGACGCTGCAAAGAGTCGAGGCCGGCGACACCAACGTCAGTATCGGCATCTATGCCGGCGTTCTTCAGGCGCTCGGCCTGCTCGACGGCCTGATCAAGGTCGCGGACATCAGCAACGACAGTGTCGGCCAGGCGCTCGCCAGCGCCGAGCTGCCAAAGCATATCCACCTCAAGCGCAAGACCGGAGCCTCAAGCAATGGCTGACTTCGAGGTGCATATCGATCTCGGCGGCCGCACGCGCCGCATCGGACTGGCAAGGAGCAATCGTGCCCGAGGCTCAGAGACCATCCTCTTCGAATACGATGGCGCGTGGCTTGACGATCCGGACCGGTTCTCACTGGAACCCGCCCTCGCCCTGACGCGCGGCGCCTTTGCTCCTCCTGCCGGACTGGCCACGTTCGGCTCCATCGGCGACTCCGCGCCTGACACCTGGGGCCGCCGCCTCATGCAGCGCGCCGAACGCCGCCTCGCCGACCGCGAAGGCCGCGCGGTTCGCACGCTTGCAGAAAGTGACTATCTGCTCGGTGTTGCCGACGAAACGCGACTTGGCGCACTCCGCTTCCGCTGGGTCGGCGAAGAAACCTTCCAGGCGCCGACCCGCGCTGGTGTGCCCGCCCTGATCGAACTCGGCCGACTGCTCCAGATCACCGAGCGCATTCTCCGCGACGAGGAAACGGACGAAGATCTCCAGCTCATCTTCGCGCCCGGCTCTTCCCTCGGCGGTGCCCGGCCGAAGGCCTCGGTCGTCGACCAGCACGGCAATCTCTCGATCGCCAAGTTTCCGAAGGAGACCGACGACTACAGCATGGAGACCTGGGAGGGGATTGCACTGCGGCTCGCCAGCAAGGCCGGCATCGCCACTCCGCAACACGAACTGATCGAGGTGGCCGGCAAGGCCGTCATGCTGTCACGCCGTTTCGATCGCAATGACGCCGTCCGCATCCCGTTCCTGTCGGCCATGGCGATGATGGGCGCCAAAGACGGCGAGCGCGGAAGCTATCCGGAGATTGTCGACGCTCTCGCGCAACATGGTGCGCAAGGAAAGACGGACGCTCACGCCCTCTACCGGCGTGTCGTCTTCAACGTGCTGATCTCCAATGTCGATGATCATCTGCGCAACCATGGTTTCCTCTGGCTGGGAAAGACGGGATGGTCGCTCTCGCCGGCTTACGACCTCAATCCCGTCCCCGCCGACGTGAAGGCGCGGGTGCTGACGACGAACATCGACCTCGATGAAGGCACCTGCTCGCTCGATCTGCTCGAAGCCGCGTCGGAATATTTTGGGCTTACGCTGCCGCAGGCCCGCGCGATCATCAAGGACGTCGCGACCGCGACCGCGACCTGGCGCGACACGGCCAAAGCCGTCGGCGCCCGCGCGGCCGAAATCAACCGCATGGCCAGCGCGTTCGAGCACGACGATCTCAAACGAGCGCTAGCGCTTTGACACGGACATTTCTTCATAGCTTCGACCCTGCAGCCGCGAGCCCCGTGGCCGGCCCGACCGTCGATCTTGAAATCTCCGATATCGAGGATGCCGGAATTAGGGAGGTGCTGCAGACACCCGGTGCCGCCTATGGCGCGTGGTCCATTCTCGACGCGCTGCTGGCGCCGACCGGTGCGGGAACGCCCTTTGTCTTCAAGGAGCCCCTAGGACAGGCGCGCGAAGTCAAGGTCGCGCTCTCGGGTCTGTTTGGACGCTTCGTCGCCCGCGCCTATCTCGAACAACACCTCAATCTTTCGATCTTTGCACATCTCGGCAGCCGAACCATCGACTTGGACCGCCGCAGACAGGTCAGGGTCAAGCGCCTGTTTCGCGGCGACCTGCCCGATTGGATCGCCTGCGCCTCTGACCTTTCCTCCCTAACGGTGGCCGAGGCAAAAGGCTGCCATGATGTCGGAGGACCCGCGAAGGCGCTGGATCGAGCGTGGACGCAGGCTGGGCGGATCGACGTCACCGCCCAAGGTCGCAAAGTCACGGTGAAGCGCATCGCAATCGCAACGCGCTGGGGAATGGCTGAAGCTGGTCCAGCTGATGTCCATCTCTCGGTCCGCGATCCCGTCGATGAAGGCGAGCCAATCGCTCCCGAAGAGAAAAACGCGCTGTTCATCGGCCTTCTTCGGTTGCATATCGCCAACTTGATCAAGCCACTCGGTCATGCGGAATTGGCGGGCGCCCTCCATCGTCTCACGTATCAACCATTTGCCCGAAGGCTCCGGGACGATCTCGTACACGCGCGAGCGCTGCTCGATGCCGCTCCGATAAGGGACGTGGAGAAGGTAAGCGCCATTGGAGGCCTTGTCGGCGGCATCGTTACCCGCGCGGGACCAGTCACCGACGCCGATCTCGCACCCGCCGACCAGGAAGTGCTCGCTCGTCTCAACCTCCGACCGGTCCTTGTCGGGATCGAGCGCGATCTCATTCGCGCAGCCATCGACGCAGAGCCGGACACTGTGCGCAATCGCTTGGCGACGGCCGTGCATGCTGATGAATTAGCCCGGTATGACTGCGCAGGCGGCTGGATCGTACCGCTCGGCGAGGAGGGACGCATCAGCGGCGAAACCTGAAGCCCAGCCGCGGAACCAAATTATAGAAATCACCTGTATTGGCTTTTGATCCGATGACGACACTTCCCGGGCGGCGTGGTGGCGATCTCGCGCGACATGACCGAACAGAGGGACCTGCAGGACAAGCTCGCCGCGCTCGGCACCTCCGACGGTTTGACCGGCATCGCAAACCGGCGCCATTTCGACGAGCGACCGAGGAATGGACGTGGGCCAAGCGCGACGGCACGCCTCTCTCGTTGTTGCAGGTGGACGTCGATCACTTCAAGAAGTTCAACGATCAATACGGCCATCAGGCCGGCGACGCATGCCTCCGCGCGGTGGCGCGGATCCTGGCGGCCCAAGTCCGCCGGCCGGCCGTTCGCCCTCATGTTGCAGAGCACGGACGCCGGCGGCTGCGAGCCCGTCGGCGAGAAACGCGCGCCGGGCGTTTCGCGACCTCGGCATGCTGCACGCGCTGAATCTGCCGTCACCGGCTGTTTGCGCACGCTGCATCGAAATCAAGCTCCGTGGAGCCATCGCGGCTTTACCACGAGAGAGATCGCGCCTCACCTCGAAGGCGCCTGTAATGATCGCAGCGGCACGCCCGCCCCCTCAAAGGCTTTTCGGGCTGCATCGAATGTCTCTTGCTCTTTCGAGTCTGGACGGTCGAACCATGAGCCGGGAGCATACGTGGCGATGCGCTTTGCGAAGAACGATTGCGGCTCCCAATCCTGCCCTTCGCGTTTCTCGAAAATGACGATTCCATCGCGGGTGAAATAACGAGGCCCCGGAATGTTGCAATTGACCGAAAGCTGAACTCTCCACAGGTCACCCTTCTCGATCTGCTTCTCACTCACCTTCGGCAGATAGTCCACAGCTACCGGATCGCCGATTGCGCAACGGCCGCGCCGCAGAAGGTCACCCAGCATGCCTTGTGCGGTCGTCACGAAGTTGTAATTGAGGGGATCGTGCAGAAAGCGAAGGTTCACTTCCTTTTCGTCGTCGGTGACTTCGCTGGCAACGAGTGAGAGTGCGAACGCTTGCCAACCCAGCTCTATCGGCTTTGCATAAGGCGGCCCGATTTTCATCGGGCCATTTGGCGCCACAACCCAAGCAATCGTGTATTCGTCGTCTGACTTATCTGCTCGGTGCTTAGCCCACGAGAAGAAAACGGCGTCGCCCTCGTCGGTCTTTTGACCAGCCTCCCAGCCTCTCGGAACAAAATGCGCTACCTTCGAGGTCTTGGCAAATATTTGCTCGGCCGTTTCGCCCGTTTGCGAGCGCCACGTAGACTTCACCTTGTCGACAAGGGATTTGTCATCTGCATGCAGGTCGATGGTCGACAGCAAGAGAAAGAGACTCGTTAGAACTAGTGATCGCACCGAAGGTCCTTCCCCAGCCAACCGCCTCTTGCCGCTACGCCGGATTGACTGCGTCCCAAATCGTGCCGAACCCGAAACCGATGACGAGACCGGCCGGGTAGAACCAAACGTCATGCGGGTCAGGGGCAGCATACCGCAACAGCGCCAACACGCCCGCACTCGCTATTACTGCAACAGATGCCGTCATCGCCTGCCGTGTCCATTCCTTTGCCTCCTGTACAAAGAAGCCGACAAGCATCCCGATGACAAAGCCCAGTAGCACGGCGCCAACAATCGCAACCGCGTCTCTGTTAAACCACTCAAAGACTAATGCGGCTATCCCGAACACCGTTAAGCCTATCCCGAACCCGAACGCTCGCCGCCTTTCCTGTTTTGAGCTGCTGCCGGTTTGATGGACACCCGGTTAAGCTAATCCGACCTTGCGCTCGAACTCAACCGGGCTGAGATAACCGATCGTCGAGTGCCTGCGGGTCGTGTTGTAGAAT
>VYKW01000590.1_pt1 | contig 11134 bp, 10 predicted proteins | sample 5114451 | NCBI WGS metagenome assembly VYKW01 (sample SAMN12291784, study PRJNA351875) | freshwater metagenome | isolation source: freshwater lake | place: USA: Michigan, Gull Lake | collected 2013-08-08
TCATCCCCGTACCACTCAGGCCATGATACGGTCAGGGTGTTGCGTAACGTTCGGGTCGTGGATCGAAAGAGCCACGTTTCACGAACAGGCAGCGGGGTCAGACACGCGTGGACATTTTCCGGCGTCGATTGAAATTGAACTTGGCACTCCAGGGCGGCGGCACACATGGCGCCTTCACCTGGGGTGTATTGGACCGCCTGCTCGAAGATAGATCGCTCCAGCTCTCATGGGTCAGCGCGGCGAGCGCCGGTGCAATCAACGCCACCGCACTCGCAGCGGGCCTTGCCGAAAACGGCCCCGAAGGCGCGCGCGCGAAATTGCGCCAGGTGTGGGAAGCCGTCGCCAAAGCCGGCATGCCCGAATTCGTGCGCCTCAATCCGGTGCTGTTCACACTCTCTCGCTCTGCACCACTGGCCCATTGGGCCTCGCTCTGGTCGCCATATGAATTCAATCCGCTGGGTTTCGATCCCCTGCGCCGCCTGCTGAACGAAACCATCGATTTCGCGGCCATCCGCAAGCATTCGCCCATCGAACTCCTGATCGCCGCCACGGAAGTCGCGACCGGCGAAGCCCGCCTCTTCCGCCGGGAGGAATTGACTGTCGATGCGGTGCTGGCCTCCGCGTGTCTGCCGGCACTACATCATGCTGTCGAGATCGACGGCGTCGCCTATTGGGACGGTGGGTTCTCCGCCAATCCCGACCTCGTCACGCTCGCCATGGAAAGCCCCGTCGCCGACACGCTGATCGTGCAGCTCTCGCCCTTGAAAAAGGAAGGCCTGCCGACCGGCGCGCGCGAAATCCAGGCCCACGTCAACCGTCTGACGTTCAATGCTCCCCTGATCCGCGACGTTGAGATCATAGAAATGGCGCGCGAAGCCATGCACGGCGTCGTCCGCTCGCGCTTCTCGCGCCTGCGTCCGCTCGCCCAGCACCGGTTCCATCTGGTCGAAGCCGCACCCTACACGGGCCTCCTGTCCGATCAGACGATGATCCACCCGGATATGGAATTGCTCAATCACCTGCACGCTGCCGGCCGCACCGAAGCCGAGAAATGGATCGCCACCAACCGCCGCGCCATCGGCAAGCGCTCAACCGTGAACCTGCGCGCACATTTCGAATCCGTGCGCGCCGGCCGCCGCGTGAAACCGAAGGACCTTCTGGAAAGCGGCGCAGCCCCGCCCGGCAAATCCAAAGTAGCCGCCAAAACGGCACCGTCCGCCGCCACACCCCCGCCACCGGCCGCCAAATCGCCCGAGCCGCGGTCCGCGTCCAGCGGCAACGCCTGAAGCGCGCTTAAGGTGCAGCGAGCCGCGCGTATCCTTCCGCGATCGTCTCGTCGAGAATGCGTTTGTACTCGGTGTAGGACGGCTGACCCGCTGCCACCTCGCCGAGCGCCGCCCCCTTGAAATCCGAGCGCTTGAGGTAGGCGATCGGCGCCGAGACCGGCACGAAAAACCGCCCCTGCTTGTTAAGCGTGGTGATAAGCCCCCGCATCTCGCCCGCCTGATCCAGCTGCGAGACCACAACCATCCGCATCGCGCCCTTGGTCAGCGATACGAGATGAATGAACATCGATGACGAGGGAATGTAGAGTCGCCCGCGATGCGAGAACGGCTGATCCGGCCGGTCGCGCTCCTCGAAAATGAGCGACGGCCATTCCGGGTCCCAGATGATGTCGGTGCGATAGGCGACGATCGCGCCCGGCACGGCAAAAGCCGGCCGCAGCGTCAGATAGCTGCCAATATAGTGATCGACTCCCGCGCGCGTGTACGCGCCCATGTAGACCGGCGCGACCAGGCCCCCCTCGCCCTTGAGGTCCATCGGCTGCGCGGTCGACATCGCACCCGACCACAACTCCTTGAGCCGCTGATAGTCGAGCCCGAGCACCATACAGACGTCAAACAGCGTCTGCTCGCGGACGGCCCGCCCGCCGAGCAAATTCTGGATTGTTTTCTCGTGGCACTCGGCCGCGTCCGCGAGTTCGGCTTGCGTCATCTTCTTTTCGATGAGCGCGGTCCGCAGCATCTGCACCGCGGCACTGCGCTCAGCGCGGGCCGGAACGATCTTCTCGGAGGCCATGGGTTGGGCGTTTCCCAGCAAACAGCGATAAGGCGTTTCCGCCATTTATCGCCCGTTGCGCCCTCGCCCGCAATCGCCGCTGGTCAGGGAGGTCACTGTATGGTCAACGCGCGTCCTCGGCAGAGACGACCTGCAACTTGACGGGCGCGAGCCCGCGGCTGGTCATGTCGAGCACTTCGGCGGCGGCTTCCGATACGTCGATCACGCGCCCGGGCTTGAAAGGCCCGCGGTCGTTGATCCGCACCACGGTCTTCTTTCCGTTGCGCGTGTTGGTCACTTCAACGAGCGTCCCGAAAGGCAAGCTGGGATGCGCCGCCGTCATGTCCCGCTTGTTGAATTTCTCCCCCGACGCGGTCATCTGGTCCTGCCAGTAGTAGGACGCGATGCCGTCAAGGGCATGCGACTTGGGTGCTTTCGGACCCAGCGACCCGATGACGACTTTCTTGGCCGGCGCAGGCCCCACATGGACTTCCGTTACCCACGCCGACTCGGTGGAGTTGGAGAAAGCGGCACCCGCCGAAGAGGCAAGCAGCGCAGCGGCGATCGCAATGCGTTTGAAGAGCGTCATAGCAGTCCAGTGTTGGGCTTCAGTCCGGTCACAACGTTCCGAACCGCAACCTGTTCCCGCTAGCCCGATTCTGCGGCCTCCCGAAGGCAAGCCACCTACTCATCCACACGCGCCGGCTCCAGACGCCCCTGCGCAGTGTGGACGCAAAACACCCACTCCCCACCGACCTGCCGGGTGTGGACCATCAATAAAGAAAAGGCGGTGGAAGCTTATGTGCCTCCTACCGCCTTCATGCTCATGATATCGGGCTCAACCCCCGAGAGAGGATCAGCCGCGGCCGAGAACCGTCACCGAAACCGGTGCAATGCCCGACGCGGTCATGCCGACCTGCTTGGCAGCAGCCTTCGACAGATCGATGATGCGGCCCTTGATGTAGGGGCCACGGTCGTTGATGGTCACGACGACCGAGCGGCCGTTGTTGCGGTTCGTAACGCGCACCTTGGTGCCGAACGGTAGGGTCTTGTGGGCAGCCGTCATGGCGTTCGGGTTGAACCAGCCGCCGGAAGCCACGCGCTGGGGCTGCCAGTAGTACGAACCCATGCCGCTGTAAGAACCGCCCGAGGCCACGGAGTAGGACTTCTTCGAGGCCTTCTTGTAGGACGCCTTTTTGTACGAAGCCTTCTTGTAGGACGCCTTCTTGGTGGCGTGCTTATGCGCCTTGGCGCAGGCCGCAGCCGGACCCTGGCATTCGTAGGCGGCGCTGGCGGTTCCAGCGCTGGCAAAGCCGACGGCAACCATCGCCATCGCAGCAGCAAACAATACGCGCATCTCAAGTCTCCATCTCATCTGACGACCCGCACTCGGCGCTTCGCTGCCAGTCTCGTGAATGCCGCGGCCCGAGGGGCTCGCGTTGCCTGGAAACGTCCGGCCCCACTCTGGGTCGCCGGTCCGCGACAGACGGTTGATCCACGTGGCAGCTCAACTGAAACGTGAGCCTGGACCCGGAACGTCCTCGATCGTCCATATTGTTTCGGGTGCAACTTGTGCTGCTCCCGCCCGGTGAGCCGGAAGCAAGCATTACGGGTCCAGCCGGTCAACCCGCGCAAGTGAACGTCATTCAATAAAATGCAGGGGCATGGCAATAAAGCGAATAAAAACAATACTGTGGCGTATCGGGCACGCGACGGCGCGCCGCAGTTGCTGAGGTTTAACCACGTATTCGAAGCCCCTGAAAATAAGGCTAAATATAGGCATTATTGCGCTGCACACTCCGCTGGCGGCGTATTAGAGAGGTGCACGCGGTTACTTGCCAAGGTGACTTTGCACCGTCGCATCGGCGGTCTAATGCAACTCTTCGCGCCACGGGAGGGCGCGCCGATGACCGCCGATGCGCCAACCACCAGCCCGACTTTCGCCGAGGCTGTGCGCACGTGGGCCAAAATCGGCTGCTTGTCTTTCGGCGGCCCCGCCGGCCAAATCGCGCTCATGCATCGCGTCCTGGTCGAAGAGAAGCGATGGATCGACGAACGCCGCTTCCTGACCGGCCTCAATTTCTGCATGCTCCTGCCCGGTCCCGAGGCCATGCAACTGGCCACCTATGTCGGTTGGCGCTTGCACGGCGTAAGGGGAGGCCTCGCCGCCGGGCTCCTATTTGTCTTGCCCGGCGCCATCCTGATGCTGGCACTGGCGCTCGCCTATGCCCATTTCGGAGCGGTCCCTATTGCCGAAGCCCTCTTCCTGGGCGTCAAGGCCGCAGTTCTTGCTATCGTCATTGATGCGCTGCTGCGCGTTGCCCGCAAGGCGCTTCACGCGCCGGCCGATTGGGCTATCGCCGCCGCCGCCTTCCTCGGGCTGTTCTTTCTCAACGTGCCGTTCCCCCTCATTGTCATCGCCGCCGGACTTATCGGCTTCCTGCGCGGGCGCGGCGCGCCCATCCCCACCGCTGCCCCCATCGAACCCATCCGCCTGAGCGCCACACTGCGCACCGTTGCCATCTGGCTCGCCATCTGGATATTGCCGCTCTTGGCGCTTGCCGCCCACTTCGGCCCCGGCCACGTCCTGACTGAACTCGCCTGGCTTTACTCCAAACTCGCCCTCGTCACCTTCGGCGGCGCCTATGCCGTGTTGGCCTATCTCGCGCAGGAAATCGTGGAGACCTACCGTTGGCTCACGCCGGGTGAAATGCTGGACGCGCTGGGCCTCGCCGAGACGACGCCCGGCCCGCTGATCCTCGTCACCGAATTTGTAGGCACCCTCGCCGCCTTTCGCCACGGCGGCGGCAATCCGATGCTCATGGGCATCCTCGGCGCCATCGTCACGCTATGGGCCACGTTTGCTCCATGCTTTCTCTGGATCTTCGCTGGCGCACCCTACATCGAACGCTTGAATGCCATTCCGGCCCTGCGCTCAGCACTTTCCGCCATCACCGCAGCCGTCGTAGGCGTCATTTTGAACCTCACGGTCTGGTTTGCCCAGCACGTTCTATTCACGAGCCACGAGCGCGCCGTCGCCGGGCCCATCAATGTAGAATTGCCGGTTTGGTCGTCGCTGCGCTGGGACGCGGCGGGTCTCGCTCTGTTGGCGGCCGTGCTCCTCTTTGCACTCCACCGCGGCATCGTCACAACACTCGCATTGACCGCCGCCGCCGCCCTCTGCCTCCACGCGGCTGGCATCGTCTAGACGGCTAGAGCCAGCCCTTGCGCCGGAAATAAATGTAGGGAATGACGGCCGCCAGCACCATCGCGCCAATGGCCAGCGGATAGCCGTACGCCCACTCCAATTCCGGCATGTGCCGGAAGTTCATGCCGTAGATCGAGGCCACCAGCGTCGGCGGCATCAACATCACCGCCATCACCGAGAACAATTTGATGATCTGGTTCTGTTCGGTCGAAATCATGCCGAGCGTGGCTTCGAGCAAGAACCCGATCCTGTTGGTCAAAAACCGCGTGTGCTCCATCAGCGAGTGGATATCCCGCTGAGCGATGTCGATCCGCTGCAAAACGCGCGGATCGAACCCCCGCTCGCGCGCCGTATCGCGGAAGAAGTGCAGCGTGCGGTCGAACGAGGTTGAACTTTCCAGAACCCGGGAGACGAGATCGCCTTCCTTGCCCGTCTGCTTCAAGAGCACGTCGAGACGGCGCGAACTGTCGCGCCGCGCGGTGTTCAAGTTGAATACGTTGTGCGTCAGCTTGTCGACGTCGTCCTGAATGCGCTCGATCACGTCGGCGGTCCGCATGATCAGCGTTTCTATCAGCCCGATCATGAGCGCGCCGCCCGACGTGCATGCGACCGAACCCTTTTCGGCCCGCGCAACGAACAACGGGAAGGCCTTCGGCTCCACGTAGCGCACGGTCACGAGGCGGTTGTCCTTCAACACAAACGTCACCGTCGAGGTCACCGGCGTCGTGTTGTCGGGAAAGTGGACGATGAAGGTCGTCATGAAGGTCGCGCCGTCTTCTTCGTAGAACCGGCTTGATGCTTCGATCTCGCGCACCTCATCCTTTGTCGGCACGTCGACGCCGAGCGCCGTCTCGATGAGGGCCTCGTCCTCCGCAGTCGGATTGACGAGGTCGATCCAGACGCTCTCCGCGCCGAGCGCATACCCCTCCGCTTGGCGGACCAGATGTCCATTCCGGCAGTCGTAGATGGTGATCATGGCGTGCTCTCCCTGCCCCGCGCGGATGACGGAAACTTAAGATGCTGTCAATCGCTGAGACGCGCTATCGTAAGGGTACGGGGCTGTAGGGGCACAGGTAGGAGACACACATGAAGCCGTCCGCATTCATTCTGGCAGCCGTAGCCATCGCCGGATCCGCCCTTAATGCTGAAGCCGCCATCCAGTGTCGTAACGGCGCCCAACTCGTCTCGGGCAGCTACATCATCACTCCCTACTGCCAGGACAAACTCTTGGCCCAGGTCGCCCGCCAGTACGGTTCGCGCGTCTCGTTCGCGGAAATCCGTGACAACCCCAACACCAAGCGCCACGTCTGCCGCCTCGTCGGCCGCGACATCCGCGTTTTCGAGAATTGCATAACCGTCAATCCCAACGGCCGCCGCGCGTACTAAGCCCGCGTCAATGGCACTCGAATGTGAGGCGCGCTGCGGACCAGTTGCGCGCCTTCACATCGTCGGGTGAAATCCAGAATTGATAAGCGCCAACGTCGCCAAAGCGCCAATGCAACAGCTCGTCGTACACGAGTTGAAGAAGCAGTATCTTGTCCGCATTCTCCCAGATGGCGCCTTGGATATCGACGCCGACGCCGAACATTTGGTGCCAGGAACCGCTGGCCGGCAACACGCAGCGTTCGTTGACAAAAGCCCGCACAGGCGCTGGAATTGTCAGATAGGCCACCTCGTCCGCCGTGAGCATGGCGATCAGCGCCTGGGTCTCGATTTCTGACAATTCGTAACTCAACGCAGATCGGGTGAAATCTTCGAACTCTTCACGCGCACGCTGGAATAGCACCGCAAGAGTATGCCAGTCGGCGTCTTTCATAATCGCGCTGGCCGCGTGTCCGGCCGCGAATGCGGCACTGTCCTCCACCAGCGCGGCGAACTTCGGCAGATCTCGGTGGAAAGCGGTATTTTGCGCTTCGACTCGCTCCAGAGCCTGTTTGGCGCGTTCAAGGTCGGGCGATGGCGCAGCCGCACGCCGTCCGAAGACTCCGAAAGCGGGCTTCGCCTGTTTAGCTAGTGCTGCATACTCGGCGCGCGTCCTCTCAAGCCACGGCGCGCGGGCAGAGAGCGTTTTGGGAGCGCGATGCAAAGCATTTTGCAGACAGGCCGTGAGATTGTGAGCCGAATACCACCAATGGGGCAACGGCCCCCCGCCCAGGGCCGCGATATGGCGTGTACTGGGAAACCCGGTCCCATTCGGAAACAGGCGGCCGATGGCACGCACGGCGTCATCCGTCATCGGTTCGAGGTCGACGTCTTCGGCATCGAGTTCGGGCACGTCGATATCGAGCGCGTGCAGCTGAACGGGCCAGTATGGAAACAGCGCTTCGACACCCGGGCCCGGATCTTCCGGAAACGGCCAGGACCCCAATTCGCGCACCGGATGCGCGTCGGTCGGCGGATCGGTCCGGCGCCCACCACCCTCACCTGGAACGTACACGACGGCGCCCTCGCAGGACCCCAGCGGTCCGACAAAAAATGCGAGCGACCCGTGGGCGGGAAATTCCGGCGCGTAACGGGCCATCTCGGCAAGGTCGATCTGTGCAAGAAAAATCAACGGAGCCTTTGTCTTCACATCTCGCGGCCAGGACTGGCTGCCGAGCCTCGGCCGGCCACCAAACCAGCTTTTCGCCTGCTCCCAGCTCTGACCCAAAACACGTGGGCGGCGCGCAACAACAAGCGGCGGTCGAGCAATGGCCATAGCTTACCCGTTTGGAGTTACAAACGGATTACGGCTACCACGGATGAATTGAGCGGCGGTCAATCTGCGGACGTATAAGTCTAAAGCCCCATCAGTCCCAAAATCTCATCCACAGCCCGCGTCGGGAACAGCCGGCCTTCGCGCACGTCGGTCTCGATGGCGGGCAGGCGCGCGGCGACCGCGGGATTGGCTTTGACCGCCTGCAGCAGACGGTCGGAGAGCATATCGCGCATCCATTCCACAGCTTGCCGTTTGCGGCGTTCGGCGAATTGCCCGTTGTCGTGCATGAGCTGGCGATGTTCGGCGATCTTGGCCCACAGGTCGTCGAGGCCGAGGTTCGTTCGCCCTGAAATGGTCACGACGGGCGGCAGCCATGCCGCCGACTTCGGCGTAAAGATCGCAATTGCGTTCTGATATTCGTTCGCCGCCCGCTTGGCGCGCGTGATGTTGTCGCCGTCCGCCTTGTTGATTGCGATCATGTCGGCCAGTTCGATGATGCCCTTTTTGATGCCCTGAAGATCGTCGCCCCCGCCGGCGAGCAACAGCACCAGGAAGAAGTCGACCATGTCGGCGACGGCAACTTCCGATTGCCCGACGCCGACCGTTTCCACGATCACGATATCGAACCCGGCCGCCTCCAGAAGCACCATCGTCTCGCGCGTCTTGCGCGTCACGCCGCCGAGCGTGCCCGATGTCGGCGAGGGACGGATAAACGCATTTTGCAGCGGCGCCAGTTGCGCCATGCGCGTCTTATCGCCGAGGATCGATCCACCGGTCCGCTTCGACGTCGGATCGACCGCCAAAACCGCCACCTTGTGCCCCGCCGCGACGAGGTTCGTGCCCAACTGGTCTATCGTCGTCGATTTGCCGACGCCGGGCACGCCCGTGATTCCGAGCCGGATCGCCCCGCCCGAATGCGGCAGTAAAAGCTGCAACAGTTCCTGCGCCTCGGCGTTGTGGGCCGGCTTCGTGCTCTCCACCAGCGTGATGGCCCGCGCCAGCGCGGTGCGGTCGCCGGCCAGAATGCGCGTCGCATAGTCGGCGGGGGTCAAGGTCTCGCGCATCGCAAATGAGGTCCAGCAGCAAGGGGAGGGACGTGCAACCCGGCCAAGCGCCGGAGAACGCGGGACCATGTGCAGGAATTGTCCGCGCCGCAAGGGGGGGCCGGGTGCGTCCCGTCGCCGTTTTGCTGCAGATCGGTCAATGCCCTCGTGTCGGCGTCATTTCCCGATGATATCCCACTATGCGGGATAGCCCCGCGCGTGGCCGGGCGCTAAACTGTTGCGCCGCACAAGGGGGATGCACATGTCGGAGCTGCCTGAGATCGCGCGCTATGCATTGGTGGCCGTCGCGGTCCTGGTGCTGTTCGCGTTTGCCTGGAGCGCCACGCGGCCCATGCCCAAGCTGGCCCGCGCGCTCGCCCGTCTCTCTCTTCTCGCCCTTGCGATTCTGCCCGTGGCTTTGGTCTTGCTCCAAACCGACACAAGTGCCCCAAGCCGCGCTCCGCCACCCGTGGCAACCGCGCCGGCCCCCGACGCCGCCAAACCTGAGCCGCCCGCACCGCCGAAGAAGGCCGCCGAAGCCAAACCCGCACCCGAACCAGAGCCCGTGGGCGAGGCAGCGCCGGACGAGCCCGTCGTCGCAGCCCCGCCCGAAGAGGAGGCCGCTGCAGAAGCGCCCGCGCCGACACGCAGCCTCGACGATACAGACATCTCGGCCAGCTCGCCGCCCCCGCCTCCGCCTGCGCCATCCACACCACCGCCCGGCGGCGGGACAGCGGCCGAAGAAAAGAAGGACGGCTTCGACATCGTGCCGGTCTATTACGGCACCGACCGGGCCGAAGCCGCCACCGAGAAGCGTCTCGACTACGGCCCCAATCGCGGACGCAAGCTGATCCTCGGCCAGGCCCTCGTCACCGTTCCCAAATCGCACGTCCAGCCGCAGATCGAGCGGCCCTGGGCGATTAAGATCCCCTACTTCGACATCACGCTCTATGAGGAAGACGAAGACCCCGCCAAGCACTTCACGATGAAGGAACTGAAGGCGCAGACGCGTGAGGAATTGCTAGCGCTGGTGCGCGCGCGTCTCGCCAAGTCCGAACGCTTCAAGGACCACGCCATCGTCTTTGTCCACGGCTACAACACGACGTTCGACAATGGCATCTACCGCACCGCCCAGATCGCTTACGACTTAAAGTTCGACGGCGCGCCCTTCCACTACAGTTGGCCATCCGGCGGTGGCCTCGCAAGCTACACCTACGACCGCGAAAGTTCGGGACAGTCGGTGCCCTACATGCGCGAGTTCTTTGATCTCGTGATCAAGGAGAGCGGCGCCAAGAAGGTCTCCGTCATCGCTCACAGCATGGGCAATCAGCCCGCACTCCAAGTTCTGCGCGATATCAAATCATCTTCGCCGCCCGGAGTTGTGATCAGCCAGATCATCCTCGCAGCCCCCGATGTCGACCGCGACAATTTCGAGAACATCGCCAAGGAGATTAGCGGTCTCGCCAACGGCATCACACTGTATGCCGCATCCAACGATTTTGCCTTGAACGCCTCGCGCCGCTTCCATGGCGGCGTGCCGCGGGCTGGCGATGTCCCCACCGGAGGTCCGCTCGTTCTCCCTGGCATCGACACCATCGACGTGACGGCCGTTTCCACCGACAGCTTCGGCCTCAACCACTCCGGCTATGCCGAGAACAACGCGCTGATCAACGATCTCCAACTGCTGATCCAGACCGGCGAGCGTCCGCCCGAGAAACGTGTGCCGCTCCTGGAAAAGGTTCCCACCTCGGCGGGCGATTACTGGCGCTATCCCGCGCAGCGCTGATTTGTTCGTTAACGCCGTCTTAACGGCCGTTCCATAATCTGCCACTCCGCAGTTCGCTCGGAGGGACAGCCATGGCCGGCATCACGCGCACCACGCGATTAGGATTATTCGCACTGGGTTTCCTGACCGCAACCGGCGTCGAGGCCGTTCGCGCCGATGAAGCCTACCTGTGCGAGGACGGCCGGATCGTGAAGGTAGCGCCGGGCAAGTTGGAAGAACTGAAGCGCACCGACGCCTGTATCGCCGCATACTATGGACTGCAGATTGACGCCGCCGCGCGCAAACCGGAGCCTCGCCTCGAAACCGGCGCCCTCGCGCCGCCAGCGGCGAACCGTGCACCG
>VYKW01000882.1_pt1 | contig 10982 bp, 8 predicted proteins | sample 5114451 | NCBI WGS metagenome assembly VYKW01 (sample SAMN12291784, study PRJNA351875) | freshwater metagenome | isolation source: freshwater lake | place: USA: Michigan, Gull Lake | collected 2013-08-08
GGACATCATACTTAAACCTTCCTGTCAATAACATATAGGGATTATAGAAATGATAATTGCGTAAATCCCAACTAACATCTTGACCTAAAATAACCGAGATAATTCCTAAAGCAATAAAGTAGATAATTGCCCAAAATAAGGGATGAGAACTTGGAAAACGTTTGAGGATTTTCATAATTAGAAAATTAAGATTTATTTGTTTAGTTTTACTAGCTTAACTTGGCAATTTATAGTTAAGGATGAGATTAAGATTACCTAGTAACAATCCCCAAAAGACAATAAGCATGATTATCTTGACAAAATTAGTTAAGATTTCCGATTTTTTCTCGGTTAAATCATTAAAGAAAAATCCCCCTAAAGTAATTGCCGTTCCGATAATAAAGTAATATCTACCGTAAGGGGAACTCAAAACCCAATCCTTAATATTTAAATTCACCGACCAAACGACAATAAAAATAAAGATAGTGGCAGCACCGATAAAATCAGGGTTCTTACGAAAATCGTCTAAGAATATACCAAGCACTAGAAAGAGAAATCCATAGTAAGGAATTACATACCAAGCGTAGTAATGACTTTGAGCGCCAGAAAAAATAAGAAGAATTGTATAGATTAATATAGGAAAAGTAACTAATCGTATTTTAGATATTTTTAAAGGAAATCTAGCAACAAGCAGTAAAGTTATCCAACTAAAAATCAACCAACCATCCTCAAAAAAAACTGTGGGTAGAACTAGATTTTTTAACATAGCAAAATCCGTAAAGCGATTTTTATGTTCTTGAAGGGTGGTTAAAAACCAACTAAAATCATAAAACCAACCATAAAGGTAATATAAACCTAAGGATAAAACTGCCGTCAGAGAAGCGATTAAGCTATCTAGCCAATTTTTTTGGAATAATAGTAAAGCAACTAGAGAAGCGAGGATATATAATCCTGTCACCTTAACTAAAGGTGCTAAACCACCTAGAAATATAGCCAAGTATAGATACTTTTTTTGAGACTTTTCACCGTACTGAAGGAATAAAAGTGCTACCGCTAAACTTAGACATAATAATAAATTTTCACTAACTGCTAAACGAGATAAAAAAACCGTATTGGGGTTAGTGGCAAAAATTAAAGAAGTTATAATCGCCACACCGGTATTAGTCAAACGTAAAGCTAATAAATAAAGTAAGAAAATAGAGAGAGTGCCAAAAACTAAAGAAGGAATTCTAATTACTGTTAAACTACAGTCAAAAAATTCCTTTGCTCCCGATAAAATAGCCGTCATACCCACAATTAATCCAAACAAGGGAGGATGATCAAACCAAGGGGTAACAAAACGATAACGAACGGCAGTTTTTTCCCAAACTGTCACCAGAAAATCATCCGTGGGACTGAGGAAAGACCAACTGGTAGGAACTCCCTCTTGAATCAAACTCATGCCACTCCAAGCAAAGGCAAATTCATCTTGAGTCCACTTATAGGGAGGCAAGGAATCGTACTGATAATATCTTAAGATAAATCCCAAGACCGTAATTAATACACCCAGAAATAGACGGTAATCAAACTTGCTAAAACTCTTTAATATAAAATCTCGCTGCATCATTATTCTGAAATTGGCTCGCTATTTATCTTTTGGGGTGAACCCGTGCTATTGTAACATGGTTTGACGGTTAAATTTTTTGACAAACCCAGATCGATTAAATACCCGATTATCGAGGTTAAGTCATCTCGATAATTTCTCCTTCGTAAATTCTCAGGGACATCAAATGGTAAACTCATCTTTATAGCCAACTCCAGACAAGGGACTCATTTCTGGCAGAAAAGTTCCCCAGTTTCTCCCTACTAAACTATAACTTAAGAGATTGACATTACCATCAGCAATATGCTAAAAAACATTAGCTTAATAGCCGAGTAACAACAATTACCCCGTTAAAAATCCCTATATTTTCCCCTAAAGCAAACATCTTGTCCTTAGTTGCCAACATGATTCGTCAGTTAAATTATTCTAGAGTTTGGTTGTTATTAATCCTTATTTTTGCTCTTTTCCTGCGTCTAAATGCCGCTTTCTCTTATCCTAATATTCTCTGGCCGGATGAAATTTTTCAGACCTTAGAACAGGGTCATCGACTAGCTTTTGGCAATGGGATGATACCTTGGGATTTTCGGGACGGGATTCGTTCTTGGTTATTTCCGGGGATTCTTGGCGGGATTATGAAGCTAACTGCTGGTTTTTCGGAAGGAGCCAGTGGCTATCTGGCCAGCATCAAGATTTTCCTCAGTTTACTATCTTTAATCCCCGTTTGGATCGGATTCTCGATCGCCTACGAAAGCATCGGTTTGGCCGGCGCTATCCTAACCGGCAGTATTTGTGCGATTTGGTTTGAATTTATTTATTTTGCCCCGAAAGCCTTCACCGAAGTTATGGCCGCTTATTCCCTGCTAGTCGGCGTTTATTTAGGATGTTACGGCAAAAATCCCCCCTCTCGTCAGCGACTGTATTGGACAGGGTTTTTCTACGGATTGACCACCTATCTTCGATTTCATTTACTGCCTGCCATCGCCATCGCCCTCATTTATCAAGTTAGACAAAAAAAATTTCAACAATTACCGCCCCTTGCCCTCGGTTTTATCGGTCCGGTTTTGCTGGGGGGTGCTTTAGACGCTTTCACTTGGTCCACCCCCTTCCAATCGATTTGGAAACTGATCTGGATTAATATTTTTGAAGGAAAATTTAATAGTTTTGGCGTATCTCCTTGGCAGCAATATTTTACTTGGTTAGCCCTCAATTGGTCTTGGTGGCTGTTTCCGATCCTCTTCTTCTGTGCAATCGCTGCTCGTCGTCACTGGATTCTCGCCCTTCTGTCCCTAGTTATTATCCTCTCTCACAGCTTTTTAGGTCACAAAGAATATCGTTTTATTTTCCCTGCCCTACCACTAATTATTATTCTCGCCGGTTTGGGAGCCGCCACTCTCGTCTCGCGTTTATCGTTAATGCGAGGTTCCCTCGCCGGCAAAACTATCGTTATTTTTAGTAGTTTACTTCTTTGGGCTTTTCTATCCTGGTTGTTGGCGGGCCGTTTTAATACCGACCAGACTTTTAATTTCGGACCGCCTTGGCAAAAACCGGGCTATACTCACTGGCAAACCCACGGCGGACAATTACAAGCCTATCAGTATTTAAGTAGCGAGAAAAAACTGTGCGGTTTAGGAGTAAAAGGATTGGCGTGGCAATATACGGGGGGATACGCCTACTTACACCAAGATGTGCCGATTTATTTCCTCAAAGATAACCAAATTTTCGAGGAACTACAACCTTATTTTAATTATCTATTATTTAACCAAGACACTGCCGCGGTCGGAGATTATCAACGGGAGAAATGCTTTAACGGAACTTGCGTTTACAGGCGCTCTAATTCTTGTCAAGTTAACCAGAATTATCATATCAATCAGTATCTCAAAAAAGCTGGCGAGTAAGATAATATAAGTAGGGAGGCACAATTATTTGTAGGATGGGTTAGCGGTAGCGTAACCCATGCGGGCGTTGGGTTTCATACTTCAACCCAACCTACGTTCATCTTATATTTGATTCCACCCAAAAATAAGTCTAAAAAGCCGAAAAAAAGTTAATTATGTAAGCGGGATAACTTCGATCATGAAAAAAATTAAAATCTTGCCAATTTGCCTAAGTTTTCTGATTTTAATCTACATACTTTTTGTTATGCTCGTCAACCTCTCCTCTTTCCCCGGATTGCACGGAGATGAGGCTTGGTTTGGACTGAATGCCCGGGAAATTCTCCACCACGGAACTCGATCGCTCCACGGACTAAACACCTATACTAGCTCTTTCTATAGCTGGTTAATTTCCCTAACATTTCGCTTGCTAGGCATCAAAGTTTTTTCCTTGCGATTACTGGGAGTTTTCCTTAACCTATTAGGTTTTATTATCGTCGTTTATAGTCTGAATAAATATGTCGATCAAAAGGCGAGTATTCTTTTCTTATTTTTACTACTATCTTGTTCTTGTTTACTGCTTTTTCCCAGAATAGCTTGGGAAGTATGCGCTTTACAAGTATTCTTTATTTCCCTTAAATTTAACCTTCTCCTCAAGTATTTTAAAAATCATGAATTTACTTTCCTCGATATATTTCTTTTCCTTTTCATAACTTCCTTAGGAGTGATCAATCATTTTATCTTTATCTTTGAATCCCTGGGGTTAACTGTAGCGGCTCTAATTTTGCACCTACGTTATTTTAATAAAATCACAATCCGGCTTTTATATTTATCTTTTTTATCCCTGATATTCGTTTCTATAATTTATGTAACTAAACCTTTAATTGATGATAATATTTTCCAAGCATATCGATATATTTTATTGATAATTAGTCTAGCAGTCCTCGCTATTTTTAGTACAGTTTTTATCAGAACGCAGCAACAAATTAGCCAGCTTTTATGCTTACCTCTACGGTTTAACCAAATCTTTTATTGGTTAGCTGGTATTTTTCTGCTACTGCTATCACTATTTTTATTGAGAAACTTCCTAGCTATTCATTCCCAAAGTTTTCTTGGCACTATCTCAGGAATTATCGTCATCGAAAGACTCTCCTCCACCCTGTTAACTGTCTTGGAAAAACAATGGTTAGAAATTACTTGGATAGCTCTCATAAGTATTTTTATCCTGCGGGGATTACAAAAGCTAATCAATAATAACAGTGCTAATAACTTACAAACGGATGTATTTTTCTACTTATATCCCCTATTCTGTTTATTGTTTGTTTCCCTTGCACCGGGCAACTTTGATCGCTATTATATTATTCCGGGTTATCTTTTTCTGATTGCTTTTCCCCTAGTCGTCCGCAGTCAATATATTACCTATCAAGTTCGTTACCTATACCTATCACTAATTATTTTATTAGGATTCACCTTTACTCTGCAGCAAACTCTCCTCTGGAGAAGTATTTTAGCCACCGAAAACGAATCACCAAGATTGATACGTTATAGAAACTATCAAGATTTATCTTATCACTTTTTAAAACAAGATCAACTCTTAAAATTCCTGCAAGAGAGACAAATTTGTCAAATAAATCAGATAGATAGAAATACGGTTTACTTTATCTATTATCCCTTAGACTTTCATTTTCTTGAACGGCAAACTTCTTGTAAGAGTACCACCACTGTTTTGATTGAATACTGTCCCCATTGTCGAGATTTACCCAAATATTTTAAAATTATCGAAACTAATCATTAGTAACGGGTAGAATTAGAGGAGTCAGGAGGTCAATTTTTCTCTAAGGAAGTTACCCCGAATCTATAATCCTTAAAAATAAATCATCTGCAAAAATTCTCAGCTTAATTTTGATAAAAGCCAATAATAAGCTGACTTTAAAACTCAAAAATTTTGGTAAATATCTTGACAAATGATCCCGATCGAGGGTATTATTAGGGTGGTTTCGGCAAAAATATCCAACAGCCAGACCTCCCTAGACTAACTTAGTAAAATTAATTACTCCCTATTGATAGATGAAAATCAAGAAATATCTTAAGTTCTGGAAATATCCTCGCTTAGTTGATGAACGAGAGACTTTAATTGATGAACGAGAGACTTTAATTGAAGAACGAGATTCTCTCAAAGATCATCTGAAGAGTTTGAATCAAGAAAAACAAGAAATGATTCGGGAAAAAAACGCTATTTATGAAAGATTAGGTCAGTTATCCTTAACCATTCCCGAACTGCAAGAAATTAGTCCGAAACTTCTCGATATTAGCGTAATCAAAAATAAAGCCCGCCAGTTTCGAGTCCAATTAGATGCCGAAAAAGAAAAACTGGCTCCCGACAATTTTGGCTGGTATCCTTACAACACTTTAACCTGCTTCGAGATTCTCGAATTACTATTAACGGGTAAAAACCGTTTTCTACTGGAATTAATCTCGGAAAAACCGATTGTTGATATTGGTTGTGCCGATGGGGATCTGGCGTTTTTTCTGGAATCTTTGGGCTGTAAAGTGCAGGTAGTGGACTACGCTCCTACTAACTTTAATCTTCTGCAAGGGGTTAAACTGCTCAAAACCGCTCTTTCTTCCTCTGTGGAGATTCATGATGTTAACTTAGATTCCCAGTTTCTGCTTCCCGAAAAAAGCTATAGTTTAGTCATCTTCTTAGGAATTTTATACCATCTCAAAAATCCCTACTATGCCCTCGAAACCCTAGCGAAATCTGCCAATTATTGCCTGATTAGCACCCGCGTCACTAAGTTTAATACGGTGAGTAATGCCGCTAATCGAGTCGATCTTTCCGCGATTCCTCTAGCCTATTTACTTGATGAACTAGAAGCAAATAATGATTCTACTAACTATTGGATTTTTTCTAATGCCGGGTTACGCCGAATTTTACAGCGAACTGGCTGGGAAATTTGCGATTATATAACAGTAGGTAATACCGAAAACTCCGATCCCGCCAGTCGTGACGGCGATGAAAGAGCCTATTGTTTAGTAAAAAGTCGTTTCTATCAAGATTAGAAATGCCTAAATATCAGACCAGTCTCCTAAAAATATGAACTATAGCCCTAATCCCCTCTTAAACCGACGTAGCTTGCTGAAATTAGCAGCCCTAGCCGGAGGAAGTGCCGGACTAACTACCCTTCTCTCCTCTCGGCTCAGTTACTCTGCCGACCAAAACCAGGCTAGTGCCAAGAATATAGAGGAAATAGAAGAATTTTTGCGGCAAATTCGCCCGGTAAATCCGCAAAATCTCCAGTTGACAGAATATAGCTTTGAAACAGTCACCGTTGATCGTCAAGGGCAAATTATCGATCGCCGTCAGGGTAGCGCTCGTTCCTGGCGCGAACCCCTAGGCAACGGCAGCGAACTAGAGATGGTGGCTATTCCGGGGGGCAGTTTTCTACGAGGCTCAAAAAATGAGGAAAGAGGCGATCATACTAGCAGTGAAAAACCAGAAAATTCCCTGACGACGGCGGCCTTTTTTCTGAGCAAATACCCGATCACCCAAGCACAGTGGCGAGCGATCGCGCAACTGCCCAAAATTAATCTCGAACTCAACCCGGCGCCCTCCTTTTTCCAAGGCGATAACTTACCCGTAGAGAGAGTCTCCTGGTACGAGGCGATCGAATTTTGTCAAAGACTCTCCCGCTCCACCGGCAAAGATTACCGACTAGCGAGTGAATCACGCTGGGAATACGCCTGTCGCGCCGGTACAACCACCCCCTTTTACTGCGGGGAAACCCTCACCAGCGAGCGCGCCAATTACTTTGCCGTCTATGATCCCTACGCGGAAGAACCAGCCAGCGCCTATCTGGCCAGGACTACCCCGGTGGGCAGTTTCGCCCCCAATAATTTCGGTCTCTACGATATGCACGGCAACGTGGGCGAATGGTGCGCCGATAGCTGGCACCGGAATTACGAGGGAACCCCGCCCCTGGATGGTAGTGCTTGGTTAGACAGGGATACTCGCTTGCAGCCCCGTTATCGTTCCGCCCGTTTAGTGCGAGGGGGCAGTTGGGGCGATGAAGCTAGGCACCTACGCAGTGCCAATCGCACCTTTTGCCTTCCCGATCAACACCACAGTGTCTTGGGTTTACGAGTCATGGCCGATAGTACCGGTTAATCAATGCTTGTGTCCGCCCAAGAGACGACAAAGGTATGGTTCAATAGGTTAGGTTCCAAAGGGCCAAAAGTATTCAGAATCTTCTGCTGTTGTCAGTGCGTCTGTAGCTAAATCAACCGCGAGTGAGGTCAAATTTTTCATGAAGGTACAGCAGTCTCATCTTTTCTTAACTCCCCCCACAGGAGAACTACAGGTACCTTTATCTCCTCCTCCCCCGGACGACGGCAACCTAGAAGAAGAAAAAAATTATCCTCTCAGCCTGTCTCTAGTCATTCCCACCTACAATGAACGGCAAAATATCGTTCAATTAGTCAACATTCTCAGTCAAATACTGGACGAAGCCCTGCCCAACGATTACGAACTGATCGTTGTCGATGATAATAGTCCCGATCGCACTTGGGAAGTCGCCGCGTCTTTAATCCCTGAATATCCCCAGCTGCGAGTGCTGCGCCGGGAGGGAGAAAAAGGTTTATCCTCGGCAGTGGTACGGGGGTGGCAAGTGGCACGGGGCGACATACTTGGGGTCATCGATGCCGATTTACAACATCCCCCGGAAGTGTTATTAAAATTATTCGAGCAAACCAGAGCCGGAGCCGATCTCGCCCTGGCTAGTCGCCATGTGGAAGGGGGTGGAGTCAGCGAATGGAGTCTAACTCGACGCTTCCTCTCCCGGGGGGCGCAGCTGTTGGGATTAGTCATTCTGCCTGACGTGGTGGGACGGGTATCGGATCCGATGAGTGGCTATTTCATGGTTAATCGACAAGCGATCGCAGGCCCGATCTTAAACCCGATGGGCTATAAAATTCTCCTCGAAGTTATCGGCCGCGGCAATATTGACGAGATCGCCGAAGTGGGTTACGTTTTCCAAGAGCGTCAAGACGGTGAAAGCAAAGTCACCTGGCAACAATACATCGAATATATCCTGCACCTGCTGAAATTGCGTTCCCGCGGTCGTTTCGGTGGTCTGAAAAGGCGTTGGCAATTCCCCCTCGATCGCTTTCTTCGCTTTAGTTTAGTCGGGTTTAGTGGCGTATTCGTCGATATGGCTATCTTTTATCTCCTCAGCGATCCCACTACCCTCGCTTGGGGAGTAACTCGCAGTAAGATTATCGCCGCCGAGGTGGCCATTATTAATAATTTTCTCTGGAACGATCGCTGGACTTTTGGCGATTTGTCCACGGGCCAAAATCAGTGGCAGCAGCGTTTCAAACGTTTTCTTAAATTTAATCTTATTTGTTTGGCCGGTTTGATCCTCAACGTCCTGCTCTTAAACTTTTTCTTCAATGTCTTAGATATTAATCGCTATATTGCTAACTTAATAGCGATCGCTATAGTTACCGTTTGGAACTTCTGGATGAATTTAAAACTCAGTTGGCGTGTGACGGAGGTTAAACCCGAAAAGTCCGGCAAGCAATAGGAAAGCCTTTGAAAACTTGCCCTCTAGTCCTGCAAACCCTTTTTAACTCTCGTTCAACCCCTGGCAGCATTAATTTTCGGGACTTAAAAGCTGCCTAGAGTCAACAGGAAACCGATTACCAATTTTCATCTGGTCAATTACCTAATTTTCAGGGGAAAAGTCCCGGAATTTTCCCCCCGATCACTGCCATATCCGGTACTTTTTGATTGACAAAAGGTCTAAAAGTCTTACCCAACAAGGTTTTTAGATTTATTCAGCCAACCCTAACTATTATTAAACGTTGTCGTCAGCCATGATCGAAATGACTGCTATTCCGCCGATTTCTCTGAAAAACTATCGTATTGCGGCGATTATTCCCTGTTACAACGAAGAACTAACGATCACAAAAGTGGTCTCCCAATTCCAAACTTTTTTGCCAGAAGCGGCAATTTATGTCTATAACAACCGCTCTACCGATGATACCGTGACGGAGGCACTCAAAGCTGGGGCGATCGTTCGTCAGGAAATCCAACCGGGAAAAGGCAATGTTGTCCGGCGGATGTTTGCCGATATCGAGGCCGATATCTATATTCTCATCGATGGTGATGATACCTACGAAATTGCGGCAGTACGACGCTTAATTGAACGAATGCTGCGGGAACAATTGGATATGGTCGTCGGTGCGCGTCGGGAAGCGGCAAAATCCTCCCAGGCTTATCGTCCCGGTCATCGCGCTGGTAATCTATTTTTAACAGGATTGGTGAAATTTCTGTTTGGAGCGCGTTTAATCGATATGCTCTCCGGTTATCGCGTCTTTTCTCGTCGTTTCGTCAAATCTTTTCCCGCTTTGTCCAATGGTTTCGAGATTGAAACCGAGTTAACTATCCACGCTTTAGAATTAAAAATTCCCTTCGCCGAAGAACCAACCCTCTACGGGGAACGTCCCGAAGGTTCCCAAAGTAAGTTAAAAACCTTTCAAGATGGCTGGCGAGTATTGGGAACCGCTATCCTACTTTTTAAAGAAATTCGTCCTTTTCTCTTTTTTAGCCTTGTCTCGCTAATTTTGGCGGTTATTTCCCTCCTCTTAGCGATCCCCGTCCTGTTTGAATACCTCGAAACCGGCTTAGTACCACGTTTTCCCACCGCTATTTTATCGGCCTCGATCATGCTTTTAGCCTTTTTAAGTTTGACCTGTGGCATGATCCTCGATTCCGTCTCCCGGGGACGAAAAGAGATGAAACGAATGGCTTATCTAGCTAACAGTTGGCTGAAAGGTTAGGGGGAAAAAGTTCACTAAACATACAGGTCTAGGTCACATCTGGGGTTAAACCCTCTCTAACCGTTGCAGCACGGAGGAGGGTTTTTTGTCAATAAATTCCGCCGGCGAAATTTGATATTTAATCAGATTGGCTAATTCCTGTAGTTGGCTGATGGCTTCCGCACCTTCGAGTTTCATTAACTCTCGATCATCGCGCATTTCTGTCCAGGTGATGCCGTAATCGGACACGAGAAACCGAATTAGATGGGTTTCACCCAATCCGACCATAAAGGATGCGCTGTTCATTTGACCGCCACAGGTATAGCAAGATGCTAGATAACCTTGATTTTCTAGTGCGATCGCTAAGGCCTGTAAATCCATGACCAAGTCTTTGACCAGTTGGCGATGCTCTTCTGCAAGTCGTTTAAACACAATGTTCCTCCTGACAACACTGCTCAATTATAAAACCTTAATACTGTTTTAAGATTCTTTTTTGAGAAAATAAAGTGAATGAACCAGGTTTTTTTACGGATGTTAAGTAACAAAATGTAAATAACCCGATACCTAGAGTAGCGTGAATTCCTGATATCGCCAAGTATATGTAGGGTTTGCTGAAAAAGTACGGGCGAAGCATTCGGATAGAAAATCTACGGTTTCACCGATAGGTTATTGCCCGAATGCTTCGCCCCTACAGGACGCGGGCCGATGAAAACGCAAGGTTTTGAACG
>VYKW01000595.1_pt1 | contig 10951 bp, 10 predicted proteins | sample 5114451 | NCBI WGS metagenome assembly VYKW01 (sample SAMN12291784, study PRJNA351875) | freshwater metagenome | isolation source: freshwater lake | place: USA: Michigan, Gull Lake | collected 2013-08-08
GCCGTGCCGCGCGCCTCGCCGGCCCCCGCGGCGCGCACCGTGATGCGATGCGCCGCGATGCCATCGCGCTTCAATAGCTCCGCGACGGCCTTGGCGCGCGAATAGCTCAGGAGCACGTTGAGATCCTCGCTGCCGCTGGCGTCGGTATGCCCCTCGACCAGGACCGCCGCGTCGCCATGGCGCGCCAACGCGCTTTGCAGGATCGGCAGCGACCGTTTCACGTCGGCCGGATTGGGCCGCGTGCTGCCGCGCTCGAAGGCGATCGACAGCGGCGCGAAACATTCGGTGGCGGCCTTGCGGGCGGCGGTCGCCGGTTCGGGCAGGGCGGCGACGGGTGTCGGACTGGGCACGCTGATGACAGGCTCCGGCGCCGCGGCTGGGGCTGCGATCGTCACAGGGGTCTGCAACGGCTCCGGCGACGGCGTCTCCGGCGGCTTCAGCATCGGCTCGGGCGTCCGCTCCGCCGGCGCTGGCATTGGCGCCTGCGTCACCGCCGGCGGGGCTGAGGCGGCGACCTCCGGCGCGCGTGCCAGGCTCTGCTGCCACAGCGCGGCCGACATGATGGCGATGAGCACGCCGGCGACGGCAAACGCGGCTGCGAGCCAGACCGGAGCCTCCTCGCCGGCGACGGTACAGGGCTCGAAACGCGCTGCAGCCGAGGACGATGGCATGCCGTGCGGCAGCGGTGACGAACCGAAATTGGGAGACGGAGCCAGCATGTCAGGCCGCGGGCACCTTGAACTTCGGCGTGATCAGGTCGATGCCGCATTCGAGCCCGGCGCACCACTCGATGAACTGGCGCGACATCCCCGCATCCGGAAACAGCGCGCCGTGCTGCGGGGCGATGATCTCGATGTCGAGCGGCCGCACCATCTGCGCCCACGCCTTCATCACCCGGTTCGACACCATGTAGCGGCGGTGAAAACCCTCCATGAAGCGGATATGCGCCTTGAAGTCGCGGGTGACCGTATAGTCGACGCCGATCGAGGCGCCGAGATCGCCGCTGTAGAGGATCTTCGAAATCGGATCGTAGAGCTGGAAATTGCCTTCGCTGTGCAGGAAATGCGCGGGCAGGGCGTAGAGCTTGCTGCCGGCGAGATCGAACACCATGCCCTCGTCGGGGATCGGCTTCAGCCGGTGGGCGACGATGTGATCGAAGCCGAAATGCGGCACGAAGCGGGTCCACAGCTCGGAGATGTAGGCATCGGCATCGGTGGTCATCAGCCAGCCATTGATCGCCGCCACGATGTCGGGGTCCTGATGCGACAGGAACAGATATTTCAGCCGCCCGCCCGAGAGCTCGCTGAAGGTCTCGCCCAGCACCTTGGAATAGACCTTGTGCCCGCCGGGGTCGAGCAGCATGCCGACGCGGTCATGGATGATCAGATGCTGGTTCGCCTGCACGGCGAGGTCGCCGGCGTTGAAATCCTCCAGCAGGATGTTCTTGTGAACGCCGTCATCATAGAGGACGGTATTGGCCATGAAACTACTCCCTCCGGCGCCGCGCCATTGCCCGCGCCGGCTGTTTTGACGACGATTGCGCTAAAGGACTTTCTGCAGCGAGCGGACCGCCTCGCGCATGTCGAAGAAGGTCAGCCCGAGCTTGCTGTTCTCGTTGGTCAGCGCGAGCAGCAGCGCGCCGCGGCCGGCGCTGACCAGCACCGCGTAGCCGGACTCGCCGCGGATGATGACCTCCTGCAGATGGCTGCGGCCGAGCTCCATCGCCGCGCGGCCACCGAGCGACAGCAGCGTCGCGGTCATGCCGGCGACCCGCGTCTCCTCCATGTCGGCGGCGAGCACGCTTGCGATCATCAGCCCGTCCTCCGAGATCAGAGCGCAGGCCTCGACCCCGAAGGAGTCGCTCTGCAGCTTGCGCAGCACCCGGTTGATTTCATCGAGACGTGACATCGGCTTCTCCTCGACGGCGCGTGCCGAAAACTTGGAATGAAATTGACTCTGAGCCATGGCGGGGTCCTGGTCGTCATCGTGAGTTGTTGAAGCGGAAACGGTGGGAACGTCGGAATTTGCGGCAAAGAAACGAGGGAAGTGGCCGGGAGCCAGCGTCACCGGCGGCTCCGGATCGTCGAGCGGAGCGCTCAGCGCGCGCGTCTCGATCGTCTCGACCGCGTCGTCGAGCGCGCGCTGCTCGGCCTTGATGCGTGATCGCGAAACGGGCGGATTCATCGCCTCGAGCTGAGTGAGCAAAGCGTGGCGGGCCGACTGATAGACTTCGGCGCGGCGCTCGGCATTTGAATCGGGAAGGTTCTCCATCGCGCGCGACAGCAGGATGAAGTAGTCGGCTGTGGTGACGCGGCCAATCGGCGAGGTCGCGTCCGAGGCTTGTGATGTCTTCAGCAGGCTTGCCAAGCGTCCCATTGCAGTCTCGTCAACTCAACGCCACACAACGATGCGTCAGCGTAAGTCGTCATCGGGAGCGCCACGAATGATCTGAATCAAATTAACTAACGTGTGATGCTATTACTTAATATCGCCGTCGCGCAGGCTGATTGCGGGCGCGACTCTGCCGCAATGGTCGTCGTTCGGCCGTATTGTCGCCGTTTTTTCTCGCCGCTGCGCCGCCATTCCGGCCGGAATCTGCTACGATGACGGTCGGCTGATTGCCATGCGGGGAGGGCAATGTGAGCGTCCATGATTATGTGCAGCGCGACGCAACGGCGCTGGCTGACGCGGTCAGGACAGGTGAGACCACGGCGGCCGAGCTGCTGCAGCTCGCCCTGCAGCAGAGCGAGCGGGCGCAGCCGAAGACCAACGCGATCTGCAAGCTGATGGAGCGCGAGGCGCGCACGCAGCTGACCAGGCTCGCAGCCGGCCCCTTTGCCGGCGTGCCGTTTCTGATCAAGGACTGCGCGCAGGACTATGCCGGCCTGCCGACGGCCTGTGGCAGCAAGGCGCTGTCCGGTGTCGTCGCCGCTGAGCATGCGCATGTCGTGCGGCGCTATATCGAGGCCGGCCTTGTGATCTTCGGCAAGACGAATCTTCCGGAGCTGGCGCTGAAGGGCGTGTCCGACTCGCGCGCCTTCGGCCGCGTCAACAATCCCTGGAATGCGGCGCATGTGTCCGGCGGTTCGAGCGGCGGCGCGGCAGCGGCCGTCGCCTCCGGCGTGGTGCCGATGGCCGCCGGCAATGACGGCGGCGGCTCCATTCGCATTCCCGCCGCCTGCTGTGGCCTGTTTGGACTGAAGCCGTCGCGCGGCCGGGTGTCCTCCGGGCCGGGCTTCGGCGAATATTGGTACGGCGCCTCCAGCGAAGGCGTGATCTCGCGCAGTGTGCGCGACACGGCGCTGGCGCTCGACGTCATCACCGGGCCCGAGCCTGGCGATCCGTTTCTCGTGGCCGAGCCTGGCGTGGTGTTCGCGAACGCCGTGACGCGTGATCCGCCGCGCCTGCGCATCGGTGTCACGACGGCCTCACCGATCGGCATGGCAGTTCATGCCGAGGCGAAGCTTGCGACCGAGAATGCCGTCAAACTGCTGCAGGGCCTCGGCCATGAGGTCGAGGAGGCGACGCCCGCCATCGACGGCGGCGCGCTCGCGACCTCGTTCCTGCACATCTATTTCGGCCAGGTGGCGGCGCTGGTGGCGGAGGCGCGCGCCAAAGGCGCCGGGCGCGCGGAGTTCGAGCTGCTGACACGGGTGCTGGCGACGCTCGGCGGGGCGGTCTCCGCCGGCGCGTTGACGATGCAGCTATTGAAATGGAACGGCTTCGCCCGCGCGCTGGCGCGTTTCCATGCGCGCTACGACATGCTGCTGACGCCGACTTTGGCGCATCCGCCGGTGCGCCACGGCCAGGGCGATCCGACGGCGGCCGAGCAGATAGTGCTCGACATGCTCGATCGCGTCGGCCTGCTCGGATTGCTGACGCGCTTAGGCTGGCTCGACGGCATGATCGACAAGATCGCCCGCGACAGCCTGCAATATGTGCCGTTCACCCAACTCGCCAATCTGACCGGCACGCCGGCGATGAGCGTGCCGCTGCATTGGACCGCCGAGGGCCTGCCGCTCGGCGTCCAGTTCACGGGTCGGCTGGGCGATGAAGTCCGGCTGCTGCAGCTCGCTCGTCAGCTCGAGCAGGCGCAGCCTTGGTTCGACCGCCTGCCGGACTGGGTGCGTTCGGGCTGAGCTTATTTCTTCGGCATGCCGATGGTGCGGCCAAGGCCCTCGGGCCGCGGCAGCGCAGCATGCGCCTGCAGCACGCGTCCGATATTGTCCTGGATATCGGCCGGGAAGGGCGCGACCTTGCGCCTGGTCATGTCGATATGCACCGACATGTTTTCGGAGGTCGCGGAGATCCAGCCTTCATCGGCGTGGCGCAGCTCTTCGAACGTGTGCAGCCGCTTTTCGTCGGCGGCGATCAGCCAGACGGCGATCCGGACGGGATCGCCGAGATGGATCTCGCGCAGATACCGCACATGGCATTCGGCGGTGAAGGTCGAGCCTTGGCGGTCCTTCATGTAGGCCGGCCCGATGCCGAGCTCGGCCCACATCTGATCGATCGCGCGGTCGAACATCACGTTGTAATAGGCCATGTTGAGGTGGCCGTTGTAGTCGATCCATTGCGGCTCGATCTGCATGATCTGCGACAGGAACGGGCCGCCGCCGGCCGGTGTGGGCATTGCATTATCGCTCATCGGCTCTTCCGTTTGCTCCCTTGACCCCTGTTGCGTCCTTTGCCACGGTCCGCCCAACTCGCGGAGGACATTGTGGCGACGACTCTTCCCCATCACGACCTGAAGCGGCCGGCGCCGGAGGCGCTGAAAAGCGCGCTCGACGCGCTCGCGGCGCGCTTCGGCAACAGGCTGATCACCTCGCAGGCCGTGCGCGAGCAGCATGGCCATACCACGACCTGGCTGCCGACGCAGCCGCCGGATGGCGTGGTGCTGGCGCAGGAGACCGCCGACATCCAGGACGTCGTCCGCATCTGCGCTGCCCGTGGCGTGCCGATCATTCCGTTCGGCACCGGCACCTCGCTCGAGGGCCAGGTCAACGCGCCGGCCGGCGGCATCTGCATCGACCTGCGCGACATGAACAAGGTGCTCGAGGTGCATGCCGAGGATCTCGACTGCGTGATCCAGCCCGGCATCACCCGCAAGACGCTCAACGAATATCTCCGCGACCAGGGCCTGTTCTTTCCGATCGATCCCGGCGCCGACGCTTCGCTCGGCGGCATGGCCTCGACCCGGGCCTCCGGCACCAACGCCGTGCGCTACGGCACCATCCGCGAGAACGTGCTGGCGCTGAAGGTCGTGCGGGCTGACGGCGAAATCATCAAGACCGGCACCCGCGCCAAGAAATCGGCGGCCGGCTACGATCTGACGCATCTGTTCATCGGCGCCGAGGGCACGCTCGGCATCATCTGCGAGATGACGATCCGGCTGCGCGGCATTCCCGAGACCATCGCTGCGGCCGCATGCTCGTTTGAAACGGTGCGCGGGGCTTGTCAGGCGACCATCCTGGCGATCCAGACCGGCATCCCGGTGGCGCGCATCGAACTGCTCAATGCCGCGCAGGTCAAGGCCTGCAACGCCTATTCGAAGCTGACCCTGCCGGAGACGCCGCTGCTGCTCTTGGAGTTCCATGGCAGCGAGGCCGAGGTCGCCGAACAGTCGAAGAATTTTGCGGAGATCGCCGCCGAATGCGGTGGCGGTGAGTTCAGCTGGACCACGAAGCCCGAGGATCGCACCAAGCTGTGGCAGGCGCGCCACGACGCCTACTGGTCCGTGAAGGCCATCCGGCCGGGCGCCGGCGTGGTTGCGACCGATGTCTGCGTGCCGATCTCGCGGCTGGCCGATTGTGTCGGCGAGACCGAGGAGGATCTCGCGCGTCTCAATCTGACCTCGCCGATCGTCGGCCATGTCGGCGATGGCAATTTCCACTGCTCGCTGATGTGCGATGTCGACGACGCCGGCGAGATGGCGCGCGGCGAGGAGTTCATGCATCGGCTGGTCGAGCGCGCCCAGGCGATGGGCGGCACCTGCACCGGCGAGCATGGCATCGGCCAGGGCAAGCAGAAATACCTCAAATCCGAACTCGGCGAGGAAGCCCTCGATGCGATGCGGGCGGTGAAGAAGGCGCTCGATCCGCAGAACATCTTCAATCCCGGCAAGATCATTCCGGCGAACTGACCTCGTTGGCGGTTCTGGACCTCTTCCCGTTGAACGACGGGGAGAGGGAGCGCATCGCCGATGCGGCGACAGCTCTGAGCCAACCGCTTCGTGTGGGGACCACCAAACGAAGTAAGATTGCCAAACAAAAGCGCCGCCGCGTTCGACACGCGGCGGCGCTGTTGTCATGACGGGATCAACGGCAGACGCGGCGCGGTCCCCACGGTGTCGGACGCACCCAGCAGGTGCGCGGGCCGTAGCCATAGCCGTAGTAGGCGCGCGGCGCGGGACGGCAGCGGCCCCAGCGATCGGGGAACCAACCCGGACCGCAGCCGCCGGCGACGCGCTCGACATTGCTGTCCGGCGCGGCCGGCTGAGCCGGCAGCGTGAAGGCGTGCGCGGCCGATGCGCCGAGCATCACGGTCGCGGCGAACAGGGCGGAGGTGAACAGATTGCGCATTGCAGTGCGGTCCTCTCGTTGGTTTCGACTTGCTTGCAGTCCTTAGACGTTGCGGGACGCAATTTGGTTTCGCAATTCTTTCGACGTCGCGAAACCTCGTCCGATTACCACAGCACATGAGCGACATGGTGATCATGCCGCGCAGCTCTGCTGATCATCTGCCGCATCGCTGTCGTTCTATCAGTGAGTCTACAATATGTTTGCTGCAGGGAACATGAACGCGGCTTGCGTCCATGCACGGCGATCGGCGCAGCGTCCTCAATTGCCGGCATCAATTGCCGGCTTGGCGCGCCTTGGCATCCTTCAGCGCCGTCCTGCAGCCATCGGACAGTCTGTCGAACGTCTCGATCATGCACTGCTTGATGCGGCCGCCTCCCGGCGTGACTCCGGAGCAGAGCGTGCGCAGATCGTCAGCGCAGGCATGGCGCAGCGTGCCCCTGTCCTGCGCCCGTGCGTTCGTGATGGAAACGGCTATCAATAGCAGCGGAACCAGTTTGCGCATGAACGATGATCCTTCCTCATGGCGTCATGAAGCCGGATGTCTCGCCGACGATGTTTTCTCGGATATGTCGTTCGTTGCTGCGTTTGTAACGATTTGTATCGCCCGCCTCACGCGGTGTCAGCCGGTCGTCCCCCGCAGCTTTCGCAGCGCGAGGTCGACGCTGCGGAACACGCGGTCGCGCGGCAGCACGTCGTACAGGCCGAAGCGCTCGAACGCCTCCTGGGCGCGCAGCGATTCCAGCCGGGCCACCGCAAAGACGATGCCGTCCTTGTTGCACTGCTCGATCACCTCGTGCAGTGCTTGGGCAGCGGTGTAGTCGATCTCGACCATCGCGCTCGCTTCCAGCACGAGAAGGCGCGGACTGCGGCGCTGCAGCAGATGCTGCAGGTCGGCGCGAAATGTCGCGGCGTTCAGGAAGCTGAGCGGCGCCTGGAAGCCGATCACGGCGGTGTCGGACAGCTGTTCGCCCCTGATGTGCGGATGCGCCGGCCACCAGATCGTCGTATCGGGCACGCGCTCGAAGGTGATGAGATGCGCGCGGGTCGTGCTCCAGATGCCGTGCAGCAGCGATAGCGTGATGCCGAGCGCGACACCCTGCTCGATCGGCAGCACCACGATCGCGGCCGCGGTCGCCATGATCAGCAGGAACTCGCCCTTCGACGCGCGATACACCCTGGCAATCTGCGCCACGCGGATGATGCGCTGCGCGACGAACAGCAGCACGCCGCCCAGGGCCGCTTCCGGCACATGCGCCAGCAGCCGCGCCCCGAACAGCACGAGCAGCAGCACGATGATGGCGGCCAGCAGTCCGGCGACCTGGGAGCGTCCGCCGGTCTCGACCACGATGCCGGTGCGCGGCGGGCTCGCATTGACCGGAAACGCCCCGAACAAGCCGGCGAGCAGGCTGCCGGCGCCCGCGCCGAGGAAGTCGCGGTCGACATCGGCCGGATGGTCGGGAGCGGAAGGGAACGACCGGGTCGTTGCCGATGTCTGCACCATGACGACCACGGCGATCAGGAAGGCGAGCGGCACCAGCTTGGCCCATTGCTCGGCCCCGATCAGCGGCATCGAGGGCATCGGAATCGTCCCGGAAATCTCGCCGATCACATGCACGCCCTTCGCCTCGAGCCCCGCCGAGGCCACGTACAGCGTCGAGGCGACGAGCGCGATGAGCGCGCCCGGAATGCGCGCGCTGATCCGCTCGCACACCATCACCGTCGCCAGCACGCCGAAGCCGATGATGAGCGTGTGGATGTTGGTTTTGCCGAGCTCGCCCGCGAGGCCGGCGATCCGCGCCAATGTCGGTCCGCCCGGCGACGGCAGTCCCAGCACGCTCGGCAATTGCGAGACGATGATGTGCACCGCGATGCCGGCCAGAAAGCCGACCGTCACCGGCACCGACAACAGATTCGCGATGCCGCCGAGCCGGAAGCCTCCGGCGAGCACCAGCAGAACCCCGACCAGCAGGGCCAGCGCCGCGGCCAGGCTGCCATACTCCGGCGTGCCGGTGGCGGCGAGCAAAGCCAAGCCGGCGGCGAAGATCGGGGTGATCGTGGAATCGGCGCCGCAGGACAGGAAGCGGTTGGCGCCGAACAGGGCGAAACCCAGTGAGCCGGCCATGAAAGCGAAAAAGCCGGTTTCCGGTGTGAAGCCGCCGAGTTTGGCGGTCGCCATCTGCTCGGGGATCGCGATCGCGGCGAGCGTCAGCCCGGCAGCGAGGTCGGCGGGAAGGGAGCTGATCCGCCATCCCGCGAGCGAGCGCAGCAAGGGCCAGTGCTGGCCATCTTCGTTGCGCGTTGACAGGGTCATATCGATATCTCCCAAAGCACGATCCGAGAGCCGCTGGTTGGTTCACGCAAGGTCGCGATCCCATGGTGGCTCCGGAGCGAAGGCCGCCGCGAGGTAATCGATGAAGGCGCGCACCTTGGCCGACGGCGTGCGGTCCGGCAGGTAGACGGCGTGAACCGCCAAAAGCTCCGACGGCGGAACATCCAGCCTCACCGGCACCAATCGTCCGGCGCGCACCTCGTCGCCGACGATGAAGGTCGGCTGGTAGATCAGGCCTTGGCCAGCCAGCGCGGCGGCGAGCAGCGCATCGCCATTGTTGGCGCGCAGATTGCCGCTCACGGTCACATCGATCGCCGTCTTGCCGCCCATGCGCCAGCGCGAAGGGCCCGCCGCTGCCAGGGTGTAACCGAGACAATTATGGTCGGCGAGATCGGCCGTCCGGCGCGGCGTGCCATGCGCCTCGAGATAGGACGGCGCGGCGCAGATCATCATCCGGCACGGCGCGAGCCGCCGCGCCACCAGGCTGGAGTCCTTCAGCGTGCCGATCCGGATCGCGAGGTCCCAGCCTTCCTCGATCAGGTCAACCAGCCGGTCGTTCAGCCCGAGCTCGACGCTGACACCGGGATACAGCGCGGCAAAGCGGGCGAGCAGCGGCGCGATTTGACGCGTGCCGAACGCCAGCGGGACGTTCAGCCGCAACAGTCCGCGCGGCTCGACGCGGTCGGCCGCGATCGCGCTCTCGGCCGCCTCGAAATCGCCGAGCACGCGTTCGGCGAGGTCGAGATAGCGCCGCCCCGCCTCGGTGATGGTCAGCCGCCGCGTGGTGCGGTGAAACAGCTTGGCGCCGAGCCGCGCTTCGAGCGCTGCGAGGTGCTTGGTGACCATGGTCGGAGACATGCCGAGCAGCCGTGCCGCTCCGGACAGGCTGCCGGATCCGGCCACCTTCGAGAGGACTTCCAGCCCTGTCAGCCGGTCAAGCAATCCGCCATCTCACTCTGGGGGTGTGAACTGAATTTCCATCGTACCGGATTATCTCCTAACGGGAAATGATCCATATCCCCGGATGTCCCCACCGGAGGTTTTGATGATCGATTCCCGTACTGCGCCTTATGCTGCGCTCCTGCTCCGCCTTACGCTCGGCGGCCTGTTTCTGGCCCATGCCAGCCTCAAACTGTTCGTGTTCAGCCCGGCCGGCACCGCCAAGTTCTTCGGCAGCATCGGTCTGCCGCCAGAGCTCGCCTATGCCGTGATCACGGCCGAGATCCTGGCGGGCATTGCCCTGATCCTCGGCGTCTATACCCGCTGGGTCGCGCTTGCTGCCGTGCCGATCCTGCTCGGCGCCATTTTCATTGTGCATGGCTCCGCCGGGTTCTTCTTCAACAATCCGAAGGGCGGCTGGGAGTACCCGGCATTCTGGGCCGTCACGCTCGTGATCCAGGCCCTGCTCGGCGACGGCGCCTTCGCCCTCGGCGGCCTGCGCACCAGCCTCGCCGGCGGCCAGCTGCGCAGCGCGCATTGACGCTGACGTGAAGCCCGCTGGCCGTCACCACATCCCCACTGTCATCCCCGCGAAAGCGGGGATCCATAACCACAGGGCCCCAACCACAGGGCCCCATTTGGGGCAGGCGAGACGACCCGTCTGTTCCAACCGCGACATCACGCGGTATGGGTCCCGGGGCGGCGCCCGACCATCGCGGTGCGACGCTCAGGCTTGCCTGGGACAACAATTGTGGTTGGCGCGCGACCTAAGATACCAATCGAACGAGGAGCGATGACATGACCCTGCCCAGCATCTTCCTGTCGCACGGCTCGCCGATGCTGCCGCTGACGGCATCGGCGGCGCGGGACTTTCTCGCCGGCCTCGGCAACAGCCTGCCGCGGCCGAAGGCCATCCTCGTGATCTCGGCGCATTGGGAGACCGACATCCCGGCCGTCAATGCCGTTGCCGCCAATGAGACGATCTACGATTTCTACGGCTTTCCGCGTGAGCTCTACGAGTTGCGCTATCCCGCGCCGGGTGCGCCCGATCTTGCGCTGGCCGTGGCCGCGCGCCTCCAGGCCGCCGGCCTTCCCGTCGGCG
>VYKW01000597.1_pt1 | contig 10929 bp, 8 predicted proteins | sample 5114451 | NCBI WGS metagenome assembly VYKW01 (sample SAMN12291784, study PRJNA351875) | freshwater metagenome | isolation source: freshwater lake | place: USA: Michigan, Gull Lake | collected 2013-08-08
TCGGGTATCGGCCCTAGGCCCGGGGCGGGCGTCGCCGCCGGGCCTCGGGCGGGCTCGGTCGCAGGCCTCAGGCGGGGTCGGCCGACCCGCTCGGGCCGAGCGTGCCCAGCATCGATTCGCACAGGCGCAGGTGCTCCTCGCCCAGGCTGCCCTGGCGGGCCGCGCGGGTCACGCTCTCGAGCACGAGACTCGTCAGCTCCGCGCGGCTGCGCGCCTGCACGAGGTTGCGGCGCAGGTGCTCGATGACCTTGTCCTTGGCGTCGATCTCGCGGACCAGCGGATCCCAGTGCGTGATCCGGTACTGGTTCATCAGCGAATCGACGACGTCTTGGCGGTCGGCGAGGGTCTCGACGTTGAAGTCGCGCGCGCTGAAGTCCCGGAGCCCGTCGATCTGGCGCAGCCCGTCGTCGGTGACGCGCTCGAACCCCATGCTCCAATCTGCGTACTGGCGCTGCTCGATTGTCTTGCGCGAGAGCCGCCGCATCCCGACGTGGCGCGGATCCGCCTCGATGGTGCCCAGCAGCCGGTCCACGACCGCCTCGTCGCCTTCGATGATCTGCAGGAACGTCCCGTTCCCGTAGAGCAGCATCCCGGTGAGGCCTCGGGCCGTGTTGTTCGTCCGGCACTGCATGAGCAGCGCGAGCAGCTGGTCGGCGGACATCGGCGCGCTGGCCTGGCTGAGATAGGACATCTGGATCATGGGTCACTCCGGCGGCACGCGTGCGGCGGCCTCGACGCACGGACCTGCCGCGCGGATGCGGCGTCCGGGCGGGAGCACGACGGCGCTCCAATCCGCGGACGCGAACCGTCGAGTATAGGCGAGGACCGCCCCGCAGTCGGTCCGATCCTCAGCAGGTCGGCAGCGCGACACGCACCCGCCAGACCTGCAGCACCCACCCCTGCATCTCAGCCGCCGAGCCGCGCCGGCAGCGTGGTGAACCCCCGGAAGCGGATCCGCCGGTCGCGGGTGGGCGCCTCGCCCGGCTCGAGCCGCGGAAAGCGCGCGAGCAGCCGCCCGATCGCGATCCGCCCCTCCATGCGTGCGACGCTCATCCCCGCGCACGCATGCTCGCCGTGTCCGAAGGCGAGCTGCCGGTTGGGCTTGCGGCCGACGTCGAAGCGCTCGGCATCCGCGAACTGAGCCGGGTCGCGGTTGGCGGCACCGATGCACAGCGTCACGAAGGTGCCCTCGCCGAACGTGCGTCCGCCGATCTCGGAGGCCGCGGTCAGCATCCGGTTGTTGAGCTGCAGCGGGCTCTCCCAGCGCAGCATCTCCTCGATCGCGGCCGGCAGCAGCGACAGGTCCTCGCGCAGGCGCCGCTGCTCGTCCGGGAAGCGCATCAGCGCATGCAGCCCGTTGCCCAGCAGGTTGGTGGTGGTCTCGTGGCCCGCGTTCAGCAGGAAGATGCAGTTGTGCAGCAGCTCGCCCTCGGTGAGCCGCTCGCCCCCCACCTCGCCCTGGATCAGCCGGGTCAGCACGTCCTCGTCGGCGTCGAGCGGATGTGCGCGCCGATGGGCGACCAGGTCCCTGAGACAGGCCAGGAAGTCGGTCACCGCACGGTTGCCGGCATCGAGCATCGCCTGCGTCGGGCGCGGCTCGAGGGCGGCGAGGATTGCCAGCGACCAGCCGCGCAGCGGCGCGCGGTACTCGCGCGGAAACGACAGCAGGTTGCCGATCACCTCGACGGGAATCGCCGCGGCGAAGTCCTCGATGAGGTCGAGCTGCGCACCGCACGCGGCTCGGTCGGCCATCGCGTCGAGCAGCGAGTCGACCAGCGCGATCACGCCCGGCTCCATCCGCACGATCGCCCGCTGGTTGACCGCACCGAGCATCAGCCGCCGCACCCGCGTATGCGATGGCGGATCGTTGAAGACGAGGCTGCCGGTGTGATGCTCGAAGAGCGGCGTGTCGCCGTACTTCGGCGCGAACTCGCGCTTCTTGTCGGAGCTGACCACCGCGCTGCGGTACATCGCGGCGACGTCGTCGTAGCGGGTCAGGAAGACCGCGCCGGAGTCGAGCACACGCACCGGGTCGTGCTCGCGCAGCGCACGGTAGGTGGGGTAAGGGTCGTCGTAGAACGACTCGGGCGGCGAGGACAGCTGGAACGTGCGGGCCAGCTCGGCAGCGGACAGTGTCTCCATGCGGCCATCGTAGCGCAGGTGCCCGTGCGCGCGGCGCCGGAAACGACGAGGCCCCGCCTCGGCGGGGCCTCTGCACGCCCGTGCTCCGGTCAGCGTGTCAGATCACGGCCTGCGCCAGCTCGCCCTTGCGGTACTTCTCGACCATCACCGACAGCGCCGTCGCCTTGATCTTCGAGCCCTGCCCCGCGCAGCCGAACTCGGTGTAGCGCTGCACGCAGATCTTCTTGGCCGCCTCGCGCGCGGGCTTGAGGTACTCGCGCGGATCGAACTTCTCCGGATGTTCGGCGAAGAACTTCCGGATCGCGGCGGTCATCGCCAGCCGGATGTCGGTGTCGATGTTGATCTTGCGCACACCGTGCTTGATGGCTTCCTGGATCTCCTCGACCGGCACACCGTAGGTCTCCTTCATGGCGCCGCCGTACTTGCGGATCTCCTCGAGCAGGTCCTGCGGCACCGACGAGGAGCCGTGCATCACCAGATGGGTGTTCGGCAGGCGCGCATGGATCTCCTTGATCCGCGAGATCGCGAGGATGTCTCCGGTGGGCTTGCGCGAGAACTTGTAGGCGCCGTGGCTGGTGCCGATAGCGATCGCCAGCGCGTCGACCTGCGTGCGCTTGACGAAGTCGGCGGCCTGCTCGGGATCGGTCAGCAGCTGCTCGCGCGTCATCGTCGAGTCGGTGCCGTGGCCGTCCTCCTTGTCGCCCTTCATCGTCTCGAGCGAGCCCAGGCAGCCGAGCTCGCCTTCGACCGTCACGCCGACCGAGTGCGCCATGTCGACGACGCGGCGGGTGGTGTCGACGTTGTAGTCGTAGCTGGCGATGGTCTTGCCGTCTTCCTCGAGGGAGCCGTCCATCATCACCGAGGTGAAGCCGAGGTCGATCGCGCCCTTGCAGACCGTCGGCGACTGGCCGTGGTCCTGGTGCATGACGACCGGCACGTTCGGGTAGGACTCCACGGCGGCCTGGATCAGGTGGCGCAGGAAGTGCTCGCCCGCGTATTTGCGGGCGCCGGCCGAGGCCTGCATGATCACCGGCGCATCGATCTCGGCGGCGGCCGACATGATGGCCTGGACCTGCTCGAGGTTGTTGACGTTGAAGGCCGGGATGCCGTAGCCGTTCACGGCGGCATGGTCGAGCAGCTGGCGCATCGATACGAGGGGCATGGAGCAACTCCTGGTAGGGGTTTCGGACGCCTCATGATTTCCGGGCGTCCGTGACGACCGTTCGGACCCGCAGAATTATGCCCGTCCGCGCGGCGCCCGCGGCGTGCAAACCGCACGCTCGGGTGCCGGCGATACGGCCCCCTCCGACCGGCCGTGACGCGGTCGTGACGGGTCACCCGTAGCGTGAGCGTCGTCCGAGCACGGCGTACGGACGCACCGCCGACCTCGGGTTACCGGGTCGCGGGGCTCCTTCGACGCGCTCGGCGATGGCCCCCCAAACTGGAGCAGATCTTGCAGGCACCCGTTCTCGACGGTCACGCAATCGGCGCAGCCCTAACCCCGTCCCGCCAGGACCCAGGCGAATCGGGCATGCTCGCCCCCTCGGCCGCCCTGGCCGTCGCACTCGCGTCGACTGCCTGCGGCGGCGGCGGCGGCACTCCGGCTGCGGCGCCACCCGGTTCTTCCACCGCGTCGGGCACGCAGACTGTCTCGCCCCTGGCCGCGGCCGACAAGGCGGCATCACGATTCCTGCAGCATGCCGGCGTGGGTGCGACGGACGCCGACATCGCGGCCGTGAAGGCGGTCGGCGCACCGGCCTGGCTCGATGCCCAGATGACGCTGCCGCGCGGCGAGCGCGCCTGGGACTGGAGCATCGCCAAGGGCTACGGCGACATCGATCAACGTTTTCTGTTCGACAGCGGCGGACCCACCGTCGACTACGCGCTGGCCTTCCAGATGGCCGGCGCGCCCGACACCGTGCGCAAGCGGGTGGCGCTCGCCCTGTCGGAATACTTCGTGGTCTCGGTACTCGTCGCGCAGGTCAACTGGACCGGCCTGGCAATGGCGCACTACTGGGACGAGCTGAACGACCACGCCTTCGGCAACTTCCGCGACCTGCTGCAGGCGATGACGCTCAACCCCGCGATGGGCGCCTGGCTGAACACGCGCGGCAATCTGAAGGAAGACCCGGCGATCGGACGCGTGCCGGACGAGAACTACGCGCGCGAGGTGATGCAGCTGTTCACGATCGGGCTGGTGCAGCTGAACCCCGACGGCACGCTGCGGCGCGACGGTCAGGGCAGACCGCTCGCCACCTACACGCAGGACGACGTCACGCAGCTCGCGCGCATCTTCACGGGCTGGGACTACTGGGACGACGGCCGTCGCTTCATCGCACCGACGACCAACAACGAGCGGACGTTCCCCGAGTACACGCGCCGTGCGATGGTGTTCGATTCGACGAAGCACTCCACCCGAGAGTCCGTGGTGCTGGGCCGGACCATCCCCGCGGGTGCGGACGGCGCGTCGCGCTTGCGTGCAGCGCTCGACATCCTGTTCAGCCATCCCAACGTCGGCCCGTTCTTCGGTCGTCAGATGATCCAGCGCCTGGTCACCAGCAACCCGAGCCCGGCGTACGTGGCGCGCGTGTCGGCTGCGTTCGACAACAATGGCGCGGGCGTGCGCGGCGACATGAAGGCAGTGTGGCGGGCGATCCTGCTGGACGACGAGGCGCGCGGCGACGCCGGACTCGCGTCGACCACGCACGGCAAGGTGAGAGAGCCGGCGGTCCGCATGTTCCAGTGGCTGCGCACCTTCGGCGGGCGCTCGTTGAGCGGTGCCTGGAACTGGGGCTTCGCCTACGGCGATCCGGTCACCTGGTACGGCCAGCGACCGCTGTGGGCCCCCTCCGTCTTCAACTTCTTCCGACCCGGCTACGTGCCGCCCGGCACGGCGATGGCGGCCGCGGGCGCGACGGCGCCCGAGTTCCAGATCCTCAACGAGTCCAGTGTGGGCCAGTGGGTCAATGCCATCGACAACCTGAACCTGTCGGCCGGCACGATCCGGAACGCGTACGGCGACATCGCCGTCGATCTCGAGACCGAGCGGGCGCTGGCACCCGATGCCGCCGCGCTGGTCCGGCGATTGAACCTGCTGCTGGCCGCGGGCCAGCTCTCGACACAGACCGAACAGCGCCTCGTCGAGATCCTCGAGCTGGGCCAGCCCGGCATGACGAACGCGTCGGACGACACGGCGCGGCGCTACCGCGCCATCGCGGCGATCACGCTGGTGATGAGCTGCCCCGAATACCTGGTGCAGAAGTGAGGAACGCATGATGCACATCGTCGATCCCGTCCCGCTCAGCCGCCGCGCCTTCCTGCGACGCGCCGGTCAGTTGGCCGCCGTGGGCGCCGCCACGCCGCTGGGCCTGAATCTCGCTGCCATCGGCGAGGCCGCTGCCTTCACCGCCACCGACTACAAGGCGCTGGTCTGCGTGTTCCTGTTCGGCGGCAACGACCATGCGAACACAGTCGTCGCCTATGACGACCCGAGCTGGCAGCGCTACCGGAACATTCGTCAGGCGGGTCCAGGTCCCGCCGGCCTCGCGCTGGAACGCAGCGCGCTCGCCGCCACGCGACTGCAGCCCGGCACGCCGCTGGCCGGCGGCCTGGAGTACGCGCTGCACCCTTCGATGCCGGGGATGGCCGGTCTGTTCGGCGCCGGCCGCGCGGCCGTGCTTCTCAACGTCGGTCCGCTGATCCGCCCCACGACCAAGCTCGAGTACTACAGCAGCGACCGCGAGCGCTACCCGCTGCCGCCGCAGCTGATGTCGCACAACGACCAGCAGTCGGTCTGGCAGGCGCAGGGCGCCGAGGGGTCGGACCAGGGTTGGGGGGGGCGTCTCGGCGACCTCGCGCTCGGCAACAACGGCGACGCGCTGTTCACCTGCATCTCGGCGAGCGGCAACGCGGTGTTCCTGACGGGGCAGAACGCGGTGCAGTATCAGCTGAGCCGAAGCGGGGCGGTGCCCATCAGCGCACTGGCCAACGGCCCCCACGGCATGTACGGCACCTCGAACCAGTCGGCCGTGCGCCAGCGGGTCCAGGCGCTGCTGACCGAGACGCGCGGCCATGTGCTCGAGAACGAGTACACCCGGATCACCCGCCGCTCGATCGATGCGCAGGCGACGGTCACGGCGGCCCTGTCGGGGGTGACGCTGAACACCCCCTTTCCCGCCGACAACCCGCTGGCAGCCGAACTAAGGGTCGTGGCGCGCACGATCGCAGGCCGGCAGGCGCTCGGCAGCAAGCGCCAGGTGTTCCTGGTATCGCTGGGCGGCTTCGACCTGCACGATCGCCTGGTCGAGGAGCAGCCAGGCCTGCTGCGCAAGGTCAGCGAGGCCATCACCGCCTTCCACGCGGCCACGGTGGAACTGGGCGTCGCCGACCGGGTGACCACCTTCACCGCATCGGACTTCGGGCGTGCGCTGGCGAGCAACGGCAACGGCACGGACCACGGCTGGGGGGGGCATCACTTCATCGTCGGCGGCGCGGTGCGAGGGCAAACCTTCTATGGCGTGCCGCCGCCCCTGAGCATCGGCGAGACCGGCGCGCCCGAGGACCAGTGGCACATCGGTCAGGGTCGGCTGATTCCCAGCACGTCGGTGGACCAGTACGCGGCCACGCTGGCGCGATGGTTCGGCGCGGACGCCTCCGAGCTCGCCGGCATCCTGCCGAATCTGCGAAATTTCGGTGCGCAGGCGGGCCAGCCGGCCTATCCGGCCGACCTGGGGTTCATGAAGTGATGGGCGAGCGGGAACTCGGCTTCGAGCTGGGTCGCGGCAGCTTCATCGCGCTGTTCGTGCGCAAGGACGCGCCGAATGCCGCACGCTCGAGACAACAGTCCGCGCTCGACGCGGCGCTGTCGGATCAGGCGCTGATGCAGCGGCTGCGAGAACGGTAGCGAGCGGAATCGGAGCCGCCCCGCGGCACGCGCCGAGGCAAGCCCGGCGGACCCACCCTGCATGTTTGACCGACCTCTGCGGCAGAGGCAGACTCGTCATCGCCTGCGGGACGACCGTTGGCACACGCACGACCACCGATCTCCTGCGCGCGCTCGCCGCACCGATGCAGGAGACACCTTCAGGAGGAGACGCCCGATGACCGACCTGACCCTTCACCCCACGCAACTGGCTGGCGCCTGGCTGGCCGATTTCAGTTCCGTTCTGGAACGCGGCGACATTGACGCTGCGGTCGCGATGTTCGGCACGGACTGCTACTGGCGTGACCTCGTCACCTTCACCTGGAACATCCGCACCCAGGAAGGCCCCGACGCGATCCGCGCCATGCTCGAGGCATGTCTTGCCGAGACGCGGCCGACGGCGTTCGCCGTCGAGGGCGAGGCCACCGAGGCTAGCGGCGTGATCGACGCATGGTTCACCTTCGAGACGGCGCTGGCCCGCGGCCGCGGTCACCTGCGCCTGGTCGACGGCAAGGCCTGGACGCTGCTCACGACCATGACCGAGCTCAAGGGCTTCGAGGAGCGCACCGGCACGCAGCGCGTCAAGGGCGCCGAGCACGGTGTGCATCCGGGTCGCCGCACCTGGCTCGAGGAGCGCGAGCACGAGGCCGCGACGCTCGGTTTCACCGAGCAGCCGTATGTGGTGATCGTCGGCGGCGGGCAAGGCGGCATCGCGCTCGGCGCCCGGCTTCGCAGGCTCGGCGTGCCGACCCTCATCATCGAGAAGAACGAGCGGGCGGGCGATTCCTGGCGCAAGCGCTACAAGAGCCTGTGCCTGCACGATCCGGTCTGGTATGACCACCTGCCCTACCTGCCCTTCCCCGATCACTGGCCGGTGTTCGCACCAAAGGACAAGATCGGCGACTGGCTCGAGATGTACACCAGGGTGATGGAGCTCAACTACTGGGGCGGCACCACCGCGAAGAAGGCGCGCTTCGACGATGCGACGCAGACGTGGGAGGTGCTCGTCGAGCGAGACGGCAAGGAGATCGTCCTGCGCCCCAAGCAGCTGGTGTTCGCGCTCGGCGTGTCAGGCTATCCGAACGTGCCGAAGATCCCCGGTGCCGATACCTTCGAAGGAGAGCAGCACCACTCCAGCAGGCATTCGGGACCACAGGCGTACAAGGGCAGGCACTGCGTCGTGCTGGGCTCCAACAATTCGGCCCATGACATCTGCGCGGCGCTCTGGGAGAACGGCGCCGATGTCACGATGATCCAGCGCAGCTCGACGCACATCGCACCGTCGGACTCGCTGATGGAGCTAGCGCTCGGCGGCCTGTACTCGGAGGCGGCCGTGAAGGCGGGCGTCACCACCGACAAGGCCGACCTGACCTTCGCCTCGGTTCCGTACAAGATCATGGCGCCGCTCCAGGTACCGGTCTACGACGAGATGAGGAAGCGTGATGCCGACCTGTACGCGCGGCTCGAGAAGGCCGGCTTCATGCTGGACTTCGGTGTCGACGGCTCCGGCCTGTTCATGAAGTACCTGCGGCGCGGATCCGGCTACTACATCGATGTAGGCGCATCCGAACTGGTCGCCAACGGCAGCATCAAGCTGCGCAGCGGCGTCACGATCGAGCGGATCAACCCGCGCTCGGTCACGCTGACCGACGGCACCGAGCTGCCTGCCGACCTGATCGTCTACGCGACCGGCTACGGCTCGATGAACAGCTGGCTCGCCGACCTGATCTCGCCCGAGGTCGCCGACCGCGTCGGGAAGGTCTGGGGCCTGGGCTCCGACACGCCCAAAGATCCCGGCCCCTGGGAAGGCGAACTGCGCAACATGTGGAAGCCGACCCGTGTGCCCCAGCTCTGGATCCATGGCGGCAACCTGCACCAGTCGCGGCACTACTCGCAGTTTCTGTCGCTGCAGCTGAAGGCGCGCATGGAAGGCCTGCCGACGCCGGTGTACGAGCTGGCGCCGACCTATCACACGCGCTGAGCCGACCCGCACGATCGTGGCTTCGGCCGGCGGCTGCGCCGTCTTGATTCCCGCTGGGCGGGAGTCAGCCTGCGCCGAGATCGTCAGGCCCGGCGCCCACGCTCACGCGTGGTCGCCGACCCTGACGATCTTGAGCGTATTGGTGCCGCCGGACTTGCCGATCGGGGTGCCGATGGTCATCAGCACCAGGTCGCCCCGCTCGACGATCCCGAGGTCCACCAGCTTCTGCTCGACCTCGAGCAGCAGGCTCTCGCGGTCGGACCCCGTATAGGTCATCGGCACCGGGTGCACCTCGCGGTACAGCGACATCCGGCGCCGGCTCCCCTCCTCGGGCGTGAGCGCGTAGATCGGCACCCCGGAGTCCAGGCGCGACATCCACAGCGCGGTCGAGCCCGACTGCGTGAGCGACGCGATCGCCTTGACTTTCATGTGCGCGGCGGTGAACAGCGCGGCCATCGCGATCGCCTGATCGATTCGGCCGAAGGTGCGGTTCAGGAACTCCTTGTCGAGCGCGAACGAGCCCGAGCGGTCGGCCTCGTCGCAGACCCGCGCCATGGCGGCCACGGTCTCGACCGGATATTTGCCGGCGGCGGTCTCCGCCGACAGCATGACGGCGTCGGTGCCGTCGAGCACCGCATTGGCCACGTCGGACACCTCGGCGCGCGTCGGCACCGGCGACTCGATCATCGACTCCATCATCTGGGTCGCGGTGATCGTGAGCTTGTTGAACTCCTTGGCCATGCGGATCATGCGCTTCTGCAGCGCCGGCACCGCCGCGTCGCCGACCTCGACCGCGAGGTCGCCGCGGGCGACCATGATGCCGTCGGAGGCCTTCAGGATCTCTTCGAGGTTGCCGATCGCCTCGTAGCGCTCGATCTTGGCGATCATCAGCGCCTTGCCGCCCGCCGCGCGGCAGAGCTCGCGCGCCATGTACATGTCGGAGGCGTTCTTGGGGAATGACACCGCGACGAAGTCGGCGGCGAAACCGACCGCGGTCTTGATGTCGTCCATATCCTTCGCGGTCAGCGCGGGCGCCGACAGACCGCCCCCCTGCCGGTTGATGCCCTTGCGGTTCGACAGCACGCCGCCCAGCGTGACCGTGCACTCGATGGTCCGCTCGGTCACGCGCTCGACCCGCATGATCATCCGGCCGTCGTTGAGCAGCAGCGTGTCGCCGGCCTTCACGTCGTTGACCAGGTCCTTGTAGTCCAGACCGACCCTCGTCTCGTCGCCGACCTCGCAGTCGATGTCGAAGGTGAACCGGTCGCCCTCGACCAGCGTGACCTTGCCGTCGGCGAACTTGCCGATCCGGATCTTCGGGCCCTGCAGGTCGGCCAGCACGCCGACGTCGCGGCCCAGGCGCTTGCCGATCTCGCGGACCCGGCCGACGACGCCGATGTGCTCCTCGGCGGTGCCGTGCGAGAAGTTGACCCGGACGACGTTGACCCCCGACAGGATGAGCCGCTCGAGCGTGGCCGAGTCGGTGGAGGCGGGGCCGAGCGTGGCCACGATCTTGGTGGCGCGCGGAATGGTCATCTCGGGCGTGTCCGGAAGAGGTCGCAAGGGCTTGCATTGTGCAACGAAACACCCCCCCTCCGACCATGACTTGACCTGGGTCAAGTCACCCCCGGGCGTGGCCGCCCGACCGGCGGCGGCGCTGGCTATGATCGACGCGTCCCACTTCGGCAAGATCGCCACGCACGCTCGGATGCCGCCTCACGACGCCTACCGCCACCTCGACGATCCGGACGAGCTGGCGGAGCTCGCCCGCGAGCTGCCTGCCCGCGCCGACGGATCGCGCCGCCTCGAGGCGGTGCTCACGGTCGACGGCGTGCACTGCGCGGCCTGCGTCGTGTCGATCGAGCAGGCCCTGCGGGGCGCGGTC
>VYKW01000601.1_pt1 | contig 10860 bp, 10 predicted proteins | sample 5114451 | NCBI WGS metagenome assembly VYKW01 (sample SAMN12291784, study PRJNA351875) | freshwater metagenome | isolation source: freshwater lake | place: USA: Michigan, Gull Lake | collected 2013-08-08
GGCGTGCCAGGCGCGCCGCCCGAGGTCGCGCTGCTGCACCAGGGCTACCAGTACCTGACCGAACTGCGCTACGACCAGATCGAGCCGGCGCTCGAGCCGCTGCGCGAGGGGCTGCTCGGCCTCGGCCTGCCGCTGCGCTCGCTCGAGGTCGAGTTCGGGCCGAGCCAGTGCGAGCTCACCTTCCGCCCGCTGCCCGCGCTCGAGGCGGCCGACGCGATGGTGCTGCTGCGTGGTGCGGTCAAGCAGATCGCGCGGCGCCACGGGCTGCATGCGAGCTTCATGTGCCGGCCCCGCATCCCGAATGCGATGTCCTCGGGCTGGCACCTGCACCAGTCGCTGGTGCGCGAGGCCGACGGTGCAAACGCCTTCGTTCCCGGGGACGGCGAGACCGCGGACACACCGCTGTCGTCCGTGGGTCGCCACTGGCTGGCCGGCCTGCTCGCCCACGCCGAGGGCGCCACGCCCTTCACCACGCCGACCGTCAACGGCTACAAGCGCTACCGCCCGAACTCGCTCGCCCCCGATCGCGTCGCCTGGGCGCGCGACAACCGGGCCGCGATGCTGCGCGTGCTGGGCGGTGCGGGCGACGCGGCCACGCGGATCGAGAACCGCGTCGGTGAGCCGGCCGCCAATCCCTACCTGTACCTCGGCGTGCAGATCGTCGCCGGCATGGACGGCCTCGCGCGCGGTCTCGAGCCCGGCGCCTCGGCCGACGCGCCCTACGAGGCCGACGCGCGCCGTCTGCCCGCGAGCTTGGACGCCGCGCTCGATGCACTGCTCGCCGACCCGGTGCTGGTCGAGGGCTTCGGCCGCGACCTCGTCGACTGGCTGGTGCAGATCAAGCGCGCCGAGCTCGCGCGCTTCGCCGCCGAGGTCAGCGATTGGGAACACCGCGAATACTTCGACCTCTTCTGAAACGGATCCCCATGCCCACCGTGACCTTCGTGCTGCCCGACGGCGGCGAACGCCGCATCGACGTCGCCGCCGGCACCAGCGTGATGCTCGCAGCAGTCACGCACGACCTGCCCGGCATCGTCGGCGAATGCGGCGGCTGCGCGTCCTGCGCGACCTGCCATGTATACGTCGACGCCGCTTGGACGGGGCGCCTGTCGCCGGTCGACGAGGTCGAGGACGACCTGCTCGGATTCGCCGCCGCGCCGCGCCGCGCGGGCAGCCGCCTGGCCTGCCAGATCGAGATGGACGCGTCGCTCGACGGGCTGCGCGTCGAGATCCCGCCCGAGGCCTGAGCGTCGCGTCGTCCCGCGCCGTCCCGCACCGGGCAGGCGTATTCCAAGCAAAGCTTTCGGTGTAGGCTTGCGATCCTTCGAGGGGCACCGCCCCCGGCGCGCCCCGCGTGGCGCACGACCTCAACGAGGAGACACCCCATGAACCTCCGCTCGATCGCGACCGCCGCGGCGCTGACCTTCGGCCTGGTGGCCGGTGCACACGCCCAGCAGACGGTGACCCTGAAGTTCCATACCTTCATGGCGCCCCAGTCCAACGTCTGGAAGTCGATGCTGCTGCCCTGGATGGAGAAGGTCGAGAAGGACTCGGGCGGCCGCATCCAGTTCGAGAAGTACCCCGCGATGCAGCTCGGCGGCACGCCGCTGCAGCTCTACGATCAGGCCCGCGACGGCGTCGTCGACGTGGTCTGGACGCTGCAGGGCAACACCCCGGGGCGCTTTCCGCGCTTCGAGGCGTTCGAGCTGCCGTTCATGATGACCAATGCCGAGGCCACCTCGCGCGCGTACTGGGAGTACTCGCAGACCTGCGCGCAGGGCGAGATCAAGGACACGCAGCTGATCGCGGTGAACGTCCACGGCCCGGGCATGTTCCACTCGCGCGAGAAGGCGATCCGCAGCGTCGCCGACCTCAAGGGCATGAAGGTGCGCGGCCCGACCCGCACCATCACCAAGCTGCTCGGCGCGCTGGGCGCCACGCCCGTGGGCATGCCGCTTCCGCAGATCCCCGATGCGATGTCCAAGGGCGTGATCGACGCGGCCGTCGTGCCGTGGGAAGTCACCACCGCGGTGAAGATCGACGAGCTCGCCAAGTTCCACAGCGAGTTCGAGGCCAAGGCCGGCGGCCTGTACACCACCGCGTTCGTCATCGTGATGAACAAGGCGAAGTACGACGGGCTGCCCGCCGACCTGAAGAAGATCATCGACCAGAACTCGGGCATCGACGCCTCGGCCGCGCTCGGCCGCGCGCAGCAGGCGGGCGATGCACCGGCGCGCAAGGTCGCCGCCGAAGAGCGCAAGAACACCATCATCACCATCTCCGGTGCCGACGTCGACGCGTTCAAGAAGGCCGCCGACCTGGTCGACGACGAGTGGATGAAGGACATGGACAAGCGCGGCTTCAACGGCAAGCAGCTGCTGGACTGCGCCAAGGGCCTGATCCAGAAGCACACGAAGTGACCCGGACGGGCCCGTCCGCGCGACGGGCCCGGCACCCCTCATGACCTACTCCGATCCGGTCGGCCGACTGCTCGAGCGGCTGGCCCAGGGCCTCGCGATCGTCGGAGGCCTGGCGCTCACCGGCGTCGCGCTGATGTCGCTCTACAGCGTGGTGATGCGCAACCTCGTCGGCGCGCCCATCCAGGGCGACTTCGAGCTCGCGCAGATGGGCTGCGCGGTGTCGGTGGCTGCGTTCCTGCCGTTCACGCAGCTGCGCAACGGCAACATCTTCGTCGACTTCTTCACCCAGCGCGCCTCGGCGGGCACCAAGGCCGCGCTCGACGGGTTCGGCGCGCTGCTGGTGGGCCTCGCGCTCGCGCTCATCGCCTGGCGCACCGGCGCGGGGGGGCTCGACGCGCTGCGCAACGACGAGACCACGATGATCATGGGCCTGCCGCTCTGGTACGGCTACGTGCTGATGACGCCGTCCTTCGCGGTCGCCGCGCTCGCCGCGTTCTACAGCGCATGGCGCCACTGGGCGCTGCACGAGGTCGCCGAGTCCGAGGAGCGCTCCTGATGGGCGGCACCGGGGTCGCGCTGGCGCTGTTCGCCGGCATGCTGGTGCTGATGGCCGCACGCGTGCCGATCGCGCTGGCGATGCTGATCCCCGGTGCGGTCGGCTACGTGCTGCTGGCGGGCTGGGTGCCGTTCGCCGCCTATCTCAAGGGCCTGGCCTGGGCGCGGCTCGCCAACTACGACCTGACGGTGATCCCGCTGTTCCTGCTGATGGGCGCGTTCGCGACCCAGGGCGGGCTGTCGAGGAGCCTGTTCGCCGCGGCGAGCGCGATGATCGGCCACCTGCGCGGCGGCCTCGCGATGGCCGCGGTGATGGCCTGCGCCGCGTTCGGCTCGGTCTGCGGCTCCTCGGTGGCCACCGCCGCGACCATGGCCAAGGTCGCGCTCCCCGAGATGATGCGGCACCACTACTCGGGCCGGCTCGCCACCGCCACGCTGGCCGCCGGCGGCACGCTCGGCATCATGATCCCGCCCTCGGTGGTGCTGGTGATCTACGGCATCCTCGCCGAGCAGAACATCGCCAAGCTGTTCGCCGCAGCGATCCTGCCCGGGCTGATCGCCACCGTCGGCTACATCGTCGCCATCGGCATCTACGTGCGGCTCTTCCCCGGCCACGGCCCGGCGACCGAGCGGGCGAGCCGCCGCCAGCTGTGGGTCGCGCTGCGTGACGTCTGGCCGATCGCCGCCATCTTCTTCGTCGTGTTCGGCGGCATCTACGGCGGCTGGTTCACGCCCACCGAGGCCGCCTCGATCGGCGCCTCCGCCACCTTCCTCGCGGCGCTGCTGCGCGGCGAGCTGACCCGCGCGAAGTTCTTCGAGTGCTTCTACGACACCGCCGTCACCACCGGGATGATCTTCATGATCTTCCTCGGCGCCGACATCATGAACTCGACGCTCGCGCTGTCGCAGTTCCCGGCTGCGCTGTCGGCGATCGTCCAGAGCCTCGGCATGCCGCCGCTCGCGGTCATCGCCGGCATCCTGGTGTTCTACGTGATCCTCGGCTGCGTGATGGACGAGCTGTCGATGATCCTGCTGACGCTGCCGATCTTCCTGCCCACCGTCATCGGCCTGGACCTGTTCGGCCTGCCCACCGACCTCAAGCTGATCTGGTTCGGCATCCTCGTGCTGATGGTGGTCGAGATCGGACTGATCGCGCCGCCCGTGGGCCTGAACGTCTACGTGATCAACGGGCTCGCGAAGAACGTGCCGATCAGCGAGAGCTACCGGGGGGTGGTGCCGTTTCTCATCAGCGACGTGATCAGGACGACGATGCTGCTGCTGTTCCCCGGGGTGAGTCTGTGGCTGGTGGGGGTGCTGGTGAAGTGATGCGCCGACGGTCGGCATCCGAGCCGAACGCGGCGAGCTCGAGTTTGTGGTGATCGAGCCGGCTCGCTCCGATCGGGCTGGCCGTGCGCCATCGGGCGGCGCCTACCGAACTGCCTGCCGCCTGCTCGATCCTGAGTCTTCCGGCATCAGTGAAAACGGTTCGGGGTGGTGGCGCTCGCCCGCGACCGTGCCCCGTAACGTCCAGCCGGGACGGCGCAGCACCATGAAGACGCACCAGGCGAGCAGCATCGTGCCCAGGAGCGCGCCAAGGCGGGCCGTCTGCAGGTGCCAGCATTCAGCGTGCCGGCGGTGCTGTCCGCAGCAAGCGGCTCTGCCGCCAGGCCGCCTTTCTTTCGGTCTTCCCCGTACCCTGCCCATCCGTATTCGCGAGGCCCCATCAGGACCAGGTCGGCGCAGACTCGGACAATTCCCGCGGCAGGGGACGCCCCTCGGGCAGCGGGTCTGCGATCCGCAGTCGACCGCCATCCGCACCGCCATCACCGCGGTGATGAAGTTCGTCCCCCTCGACGCCCATGCCGACCTCGTCCGCACACGCGACCGCTTCTCGAAGCAGGCCCGCCACGGCGGCGATGGTTGAAAGTCACATTGACATAGCAATCTGTCTGACTAAACTGACACTCGGGGTCAGCCAAAGCCGGAGTCTGCTGCCCCGGGGGGTCGTGATGTGCGGCGACCCCGCCTCCGACACCGGCCCGTCGCGGGACGTCGCCATGCACAGCCGACTCGGCCTCCATCTCCCTGTTGCGCCGGGTCTGCGCCGCACGGGCTTCCTGGCCCGGGCACTGGCCGTCGCCGCGCTGGCACTGCTCGCGGCTTGCGACCGGCCTCCGGTCGATACGGTTCAGGTCGGCTTCCGGGGAACCGGGATGGCGCAGGTCTACGACCCGCGAGCGCTCGAGGCGCAGGCGTCAGCCCATGCGGTGCCGGAGATCAGCCCGCCGGCGCGCGCGCGCCCGGGGGGGCCCACAGCAGGCTCCGTCTACCAGAACGTGCAGGTGCTCGGCGATCTGAGCCTGGGGGAGTTCGGTCGGACCATGGACGCCCTCACGCTCTGGGTCTCGCCGAAGGAGAGCTGCACCTACTGCCATGTCGAGGGGAACTTCGCCGACGACTCGAAGTACACCAAGGTCGTCGCCCGCCGGATGATCCAGATGACCCGCTATCTGAACGGCGAGTGGACTGCACACGTCGGCGAGACGGGCGTGACCTGCTGGACTTGCCATCGCGGCAATGCGCTGCCTGTGCAGCGGTGGTTCCGGACGCCGCCGCAGCCCGAGCGGCCCAACGGGCTGGGCGACCGGGCCGAGCAGAACGCGCCGGGCGCGTCGGTTGCGCTCGCGTCGCTGCCCTCGGACCTGTTCACGCCCTACCTGCTCGAGCGCGATGGGTCCGCGCCGATCCGGGTTCAAGGACAGACCGCGCTGCCGACCGGCAATCGCCAGTCGATCAAGCAGGCCGAGTTCAGCTACGGGCTGATGATGCACATGTCGAGCGCCCTAGGCGTGAACTGCACGTTCTGCCACAACACCCGTGCGTTCTCGAGCTGGCCGGAGAGTTCACCCGCGCGCGCGACCGCGTGGCACGGCATCCGGATGGTCCGCGATCTGAACTCGACGTACCTCGAGCCGCTGGGCAGCGTGTTTCCCGAGGTGCCGGTGGGACGTCTCGGCCCGCTCAAGGACTCGGCGAAGGTGAACTGCGCGACCTGCCACCAGGGCGCCTACAAGCCCTTGTATGGCGCGCGAATGGCCGGTACCTACCCGGCGCTCACCGGGCGGCCGGCGGTCGATCCGGACGGACTTGTCATGGCGCGCTGAACGCCGCCCGGTCGGCCACGTCGTCCCGGGTCACTTCGCCTTCACATACGAGCTGCACCAGCCGCCGGCCGCCACCGTCCGGTCGGCCATCAGGTCGCATTCGGCCCAGGCATCCGTCGGTTTGCCCAGCCAGGCCATGCAGTTGCTGCACTTCTCCGCGGCCCCGTGTTTCGGGAACTTCGCCTTGTCGACCTTGGCCGACTCGTGCCGGTAACCAAGCGACATCGCCTTCGGTTCGTTCTCCTCGACCCGCTTGAGCGCGGCACCCGCGGGGCCGGTACAGGCCATCGCTGCGCCGCCGGCTGCGACGCGGAGCATGAAGGTTCGACGGTTGGTGGGTTTCATGACGGCTTTCCTTGGGGGTGCGCGGGCGTGCGCGAACAGCTCAGGCGACGTCCGCCTCGAGCCGGAAGATGCCGACCGATTCGAGCAGGGTGGCGGCCTGCCCTGCGAGACTGTCGGCCGCGGCGGACGATTCCTCGACCAGCGCGACGGTTTCCTGGGTGACACGGTCGAGGTCGGTCACGGCTTCTCCGACCTGCTCGATGCCTTCGGTCTGCTGGACGGTGGCCAGGCTGATCCCGGAGATCAGTGCGGCGACGCGGCCGACATCGCCCACCAGCCCGGCCATCGAGCGGCCGGCGTCCCCGACGAGCCTCGAGCCCTGGTCCACGCGTTGGCTGCTCGTGTCGATCAGACCCTTGATCTCGCGGGCGGCGTCGGCGCTTCGCTGCGCCAGCGTACGGACCTCGGTGGCCACCACCGCGAAGCCCCGGCCCTGCTCGCCGGCGCGGGCCGCCTCGACGGCGGCGTTGAGCGCGAGGATGTTGGTCTGGAAGGCGATGCCGTCGATCACGCCGATGATGTCCGAGATCCGGCGGCTCGCCTCGGTGATGCCCCCCATCGTGCTCACGACTGCGTCCATCGTCTTGCCGCCCTTGGCGGCGGCGGCGTGCGCCGAATCGGCCGCGGCGCTCGCTTCGCGCGCGGCGTCGGCGTTCTGGCGAACCGTGGCGCGCAACTGCTCCATCGACGCGGCCGTCTGCTGCAGGCTCGCCGCCTGCCGCTCGGTGCGCCGGCTCATGTCGGCATTGCCCGCCGCGATCTCGGCGGAGCCGGTCGCGATCTGCTCGCTGCCGCGACGCACGCCACCCACGACCCGCACCAGGTTCGCGTTCATCGAATGCAGCGCATCCAGCAGCCGGCCTGCCTCGTCACCGCGATGCGCCACCGTGCGCACGCTCAGGTCGCCGCTCGCGGCGGTCAGCGCAAGCGACACCGCCTGGCGGATCGGCGACACGATCGAGCGCGTGACGAGCCAGGCGAGCACCATGCCGAGGAGCAGCGCCCCGCTGACGAACGCGGCCAGCAGCCAGCGTGCGCGCTGGTACTGGGCCGTCGAGTCGGCCGCGTATTCGGCGCTCGTCTTGGTCTGCAGGCCGCTGAGTGTCTGCAGCACGGTGATCCAGCGCGCCTGGCGTGGCCGCAGCTTGTCCATCAGGAAGGCCACCGTGTCCTCGGTACGGCCTTCGGCGGCCATCGTCTCGGCTTCCTGCATCAGTGCCACCGCAGCCTTCTCCGAACGCTTGATGGCCTCGAGCAGCGTCTTCTCCGCCTCGGACGCGTCGAAGCGCGCGATCACCGCGAGCAGCTCCTTCTCCGCGACGGCGTAGTCCTGTGCCGCTGCCGCAATCGTCTGCCGCTCCGCGTCCTTCAGGCCCGGGTCGCTCAGCAGAGCGAGGTTGCGGATCGCAATCGAGCGTTGAGCGACCGAGTCGATCATCTGCGAGACCAGCACGCTCTGCCGTGAGTTGCCCTCGACGATGTGAGTCATGCGCTGGTTGCTCAGCGCGAGGTTCATCGTCGCGAACACCGCCATCGCGGCCATCAGAATGAACACGCCGCCGAATGCGATCCCCAGGCGCAGGCCGATCCGCAGGTCCGTCAGCGGGGCGGCAAGCAACCGCAGCCAGCCCGGGACGGGGGCCTGTGCGGGGGGGGCGGGGCGGTGTGTCGGCAACATGGCATCGAGTCTCCGGCTTGCCGCGGACGCCCCATGGTGGGCGGATGCGAACAGGTTGAGCGTGACGGTGCGCGTCACGACCGGTGGTCGATCGAGTGAAGAGGGGAGAGGTTGCACCCTACTTCCCGGCGGACGAAACGCGCGGTTGGCCGGCGGCGGATCAACCGGCTGTCGGTGTCGGGCGACCGTCCGAAGCGCGAGGTCATCGGTGCACGGGCGCCCTGCAGACGGTGAGGGCCGAATATCGGCCAGCCGCACCGCCATCATCGGGACCATGAAGATCGCCGTCCTCGACGACTTCGCCGACCTCGTTCGCACGCTCGACTGCTTCTCGAAGCTGGCCGGTCACGACGTACTCGTGCTCGACGAGACCCTCGACGAGGACACACTCGCCGCTCGCCTGGCCGACCGAGAGGCGCTGGTGCTGATCCGTGAGCGCTCCTCGATCCCGCGTTCGCTGATCGAACGGCTGCCGGACCTGCGGCTCATCAGCCAGACCGGTCGTGCAGGCACTCATGTCGATGTCGCCGCCTGCGAGGCGCGCGGCATCCGACTGGTGACGGGCACCGGCTCGCCTGATGCGCCGGCCGAGCTGACCTTCGCCCTGATCCTCGACTGCATGCGGCAGGTGACGCTCGAGCAACGCGCGCTGCGCGCCGGCCACTGCCAGACCGCGCTCGGCACCACGCTGCGCGGCCGTACGCTCGGCATCCTCGGCTACGGCAGCATCGGGCGGCCCGTCGCCGGCTTCGGGTGCGCGTTCGGCATGCAAGCACTGGCCTGGGGGCCCGAAGGCTCGGCGACGCGCGCCGCGGCCGACGGCGTGCCGATGACCGGCTCCAGGCGCGAGCGCTTCGAGCGCAGCGACCTGCTCTGCGTGCACCTGCGGCTCGGCTCCGACACGCGTGGCCTGATCGGCGCCGCCGACTTCGCGGCAATGAAGCCGGGCGCGGTCTTCGTGAACACCTCGCGCGCGGGGCTGGTCGTGCCGGGCGCACTGCTCGCCGGGCTCGACGCACACCGGCCGGAGCGCGCCGCGCTCGACGTCTTCGAGCACGAACCGGCGCTGGACGATCCGCTGGTCCGTCATCCGCGGGTGCTCGCCACACCGCACCTCGGCTATGTCGAGCGCGACAGCTACGAGGCGTACTTCGGACAGGCCTTCGACAATCTGCTGGCGGCCGCGGCCGCCTGAGCGCGGCCGCATCCCCTTGCGCTACAGTGACGACACCTTCGTAGATCCCCGGAGTCGCGTCATGGGTGCCCGATCCGCCACGCTTCCCCCGACCGGGCGTGCAGCGCCCGGGCGCTCCGTCGTCACGGTCTTCGCCGTCGGACTCCTCGCCCTCGACGCCGGCTCCGCGGCCGCGCAGGACCTGCCCGCGCGCAAGGCCGGCCTGTGGGAGATCACGATGCAGGTGACCAACTCGCCGTCGCAGACGATGCGGCAGTGCATCGACGAGAAGACCGACCAGCAGATGCAGCGCTTCGGCCAGGGCCTGAGCCAGCAGCAGTGCACGAAGAACACGATGCAGCGCGACGGCGACCGGTATGTCTCCGAATCGGAATGCAAGCTCGGACCGACCGTGGCCTCCAGCCGCGGCGTCTTCGGCGGCGACTTCGACAAGGCCTACCGCGGCGAGGTCGACACCCGCTACGTGCCGCCGATGGGGGGCATCTCGCAGAGCAAGATGACGATGTCGGCGAAGTGGGCCGGTGCCTGCCCCGCCGGCTGGAAGCCCGGCGACATGGAGATGCCCGGCATGGGCCGGGTCAACGTCAACGAGATGATGTCGTCGATGCCGGGCAACCCGCCTAGGAAGTGAGGGCGCGCAGCCGCTCGACGACGTCGGCGACCGGCTGGCCGGCCCGCAGGCCGGCGCGCATCGCCGAATCGTTGACGCGGCTGATCCGCCCGCTGTCGAGTCCGTCGGCGGCGTCGCCGATCCGGGCCGACTCGTGCGAGTACGCGGCGGCGATCACGCCCACCTGCTCGAGCATCGCGAGCCCGACGATGCCGGCCTGGTCCTTGCCGATCCCGGCATCGTTGAAGAACACCGCGTACGGTCGGCTGGGCAGCGCCAGCACGTAGCGGGCGGCCGAGACGCCGCCGTGCGAGCCGCAGACCACCACGGCACCGGCCATCGCGGGTTCGGCCACCGCGATCGAATCGACGACGAAGAGCGCGCGATGCATCGGAACCTCCGGACGGTACGATGTAGTCTAGCCCCGCCCCTGTCGCGCTGCTGAGTTTTCCCATGAGCACATTCGCCCTTCGTACCGCCGACGGCATCGAGCTCGCCGGTCTGGCGCTCCACCCGCACGGTCCGCCCCGAGCGGCCGTCGCGATGGTCCACGGCTTCGGCGAGCACGCGGGGCGCTACGGCGGGCTGCATCAGGCGCTGCTCGGGGCCGGCTATGCGATCGCCTCGGCGGACCTGCGCGGCTTCGGCCTGTCCCCCGGGATCCGCGGTCATATCGAAAGCTGGGACGACTACCGCGCCGACACGGCGGCGATCGTCGGGCAGGCCCTCGAGCTCGCGTCGGGCCGACCGGTGTTCCTGTTCGGGCACAGCATGGGCGGGCTGATCGTGCTGGACTACGCGCTGCGCCGGCCCGAGGGCCTGGCCGGCGTGATCGCCAGCGGTCCGGCGCTGCAGCAGGCCGGACCGCGTCGGCCGCTGCGCGAGTGGGGCGC
>VYKW01000602.1_pt1 | contig 10852 bp, 9 predicted proteins | sample 5114451 | NCBI WGS metagenome assembly VYKW01 (sample SAMN12291784, study PRJNA351875) | freshwater metagenome | isolation source: freshwater lake | place: USA: Michigan, Gull Lake | collected 2013-08-08
CGTGTGCACGCGATCGGCGCCGGCCGCACTGCGCAGCTTGGCGAGGAGCGCGGGCGCGTGCAGCGACGCGTCGGCGTCGCGCACGAAGGCGGCGGTGGCCAGTTCGTGCGTGTTGGCGACGACCACCGTGCGCCCGTGCTTGACGGTACCGAGCGCGTCGGCCGAGGCGCCCACCACCAGGTCGCAGGCGAGCAGCGCGTCGGCCTGCTGCGTGTCGATACGGACCTGGTTCAGCAGGTCGGCGCTCGGCGCGAGCCGCACGAAGGACAGCACCGCGCCGCCCTTCTGCGCGAAACCCATGAAGTCGAGCACCGAGGCCTGCTTGCCCTCGAGGTGCGCGGCCATCGTGATCAGCGCGCCCACGGTCACGACGCCGGTGCCGCCCACGCCGGTCACCAGCAGGTCGAACGGGCCGGTCCAGGTCCACGGCGCGGGCTCGGGCAGCGCGGCGATCTCGCGCGCGAGCGCGTCGGTCGTGTGCGTGCCCCCCGCGCGTTTCCTCACCCGCGCCCCTTCCACCGTCACGAAGCTCGGGCAGAACCCGTCGACGCAGGAGAAGTCCTTGTTGCACGAGCTCTGCTCGATGCGCCGCTTGCGGCCCCAGTCGGTCTCGGCCGGAATCACCGACAGGCAGTTGGACGCGCGGCCGCAGTCGCCGCAGCCCTCGCAGACGCGCTCGTTGATGAACACCCGGCGCGGCGGATCGGGAAAGCCCGGCACGCCGTCGACGACCTGCTTTCGGCGGCGCCGCTTCTCGGCCGCGCAGGTCTGGTCGTAGATCATCACGGTGACGCCCGCGGTCTCGCGCAGCCGCCGCTGCACCGGGTCGAGGTCGTCGCGGTGATGGAAGGTCAAGCCGCGGGGGAAGTCGCGGTGATGGCCGTCGTACTTCTCCGGCTCGTCCGAGACCACCACCACCGCGCGCGCGCCCTCGGCCTCCACCTGCCGCGCGATCTGCGCGACCGACAGTGCACCGTCGACCGGCTGGCCGCCGGTCATCGCGACCGCGTCGTTGTAGAGGATCTTGTAGGTGATCGTCGCGCCGGCGGCCACGGCCTGCCGGATCGCGAGGTAGCCCGAGTGGTAGTAGGTGCCGTCGCCGAGGTTCTGGAACACATGCGCCTCGGTGGTGAAACGCGAGGCCGCGGCCCAGTCCACCCCCTCGCCGCCCATCTGGATCAGGCCGGCGGTGCCGCGGTCCATCCAGCTCGCCATGAAGTGGCAGCCGATGCCGGCGAGGGCGCGCGAGCCCTCGGGCACGACGGTCGAGCGGTTGTGCGGGCAGCCCGAGCAGAAGTAGGGCTGGCGCCGCACCGCGTCGGCCTCGTTCGACAGCAACGCGGGGCTCGTGAAGTCCACCACCAGCGAACGCCGGTCGAGCATCGGATTCAGGCGCGCGAGCCACTCGGCCACCACCGGCATCACCCGCGAGGGCCGCAGCTCGCCCAGCGCCGACAGCAGCGGCGTGCCGTCGGGCGCGGTCTTGCCGGCGATGCGCGGGCGCTGCGCATCGGGCAGCGGATAGAGCAGCTCCTTGATCTGGCGCTCGACGACCGGTGCCTTCTCCTCGATGACCAGCAGCTCCTCGAGCCCCTGCGCGAACTCGAGGATCCGCGTCGGCTCGAGCGGGTACACCAGGCCGACCTTGTAGACGCGCACGCCGGCGGCGGCCAACGCGTCCGGGTCCAGGTCCAGGCGCCGCAGCACCTCCATGAAGTCGAAATGCGCCTTGCCGACGGTGACGACGCCGAGCGTGGCCCGGGGCGAGGCGACCACGTGGCGGTCGATGGAATTGAGCCGCGCAAAGGCGCGCACCGCGTCGAGCTTGGCGGCAAGCCGCGCCTCCAGCACGAGCGACGGGAGGTCGACCGCGCGCACGTGCAGCGGGCCGATCTCCGGGGGCGGCGCGAAGTCCACCGGGTCCTCGAAGTCGCAGGCGACCCGGTCGAGGTCGACGGTCATCGCCGACTCGACCACCTCGCTCACCGCCTTGAACCCGACCCACGCGCCCGAGAAGCGCGACAGCGTCCAGCCGTACAGCCCGAACGCCAGATACTCCGCGACGTTGGCTGGATGCAGCACCGGCATCGACCAGGCCTGCATCGCCAGGTCGGACTGGTGCGGCATCGACGAGGACACGCAGCCGTGGTCGTCGCCGGCGACCACCAGCACGCCGCCCCGCGGGCTCGAGCCGAAGACGTGGCCGTGCTTGAGCGCGTCGCCCGAGCGGTCCACCCCCGGGCCCTTGCCGTACCACATCGCGAACACGCCCTCGGCGGTCCGCTTGGCATCGAGGGCGACCCGCTGCGTACCCAGGCAGGCGCTGGCGGCCAGGTCCTCGTTGATCGCGGGCAGGAATTCGACACCGGCGGCCTTCAGCAGCGCTCCGGCCTTCCACATCTGCTGGTCGACCATGCCGAGCGGGCTGCCGCGGTAGCCCGACACGAAGCCGGCGGTGGCCCAGCCGCGCCGGGCGTCGAGCGCGCGCTGCATCAACGGCAGCCTGACCAGCGCCTGCGTGCCGGTCAGGAAGACCGTGCCGGCATCGGCCCGGAGGCTGTCGGCCAGCGCGTAGCCGGCATTCGGCAGGAAGTGGGCGGCCATCGCGGGCTCCTCGGGAAGATCGTCGAACGAGTCTGCGGCCGTTCGAGCGAAAAAGGCCCGCTCAGAACGCCTCGAATCGCCTAGGATCGAGACAATCGTTTCGATGGAGTGCGGAAATGGGAAACGAACCTCTCGATCGTGCATCGCGCGCCATCCTGCGCGAGCTGCAGCAGGACACGCGCCTGTCGCAGCAGGAGCTGGCCGAACGGGTGGGGCTGAGCCCGACGCCCGTCTGGCGGCGGATCCGCGAGCTGCAGGAGCGCGGCGTGATCCGGCGCTGGGCCGCGCTGCTCGACCGCGAGAAGCTCGGGCTGCATGCGTGCGTGCTGGCCAACGTGTCGCTCGAGCGGCATGTCGAGGGCGTGGTCGACGGTTTCGAGCGGCAAGTGCGGGCCTGCCCGGAGATCATCGAGTGCCATGGCATCACCGGCGAGGCCGACTACCTGATCAAGGTCGTGGTGCCCGACATGAAGGCCTACGACCGGTTCCTGCACGAGGTGGTGTTCCGCATCCCGGGCGTGGCCAGCATCCGCACGAACGTCGTGCTGCGCGAGGTGAAGTACGAGACGGCGTTGCCGATCTGAGCGTCGGGCGTCTTGAAACCTCGACGGCCGGCGCTGCAGTGCTCGACCTGCTGCGCGACGTCGCACACGAGTGGACCGTCGCCTCCGGCTTCCAGGCGACGACCTTCCAGGCGCTCTCGGAGCGGCGGGTCGACGCGATCATCACCTCCGACGAGCGGCCGATACCGGAGGGCATCGAAGCGGTGACGCTGAAGGTCGGAGGACGGACTGTCGACGAGATCGCAAGGCCCGGCACGCTTCACGGCGGCGAGGCGCGTCGACCGACGCGGGAGCGCGTCGATCGCCTCAATCCGCCTTGATCCCCGCCGCCCGGATCAGCCGCCCGTACCGCTCGTAGTCCGACTTCACCATCTCGTTGAACTCGGCGATCGACATCGGGACCACGCTCAAGCCGGACTCGACGATCTTCTTCGAGATCTCCGGTTCCGCCAGCACCGCGTTCACTTCGCGGTTGAGGCGCTCGACGATCTCGCGAGGTGTTCCGGCGGGAACGAACAGCCCCTGCCAGGTGGTCATCTCGAATCCGGGGATCGTCTCGTTCGCCGACGGTGTGGTCGGGAACGGCTGTTCGCCGCGCGACCTGTTGGTGGTCGCGAGCACCTTGAGCTTGCCGGCCCGCACGTGCGGCGCAGCGCTGTTCGGCACGTCGAACATCATGTCGACGTGGCCACCGAGCAGGTCGGTCATCGCGGGAGCCGAGCCCTTGTAGGCGACGATGGTCACCGGGGCCTTGCCGTCGAGACGGATGGTCTCGCACGCGAGCTGCAGCACGGTGGATGCACCCCATGCGCAGCGCACTGATTCAGGCTTCGCGCGGGCGGCGGCGATCGCCTCGCCGAGCGTGTTCGGTGCGAACGACGGATGCGCGACCAGCACGATCTGGATGGTGACCAGCTGGCCGACACCCACCAGGTCCTTCAGCGGGTCGTAGTTCAGCTTGTACAGGTGCGGGTTGGTCACCATGCCGGCGACACCCATCACCATCGTGTAGCCGTCGGGCGTGGACTTGGCCGCGGCCTCGTAGCCGATGTTGCTCGCCGCGCCCGGCCGGTTGTCGATCACCACCGGCTGGCCGAGGCGCTCGGCCAGCCGCGGCGCGATCATCCGAGCGTTGATGTCGGCGGGGCCGCCCGGCGGGAACGGGATGATCCAGCGGATGGGCTTCGACGGCCAGGCCTGTGCGTGGACCGCGGACGGAGCGACGAACAGGCCGGCGGCCAGCAGCAGTGCGGCGAACGCGCCGAGCAGTGCGCCGCGTCGCGCGGCAGGGCGGGAAAGGTTCGACATCGTCAGGCTTCCTCGGTCTGCGCCGAGCCCTGCGCGGCGGGTCGGTGCGTGGGCACCAGCGTCTGCCACCGTGCCTCGCGCGGCAGGTTCTCGTCGACGGCGACGATGCGGGACACGTCTACGTTCACGCCGATCGGATCACCCCCCGCGGCGACGCGCTTCGCGGACTCGAGCAACTGCCGGCGCGCGCGCACCACCGCCTTGTCCGCGGCCACCAGCACCTCCTTGCTGCGGTCGGCGATCGCACCCTGCGACATCGAGATCGCCATGTCCTCCATCGCGACCCCCTTGATGCCGCTCCAGTCGTCCTTCATCGTCTCGCGCCGCTGGCCGAAGCGGTTGACCCAGGTGCCGAGGTACTCGTAGGTCTCGGGGCACAGCAGCTCGGGTTGGTTGCGCCCGCCAAGCTCGTTGAGCTTGTGCTTGTCGATCGGCCCGCCGTCGTGGCGGTAGGTGGCGCCGAAGGTCACGGTGCGGGTGTCGTTCACCGGGATCTCGAAGATCAGGTACTGCATCGCCGGCGCGGGGATGACTCGGGTGGTGGGCATGATCACCGGCACGACGCGCACGTTGTGCTCGTTCGGGCGCACACCGTCGCGCGCGGGCAGCTCGCGCATCGCGGCGTAGTGGAAGCCGAACTCGGTGTCCTCGACGTCGAGCTCGGGCGCGAGGTCGCCGGTGACCAGGGTCGCGGGGTTGTCGGGGTCGTCGTTGGCGCGGAACTCGCCGGTCATCCACGCGGGCCGCGCGAAGTTGGAGTGCAGGATGCCGACGTGCGAGGTGTCGGTGCCGCCCTCCAGCTGCTGCATGTAGTTCACGTTGGCGTACAGCCGTACGGTGCGCACGTTCTCGAGCGCGAAGTCGAAGAAGCGCCAGTGCGGAAACGGCGGCTCACGGTCCTTCGGGCCCATGTACGCCCATACGAAGCCTCCCGCTTCGCGTACCGGGTAAGCGGTCGCACGCACGCGCCGCCTGAACTTAGGATCGGGGTGGTTCGGCGTCTCGAGCAGCGCGCCATCGGTGGCGAACTTCCAGCCGTGATACAGGCAGCGGATGCCGTCGGCCTCGACGCGGCCGAGCGCGAGCGACGCACCGCGATGCAGGCACGCCTCGTCGAGCAGGCCGAGCGTGCCATCGGCGCCGCGGAACAGCACCAGCCACTCGCCGAGCATTTCCAGGCGCAGCGGCGCCTCGTCGGCCTTCGGGATCTGCTCGGTCATGCAGATCGGGTTCCAGTAGCGCCGGAACACTTCGCCCATTGGCGTGCCCGAGCCGATGCGGCACAGCAGTTCGTTGTCTGCTTTGGACAGCATGTCGTCTCCTCCGTTCGGGCGACTATATGGGCCCGCGGTCGGGGCTGTCCATGTGGCGAACCGGCGGGCGTGGCCATGCATGCCACCGTGCCGCGGATCGCTCATCGCCCGCGCTGCAGGACGGACAGGCGCAGGCCGGGCTAGGGTTCATGCGGCCGGGTGCCCGGCTAACCTGTTGGGCTTGCCGAAGTAGTCGCGCATCTTGATCCCGAAGCCGCCGGCCGGCAGGCCGCGCGCGATGCGCAGGCGCTCGCCTTCACCGGGGTCGAGGCGCAGCAGGTCGCGCTCGACGGGCTTGGGGAGCGGAGCCTTGTCCTTGCCCGTGATCACCAGCACCTTCGGCTCGAGGCGCCGCGCCCGGTTGTGCGCGACGATGATCGCGACCTCGCCGCTCGACAGCTCGACGAGGCTACCCGCCGGAAAGACACCGATCGCCTGCACGAACTGCTCCACCAGCGGCTCGTGGAAGAGGGTGCCAGACCATTCGTACAGGCTCATCATCGCGTCCTGCGGCGAGCGCGTCTTTGAGTACACGCGCGGGGTAGTCAGCGCCGAGAAGTTGTCGGCGATTGCCGCCATGCGACCGTAGATGCTGATCTGATTGTGCGCGAGTCCGTCCGGATAGCCGCTGCCGTCGAGCCGCTCGTGGTGCTGGCCGATACCCAGCACGACCTCCGGCGGCAGCACTCCCGAGGCCGACAGCGTCTCGAGCCCTAGCCGGACGTGCTCCTTGACCTCCGCGAACTCCTCGGGTGTCAACACGCCTGGCTTGTCGAGCAGCGCCCGGGGCAGCTTGAGCTTGCCGACATCCGCCAGCATGCCGATCGTGCCGAGGTGCACCAGTTCGCGGGCCGGGAGTCCCAGCTGCCGGCCGAGGGCGATCATGTACAGCGACACGTTCACCGAGTGGCGGTACGTGTCGACGGCCTCGACGCGCAGACGGTTCACCAGCAGCGCCGCCTCGTGGTTGTTGATCATGCTCTTCACGAGCGAATCGGCCACTTCTTCCACCTCAGTGAGATCCGGTGGGCGGCCCGCGCGGATGTCGGCGACCACGCCACTCAAGACCACCTCGCTCGCCGCCAGCGCGGAGCGCGCGCGAGGCAGCTCCTCCTTCAGGGAACGGACCTTCTTGTAGCTGACCAGCGTCGTTCCGGGCGGCAGCTCGGCTTGGATCGCCTGGCGGGTGCTCGCGTCCCGCTGCACGGCGCTGCTCGAGGCGCCGGACACGTTCGGCCGGTCGCTGCGGATGAACAGTCGGTGCAGCCAGCTCGCAGCGCGGTCGCGCATGCCCGGCTCGACGGCGCCCGCGGCTTGCGGGGACGCCAGAGACTCCCGCGCGAAGGCGCGGAAGCGTTCCCGGGTCTCGGGGCTGATGCGAATGTCGGCGCGCTTCTCGAAGGGCTGCGTCGGAGCGACGGATGCGGGCGGGGCCGCGGGGGGGCCAGCCTCGAACAGGCGGGTCGGCGCCCGATCGGTGGCCGTCGTGCCCTGCATACGATTGCCGGCCCGGGCTTCCTGCGCGGCGAGGTCCTCGAGCGCCTCCGACGCGTGGGTCGCCGGCCCGAACTCGTTCGTCACGACCAGCACTGCGTGGCCCTCGTCCGCCAGCTCGCGCACCGCATCCGCGCCTTCGTTCGTGCACAGTTCCAGCCTGACGTACACGTGTGAGCAATGCGCGCGCAGGGTGGCCAGAGACGCGTCGCTCTCGATCAGGAAGCCCTGGATCATGAACGGCGTGTCGAGCCAGGGGCGGTCGAGCTCGGCGACGAACATCCCGGCCACGACCCGGCCGACCTCGATCCGATGGTGCTGGATCGAAGTGGGGTGAGGGGGCTGGGGGAGGGCGTCCATCGGGTTCTTGTGCCGCTGAGCTGAAGTGAGGGCCTAGGCTGGCGCCGTTGCGCGGTGGGAGTCCTTTCGTATAAACCGAGGAGGCGCGGGTCCACAACGCCGTGCATCGGTCGACAGTTGCCTTTCGTGCGCACGGTCTCGGCCGGGCATCCCCGGCGCGGCGTGGTCGTGTCGGATCGACTGTCCGTCCGGCCTGGGACACTGTTCGTCGGTTCTGATCAGGGCTTGCCGGTGGGAGGCGGACGGGCCCGGCTGGCGGGAAATGTTGCGCGGATGCCTGAGTCCAGATGCCTGCGCGCCAGCACCCGGCCTTGCGGGCCCGGAACACTGCCGGCGATAGGTGCAAGGCCCATGTCAATGACTTTCTGGCGATTGCCGAAGGCTAGAAGGACTTCACGGGCCGTCCTCCAGGAACGAATGGTCCGAGCATCTGGGTGCACGTCACGGTCCGCGAAGCCCGACTGCCACGCTCGCCTATGGGCCGAGCAAAGGGCAGCACGGCGCACAGTGGCTTTGTCCCCCAAACCGAGGTGAACGCATGAACGAATCGTCGATCTCCCTTCCGGGCGCCGCCGCCCGCCCCGCGGCCCGCGTGCGCTGGTCCGATCGTCGCGGCTGGCAGTTCGGCAGCGCCGAATTCAACGTCGCCGCGCTGATCGTCCACCTGTTCGTCGGTCTGTTCCCGCTCGCGGCCTACGTTTTCGGCGGCTTCGCCGCGCCGTCCTGGCCCCGCGACTGGCCGCTGGCCACGGCGCTGTGGGGCGGCTTCGTCGCGCTCGGCTACCCGCTTTTCGCGATGCTCGAGTCGCGCTCGTTCTCGGCCTGGGTCCGCGGCCTGGAACCGGCGCAGCGCGCCGCCGAGCAGGCCGAGTACGCAGCGCGCGCCGCGCTGGCGAAGAACTTCTGGGTCGGCGTCCTCGCCGCCTACGTGATCGCCGCGCTGATGGGCTTCGTGGTCCGCGGCTGACGGTCCGCGCGGACGGTGCGACGTCGGTCGCGCCGCTCGTCGCGCCGCTCGTAGGGCCGATCCGTCGGCCACGCTGCGCGCGACCCCTGTGGCCTCGAACCGGCCGCGCCGTGGTGCACGATCGAGACCGTGAAGCGCGGATCGTGCCTGCCCTTGGTGCGGCGCCGAAGGGCGGGAGCCTGGCCGAGCTCGGCGACGAACCCGGCGCGCAGGCGCGCTGCACGATCGACATCCTGGTGCGAAACCTGTTCGAGCGGACCGCCGACGTCGGCTTCCTCGCCACCGACGACGTGATCCTGCTCGCCCCGAACGGCACCGTCCTCGCGCGGCTGGCGGACGATGCCCCGCTCGAGCGAAGCACCGACCCGCTGGTCGCCGAGGCCATCGGCTCGCACACCTGTCGCGAACGCTTCGCGCCGACCGACCTCGTCGCCGACGGTGCCCCCTCGCTGCTGTACGCGAACCGCATCGCGCAGGCCGACGGCCGCCCCATCGGCGTGCTGGTATCGACGTGCCGCTCGACAGCGCGCAGCTGACCGAGATCCAGCACGACGCCGACGAGATCAATCGCGAACTGCGCCGGATCGTCTGGAACGGCCAGCTGATGGCGCACGTGGGCGGCCGGGGCGACGCGCTGCGGCTCGAGGCGGTGCTCAACCAGGTGAACGTCGCGGGCTTCCGTACCCGCGAGCGCGTCAACATCGCGGTGCGCGACCTGTACCGGACCTCGCTCGCGCGCATCGTCGTGAACGATCCGTCCCGTCACGGCGACGGCGTGGTGCTGAGGGTGCGCTCGGAACGTGATCCGCGCATGCCGGCGCTCGGACTGCGCGTCGACGACGTGCTGTCGGTGCTCGAGGTGGAGGCGTCGCGCATGCAGGAGGCGCCGCTCGCGGGCCGCCCCGTTCGCCCCGGGACGCCGGCTCGCGGTGGAACCGCAGCACGCGACGGCCCGCGGTTCATGCCAAACTCGACGTCTTGATTTCCCCCAGACCGGAACAGGAGACCCGATCCATGGCTGAAGCATTCATCGTCGCCGCCGCGCGCACCGCGGGTGGCAAGAAGGGCGGCCGCCTGTCCGGCTGGCACCCCGTCGACCTCGCCGCCCAGGTGCTCGACGCGCTCGTCGACCGCAGCGGCATCGATCCGGCGCTGGTCGAGGACGTGATCATGGGCTGCGTCGGGCAGATCGGCGAGCAGGCCACCGACGTCGCGCGCAACGCGGTGCTCGCCTCGAAGCTGCCCGAGCACGTGCCCGGCACCTCGGTCGACCGCCAGTGCGGCTCGTCGCAGCAGGCGGTGCACTTCGCCGCGCAGGCCGTCATGTCCGGCACGATGGACATCGTCATCGCCGCCGGCGTCGAGAGCATGAGCCGCGTGCCGATGGGCTCGCCCACGATCCTCGCCGCCAAGAACGGCATGGGCCACTACATGAGCCCGGGCATCCGCGCCAAGTACCCCGGCCCGGACTTCAGCCAGTTCATCGGTGCCGAGATGATGGTGAAGAAGTACGGCCTGGACAAGGCGGACCTCGACGCCTACGCGCTGTCGAGCCATGAGCGCGCGATCGCCGCGACCAAGGCCGGTGCCTTCGCGTCCGAGATCGTGCCGGTCGCGGTGCGCCGCGCCGACGGCTCCAACGCCGACGAACTGCACACCATCGACGAGGGCATCCGCTTCGACGCGAGCCTGGCCGGCATCGCCGCGGTCAAGGTGCTGCAGGAAGGCGGCGCGATCACCGCGGCCAACGCCAGCCAGATCTGCGACGGTGCGGCCGGCCTGATGGTTGTCAGCGAAAAGGCGCTCAAGCAGTACAACCTCAAGCCGATCGCCCGCATCCACAACCTGACGCTGATCGGCCACGACCCGGTGATCATGCTCGAGGCGCCGCTGCCGGCGACCGAGCGGGCGCTGAAGAAGGCCGGCATGAAGATCGACGACATCGACCTGTTCGAGGTCAACGAGGCCTTCGCGTCGGTGCCGCTGGCGTGGCTCAAGGCACTTGGCGCCGACCGCGACCGCATGAACGTCAACGGCGGCGCGATCGCGCTGGGCCACCCGCTCGGCGGCTCGGGCGCCAAGCTGATGACCACGCTGGTCTACGCGCTGCACACCCGCGGCAAGCGCTACGGCCTGCAGACGATGTGCGAGGGCGGTGGCCAGGCGAACGTGACCATCCTCGAGCGGCTCTGATCGACCGAGGCCCGGCCCCGAGGGGGCCGGTGCTCGCGGGGCGCGTCGCC
>VYKW01000603.1_pt1 | contig 10842 bp, 4 predicted proteins | sample 5114451 | NCBI WGS metagenome assembly VYKW01 (sample SAMN12291784, study PRJNA351875) | freshwater metagenome | isolation source: freshwater lake | place: USA: Michigan, Gull Lake | collected 2013-08-08
CGTGCCGATCGTTGCGCCGGCGCGTTCCGCCGCGACGCCGGCCGCCTGGCCGATCAATTCGGCGCACTGCGCGATGGTCGGAGCCTGGAACAGGACCGAGATTGGGAGATCGGTGGCGAATTCCTTTTTGATCATCCGGAACAGCCGAACGGCGATCAGAGAGTGTCCGCCGAGATCGAAGAAGCTGTCGTGAATTCCGACCTTCTGCACACCCAACAGCTCGCTCCAGAACTGCGCGAGCGTTTTTTCGATATCGTTGCGCGGCGCGACGAACTCCTGGTCCAGATCGGGCCGGTCGAAACCGGCGTCGGCCGCATGCACCGTGTCGATTGTGCCAGCAGCTTCTTTCAGCGCCGAGAGATCCATGGAACTGACGATGATTTGCGAGGCGCCGAGGGCGAGCGCCCGGCATAAGGCCTCGAAGCCCTCTTCGGCCTCGATCCCCTGCTCCATCTGGGCTTCGAGGCGCCGAAGGCCCGGCGACTTGTCCGTATCGTCCGTGACGGCATCCGCCTGCTTCAGCTTGGCACCAGAGTTGTCAACGATGGCCCGTTCCACATCGAAGCCGGCTGCCATCTGCTTGATCGTGAAGCGTTCGATTTCAACAATCACGCTCCCGCTCTCGTCCGTCAGGGTGACATCGAACTGGGCAAAACCGGCGCCCGGCTGCTTGGACGGATCGAGACATACATGGCTGTAGATTCGTGCCGGGAGATGGCGATGGACGACCACCCGGCCGTACGAGATCGGGACCCACAGTCCTGCGTCGGCCGCGTATCCCGGCACGAGGTCCATGGCAAAGCCCGTCGCGATGTCCATGAGGGCCGGGTGAAGACGGTATCCGGCTGCCAAATCCGAGATGTAGGCGTCGTGCAGTACCAAGTGGCCCAGCGCTTCGCCGTTGCCATATCGCGCCGTCCGCAGCACGGCCCAGCGCGGACCGAACCTGAGGTGCTTTTCCTGCGCGGAGCGGATCGGTGCGTCCGTACCTCCGTCGATGCGGCCGGCGATGCGCTCCTTTAGAGCCATTAAATCGATCTGGGCCGGGCGGGCGGTCTTGACGCGCTGGACGATCGCGTCGGCGTGGGTGATGAGGCCTACTCCGCCGGGCAGAGGAACTTCGCTTTCAAGCGTAAAGCGCAGGGCAGCACCGTCGGCGCGCATGCTCGCGCGCACGCATCTCGCCTCCTTGCCGGGAACGCCCAAGGGCCTGTGAAACGACAGGTCTTCGACTTCGAATGCGCTTTCAAGGCCCGCTTCGGCGACGGCCTCGGCGAGTGCTTCGAGATATCCGGTGCCCGGCCAGACGGCCAGACCGCTGGCCAGCCGATGCTCGTTCAGTATCCAAGACGTTTCGCACTGCCAGCGTGCATCAAGATGCAATTCGTGCGCAACGTCACCCCGCTTGCGATCGAAGAGAGGCGTTCGGGCCGCCTGGACGTTGGTCATGCCGGCAGAGTGTTCGGCTGTGGCGACGGCTCGCGCCGCTAAGCCGATATTCTTCCAGATCCCCCAGTGAACCGAGACAACCCGCGGGCCGGCACGGCCGCGCCGGCTGTCGGCGAAGGCGTTGAGATAGGCATTGGCCGCCACGTAATCGACCTGACCTGCCGGCGCGATATCGGTGCTCGTCGAGGAAAACAGCACGATGATGTCCGGCGGCTCATCCTTCAGGACCCCGGCCAAAACGTTGGTGCCGACGACCTTTGGGGCGAGCACCTCCTGGGCCTCCGAGGGCGACTTCAGAGCGATCACTCCGTCGGACACCAAGCCTGCCGTGTGCAGTACACCGTTGATCGGGCCGAATGCCGCGCGGGCCTCGGCGACGACTTTGGCCATGGCTTCCGGATCCGTGACGTCGGCGGCTGCGAGATGGACCTGACCGCCCAATTGCTCGATTTCGCGCAGGGTGACAATCGCGCGTCCGATCTTGTCGCGCGACCCGTAAGCGGAGGCATAGCGATCCCAGTCGGAGCGGGGTGGAAGCGGGGTGCGTCCGACCAGAACGATGCGTGCCCGGACATGACGAGCGAGTTCACGGGCAAACAGCAGGCCCAATTCGCCGAGGCCGCCGGTGATCAGATAAACACCATTCTCGCGGAATGGACCTGCCGAAGCCGTTTGCGGAAGCGGGCATGGTTCATCGATTTTGAGCCAGCGGCGACCCTGGCGGTAGGCCACGATCTCGCATCCAGGGTCTGCAAAGAGGTCGTCCCAGATCTGTTCGACGACGCGACCAGATTCGGCCGGGCTCAGCCGCGACGAGGAACTTCCCATCGCCTCGGCCAGTATCGCAACCGGGTTGCGTGCCCGCTCGAGCGCCACATCGATAACCCGGATCTGGTGGTTCGGCATCTCTCTGGGGATCACCTGGGCCGGACCTAGAACCGTCGCCTTGGCGGGATATTGCAGAGCTTCATCGGCGACCCGCAGCATCCCGTTGGTGACAACCGTGGTCTGGACCGGTGCGCCGGAGCCCGTCTCGCTCAGTGCCTGGGCGAGAAAGAGAAGGCTGTAAAGCCCACGTTCCTGGATGCGGTCGAAAAAACTCGATCCTGGACGGTGGTGTTCGCCGGTGGTCAGCAAGCCGAGATGGACTATGCGATCGGGAAGCTGGCCTTGCTTGTCCAAATCCTGGATCAACGACTCGTAGCCGTCGCGACCGAGTTCGGGGCAGACCACAAAAGAGACGTCGTTCAGCTTTGCGTAGGCATCGCCCATGGCAACCTGGACGACATGATGGCCGCGTATGCGCAGCCGTTTTGCGAGTTCCGGCCCCAGCCCGGCGTCGTCTTCCAGGATGAGCCATTTGGCCGTTTGCCGGTCGGCGTCGCGGCGGGTCGGCGGACTGGACAGCCGCCAAGCAGGGCGCCAGCCCCAGGACGCCATGTCTGCCGTCTTTTGAAATTTCGCTTCGTCTTGCTCCGGCTTAGCCTCGATGCGATCGAGAAAATAGCGCTGGCCCTGGAAGGCGTATGTGGGCAGAGCTATCCGGCGGGCGCCCGCGGCGGGGAAGAGACGACTGGTATCGGTTTTGAGGCCGGTTGCCCAGGCGCGCGCAACCGCGGTGAGCCAATGGAGGCTGTCGTCGGTGCGTTCATCGGGATGCGGCAGGCTGTTGATCACGCGGTGAACGGAGACCCGGCCCTGCGCCTTGACTAGTGACGACAGCGCCCGGCCCGGTCCGACTTCGATATAAATGCGATCGGGATCCTCGGCAAACGTCGCCAGACCGTCGGCGAAGCGCACCGTCGAGCGCAGATGACTTGCCCAATAGGCCGGGTCCGTCGCCTCGGCGTTCGAAAGCCAACGGCCGCTGCGGTTCGAAACAATCGGTATGGCGGGCGCGCTCAGCGGAATGCTCTTCAGGAAAGCTTCGAAGCGCGCCAGAATCGGGGCAAGTGCGCGCGAGTGGGCGGCAATATCAATCGCAATCCGGGTTGCGTCGATGCCCGATGCCACCAGATCCTTCTCGAATGACTCCAGGTCGGCGTTGCTACCGGAGACCACACACAGGTTGGGGGCGTTGACGGAGGCCATGTCGAGGTTGCTGGGCAAGCGCGCCGACAGTTCGGCTTCACTCAAGCCGACGCTCAACATTCCGCCGCCCTTGATTTCGTCGAAGAGTTCTCCGCGCAGACGGACGAGTTCGACTGCGTGCCGGAAGCTCAGGATGCCGGCGCAGCAGGCCGCGGCGTTCTCGCCCATGGAGTGGCCGATGAGTGCCGCGGGACGCACGCCGTACTCGGCCCAAAGTCGAAACATGGCGACTTCGACGATGAGGATCGCCGGCAATTGCAGGGACGGCTGCAGAAGGCGTGCGGCAGCTGCAGTATCGTCGGGACCGGCTTCGATCCATATCCGGCGGATCTCGGCGGCAGCGTCCGGCGGCAGGTAGGACAACCCTTCATCGACGGTCCTGCGGTAGGTCTGATCGCGGCGGTAGAGATCGCGCGTCATACCCGGGTATTGCGCGCCTCCGCCGGGGAACAGGAAAACGGCTCCCGAGACGTTAGGCTGCAGCGACGCGGTGGCCGCACGCGACGACTCTCCGGCGGCCAGCGCCGAGATGGCATCCTCGCGCCCGGCGACGGCCAGCACCCGGCGATGCTCGAAGTGCGTTCGCCCGGAAAACAGGGTGTGAGCAACTTCGGACAGGGAAATTTCAGGATGCGCCTCCAAATGGGCGGCCAACCGGCGGCCGGCGGCATCCAGGCTCTTGCGGTTCTTAGCGGAGAGGACGAGGACACGCGGTTCTTCGCTCGCCGCGGCGGCAGCGGAAGAGGCGGGGGCTTCCTCGATGATGGCGTGCGCGTTCGTTCCGCCCACGCCCAGTGAGTTGACTGCGGCGCGGCGCGGGCCTGCCGTCTCGGGCCATGGCTGAAGGCGGTCGGCCACGACGAAGGGACTGGCGGCGAAGTTGATTGCCGGATTGGGTTTCTCGAAGCCGAGTGTCGGGGGAATTTCGCGTTGCTGGAGGGCCAGGACGGCTTTGATCAAACCGACCACACCGGCGGCCGTATCGAGATGGCCGATGTTCGTCTTCACAGAACCGACGCGACAGAAGCCGACCTTCTGCGTCGTTGTCCGATAGGCTTCGGTCAATGCCTCGATCTCGATGGGATCACCGAGATAGGTCCCCGTTCCATGGCACTCGACGTACTGGATGTCCTCGGCGCTCAAACCTGCGAGACCTATGGCTTCGACGACGGCCTCGGCCTGTCCGGACACACTGGGTGCGAGGTAACCCGCTTTTGAGGCACCGTCGTTATTGACCGCGGTTGCCTTGATAACGGCACGGATCGGATCGCCATCGGCCAGAGCGTCGGCGAGACGGCGCAGCACCACGACGCCGGTACCGCTACCAAAAACGGTTCCTTGCGCGCGGTGATCGAACGCACGGCAGTGTCCATCGGGAGAGAGGATCTCACCGTCTTGGAACAGGTATCCCCGTCTGTGGGGCAGTTCGATCGTTGAGCCTCCCGCGATGGCGGCGTCACACTCCCCACTGAGCAGGCTCATGCACGCGTAATGCACCGCGACAAGCGATGTCGAGCATGCGGTTTGGATATTTACGCTCGGTCCGCGCAGATTGAAAAGGTGCGAGACGCGGGTGGCCAGGAAGTCCTTATCGTTGCCGGTGTGACGCAAGAGGAACATGCCGACCTTGTCGACCAGATCCCTGTGGCTGCAGACGTTGAAGTAGAAATAGCTGCCCATGCCGCAGCCAGCGAACACACCGACGGGACCTGGAAATCCCTCGGGTGGACGCGCGGCATCTTCGAATGCCTCCCAGGCGCACTCCAGGAGTTGACGGTGCTGGGGATCCATAATCGCGGCATCCTTCGGTCCCAAGCCGAAGAAATCCGCGTCGAACATTTCCATTCCCGGGAGATCGGCTGTCCGGGGCACGTAGTTCTTGCGGCGAATGCGTTCAGGCTTCTCGCCGGCCGCCAACAATTCTTCGGGTGACAGGGTGCGAATGGATTCCACGCCCTGGCGAAGGTTCAGCCAGAATTCCTCGACACTGGCCGCACCGGGGACCCGCAGCGCCATCCCAATGATTGCGATATCGCTGTGGGCGACATCGCCGTTGGTATTCGTCATGCTCCCGCACACTCCACCACACTCTTGTCTTGCCGTTCTTGTCTTGCCGTTCGCGACAGCCCCTTGCCGAAGCGGCCGGGCGCTGCACAGGCTCAAGGCGTGGACTGCAATCCATTGACCACGCCGACACTCCGAACCGCCACCTCTGCAAAGTAGGGTTACTCCAAGTTCACGGCCTGAAAATCCCGCAGCGAACCGGCCAATACACCGAACCCAAACATATGGTTACACTAGATCGCATTAGACGATTTAATGACTCGCGTGAATTGAACATTGAAAAAATTTAGCATTTGACCTACGCTTATTTTAGTTTGTTTCAGTTCGCTTTGCATTCTCTCAGGTTGTCAGCGTATCATGACATTAAGGTTAAGGCTTGCCCCCACGGAACCAGAGGGAGAGATTTGCCGGGCCGCCGATTCCGGGCCACTCAACACTGGACTCTCTCTCGGACGAGCCAAGGCCGCGCTGGTTGTTTCGGATGCTGCGACCGTATTGTTCAGTGGTCTGCTCACAAAAATCCTCTACCTGGATGTCATCGCCGCGACCAACCAGCCGCTGGCGCCATTTTTTCTTGTCAGCCTGACACTCACGGCTCTGCTCCTCCTGTTTTTCGAGCAAATGGGTCTTTACACGGATGATGTAATCGGATCGCCGGTGGTTGGATTTGGGAAGTTGTGGGGCGGCCTTGCCCTATCTTTCCTGATCACACTGGGTCTTTTGTATACGTTCAAAATTGCCGAAGATTTCTCGCGCGCATGGGTTTTTCTTTGGTTCATCTGCGCGGCGATCCTGCTGGCCTTCGCCCGTGCGCGTTGCCATGGCTGGATCGGCCGCATGATTGCTGCCGGTCGATTGCGTCGGCGCGTGGCGCTCATCGGAACCGCGGAATTTGTCCGCGACGTGTCTGAACTGCTGACCTCGTCGTGTCCGCTGAGCGAAGTCAGGGGCAGGTATCTTGTCGGGCAGTCTGCCGATGCGGCCATGTTCACCGGAGGCGTTGAGGATTTGCAGCGCGCACTCGCGCGGGGACGGTACGACCAAATCATCGTGTGTATCCCAACGACCGAGCGCGAAGCGCTGATGGCGACGACCCAGAAACTGGGGTTCTATTCCGGCGAGCTCTTGCTGTGTACCGACATGGCCGCCTATCCAGTTGCAACCAGCAATGTCCGATCTCTCGGACATATCCGGATGGATGTGGTGAATATTGTTCCGCCGTCGGAGCGTTCTCAACTCGTCAAGCTGCTGCTCGACCGCACGCTTGCTGCACTCGGCGTCATTCTTCTCGCCCCACTTTTTGCCGTGGTGGCTCTGGCCATCAAGCTGGACAGCCCGGGTCCGGTCCTTTTCGTTCAGCGGCGATATGGCCGGAACAATGCCATCTTTGGAATTTTCAAATTCCGAACCATGACTGTCCAGGAAGATGGGGCCGAGGTTCGACAGGCACAGCGCGACGATGTCCGCGTGACGCGGGTCGGCCGGATTCTGCGCCGCACGAGCATCGACGAGTTGCCGCAACTCCTCAACGTGCTCCTCGGCCAGATGTCGCTGGTCGGCCCCCGGCCGCATGCTATCGCGCACGACGATGCTTTCGAGACGGAACTCGATCTTTTTGCGCGGCGCAAGCGCGTACGTCCCGGCATCACGGGTTGGGCGCAAATCCACGGTTATAGGGGGGAAACGCCGACAACGGCCGATGTGCGGTCGCGGATGGAGCACGACCTGTTCTATATCGACAATTGGTCCATCTGGCTCGATCTGGAGATCATCGCCCGGACCATATTTGTAGTGGGGCGGGGGGCGTATTAGTCTATGGGCTGCTGTGCGCCTACGGATACTCCGCATAGGTCTTGACGGGCGGGCATACTAACGAACGATAGCCGTCAAAATTTTCTCGCCGGGTACGGTTACTTCAACCAAGAAATCCGTAGGGCTGATTAGTGCTTCTCCTTAGTCATCAGAACCCAGCAATCGAGGGCGATGGGGCTTTCCGGGTCGATCGGAAGTTCGACGTCGGGATGCGGTTTTATTGCGATAAGCTTTCTGAGAAGATTGTCGCGGTGCTGCCGCGCGCCCGGTATGGCCAGGCGATCATGGATCCAGTCGACGTGTCTCAAGCCGACGCACCCTACAGGGTCGTAGTTCTCGATGTTGACGACAGCGGACGGCCGACTAATGCAGCGCTAGGTCAACTCCGCGAGTTGGTCGCATGTGCCCGCTTGGTCTACGGGCAGTCGCTTGGGGCGGCGCAAGAGGCAGCTAAGCTCCGCGTACCTTACATCAGCGTCGTCGAGTACACGGTTGGGACGCAGGTCACGGTCAGCATGTGCGATGTTTCCGGGCCGCTGCGTAAGCTCGTGCGGGGGTTCCGGGCGTTTGCGAATTACCATACAATGCAGCTGCCAGAGCTTAGAGGCGCGGTCTCAGTTCATTGTAACGGCTATCCGATTTACGACGCGCTTAAGACACGTCATCCGCACTGCCTGCTGTATCTGGACTCGCGGGTGACACGCGACATGGTGATCGAAGCTGGTGAACTACAACGCCGACTCGCCGGGCGGCGCGCGCGCAAACTGCGGCTCATTTACACTGGACGTTTTGTAAGGATGAAGGGCGCAGCCGAAGTCGTCGCCACTGCGCTTGCCCTCAAAGGCCTCGGCGTAGATTTCGAGCTCGATCTCTACGGTCAAGGAGAACAGCGCCCTGCAATGGAAGCCATGATCAGCTCCAATAGTGCTGGCGAATTCATCCGCATCCATGATCCCATTCCATTTGGACAGCTGTTCGAGCTTTCGAAGTCATTTGATCTTTTCATCTGCTGTCACGTACAGTCCGATCCTTCATGCACCTACCTGGAGGCCCATGGAGCTGGCCTGCCTATTGCGGGATACGACAATCAGATGTGGAGACGACTGAACGGCGAGGCAGGAAGCGGCGTCGTCGAAGGTGTCGGGGACGCCGGCGCGCTGGCGCGGCGCATTGCAACTTTTATCGAGTCGGACGAATATGAGGCTGCCGCGATCGCCGCAAGAGCGTTCGCGTTGGCGCATTCGTTCGAAGGCCAGTTCGACCGGCGCGTGGAGGATATCCGAAAGCAGCTCGACTCCGCGAGACGAAGCCCCCAGGACAGTCCATGATCGCTCTTTGCGTTCAAGCGCGCGGGCGCGGCCGACGCAAGGATCTCCAAGTTTCGGTGAGAAGTGTTCGGATGTTATATCTGATGTTGCGTAAAAGCCGCGGAGCAATCAACACAGTGGCTGTTGGAGAGGAGAGCCAGCGGGGGGAAAAGCGTTCGGAATACTTTGCTTTCAGTGCCTTCTTTGCATCGAGAAAATGGACTTCACCCGGTCTTAGCGATTGCCGGCTGGCAATCTTGCCCTCGCTTTTGTGACGCAGGTGGAAGTCAATCACGTAGCTCTTGTAGCCAAGAACGTCGGCCATGACAGCCATGTCAATGCCGTAACAGTGGAATCCTCGAAGGTCGCCAGATGCCGCCAGGTTGGCTGCCGCGTTAACTATGATGAAGTTCTCGTCAAGCGCGGTGACCCGATGGGGTAACGGGCCGCGCCGCTGGTTTTCACCGTGAGGGTCGGTAATGCGCATAGCCATGTCGTCGGTGTCGGATAGATACTTGCCGCCGGCATTACCGGCGAGGCCCCAGCGCGGGTCGAGGCGATTTAGCTCTTCGAGTTTGTCCAACAGATCGGCGTAGCCGTCCGCGAGCAGTTCGATATCCTGGTGGCAGATGATGACGTAGCGACCGCGGGCGGCGCGAAGGAAGACATTGATTGCAGCGTAAGCGTCGAGGGTGTTAGTTCTTGAATTGTCTATCAGCAAAAATTCGCAGTTTGCGTCGTCGAAGCCATTACGGGCGAATGATGCCCGCATGGCTTCGTATTCGGCGGGGCGCGTGACCAGAGTGCATATGCTGAACGGGATCGATTGCCTGCTAAGGATTTCCAAAGCGTCATTTGGAACTGCGAGCGACATCGTGCTGTCCTTCGGCTGGAAGTGAATTCCTATCATCCCAACGGGCGAGAACGAAGCGGGGGGGCGCAAGACTGGTTAGCTCACGGCGGGGCTCACGATGTCAGTGGCGGTGTTTTGTGATAGACTAATTTAAATGTTTCAGAGATCGAGGAGTGTTGCTTGTCAAACCATTCTCGAGCCGCCGACCACATGTCACGGCTCGCCCGCCAACTGGGGCGTCCCGTCATGTTGGGCCCGAGACGTTACAATGTCCGCGGCTACATTTCGAATATCGTCGACGTGAGAAGCGTTAACGAGCCGGAGTTGGACATTGTCCTTCGGCGCCTTCTCAATCGACCCGGGCACTTCATCGATGTCGGTGCCAACCTCGGACAGACTCTCGGCAAAGTACTGGCGCTCGACGGAGAGCGCGCCTATTTGGGCTTTGAGCCCCAGATTTCCGCCTGCTACTTCGTGAACAGGTTCATCAGGGACAACGGGCTCACCAACGCGCAGGTCTTGCCATTCGGGCTGTCGTCCTCAAATTCCATCTGCCGCTTCTGGACACACGGCGAGGCAGACGTGATGGGAAGTCTCATCAAGGGCGAATCGCACACGTCTGAAACGACCATCCTCACGCGAATCGGAGACGAAGTTTTGAAGGAACTCGGTCTTAACGAAATCGCGGCGATAAAGATCGACGTCGAGGGCGCCGAGCTTGACGTCCTCGACGGCCTGCGTGGCACGCTCCAGCGAGTCCGCCCGCCCGTCATCTTTGAGTTGTTGCCGAATTTCGAAGGTAGGCAGCGCACACGAATTCCAGCGGAAGTCGCGCTCAAGCGTAACGCGCAAGCCCGCGCGATCGAGCGATTTTGGCACGACCTCTCCTACGACATTAGGCAAATTGCGGAAGACGGAAGCGTGCACGCCATTTCTCAATTCGACATCGACTCAACTGAAGCTTTTCGAGGCACGAACTACATGGCCGTGCCAAAGCCGTAACACGCTGCGGAAGCGGGCCTCGATCCTGGTTCTCGCCGTGCGGATCGGAAATTCGGGCTACGACGTCATGCATATCGGCAAAATATCGGCCTCCAGCATCGCCTGCTAGTGTTCCGTCCCTGACGGAGGATTCTGCCGGTCCTGCAAATCATGTCCGTCGTCGAATGCTTTGAGACAGTTGGCGGTGCGAGCGAGCGGAGGCTCTGGGTCATCTAGGTTGGATGTTAAGCGGCTTTCGATTGATGCTGCAATCGTCGTTTCCGG
>VYKW01000604.1_pt1 | contig 10830 bp, 7 predicted proteins | sample 5114451 | NCBI WGS metagenome assembly VYKW01 (sample SAMN12291784, study PRJNA351875) | freshwater metagenome | isolation source: freshwater lake | place: USA: Michigan, Gull Lake | collected 2013-08-08
GCAAGCGGCTGGAGCGCTCGCAGGCGATCGACAGCGCCTGCCGGAGCTTCGACGACACGGTGCAGGCGGTCATCGTCAGCATGAGCACCTCCACCGGCCAGCTCGATACCAGCGCCAGCGACGTGCGCAAGCTGGTCGACGAATCCACCGATCAGACCGCCGCCGTCGCCAGCGCCGCGGAGACCGCGACCACCAATCTCGAGACCATCGCTGCTGCCACCGAGGAACTGACCGCGTCGGTCTCCGAGATCGCGGCGCAGGTGCAGGCCTCGGCCGCCGAGGCGCGCCAGGCGGTGGAGAAGGCGGCCCAGACCAACGCCACCGTGGAAATGCTGGACCGCGCCGCCAACCGCATCGGCGAGGTGGTCAAGATGATCACCGCGATCGCCAGCCAGACCAACCTGCTGGCCTTGAACGCGACCATCGAGGCGGCGCGCGCCGGCGAGGCGGGCCGCGGCTTTGCCGTCGTCGCCGGCGAGGTCAAGAACCTCGCGGCGCAGACCGCGAGCGCAACCGACGACATCACCCGGCAGATCGGCGAGATCCAGGCTGCGACCGGCGAGTCGGTCGAGGCGATCCGCGCCATCAGTCACAACATCTCCGGCATTGACGAGAAGATGGCGGCGATCGCGGCGGCCGTGGAGCAGCAGCGCGCCGCCACCACCGAGATCTCGCGCAACTTCCAGCAGGCGGCGCAGGGCACCCGCGCCGTCACCGACACGATCGGCTCGGTCGCGGCCCTCAACCGCCAGACCGGCAATGCGGGCGCGGCGATGGTCGCCTCGGTGCGCCGGATGTCCGATGACGCCGACCGCTTCCGCGTGGCCGTCGAAGGCTTCCTCGGCACGGTGCGTCGCGCCTGAGGCGACAGGTCGCGCGCGCCGTCCTCACCTCGTCCTGACATTGACAAACAGCGGCGTGGGCGGATCAGCGCAGGCTGACAAAGGAAAGCGGTCCCGCGGCGCCGAGGCGTGCTCCGAATTGCCCCTCGTGAGAAGAGGGCGCGGGGAATGCCGGGCGCCGGCCGCGCCCATGGCCTCTCGGCATTCCCCGCGATGGTTTTCACGCTTATGGCGCGCTCCCCGGTGTCCGGCTTGTAGCCACCGTCATCAGCGGGATCATCATCCCCCGCGGATTTGGTGCCAGCCTCGGGGTGCCAGCCTTGGGGCGCCAGGACCACGCGTCTTCACGTCCGCAAATGGCTGTTCGTCGGCGAGCACCACGCCCGCTGCAGCCCGTCCACGGCCACCGCATCTCCGGCCCCACGTCTCGTGACGATCGCGATGCGCCCCTCTCGGCGGGCCGGGATGCCGCCAGACAATCACGAATTCGGTAACGGCGAAATAGGTTTAGTGTTTGCCGAAGTGCTGGACAGGGCAAATCAGCTTGAGACGACGCTGGAAATCGGCGTTCATGCGCATGGCCTCTCCGCGCGTGGCGGGGCCGGTCCACGCCTCCGTGTTGCGCAGGCGTCGCAAGGAACCCATGCCCGATCCGCCGGTTGACGCAACTCGACCCAGAGCATCAGCCACGGAGCGCTCCATGATGCAGGACATCAGGGAACACATGGAAGTCATCGGCGCCGACGGCGCGCATGTCGGCACCGTCGACCGCGTCGAAGGCAACCGCATCAAGCTGACCAGGAAGGACAGCGGCGAGGGCAGCCACAAGGGGCATCATCACTTCATCGACAAGGGCCTCGTGGCGGACATCGAAGGCGGCAAGGTCCGCCTGTCGGCGGTGGGCGCCGTGGCGGTGACGATGGAGGAGGAGAAGTAGCGGCGGCGCGACCGCGACCTGTCTCCGTTGTTGCGCGCGGAGCTCATCAATCCAGAGTCTTTGCCGGCCCCGGATTGCTTCGCTTCGCTCGCAATGACGATGCATGACATGCGAGGGTGAAAAGCCGGGCGGCTGGTCAGCCGCGCGCCTTGGCACGCTCTCCGCTGCGGTTACTCGGCATAGCCGACGATCGTCTTCAGCAGCTTCGGAAACCGGGCGTTGATGTCGGCCTCGCGCACGACGTTGCGGTGTTCGACGCCTTTTTTGGTGGTCTGGATCAGGCCGGCCTCGCGCAGGATCCGGAAATGGTTCGACAGCGTCGATTTGGGAATATCGGGGCAGGGGGCGGCCTCGATGCAGGACATGCAGTCGTTCTGCTGCATCAGGCTCTTGACGATGCGCAGCCGCATCGGATCGGCCAGCGCCGAGAGCACGCCGGCCAATGTGATGTCCTCCCGCGAGGGGTGAAACAAGGGCGCCATGAAAAATCATATAGCGACGCCCTTGCGCCGGTTCAATAGTTCACTAGTTCTGAACAATTGAATGAGCGCCGCGGCGCAAGGAGAGCAAGATGACCAGGAGACTCGAAGGCAAGGTGGCGCTGGTGACCGGCGCATCCAAGGGGATCGGCGCCGAGATCGCGGCGCGGCTGGCGGCGGAAGGAGCCGCGGTCGCCGTCAATTACAGCGCCAGCAAAGCGGGCGCTGAACGCGTGGTGGCCGCGATCGCCGCCAAGGGCGGCAAGGCGGTCGCCGTCGGCGGCAATTTGACCGATGCCGGCCAGGTGAAGGGCGTGGTCGCCGAGACCGTCAAGGCATTCGGCCCGATCGACATCCTCGTCAACAATGCCGGCGTCTACGCCTTCGCGCCGCTGGACGGCATCACGCCGGAGCATTTCCACAGCCAGTTCGATCTCAACGTGCTCGGCCTGTTGCTGGTGTCGCAGGAAGCCGCGCGGCATTTCAATCCGGCGGGCGGCAGCATCGTCAACATCTCCTCCGGCGTCTCGACGCTGACGCCGCCGAACACCGCCGTCTACAGCGCGACCAAGGCGGCGGTCGACGCGATCTCCGCGGTGCTGTCCAAGGAGCTCGCGCCGCGCAAGATCCGCGTCAACACCGTCAATCCCGGCATGATCGTGACCGAAGGCGTCGTCGCGGCAGGCTTGCACGAGGGCGACATGCGCAAATGGATCGAATCCACCACGCCGCTCGGCCGCGTCGGCAAGGCCGCGGAGATCGCCGCCGCCGTCGCGTTCTTCGCCTCGGATGATGCGTCCTATGTCACCGGTGAGACGCTGCACGTGACGGGCGGGTTGCGCTGAGCGAGGGAATCGTCCGTCATGGCCGGGGTCTGAACCCGGTCATGCCGGATGAGGTCAGACAATGCGGATCAGTCAGTAAAGTGCAGCGTCACCGTAATTCCCAAGAGGTCCGTGAGCCAGGTGCGCGATGTCAGGTGCAGGCCGAGCGCCTCCCGCGGCGTGAACCGCAGCCACGGCTCGTCCTGCCAGATGATGCAGCGGTGGTCGTGCATCGTGTCCCCGCAGGCGGCCATGGCCTCCGCCTCGCTGCCGGGGCCGAAGATCGCATAGTCGGTCCACAGCGTGGCGCCCGCAAAGCGTACGCCCGCGAGCACGACCGCCTCGCTCTCCAGGAGATGCACCCCGAACCGCGCCGCCTCGGCGCGCGCCAGCTTCAGCTCATCAGGGTAGGTGCGGTGATAATATTCATGGTTGCCCATCACCATGACGATCGGCACGTCCTCGGCCACGATCTCGCGCAGCCGCGCAAACCCGTTCACCGCCCCCTCGCAGGCATCGCCGGCGACCACGACCACATCGACCCCGGGCAGCGCCTTGATCGGCTTGATGTCGGCCATATCGGCGTGGAGATCGGAGAAGATGTGGAGGTGCATGGGAGGTATCAGTCAAGTAGGTAAATTTACTTCGCTAATCTGTACAGTAATCTTGATATAATCCGAAATCGCAATAAGACGAAAATCGGTGTCCCTATGGTCAACGACGTCACAAATCACCTGCTGGCGCATTTGCCTCATTTTAAAGAAGCAATCGATGCACTAGCTACATTGAATAAGTATTTTGAGTCCCGTGAAACAAAGTCTGCTGCCTTAGGCGAGTTGTCAGAGGTAGTCATAGCCAGCTATGTCGGGGGCAAACGCCGCTCTCCCGGAACAAGAGGTCACGACATCCTCGCTGGCCATCACTTCATTGAAGTCAAGTCACGTCTGATCGGCCAATGGAAAGACGCTCTAATGTTTGATTTTAGTAAGCACTCGGCCGAAGCCCATGTCGCATATTGTTTGGCTTGGGATATTGGGGAAGACGGTCGGCCGATTATGCAGCACGCATTTGAGCTAGATATCCCATTCCTGTTGAAGACATGGGGTACGCCGGCTCAGCGCAACTATTCTGCAAGGACCACGTTGGGAAAACTAAAAATAGCAGTATCAGCTATTGGCCGGTCGGAAATTGTCTGTTCTCCAGCGGACTAAAAAGGCAGCGTGGTGCTCCGACGGGAGCTTTAGCGATGAGAAATACGTGAGTGCGACGGTGCCAACCGCTTAATCCCGTCTACGCCTTCTTCGGCTTCGCTAAATCTCTCTTCTCAATTGCTTGCAACTTGGTTGGCGGAAGGCTGCCATAAAGTTCAGCAATCTGCTTCGGTCGAGATATCATCGCTTCAGCAATGATGTTGATCAGGCGGAATAGCTTCAGCGCGGTATCTCGGTCGTCCCGCAGGTCTATTTGCCCAGGGTGAACCGCCTCGTTACCTATCACCCGAACGATGTCGAGTGCCTGCTGAACTGCCGGCTCTAGTCCCTTTTTGACCAGACTGCCGATGTCTGTATCGATGTTCTTGCCGGGCTCGCCGAGCTGAATGCAGATCTTCTGAACACATAGCCTCAGCAATGCCGCCGCGCCTCGCGGTGAGAGGTCGACAATTTTGGCAGCTTCTAGGAAGTCAAGCTTTATGTCGTCGTCCAAGTCAGAATTTGGTTCTGCCCCGAATCTCGTATGAGGGAAGGCCAACTGGTCATAGACCCAGATTGCCAACGAATTGCAGCTGTAGCAGCTGCTTACTTCGCAGTTCTCAAGGCGCAGATTCAAGTAAGCGGTAGTCTCCTTCTGTTCGAAGAAGGGCTTTTTGGTTAATCGCTTTCGAAAGAACTCCTCCACGGTTCTCTTCATCTCTGAATCGTAGATCGCATTTGATCGAATTTGATCGAGGACGTCGCTGGCAGGAGTGCATGGCTTTTGATCTTTTGGGTAGTAGTCGCAAAATGGCTTAAACCAAAATTGTTGAGCGAGAGCGCCGCACGTAGGGCAATTGAAGGAAGCGAGGCCAAGAGCAGGTTCGATGTGTAGCGGTGCCATTGACTTTTGCTCCTAGCGTTGCGCGCGAGAGCGGACGACCTCGCGGTTCCGTGTTGCGGCTCTTGCACAAAAACTCCCGCGCAGATTTTGCGCGGGAGTTACTCGGCTGTGCAATGGAGATTTCTTGAAGTATTGAGAGCGGTATTTCGAGGCAGTGTTCCTTGGGACGGACGACTACGAACACCCCGTCGTGCTTCCGCACGTATCGCACTTCATGCACGTCCCGTTCCGCACCAGCGTGAAGTTCCCGCACTCCGAGCACATCTCGCCTTCGTAGCCCTTGGCCTTGGCTTCGGCGCGGCGTTCGGCCTTGGAGGCGACTTGCGTCGCGGCCGTGCCAGCCTTGCTCCATTGCAGGGCTTCGAGCTTCTCGGTGGGCGAGAGGTCGTGTTGGGCTTCCTGCTTCAGGGCGACGGCGCCTTCGATGGCGTCGCCGGCACGGGAGCCGGAGAGGGCGGTGACACGGCCCGACGGGGCGCCATCATGCGGAGCGGAGACCGCCGCCGTGCTCGACGAGGAGCCGCCACGCATCACCACGAGGTTGTCGGTGCGGGAGCGGGTCAGGCCGCGCGAGACGTATTTCGCGGCCTGCTGGCTCGGGCCGTCCTCCGATGGCTTGCCTTCGTCGACGCCGCGGCCGAGCGCGTCGAAATTGCTTTCGGACGGGTCGACATGGGCGAGGTCGAAGCGCGACATGTAGCTGACGGCGAGCTCGCGGAACACGTAGTCGAGGATCGACGTCGCGTATTTGATCGAGTCGTTGCCCTGGACGGGGCCGGCCGGCTCGAAGCGGGTGAAGGTGAAGGCGTCGACATACTCCTCCAGCGGCACGCCGTACTGGAGACCCAGCGACACCGCGATGGCGAAGTTGTTGATGAAGGAGCGCAGCGCCGCGCCCTCCTTGTGCATGTCGATGAAGATCTCGCCGAGGCGGCCGTCATCATACTCGCCGGTGCGCAAGTACACCTTGTGGCCGCCGACGACCGCCTTCTGGGTGTAGCCCTTGCGGCGATCCGGCATCTTCTCGCGCTCGCGCATCACCACGATGCGCTCGACCAGCTTCTCGACGATCTTCTCCGAGACCTGCGTGGCGCGCGCGGCCATCGGCTTCTCGTAGAAGGACTCGACCGCATCGTCCTCGTCCTCGTCGTCAGCGATGAGCTGCGAGTTGAGCGGCTGCGACAGTTTCGAGCCGTCGCGGTAGAGCGCGTTGGCCTTCAGCGCGAGCTTCCATGAGAGCAGATACGCCGCCTTGCAGTCCTCGACCGTGGCGTCGTTCGGCATGTTGATGGTCTTGGAGATCGCGCCCGAGATGAACGGCTGCGCCGCCGCCATCATGCGGATGTGGCTCTCGACCGAGAGGTAGCGCTTGCCGATCTTGCCGCAGGGATTGGCGCAATCGAACACCGCATAATGCTCGGCCTTCAGATGCGGGGCGCCCTCGACCGTCATAGCGCCGCAGATGTGCACGTTGGCGGCCTCGATCTCGCGCTTGGTGAAGCCGATGGCCGACAGCAGCTCGAAATTCGGGGCGGCGATCGCGTCCGCGGAGACGCCGAGCTGCTTAACGATGAAGTCCTCGCCCAGCGTCCACTTGTTGAACACGAACTTGATGTCAAAGGCGGTCGGCAGCGCCTTCTCGACCTTGGCGATGGCCTCGTCGGTGAAACCCTTGGCCTTCAGGGTCGTGGCGTTGACGCCGGGGGCGTTCGACAGCGAGCCGTGACCGACCGCATAGGCCTCGATCTCGGCGATCTCGCTCTCGCGATAGCCGAGCACGCGCAGCGCCGCGGGCACCGCGCGGTTGATGATCTTGAAGTAGCCGCCGCCGGCCAGCTTCTTGAACTTCACCAGCGCGAAATCAGGCTCGATGCCGGTGGTGTCGCAATCCATCACCAGGCCGATGGTGCCGGTGGGGGCGACCACGGTGACCTGGGCGTTGCGATAGCCGTTGGTCTCGCCGAGCGCGAGCGCGTCGTCCCAGGCCTGGATGGCGTGGCTGACCAGCGAGACCTGCGGGCAATGAGCGTGATCGAGCGGCACCGGGTTGACCGACAGCGCCTCATAGCCGGTCGCTTCGCCCTTGGCGGCACGGCGGTGGTTGCGGATGACGCGCAGCATATGCGCGGCGTTCTTCTTGTAGCCGGGGAAGGGGCCGAGCTCGCCGGCCATCTCGGCGGAGGTCTTGTAGGCAATGCCGGTCATGATCGCCGACAGGGCACCGCACAGCGCGCGGCCCTCCTTCGAGTCATAGGACAGGCCCATGGTCATCAACAGGCCGCCGATATTGGCATAGCCGAGGCCGAGCGTGCGGAACTCGTAGGACAGCTCGGCGATCGCCTTCGACGGGAACTGCGCCATCAGCACGGAGATCTCGAGCACGACGGTCCAGAGCCGGCAGAGATGCTCATAGGCGCCGACGTCGAAATGCTTGGTCTCGGTGTTGTAGAAGGTCAGCAGATTGGCCGAGGCCAGATTGCACGCGGTGTCGTCCAGGAACATGTATTCCGAGCACGGATTGGACGCGCGGATGTCGCCGGACGCCTTGCAGGTGTGCCAGTCGTTCATCGTGGTGTTGAAGTGCAGGCCGGGATCGGCCGAGGCCCAGGCGGCGTGGCCGATCTTCTCCCAGAGGTCGCGCGCCTTCAGCGTCTTCACGACCTTCTTGTTGGTGCGGCCGATCAGGCTCCAATCGCCATCGGTCTCGACCGCGCGCAGGAAGTCGTCCTTCAGCGACACCGAATTGTTGGAGTTCTGGCCGGACACCGTCAGATAGGCTTCCGAATCCCAATCCGTGTCGTAGATCGGGAAGTCGATGTCCTTATAGCCCTGCTTGGCGAACTGGATCACCCGCTTGATGTAGTTGTCGGGCACCAAAGCGCGGCGCGCGAGCTTGATCTCGCGGCGCAGCGCCGGGTTCTTCTCGGGGTCGAAGCAGTCGTCGCCGGAGCCCTCGCAATTGACGCAGGCCTTCATCACGGCCTTGAGGTGCTTCTGGTTGATCTTGGAGCCGGTGACGAGGGCTGCGACCTTCTGCTCCTCCTTCACCTTCCAGTCGATATAGGCCTCGATGTCCGGATGGTCGGCGTCGACCACGACCATCTTGGCGGCGCGGCGGGTGGTGCCGCCCGACTTGATCGCGCCCGCGGCACGGTCGCCGATCTTGAGGAAGCTCATCAGGCCGGACGAGCGGCCGCCGCCCGACAGCTTCTCGCCTTCGCCGCGCAGCCTGGAGAAGTTGGAGCCGGTGCCGGAGCCATATTTGAACAGGCGCGCCTCGCGCACCCACAAATCCATGATGCCGCCGTCATTGACGAGGTCGTCCTCGACGCCCTGGATGAAGCAGGCATGCGGCTGCGGATGCTCGTAGGACGACTTCGACTTGGTCAGCTTGCCGGTCTTGTAGTCGACGTAATAATGGCCCTGGCCGGGGCCGTCGATGCCATAGGCCCAGTGCAGGCCGGTGTTGAACCATTGCGGCGAGTTCGGCGCGACCATCTGCTTGGCGAGCATGAAGCGCAGCTCGTCATAGAACGCGACCGCGTCCTCTTCCGACGAGAAGTAGTTGCCCTTCCAGCCCCAATAGGTCCAGCAGCCGGCGAGGCGGTCGAACACCTGCTTGGCGGAGCGCTCGCTGCCGTAACGCTCGGTCTCGGGGAGGGCGGCCAGCGCGTCGGTGTCGGGCACCGAGCGCCACAGCCAGGACGGCACGCTCTCTTCCTCGACCTTCTTCAGGCGCGCGGCGACGCCGGCCTTCCGGAAATATTTCTGCGCCAGCACGTCGGAGGCGACCTGCGACCAGAATTCGGGGATCTCGACATTCTCGAGCCGGAACACCACCGAGCCGTCCGGATTCTTGATCTCGGACGTGGTCAGGCGGAAGTCGATCCCTGCATAGGGTGACTGTCCTTCGGTGGTGTTGCGCCGTTCAATCCGCATCGCGAGCCCCAATTGTTCTTGCCGGACCGCGTTCGCGGCCGGGATCATTGCATCCAAGGGCGGCGGCTGGCGAGTCCCGATCCCGGGACACCCGCCTGCCGCCGCAGTTCAACCGGTCGCCCGGCCCGTCTCTGTTCAGCCTCGAAGGCGGCAGACCACCGCGCCGTTGTCCGGCGTCTCGCCCCGTCTTCGTCGCCGGCGCGCGCAGCCCGTCCGCTGCCCGCTCCGCCTCCTGTCTCAACGCCTCAAGTCTCAACGCCTCACGTTCTCAACGCCTCACGCTCTCGACGCCTCACGCTCACAAGGCACCAGGCGCGCCATCCTGCTCCCGTCTGGCTGCAGAGGAGCCCCCACATCTAGTGGGTTCCCCTGCAGGACACCGTCCGCTTCCGTCCCGGCGCGGGACAGCCGAGGCCGCGCACGCCGGGCCTTGTGGCCGGATGGCGTGGTTGTCCTCGAACCCTTCTGGGAAGCGGCCGGCGAGACTTCAAACGCGATCAAGCGCCGAACCGGGCCGGAAGCTAGGACGACTCCGCTCCGCCCGTCAAGGACTAGTACGGGTTCCTAAACCAAACACTAAATATGGGGGAAAGCGGGGGGTAACAGGCCATTTGCCGGTATCGTGATGGCCGTAACTATCGGCGAGTCCTCGCGGATTCGAAACTGAAAAAATTTGCCGGCGATGTCATCCACAGGGCTTCGCCCCGCTGTTCACAGGGCAGGAATTTATTCGTCTGCGAACGATGTGTTCCGGTTGCATCGGCGCGACTCACGGCCACTTACGGGCTGGTGCGGGGCAGGCATGCCCCACAATCCCTGGTGTGGCCGGGAAAACGCCGGCAAGCTGCAAATCCTGCAGACCGCGCCGGTGATTCCATGACAGACACGCCGAAGGCCAGCGGGCGGATCACGCCCGCCGGGCTGATGTTTCTTGCCGTGACCTCGCTCGGCTGGGGCTTCAACTGGCCCGTCACCAAGCATCTGGTCGGCGTGCTGCCACCGCTGACGCTGCGCGGCAGCACCGGCGTGGTCGGCGCGGCGCTGCTGGCGCTGCTCGCGATCCTCAGGAGCCAGAGCCTGGCCGTGCCGCGCGAGGTCTGGCCGCGGCTGATCATCGCCGGGCTGCTCAATGTCACGGTGTGGATGGTGCTGATGGGGCTGGCGCTGCTGTGGCTGCCGGCCGGCGAGGCGGCGCTGATCGCCTATACGATGCCGGTCTGGGCGTCGATCCTGGCCTGGCCGATCCTCGGCGAGCGGCCGACCTGGCTGCGCGTGCTCGCGCTGCTGCTGGCCTTCGCCGGACTCGCCGCGCTGATGGGCGGCAACGGCCTGGCGGCCAGCCGCGACAAACTGCCGGGCATCCTGATGGTGCTCGGCGGCGCCTTCGGCTTCGCGCTCGGCGCGGTGCTGGCGAAGAAGCTGCCGATCCGGCTGCCGTCGCTGTCGGCGGCGGCCTGGCAGATCGGCATCGGCTGCGTGCCGATCGTGCTGGTGGGCCTCGTCATCGAACAGTCCGACTGGAGCAGGCTCGACCAGCTCGACTGGGCGCTGATGTTCTACTCGACGGTGATCCAGTTCTGCGTCGCCTATGTCACATGGTTCGCGGCGCTGGCGCGGCTGCCGGCCTCGGTGGCAGCGATCGGCACCATGGCCGTCCCGGTGATCGGCGTGGTCGCCTCGGCGATCGCGCTCCGCGAGCCGCTGGGGGCCGGGCA
>VYKW01000606.1_pt1 | contig 10810 bp, 15 predicted proteins | sample 5114451 | NCBI WGS metagenome assembly VYKW01 (sample SAMN12291784, study PRJNA351875) | freshwater metagenome | isolation source: freshwater lake | place: USA: Michigan, Gull Lake | collected 2013-08-08
CAGTGCGAAGATGGATCGGGGCCGGGTCATGTGCGCAGCAGCAACCAGGCCTGAACCACGCCGCCGACCAACGCTGCGGACAGAAACAGGACTGCGATCAGCGCGCGCCCAAAGCCCGGCTTGTCGACCGGGCGGGGCTTGGCGGCGCGGCGCGGGGCGGGGCCAGTGGCAAAGCCGCCGCGCAGGCGGCGGTCAGCGGCACTGCCACCGATGACGCGAATGCGCGCTGGCTTTTGATCGTGGCTCATTCAAATCCCAACGGGGCAAGTCCCAACACGCGGTTTTCAACCTATTATAGAGAGGCGGGGTCGAGTGCGGTCCCGCTGCACGCCTTTGATCGGAGTCCGCATGCGCAGAACCGCCGCCCGCCTGACTGCTGCCGCCGCGTTGCTGGCGGTCGCCGCTCCCGCCGGTGCGGCTGGGGGCGGTGGAGGCGATGCCGCCGTCGTGCCGCTGGGCAAGTTTCGCGTGCCGATCATCGACGCCGGGCGGCTCGACGGCGACCTCGAGCTTGAGCTGGCCATCACCCCGGCAGATGGGGTCGATGCGGGCGCGCTTGGCACGGCGCAACCGGCGTTGCGCGCGGCGATGCTGTCGGCGCTGCTCGATTTTGCGCAGCTGAACGCGTCACCCCGCGTCGCGGTCGATGCCGAGGCGCTGGCCCATATGCTGGATGCCGCCGCGCACGCCGCCGATCCGCAGGCAGGTCATGTGCTGATCCTCGAAGTGCGCACCAGCCCGGCGCGCGGCGCGCCCTAAATCCCGCGCATTCCGGTCAGCGGCAACACATCGCGCATCACGCGGTCGATCGCCGTGACCAGGGCGTCATCGCCGTTGCGGGTGGCCTGTCGGATCAGCGATTCCAACCCCTCCACCGTGGTGCGTCCGATGCGGCGCATATGATGCGGCGAGGATGCTTCTTCCAAAATGCGCAACGTCGTGCGCTCCAGCTGCGGAATGGCGCGATTGGCGAAATCGGGGCGGACGCGCTGGTCGGCAACGAACACCGTCCCGAGCTTCGCGCCCTGAACGCCGCACATCGGCACGGCGGCATAGGCGCGCAACGCGAGCGGTCCGGAGACGAAGCGGTTGTGAGCGAATTTCGGGTTTGCCGGAAGATCGGTCTCAGCCATCGGGATCTGGGTTTCGACGACCCCGATGCACAGCGATTCGGACAAGGGGACCGCGTCGAGATCGACTCCGTGCAGCACCGGCAGCCAGCAAAACCCGCTATCGATCACGCTGACGCCCGCGATCGGCACGTCCATCGTGCGGCTCAACTCCTGAATCAGATCGTTGAAGCGGGGCGATTCGCGCAAGGCAAGCATGCCGGATGCAAAAAGCGCTGCTCTACGCAGCGCATCTTCGCTCGACAAAGGCCCCTCGTCCGTGTCGGGGATCGTCACCGCAGTCTCCGCTCAAGAACCCCGCTTATTGCAGGATGATCTTAGCTGAGTGCTTCTGTCAGTATTGTAGTATTACAGTAAGGCAGCTCACTCATCGCGGCGCGGTGCGGGCGGCCTTTGCCGGTGCGGCAACAGCCGTTTTGGGCTGGGTCATCCCACCGCGGGCCAGTGCCATGCCCAACGTCGCCGCGGCATCGGGCGACATCGCCTGCATCATCAGCGCGGCGTTGCGGTCGCGCATCCGCTGCGCCACCTGGAACTGCACATCGGGGCTCAATTTCTCGAACACCGGCGCGGCCTTGGCGGGCTTCATCGACTGAAAGATGCGGGCCAGGTCACTATAGCGCTTCTCTTCGGCGGCGACTGCCCCGCCGGGTGCGGCGGCGGCACCCGCCTGCGCATCGGCCTTGCCCTCGGCTGCGGCCTTGGCTTCGGCTTCCTTCTGCTGGCGCGCCATGCGCAGCCGTGCCGCCTTGAGTGCCTGTTCGCGCAGATCGAGTGCGCGGCGGCGTTCGGCCTCCTTGCGCTGGGCGGCGCTGAGCTCGCCTTCGATCTGGCTGCCAAGTCGCGTCTTGGGTACCACGGATTCGCCGACGGCCACCGCCGCATCGACGCCATTCGCCACCGCGCCCACGGTCGCCACGGCGGCGGTGATCAGCAAAAAGGGGATGCGCATCAGTAGCGATCCACCGGCTCGGCCCGGCGCGCGGCTGCGGCGGATTCGACCAGCCGTTCGGCGGTCGAATCTGCGATCTCGATCATCATCCGCAACTCGTCTGCCACCGCCTTGGCGCGGGCGGCGTCATGGGTGCCGCGCGCATATTGGGTCAGCGTGCCCTTGAGCTCTGACAGCACCAGCCGCGCCTGCACCGTCGCCTGGTCGAGCGTCGATACGACCTGCGCCAGATCGTTGCGCTTCAGGGCGTTGAGCGCGCGCATCATGCGCATGCTCTGAACGATCACCACCGTGCAGAACAACATGGTGAGCACGTTCGCGATCAGCGAATAGGTCATGCGCGCTTCTCCTTGGCAATGTCGGACACCAGCCGCACCGCGATCTTGCTCGACCGCTGGCCGATCTGGGCGCGGCCGATGGTCACGCCGCCGCATTGCATGTCGAGCGGTTGGTCCGGGTCGGCGAATAACGGGATGGTCTGACCGACCTTGAAGTCGCGCACGGTGCCAAGCGGCATGTCGCGCTCGCCCAGCACCACGTCCAGCGTCACGTCCACTTTGCGGACTTCCGACGCCATATGCACTTCCCAGATCGTGTCGCGGCCCAATTTTTCGCCCATGAAGCGCTGGTTGAGCAGATGGCGCACCGGCTCGATCGTCGCATAGGGCAGCAGGATGCTGAAATTGCCCCCGCGCTCGTCCATGCTGACGCGGAAGGTCGCGACCGCGCAAACGTTGGTGGTGCCGGCGATCGCGACGAAGCGCGGGCTGCTCTCGACGCGCTCGAGCTCGATCGTGGTCGGGGTGATCGGTGCCATCGATGTCGACAGATCGCTCAGCACATGACCCAGCATGCGCGAGACGAGATCGGTTTCGATCGTCGTGAAACCGCGCCCGTCGATCATCACCTGATCGCCGCCACCGCGACGCCCGCCCAGGAGTGCGTCGACCACGGCATAGATCAGGCTCGAATCGACCGAAACCAGGCCGTAATTCTCCCACTCCTCGACGCGGAACACGCCGATCATCGCGGGCAGCATGATGTGGTTGAGGTAATCGCCGAAGCGGATCGACGTCACTTCCTCAAGGCTGACGTCGATCGCATCGGAGGTGAGGTTGCGCATCGAGGTCGCAAAGATGCGGACCATGCGGTCGAACACGACTTCCAGCATCGGCAGCCGCTCGCGGCTGATGACGTTGGATTCGATGACCGCGCGCAGTCCTTCCTTGGGCTGGCCGAATCCGCCGACCTGCCCGAACAGCGCGTCGATGCCCGCCTGGTCGAGCAGCGCCTCGGCATCGGAATCGAACTTGGGCGGCTCGGGCAGCTCGAAATCGTCGAAATCGTCGCTCATTGCTGCACCAGATCCTGGATCAGAACGTCCTTGACCGCGTCCGGCCCCAGCGTCTGGGTGGCGCGCACCAGCAGCTCTTCCTTGACGCGATAGACTGCGCCCGACCCGTTGAGGTCTTCGGGGCGCAACTCACGCAGGAACGGCTGATAGGCATCGATCAGCAGGGGGAGCTTGCCCTGCAGCTTCTCGACCGAGCTCGCCTTGCCCGGCACCAGCACGAAATGAATCTTCAGGAAGCGCGCGGCACCGTCGGCACTGCGCAGGTTCACGACGAGCGGGGGCACGTCGAGATAGGCACCGCCGGCCTTGCCGTCCTTGCCGCCCTTCTCGTCGCCGCCTTCCGCCTCGGCCTCCGCCTCGGCTTCGCCCTCGCCATGCTCGCCCTCGGCAGTTTTTGCCGCTGCCTTGTCCGACCCCATCAGGAAAAAGGCCGCGCCGCCGCCGCCGCCGCCCAGCACCAGCACGGCCGCGCCGATGATGATCATCAGCTTCTTCTTGCCGCCCTTGGGCTTGGCAGGCGCCTCGCCGTCCTTCGCCTCGACGATGATGTCGTCGTTCATTGTCTGTGCCCCAATCTCTTTGCCCATCCGCGACCGGACCGGCTGAATGTTCCTATTATAGGGGAGTGGGGCGGCAACATTTGCCTAGCCGCAAAAAACTTGGACGAATTTTTTCGAAGGGCGGTCGCGATGGATATCTCATCCTATGTACTGCTGAGTCATAATCAGGCGCTCCGGCGTCGGCTCGACGTGAGCGCGAACAACATGGCCAATATCTCGACGGCCGGGTTCAAGCGCGAAGCGCCGGTGTTCCGCGAATATGTGGAGCAGGCGGGCGGCGGCACGGACGCGCCGGTCAAGACGACGTCGATGGTGCTCGACTATGGCGCGGTGCATGACCAGAGCGCCGGTGCGTTCATCGCGACCGGCAATCCGATCGACGTGATGATCGACGGCGCGGGCTATCTGGCGGTCGAAACGCCTGAGGGCGGCACCGCCTATACGCGCGCGGGGTATCTGAAGGTCGGTGAGGATGGCACGCTGCAGACGGCGGGCGGGCTTGCCCTGCTCGGCGAAGGCGGTCGCCCGATCACCATTCCCCCCGAACAGGCGGGGCAGGTGAGCATCGGCAAGGACGGCACGGTCAGCGCGGGCGACGCGCAGGTCGGTCGCGTCGCGGTCACCGTGTTCGACGACGAACGCATGGTCGATCCGCGCGGCGACGGCACCTTCAGCGGCACCGGCGGACGCGAACTCGCCGCCGCCGATACGAAGCTCAAGACCGGCGGCGTCGAAGGATCCAACGTCCAGGCGATCGTCGAGACCACCAACATGGTCGAGATCCTGCGCGCCTATCAGACCAGCATGAAGATGTCTGAGTCACTCGGCGACATGCGCAAGACCGCGATCGACAAGCTTGGCCGCTTCGGCTGACCCCATTTCCACGGAGATTGACCCATGCGTACCCTCTCCATCGCCGGCACCGGGATGCTCGCACAGCAGACCAATGTCGATGTGATCTCGAACAACATCGCGAACATGAACACGACCGGCTACAAGCGCCAGCGTGCCGAGTTTCAGGACCTGCTCTATCAGCAGGTGACCCGGCCCGGCGGCGCGTCCGGCCCCGATAGCCGGGTGCCGACCGGCATTCAGATCGGCGCCGGTGTGAAGACCGGCGGCGTCTATCGCATCGCCACGCAGGGCGCGATGAGCCAGACCGACAATCGTTATGACTTGGCGATCCAGGGGCGCGGCTATTTCGCGGTGACGCTGCCGTCGGGCGAGACCGCCTATACCCGCGACGGTTCGTTCCAGCTGTCGGACCAGGGCGAACTGGTCAATGCCGATGGCTTCCCGGTCCAGCCGGGCATCACCATCCCCGCCGAAGCGGTCGACGTCACGGTCTCCAAGACCGGCGAGGTTCAGGTGATCCTGGCCGGCCAGCCCGAGCCGCAGAATGTCGGACAGCTCCAACTCGCCACCTTCATCAACGAAGCGGGCCTCGAAGCGCAGGGCGGCAACCTCTATCTCGAAACCGCCGCATCGGGGCAGGCGACGATCGCCAATCCGGGCGAGCCGGGCTTCGGCACGCTGCAACAGGGCTTTGTCGAGGCGTCGAACGTCAATCCGGTCGCCGAAATCACCGCGCTGATCACTGCGCAGCGCGCCTATGAAATGAACAGCCGCGTCGTGAAGACCGCGGACGAAATGCTGGCGACGACCAGCCAGCTGCGCTGATGATCTACCGCATCGCCTTTATCGCCGCTGCGCTGGTGCCGGTCCCGGCTCCCGCCCAGTCGACCGCGCCCACACCCGCACCCGTGCGCGCCGCGCCCGAGCAGGTCGAGGTCGCCGTGCTCGCGCGCCCGGTCCAGCGCGGCGAAATCCTGTCCGCCGACGATTTCGTCTACGAAAAGCGCTCGCCCAATATGGGGCGCGGTGCGATCGACGCCGACGCCGCCAAGGGGCTGGAGGCGGTCCGCCCGCTCTCGCCCGGGTCAATCGTGCGGGTCAGCGACGTCATCACCCCGCGGCTGGTCCGTCGGGGCGAGCCGGTGCTGATCGCCTACAAGGTCGGCGCACTCACCATCACCACCCAGGGCCGTGCCCTGGCCAGCGCGGGGGCGGGTGAACCGGTCCGCGTCGTCACCACCTCCACCCAGCGCACGCTCGACGGCTTCGTCGCGGGCAACGGGCTGGTCCGTATCCTGTATTGAGGGAGCAGATACCCATGAAGAAGATCATTCTCGCCGTCACCGCAGCGACCTTGGTTTCGGGTTGCGGCGCAGTCGACCGGCTCGGCCGCATCGGCAAGGCACCCAAGATGAGCGCGCCCGAGGAAATGGCGATGCCGGGCGGCGAACGCTCGATCGGCAATCCCGGCCTGCGTGACGGCAGCGTCGCTGCAGCCGTCGCCAACGCTCCGGTCGCGCCCGGTACGGTTCCGGCGCAGGCGCCTGCCGCTTCCGCCTCGCTGTTCCGCGCCGGTGCCGGCGCCTTCCTCAGCGATCAGCGTGCCACCCGCATGGGCGACATCCTGACGATCAAGATCAACATTGCGGACAAGGCCGAGGTCGGCAACAACACCTCGCGCAACCGCAGCGGTTCGGAAAATGCCGGTATCGCGTCGCTGCTCGGGCTGCAGAATCTCCTGCCCAAGTCGATCGACCCGACCAACCTCGCCAGCACCAATTCGAAATCGCAGTCGAGCGGCGGCGGCAATATCAGCCGCTCCGAAACGATCAACATGACCATGTCGGCGATCGTCACCAACGTCTTCCCCAACGGCAATCTCGGCATCCGGGGGCGTCAGGAAGTGCGCGTGAACAACGAACTGCGCGAGCTGGTGGTGAGCGGCGTGGTCCGTCCGCAGGACATCGGCCGCGACAATTCGGTGCGCCACAGCCAGATCGCCGAAGCGCGCATCAGCTATGGCGGCCGCGGTCAGCTCTCCGATGCGCAGCAGGCGCGCTGGGGCCAGCAGATCTACGACGCGCTGTTTCCGTTCTGAGCTTGGCCCGTCCCAGCCGGGGGGCCGTGGACGGGCCAGCCCCTTTCCCAGCCGGGGGGCCGAGGAAAGGGAAGGGGGGCGCAGAAGCGCCTCCGTTCCAAGGAGGGGGAGGGAGAAACCCTCCCCCTTTTTTGTTGTCCGGACCCTCGCGGTCTTCCAACCATCCGTCATGCTGAAACAGGTTCGGCGTTACGATAAGGTGTGACGGGGACGGCATTTCCAGCCTTCAGCCCGCGCATCCCTTGAGCCGCCGATTGTACCGGATGAACTCGAAGAAACTGTGCCCTTCGCGCATTTCGAGGATGTTCTGCCCGGAAAAGCGGACCAGCCAATAGCTGGTGTCGATCTCATACCCGGCCGGCTCAATCTGCATCGGGTCGAAACTGCCCTCGCGCTCGGGGAACCAGCGATCGCGCTGGATGCCGACGACATAGAGCGCCTTCGGGTCCTTCGCCTTGCGATTGCCCACCGGCCATACCATCGTGATTCGCAACGGCGTCTTGTCCGGCTGGCCGTGCGCGGTCGTCATGCTCCGCACGAATGCGGCGCGCTCTTGATATTCGACATGGCCGAACGCGTCATTGTAGTAGAGCGGCCAGATATCGAACGGTTTCTTACCGACCATCTGCGCCACCGCCGCCTGGATTGTCGGACATGCTTTGGACGGGTCATGCGGGGGTATCTTGACCCAACTGGTGGCCTGGGACGGCGCTGCCAGCAGCGCGAGAGAGAGGAGCGGAAAAGCCGTTCGTAGCCTCATCCGCCTCACCCCTCATCCTCGCCAACAGTCCGCCCCGCCTTCAGCGCTTCGTGCCGGTCGATCGACTTCTGGATATGCCGCCGCGCCGCGCGCCGCGCCGCCGCCGGGTCGCCCGCCGCAATCGCTGCATAGATCGCTTCATGGTCGCGGTTGATCATCCGGGCATAGCGCTGATGCTTCTTCGGGTCGTTGCCCTGTAGATACAGCTTGCGCGACGGCACCAGCCGCACGCCGAGAAACTGGGTGAAGCGCACGAAATAGGCGTTGCCGGTCGCGCGCGCGATCGCCGCATGGAACGCCGCGTCGGCGGCGACTGACCCTTCCGCCTCGGTGCTCGCATCCATTGCCGCCAGCGCCGCGCGGATATCCGCAAGGTCGGTTTCGGTGCGGCGCTGGGCGGCAAGGTCGGCCATCTCCGCCTCGAACCCCATCCGCATTTCCAGCAGGCGCAGCACGTCGTCGATCGCGCTGACCTCATCCGGCGTCACCTGAAACGCGCGATATTGCGCGCCCTCCGCGACATAGGCCCCCGATCCGCGCCGCGAGACGAGCAGCCCGCGCGCAGCGAGCCGCGAATAGGCTTCGCGGACCACCGTGCGGCTGACCCCGAAACTCTCGGTAATTGCCTTTTCGGTCGGGAAGCGTGAGCCCGGCGGCATCTCTCCGCGTTCGATCTGTTCCTCGAACCGCTGGACCAGATCGTCGGCCAGCGATGCCGCCTTGGTCACCGTCATCACCGGACGGATAGCATTGCCTGCTGGCATATGACTAGGGTTTGAAATCAGGACGTTGCTGCTGGACATAGGCGTGCCAATCGGGTTCGCGCTTGAAATCGGGACCGCCGCTCCACGCCGCGCCGGCATGATAGACGAAAGGCTTGCCCGGGGTCACCCGGACGAGGATCAGGTAATTGTCGGCATCCTCGGCAAAGCCGACGAACGCCGCCGGATCGACGATCACTGCGGCTGCCATCGCGCCGTTGCCAGGCGTCTGTGGGCCCCACCAGATCAGCCGCGCGCTCCCGGCGTCCTTGGTTACCTTGCCCAGGGCAGTTCCGGTGGGGCGTTTCGACAGGCCGATCGCCACGGTCATTGGTTCGGCGCTGCTCGACGCGATCGTCGATGTCATGCGAATGAAGTTGCTGCCCGGCACCAGCGTGAACTGCCGCGTTTCGGCGACGGTGCGCGTGGTATCGACCGGCCAGGCCGGATAATCGACGCTGAACGCCGCACGTTCCGGCCCGGCGGTGGCGATGCGCGGGTTCACATAGTTGCGCGAGGTCCACAGCTTGTTGTCGTGCCAGATGCCCAAGCCCCCGATCCCGCGCCCGGTGCCGACATTATAGAAATCGACGCCTTCGCCCTGATCCTGATGCTGGTCGCCGGTGCGCAACTGGCGGTCCATGAACGGCCAGCGCACCCGCTTGCCCCACGCATCGATGCCGGAAGAGGAGGGCGGCTCGGCCGCCTCAAGCGGACGCCCATAGATGCGGAAGGCGATCCGGTCATTCTCGAACAACAGGTCGCCAAAGCGATAGTCGGCGATCGACACCGCCGCGCGGGCCGCTTGCTCCTCGGCCGAGGCCGGGCGCAATGGCTTGCGGTCCTGTGCCAACGCCAGTGGCGCGGCCAGCAGGGCCAGCGCGCCAACCGCAATGGCGCCACGACCTGTTCGCGCTTCGGGCATCCAATCTCCCTCGACTATTGTCTAGTTGTGTGACAACCTGATTGACAACTAAACGTCAATTGGAAAGATTATGGCACCGGTGTCAACAGGAATGACGCGCCGGGCGCTGAGGAGAGGGGCTGCGACCGCTACATGCCGTGTCGCCGCCGGAAGGAAATGAGATGTCGCTGATCCTGTTCGCCCTCGCCGGGGCAGCTCCCGCTGCAGCGGTTCCGACAATGCCCCCAGTGGCGGTCGAGACGCGCGCGCAGCTGCCCCGCCCGGACGCGATCCTCGCGCAAGTCCGTCGTGTCGCCGACTGGCAGCTCGCCAACCGCACCAACTGGGCAACGATGCCCGCCGCGCGCAAGAGCGTGCAGAACCCGCGCGACTGGCAACAGGCGACCTTCTGGATTGCGCTGACCGAACTCGCCAAGCGCGACGCGCGTTACGCCCCGCCGCTGATGGAGCTGGGGCGGGAGCAGGCGTGGAAGCTTGGCGACAATCCCTTCCACGCCGACGACCAGCTGATCGGGCAGGCGTGGATCTGGGCGGCGCGTAACGGCGCAGGCAGTGAGGCGCTCGCGCCCATGGTCGCCTATTTCGACAACGTCCTCGCCAAGCGCCCGACCGGTAGCCTCGACTTCATCCCCGGTGCGCCCGGAGCGGGCTGGTCGAAATGCACCGATCGCTGGTGCTGGTGCGATGCACTGTTCATGGCCCCGCCGACCCTGCTTCAGCTCGCGCGGCAAACCGGCGACCAGCGCTACGCCGATTTCGCGCATGAAGAGTTCAAGGCGACTACGGACTATCTCTATGACCCGGTCGAGAAACTCTATTTCCGCGACAGCCGCTTCTTCGACACGCGCGACGCGAAGGGGCGCAAGCAATTCTGGAGCCGCGGCAATGGTTGGGTGATGGGCGGGCTCGTCCGCATGCTCGACGCGATGCCGCGCAAGGATCCCAGGCGCGCTTATTATGAGGGGCTGTTCCGCGACATGGCGGCCAAGCTGCTGACGCTGCAAAAGCCGGACGGCTATTGGTCGGCCTCGTTGCTCGACACCGATCCCGGCACGCCGCCTGAAAGCAGCGGCACCGCCTTTTACACCTATGCCTTTGCCTGGGGCGTCGACGCCGGCCTGCTCGACCGCGCGACCTATCAGCCCGCGGCGATCCGCGGCTGGGGTGCGATCGTGCGCGCGGTGCAGCCTGATGGCATGCTCGGCTGGGTCCAGCAGGTGGGCGACCGCCCGAACAGCGTGTCGGCCAAGGAAACCCAATTCTATGGCGCGGGCGCGTTCGTGCTCGCCGGTACCGCGATGGCCGATCTCGCGCGGAAGGAGTCCAATTGATGCGTTCGTTGTTGCTGTTGGCGCTCGCGGCCCCCGTCGCGGCCCAGGCCGCCCCCGTCGATCGCCGCGCCGATGCGCCGGCCG
>VYKW01000609.1_pt1 | contig 10795 bp, 9 predicted proteins | sample 5114451 | NCBI WGS metagenome assembly VYKW01 (sample SAMN12291784, study PRJNA351875) | freshwater metagenome | isolation source: freshwater lake | place: USA: Michigan, Gull Lake | collected 2013-08-08
AGCTTCAACGTTTGAGAAGCTTCGTCTCTTTGGTGGTGGCCCTCGGTACATCAAGATCGGCCGGCGGGTGGTTTATGATCCTGCCGACCTGGACGCCTGGATGGCGGAAAACCGGCGACGGTCAACCTCGGACCCTGGCTCGAAATGCTAGCGGGAGGTCCGACCGCCATGGTGGACGAGGCCGAGGCTAGGCGACGGAAGAACAGTCTGAGGTTCACGTGGTACGAGAAGGTTCTGGCGGACCCGGAAGCACGGAAGAGGCCAAACAGCCTTGTATTTGCGAGCCACATCAAATCGACTTTCAACATTGACAAAAACTATGCAGAGTTTTCGTTCAACGAGGTGGTTCGCAAGTATGGGATGGCCCGAAGCACAGCAATACTTTCGCGAAATTTCCTGCTGAGACGTGGATGGATCATAGTATTCGAAAGGCCAAAAGGTCCCGCAGGAAGGCATCTTGCGCTTCGCTATAGTTTAGCATTTGGGCCAGACGATCTTCTGTTGGAAGAGCACTCACCTAGTAGCGTCGGTGACACCTAGGGGCTGGTCGTACCGGCCGATCTAGGATTGGTCGCGCGTGCGCTACTAGGCTTGGTAGCACGGGTAGGACAACTTTATCTGTAAGAACTCTGTAAGTGGTTCTGTAATGCATGCTTCCAAGAATTAGATCTCTGTTTGTTGCACTAGCGGCGCCGTCTCCCTTCACTTCAAACATCAAAATCACTTCTCACTTCACTAGTACGGACGGCCTACGGCAGGCGAGGGCGATTTTGAAAATGCGAAAGCCTCGGAAACAGCTTGCAACGACGAAGCCGGATGAGCCATTGCCGAGCCCCAGCACGCCAGAACGGCAGGCCATAGAACGCGCGACGTTGAGCGTAGAAGCCCGTTCGCCGCGTTTCCGGGTGAAGTGCTCAACCGACGAGAGCGGCGTCCTGAAGCTTCTTGGAGGCGCTCACAGCGACCATGCCGGATGGCTGGCACAGTTGGAAAATGCCTTCGGCACACGAGGGACCGATTTTGCGCTGGCACAACTTAACAGGCTGATTGCCCATTGCAGGGACACAGACGGCAAGATCGACAACGTGAGGCTGAATAGCCTGCTGGCCATGATCGAAGGGGCTTCGCCAGCTAATGAGGTTCAGGCGGCGCTTGCCATCCAGATGGCGATGACCCACGCCGCTGCCCAAACGGTCCTGCAGCGCGCCCTACGTGTCGATCAGATCCCGCAATTCGAGAGTGCCAGCAACGCCGCGATCAAGCTGCTGCGAACGTTCGCGATGCAAGCCGAGACGCTCGCCAAATTGCAGCGCGGGGGGGAGCAAGTGGTCAAAGTGGTTCATGTGCACCCGGGCGGTCAGGCGATCGTCGGGAACGTCTTAAATCGCAGCGCTGGGAGCAGCCAAGGGGGAGGGGTGCGCGATGAAAACAGGAACCAACCCCATGCAAAGGGAGAATTGCCAGCCCCGGCACCTCCGGGATTGTCAGAAGTGCGGTGCGAAAACGAGAGGCGGGAGAGCATGCCAGTCGCCAGCCGTGGCGGGTAAATGCCGCTGCCGTATGCACGGGGGAGCGCCGGGAAGTGGTGCGCCGACTGGCCAGCGTAACGGCAGCTACCGGGCCGGCTGGCACACACGGGAGGCCATTGCCGAGCGGCGGATGATCCAAGCCATGGTTGCTGAATTTCGGGCAATGGCTCGATCTCTGATCGATTGATCAACTACCCGAGCGCGGACCCGCCGTGAGGTTTCGGCTATAAAGCGGACATTCCGGCAAGTTCAGCAACGGGCCAATACCGTCCGTGCGGCCCTTCGCCGTCGCGAGCGTTGAGTTCGGCCTCTTCTTGGGGGTACAGCAGAACAGCCGAAGGTCCCCGATCCCCTGACCTAGGCAAGCCTTTCGTGTGGCTGATCGGCATCGCCTGCCCGCCATCACACCGCTGACAGCCGCATTCGCTGTGGCTACTATTTGCCTAGCTCGTAAGCATTCCGCCGGGGGGGGGTGACTGGTGTCGTGTATTTTCTTATCGCATTCCTCTGCCAACAACGCCGAGGCCATCGCGTTGCGCGATTGGCTCGTGGCCGAGGGGTGGTCGGACCTCTTCCTCGACCTTGATCCCAATCGCGGGATTGCTGCCGGCGAGCGTTGGGAGCGGGCACTGAACGAGGCGGCGCGGCGCTGCGAGGCAGTACTATTCCTGATCAGCAAAGCATGGCTCTCCTCTCGCTGGTGCATGAACGAGTTGACGCTGGCGCGACGGCTCAACAAGCGCCTGTTCGGCGTGCTCGTTGAGGAAGGGCTCGCCATTGTCGACCTGCCCGCCGATGTCACCAGCCACTGGCAACTCGTCAACCTTGCCACCGGGCGCGACCACCAGCAGTTCCGCGTGACGCTCCCCGTTACCGGCGAAGAGCAGCATGTCACCTATTCGCACGAGGGCCTTTCGCGCTTGAAGGCCGGCCTGCAGCGCGCCGGCCTGCACGCCAGCTACTTTGCTTGGCCGCCTGCGACCGATCCCAAGCGCGCGCCCTATCGCGGCTTGCGTGCCTTGGAGGTCGACGACGCTGGCATCTTCTTCGGTCGCGAGGCGCCGGTCATCGAGGCGATCGACCGCCTACGTGGGCTCACTGAGGCCGCTCCGCCGCGACTGATGGTGATACTTGGTGCATCGGGGGCCGGCAAGTCCAGCTTCCTGCGCGCCGGCCTGCTTCCTCGCCTCGGCCGAGACCCGCAAACGTTCCTGCCGTTGCCCGTGATCCGGCCAGAGCGTGCAGCGATAAGCGGCGAGACCGGGCTCGTCTCCGCGTTGGCGGGCGGATTCGAGGCGACGCCGTTGAAAGTTGCGCGCGGCGAAATCCGTGAGGCCGTTGCAGGGGGCACGGCGAGGCTAAAGCCGTTGTTGGCACGACTGCAAAAGGCGGCGCAGCCGCCGGCAATCGAAGGCATCGTGGCGCCGAAGCCGCCGACGCTCGTTCTTGCCATTGACCAGGGCGAAGAGCTGTTCCTCGCAGAGGCACAAGGTGAGGCGCAGCCGCTCCTGACGTTACTACGCGATCTCGTGGCTGCGGACGCACCACCCGTCGTCGTCGTTGTTACGATCCGCTCCGACAATTATGAGCGGCTGCAGTCAGCGGCGGAGCTGGACGGCGTGCATCAAGAGACGCTGAGCCTGCCGGCCATGCCCAGGGGCTCCTACGCCGAGGTTGTGAAGGGCCCAACACGCCGGCTCGACGGTACGGCCCGTGCGATCAAGATGGACGACGCACTGGTCGATGCTCTGCTCGCTGACATCGAGGCGGGCGGCGCCAAGGACGCACTGCCGCTGCTCGCATTTTGTCTGGAGCGGCTATACGACGAATATGGCGCGACCGGCCATCTGACGCTGGATCACTTCAACAAGCTCGGCCGAGCCAAGGGCTCGATCGAGGCGGCCGTAAAGCGGGCGTTCGTGGAGGCTGACAAAGACAGCCGCATTCCGCGCGATCCCGAAGCGCGGCTCACGCTACTGCGGCGTGGCCTAATCCCGTGGCTCGCTGGCATCGAGCCGGACACCAAGTCACCCAGACGCCGTGTCGCTAGACTTTCGGAAATTCCCGCCGAGGCCCGCCCTCTGATCGATCTCCTGGTGGAGCAACGCCTTCTCTCGACCGACGTCGCCAAGGACACCGGCGAGGCCACGATCGAACCGGCGCACGAGGTGCTGCTGCGCCAGTGGGGCCTGCTGCAGAGCTGGCTCAGCGACGACAGCGGCCTCCTAACCGTGCTCGACGGCATCAAGCGCGCGGCGCGCGACTGGGCTGCAAATGCACAGTCGACGTCATGGTTGGCGCATAGCGCAGACCGGCTACGTGGCGCTGAACGATTACTGGCTCGTTTCGACCTCGCGGCAAATCTGGAGCCGACCGACAGGGCGTACCTGACCGCCTGCCAGGGGCAGGAACGGACGCAGCGGCAAGAGGCGAACAGGCGCACGACTGCCGCATTGGTTTCTTCGATACTGATTGCCGCCTTGGGCATAACTGCGGGATGGGCATACAAAGTCAAATTGGAAAACGATGAATTCCTTACGAAAGCAATGCGCACCGATCTTGTCGGCCAGATGACCGCCTACGCCACGCAACATGGATATACCGTACTCGATGGAGACGGAACAAATTCTCCCTACACCATCGCGCTACTGCAGCAGCTCTCCCGCAAGCGCACGTCGGCAGTCAGCGCCGTTCTGACAGCACACGCAAATGTCGTTAATGCAACAAACGATAAGCAGCGCCCTTTTTTTTCGACTGATCTAAATGCCGACTTATATTTGAATGAACAGCCGGCGACGCGGCAGCGTATTGCGGTTGTTGTAGGTGCCGCAAACTACCAGCACGCCTCGAAACTCAAAAATACCGCCAACGACGCTCGGGAGTGGGCTAATTTTTTCAAGAGTTTGGGCTTTGAAACCGTCATCATCATCGATCCAACAAATAAGCATCTGAGCGAGAAGCTCAAGGAGCTATATCAAAACCGAAACAGCTCGCCCTCGAATTCTCTCGCGGTGTTTTTCTTTGCTGGGTTTGGGGTGTACAGCAAGGGCACCACCTACCTGCTGCCGGTCGACGCGCGCCTCGTGTCCGAGGCTACACTTGAATTCGAGGCAATATCTCTAAAGAGGATCCAGGAAGTGCTACGTACCAGCTTTGCCGCGTCCCTAATTTTCATTGATGCGGATTCTACAAATCCATTCCAATGATGCGGATTCTACGAAACCGGTTTTGAAACCGGTCTTTTTGCGATAGCGTCTGTTCTAGCGTTTCAGAATTCAGCCCAGCGGGAGCCGAGTGTGATCGAGCCATGTCACCGCCAGCGCCGACTGCCCGGGGACAACGTGGCACGCTTTGGCAATCGACACCGTGGACTGCGCGACGACTGGCGCGCCAGTACCGTGACAAAGGGCGACTTCGTGCTACGCATCAGCGCCTAAATCGCACACGCCGATCACGCCGACATGTTCTGGCTGAGAACACTCCTAGTGCCGACTGCGCACACGACCTCAAAGTATTTCCGGCACCGCCCCAAGCCAATTGCTGTCGAACATCGCCAGCCTGCCTCGACCGTCGCGCAAACGAAGGAGACCTCGGCTCCGGCCCACCGCCGCTATCATTGGAAGCGGAAAAGAACCCGGCGTGCCCGTTCGTTGTCGGGCTATGGCCCAACGGGTCATTCGCTGCCATTTGGGCCGCCGCTTTTTTGGCAGAGTTGAATCTGACAGCGGACATGTTAGCTCACACCGAGTAAGAGCCGCATGCCATGCAAGCAGCGAAATAGACCACACCAAAACGGCTAGCCGTGAGCGCGGAGCTTACGGGGGCCTTATGAATGCAACGATTGTGACCGAGTGCCAGATGCTCGCGCGGTCGATTGAAGGATATCCGTAGCAATCCGGTGACGGTGGCGACCCGGTGGCGACCCGGCAAAAAATATGGTCCGCAGAAATCGCTCAACCGATTGATTTCATTGGTGCCGGCTGCAGGATTTGAACCTGCGACCCCCTGATTACAAAGCGCATCCGGCGCAAGACAATTCAATGGCTATTCTGACAGTTCTCTACCCGTGCCGGAGTAACAGGATCAACGGGTTAGGTTGCCCGTCAGAATGAGGAGCCAGCATGCTCAAGCCCATTGTTCCAGCGGTCGGTCGCGGTGAAGTTCTTGACGTTGGCGATAGGCTATACGCCGCGTTCTTGGCAGGCCGTTCTAAGCACACCCGCGATGCCTACACGCGCGACCTTGCGGACTTTGCCGCCTACGTTGGCGCCATCTTTCCAAGCGCTGCGATAAGCTACGTGCTGAACCTCGCGGCCGGCGATGCAAACGGGGTGTTGCTATCCTATCGCTCGCGGATGAGCGAGGCGGGATTGACGCCGGCGACGATCAACCGCCGTTTGTCTGCAATTCGCTCGGCTGTGAAGCTCGCGCGCACGCTCGGCCTGACGGATTGGACCCCGGAAATTGACGGGCTCAAGGTGCAATCGTACCGCGACACCACCGGCCCCGGGCTCGCCGGCACGCGCGCGATGATGGACCGTGCACGCCGCCAAGCTCCGGTAAAGGCGGCTCGCGATGCTGCCCTCATACGGCTCATGTTCGATCTAGCGTTGCGCCGTGGCGAGGTGGCGGGGCTTAGCCTTGAGGATCTGGACACCGCCGGCCGGCGCCTCTGGATCAAGGGCAAGGGCCGCACGCAAAAGGAAGCGCGCACGCTCCCCGAACCAACCTTGATCGCGCTCACGGATTGGCTCGCGCATCGGGGCAACGTCACGGCTGAGACTGAGGTGGCGATCTTTGTTGGTCTCTCTGGACCCGACCGCGGCAAGCGCATCACCGGCCGCGGCTTGCACTATGTGATCGCCCGGCTGGGCGGCGAAGTTGGGATCACCACACGGCCGCACGGGCTGCGGCACGCGAGCATCACTGCAGCGCTGGACGCTAACGGCGGCGACGTACGCGCCGTACAGCAACACGCGCGGCACGCCAACCCGCAAACCACGATCCGCTATGATGACAACCGGCGCGACCTAGCCGGAAAAATTGCCACCGGACTCGCCGCGGTGCTTTAACGGCCTAGGATTGCCTACTTCGATCGAACAAGGGCGCAATGAAATCGACCCAAAGCCACACAAGCCCAACTAGCCCCAAGGAACCCCCGATCAGAAAGGCAAAACCTTTGGCTTTTGGGGAGCCTTCGGTCGTGGCATCGAACGAAAGCGTCTGAAAGAGCAGCCAAACACCCAAACTCGTAAGGCCGAGGGCGAAGCAGAAAGAGACTGTTTTTCTCACCAAACCAACTGGCCGAGTATCCATACCTACTCCTCCTAAAACCATTTGCCCCATGCTGAGCAATGCACTTAATCTGCGGAGATGTTTACAAGAGTTGCGTGGCCATGAGCAGACACTGAATTGCGATCTCTGTGCGTTACAGCGGCGCTTGTATTGGGGGGGCTTATGCGGCTTATTTTTAGTTTTCTAGTCATGGCTTCAATCGCCGCCTCCAGCCCCGTCTTTGCGATCAATCCCTGCAACTGCATCGGTTATGATGGCCCGGGCGGACCCTGCTACGATGGTCCCGGCGGTCCCGCTTATGATGGTCCAGGTGGGGCCGCATACTCTGGCCCAGGTGGACCCTGTTACTCCGGGCCCGGCGGACCCCAGTACGACGGGCCGGGGGGAGCCATGTACGACGGTCCAGCTGGCCCAAGGTATGACGGCCCAGGTGGGGCTGCATACGACGGACCGGGAGGGCCCGCCTATGATGGACCGGGCGGACCGTGTTACGGCGGTCCCGGCGGCCCCTGTTACGACGGTCCCGGTGGAGGAGCGTCTTGCCCCGCTGTTTGTCGATAGGCTAACTGGCACCGATTCCGATTGGCGGCGGCCGATGAGCGGCCCCTCTCGGCTTATGTGGTGAAGGTGCTGCGGGCTCATGTGGCGAGTGTGAAAGGCAGGAAACGGTGAGAATTCTATGGATGGCAATTGCCATATTTTTGCCGGCGGTCACCGCCCCGGGCCTGGCCCAGAACAGTCCCCCTACCTACGCCGGTAACTTTTGGATTGAGGCGTGCGATCTCGGAATACGTTCCGGCGATGAGAAGCTCTGCACCGGCTTTTTTCAGGGCCTTATTGGAGCAAATGACTTTCTAGAAGTGTCAACTAAGCGGCCGTGGTTTTGTCTTCCTGAAGGCGCGTCTACAAGACAATTGTACGAAACGGTCAAGCGCGATCTGGACCCGACGCTTTGGGCTGATCCTTTTGCTTGGCACGCGATTGCAATATTGGCGCGGCGGTTCCCTTGTAACAAATAGCATTGTAGCAACTGAGATGGGGGCGGTGCAGGCAAAAAGAACTGGTCCAGCGAACGTCGCGCAAAATTTGCCGCAAGCGTTATGGGCAATGTTCTCTCTGTAAATACAGCAAGGATACAGCGGCGCAACTTCCTGAAAGAGCCATTATGGGAAGTGCTACAGCGCTATACAACTTCACAGCTCTCGCCACACCCTGAGAGGCATTCAACGGGGAGGTTACAGGTAGGCCGTCGCGGTAAGATCACGGTTATGCTCGCCGCCCGTTGTCTCGATACCTCGCGCGCAACACCGCGAGCGGTTCGGGGTGGAGCTGCGGCCGTGTCGTGATCTCCCGGCCCCCACACCGGGAACACCTCAGCCGCTCGGCAACCGCCGGCACCGCAACCTCACCCGGCACCCCCAGCGACAAGGGCGGCACCTCAACCTCGTGGCAGCACCCGGCGCAATAGCACCAAAGCAGCCGCCCCTCACGGTCTAGGTCTCGCAACGTGACAGGGCCGGTCATGGCGGAGTGCTCCCGATGCGCTGGGCAAGTTTTGTGAACAGTACGCGCGCGAGGCGCCCAATTTTTAAAATGGGAAAAAGAGGGAGGGCTACCACCCCTCACCCTAAACACTAATCCAAAAAACCGCGCCGCAGACATTACCGGTCTATAAAGAGTAGGGGGGAAATGACCGTGGTGAACCGGGGACCAGTCAGTTGGCAACCCCGCAACCGGATCAGCCGGTTAGCACGCGACTAGCGCTAGCGCCTTACCCTAACCTCACCCTAAGCCCGGCGGGGCAAGTCAGATCGGCAAGCGGCCGGAGCGCTTGGTAGATCGCCGCCAAGATGGCCCCCAGCTAACCATCTGAGCCGGACCGCGTTCTTTGATTGTTTGATTGTCCTTTGATTTAAGGTGTTGGCCCCGCTGGGGGTCTTTGAATAGATCAAAGAACTCAAACGGGCGGGCGGATAGTGGCGCTCGCGGTTGTCTGCAAATCGCTCAAAGAATGGCGCGCGGGCAAGCCGGAGCCGCAAGATCTCGATAAGGCGTTTCTCGGATGGGTGCGCAAGTTCACCAAGGGCAAGCCGCCGGAGTGATGAGCGGTCTTGGCTGTGGCTAAAGTAGTGGCGAGTAGCCGTCGCCGTTTGAATAACAATCAACGGAAATCAAAATCGGCGGCCGGGGTAAAATCGGAATGGGCAAGCGCCGCAACGTGTTGAGGCGACGATCCCGGCCCCGCGCGCGCCAATCTGTTTTAGAGGGGAAATAGACCCGCTCGGCATCGGTGCGAAACGCGATGGCACGGCTTGACTCTTGCGCCCAAATCACGGCACTATTTTGCTACGTTCCGCGAATTGCGGATAAGGTTCGACACCAGTTGACACGTCGACGCCAAATCACCGACAAACGGTACAGTGCCGCGTTTTGAGCACAGGGGTCATGAGGGCTAGTTAGTAGGCCATTGATCTGTACCCCGGCCGGAACCGATTGTGGTTCACTTGGATCCCGAATAACGCCCAAAGCCACCCGCCCTTGCCGGCGGGTTTTTTTATTATCCGCAATGAATAGCCGCCCAGCGCCCTGAAGAGGCCCGTAGGCGGACAACACGGACAACCTGACGTTTCGCCGTCGCACCCAATACCGGGCGCGCGCGGCCTTCCCGTGCCGTTGGGCACACATTCCAAAGGAGAACACACCTATGGACAGCACGACCCCGTTTCCGCAGCTCTTGAGCTTTACTGACACGTGCGCCCGGCTCGGCATTAGCCGCGCCAAAGGCGAGCGGCTAATCCGGCGGAGCGGTGACTTCCCGCGCCCGTTCAAGATCGGTGCGGAGCGCTTCTATCGTGTCGAGGACGTGAGCGCATGGATTACGGCTAGGGCCGATGAGGCCAACCAGGCGGCCTAAGGACCGCAGCACAACACCACAAACGGACAAGGCCCCGCGGGAGCGAACCGCGAGGGCCTTTTTTCATTGGCAGAAAGGTCAGATAGACGATGACAATTCTAAACGCTCCGGCCCTGCAATTCAACCGCGGCCCCGTGGCCAGCCGCACCAATCAACCCGCCCTCGCGCTCGATTATGCCGGCGACGGGGTAGTCGGATACCCCGTTTCACCACATACCAAAGCACCCCTTTGTGCGCACGGCTACAAGGCCGCAACCACCGGCGCGGCACAGATTGGCGATTGGTGGAGCCGATGGCCGGATGCGCTCTTTGCGGCCCCCACTGGCCCGGCATCCGGCTTTTGGGTTTTGGACGTTGATAAGGGCGGGCACAGCGCGTTTGCCGATCTCTTGATGCGGCTCGGCTGTGACGGCATCGCGGATCTCACGTCGGCATGGGTAGAGACGCCCGGCGGCGGCTTGCACCTTTACTTTCGATACGATCCCGGCACCGATCCGCGCTCGCGCGCTGGGGACATTGCACCCCATCTCGACACCCGCGGGCACGGCGGCTCTATCATCCTTCCCGGCAACGTCTTGCCCGATGGCCGCGCCTATCGATGGGCTGGCACAGCCGCGAGCCTTCACGATCTGCCCAGCGCACCTAAGGGGCTCTTGTGGCTCGCCACGTTCGGCAAGCGTGAGCGGGAACAGATCGCCGGCACACCGGACTTGCTCGCCGCCCTCAAGGCCGCGCCGGCGACAGACTGGCGAGACATAGTGGAGAGATGGCGCGAGCAAGAGGCGCAACGGATCGCCCAGCGCTGCGGCCCGTGCGCCGATGATGAGGGGATGCGGCGGCAAGCCTTGCACGATCTGAGCCTCACCGCTCGCGAATATGCCGAGCTGATAGACGGCCGGCGAAACAAGCTCTTTAGCCTCGCGTGCCGATGCGCGCGCTATGTGGCGCACCACGTCATCACAGAGGCGGAGTTTAGAGCCGCCTTGCTGGACGCGGCCAAGGCTAACGGCGCCCTCGCGAAACATGGCAGCGCATGGGCTGAGAGTGCAATCCGCCT